>Ga0308166_1002127_pt1 | contig 18962 bp, 17 predicted proteins | sample PhyCR2_2_FD_202137 | JGI IMG/M metagenome (GOLD analysis project Ga0308166, IMG submission 202137) | Phyllosphere microbial communities from UC Gill Tract Community Farm, Albany, California, United States - DLSLCC.R2 | ecosystem: Host-associated > Plants > Phyllosphere > Unclassified | place... | reverse complement strand
TCGGTCTGGGCCAGGCGCGCGGCCAGCCGCTCGCGGGTTTCCAGCCCGGGGATCGACACACGCAGCTGCTCCAGTTCCTGGCGCAGCGAGTCGATGATGCTGTCGCGGCCCACCAGCTGGGCGCGCAGCTGCATCAGGGCGGCGGCGTGACGGTCCTGTTCGGCCGTGCGTTCCAGCTGCATCGCCGCGCTGCGCTGCTGCAGCTTCGCCAGTTCGCGCGTCAGGCTGGCATTGTCGTCGATGACCGTATTGAAGCGGTGCAGGTCGGCGCGCGTGCAGGCGCCGGCCTGGTGCTGGATCATGTGCAGGTCGCGGCACATCTTTTCTTCCAGCGCCGGCAGGCAGCGCGGATGACTGAGGCCGGCCCAGAAGGCGCCCGCCACGTCGCCACTGGCGACCGCACCCTGCCACAGCTCGGCCAGCTGCTCCGTGCTGCGGGCGGCGCGGAAGCGGGCGATAACGGGCGCGAAACGGCGCTCCAGTTCCTTCTGCACGGCTTCGGACAGGACATTGCGGCTGCCGCACTCGCTGACGGCGCCCACGTGGATTTCATAATCGTCGGCCAGCACCTTGCCGCCCGCGACCTTGCCGACCAGCTTGCGCAACGAACCCAGCGGAATGCAGACGCCGATCAGCGGGCAGTGGCACGTATGCGACAGTTCCCAGATGCGACGGCGGCGCGACGTCCGTGCGGCATCCTCCGGCAGCGCCGGCAGTTTGTGATCCTTGCACATCGTCAGACCGCCTGGGGAGCAGGGCGGGTGCGGGTCATGAAGCGGCTCAGGAAGTTCTCTTCCCTTTTCTTCACGGGCGGCAGCGAGCGTTCGACAATGCCGGCCCACTGTTCGGACAGTTGCTGGCACGTGGCTGCCAGCACGGGCGCCATGCCGGGCAGCGTGGACAGCGCCTTCAGGTGCCGTTCGATGACGGCCGCCAGCTTGACGCAGGCTGAGCCTTCGCTGGCGGTGTAATGCGACATCAGGTGCAGCACGGCCGACAGCATCAGCTCGGGCTGGGCGCCGCCGGCGGCAGGGGTCAGGTAGATCGGATCGGTATGGTCGATAGCCATCGGGAGTCTCCTCTGGGCGGTGGCTGGCTGCCTGACGGCTGGCTGGCTGGATGCGTGAATTCAGGCTGTCAGGATCAGCTTGTTCAGCTGGGTGATGCGCAGGCGATAGATGCGTCCCGCGTGTTCGATTTCCACTTCGCGGCCGTTCTGCATCAGGCCGGCGGTGGTCAACCGCTGGACAGGCTGCGGCGGGCGGGACTGGGTCGGTGCGGTGGCCGGGGTAGCTTGCGAGGTCGATGTCTGCATGGCGGTGGCTTTCAGTGAGCTTAAATAAGAATGATTCGCATTTGCATTATTCGACAGTGCTGCCGAAAATGCAAGGGGAATCTGGTCGCAGGGCGTTTTCCGGTGCGCAAAAAAAGAGACCCGCCTGGGCGGGTCAAAGCTGGGTAAGGTCAGAGACGCGACGATTCGAGGATCAGACGATTGCCATCAGCTGTAAGGAAGCTCCGGGCGTCGCTACGCCGGGCGTCGCTACGCCGGGCGTCGCCGTGCCAGACGTCGCGGTGCTTGGCACCACTGGTGCAGCGGCTTCGGCGGCAGCCTTGCGGCTGGCGCTGCTCTTCGCCCGCGAACGGGACGGCGGCAGGCGGCGCAGGGTTTTCAGCGCTTCCGGGTCCTTGATGCCGATCGTGCGCTGGTCGACGGTGATCAGGCCGATCTCGTTGAAGGCGGACAGCGTGCGGCTGACCGTTTCCAGGGTCAGGCCCAGGTAGCTGCCGATTTCGTGGCGCGTCATGCGCAGGTTGAACAGTTTGCTGGAGTAGCCCATCTGGGCAAAGCGGTCGGCCAGCGCGACAAGGAAGCGGGCCACGCGCGCTTCGGCGCTGAGGGCGCCCAGCATGCCGATCATCGCCTGTTCGCGCACCAGCTCGCGGCTCATGACGCCATACATCATGTTTTCCAGTTCCAGGTGGACACGGCCCAGGGCCGTCAGTTTCTTGAAGGGCAGCAGGATCAGGTCGCAGTCGGACAGCGCGACGGCTTCCGAGGCATAGTGGCGGCTGTGGATGCCGTCAACCCCCAGCATGTCGCCTTTCATCGGGAAGCTCAGCACCTGCTCGTTGCCGAATTCGTCGATCAGCACGGTTTTCAGGAAACCCGAGTTGACGATGTACAGCGTGTCGAACGGCTGGCCGATCGTGTGGACGCGCTGGCCCGTCTTGAATTGCACGTGCTGGAACAGCAGTTCCTCGGATTGAATGGTGCAGGCCGACGGAATATGAAGCAGATCGCATACCTCCTTCAGGTTCGACCAGAGCCGTCCCTGGCGCTGGCGGCCCGCCTCCATGGCAGGAGTCTGGGCGCCTGGCGCGGCGGTACGGATTTCGGACAGTTGCGTGGGGAGCATGCTTATCTCCTGATTCAGGTCATTTTGGCTTCGAACGTTTTGGATATACAAACCGCTAAATTTTATGTATTCGGCCTGTACGACTACCGGTTATTGTGCTGTCGCAGTCGATCCCTTGACGGGGGTGGTGGCTGCGCAGCAACTTCACTGGAATGGTTTCAGTATGCCAACGCGCTCAGGTGATGGATATCGGTATGCGCTGAATCGCCCGTAGGAGCTGGCGCAGGAGTGTAGGAATACTCCTACCGGAGGAAGGCCCCGCCCAGAGTGAAAAGCGGGTTGTGGCGGAGTGACTTGCGAAAGCTCGTGAGGTCAGGCCTTGAACGGCGAAAGTAGCTTATGCGCAACTGCGTATTGCACCATTTCCGACAAAGACGTCATTCCCATTTTCTGCATGATGCGCGTTTTATGGGTACTGACGGTTTTTACCGACAGGTGCAGGCCATTCGCGATTTCCGTAATCGACTTGCCGGATACAAGCAGCGAGAAAACCTCGAATTCCCGGTCCGACAGCTGTTTGTGCAGCAGGCTTTCGTTGGGCATCATGATATTCAATGCCAGCTGCTCGGCCACTTCGGTGCTGATGTACGGTCGTCCCGAGGCCACCTTGCGGATGGCGCCGACCAGCTGCGTGCCCGCGCTTTCCTTGGTCAGGTAGCCCTGCGCGCCGGCGCGGATCGCCCGGACGGCATATTGCTCTTCTTCATGCATCGTCAGGATCAGGATGGCCAGCTTGGGCGCCTCGCTGCGGATCTGCCGGATCAGGTCCACACCGCTGCGGCCGGGCATCGACAGGTCCAGCAGCAGCAGGTCGAAGCCGCCCTGGCGCACATGGCGCAACACCTCGAAGCCATCGACCGCTTCGCCCGTGATGTCGATGTCGGGGGCACCGTCGAGGATGCGCTTCAGCCCTTCGCGCATGATGGTGTGGTCGTCGGCGATGACAATTCTGATCATAGGGTCGGGAAGTCGGTTTTCTCGTGTGGCTACTGTAACTGGCATATGAATTGTCGTATTGCGCAAACCCCTGCCGTCAGTCGACGGGTTCCTTCAGCAGGCGGTGCACCAGCACCGGAATCTTCGAGTGCGACAGCACCTTGTTCGTCACGCTGCCCAGCAACAGCTGGCCCCAACCGCTGCGGCCGTGCGACCCCATGAAGATCAGGTCGCAACTGTTCTGCTGCGCCACCTCCACGATCTTCAGTGCGGCGCTTTCCGAAAAAGCTGTCATGCTGACGCAGTGCACGTTCTTGCGGGCGCAGGAGTCGACGATCGACTGCGTGTGCTCGCGGCCGGCACGCACCATGGCGGCCCGGTATTCCTCTTCACTCGGATAACTGGGCGGAATGATCTCCACATATATGGGATACTGGTATTCCGGCGCGACAAACAGGGCCAGCACCTCGGCCCCCATCTGCTGAGCGAACGAAACGCCGGCGCAGGCGGTCATGCGGGAGACTGCCGAACCGTCGGTAGTGATCAGAATTTTCCGGTACATCGTGGCCTCCGTTGTCGAGAGATCTACTGCAAGTATGCTCCACGGCGTGTCCCACGGTGCAATTGTAGTCTCGTTTGTCATCCTTGTCTGGATGCAAAGATTTGATCTTGCTCAAGAGTGCAGTAAGTCTTGCGCAAAATTGCTTCAAAAATCAGTTTTGTATTAGTTCTAACGCCTCCAGCAGCCCAAATACAACACAAAGTAGCGCTTTTGCTGCTGCCGCACATTTTTGCGCCGCCTTTGTCGTTGCGGTGATTGAATAAGCGGGGGACGCCCTGCTACACTCGCGGAAGTGCGTTAATATTGCCGAGCGTCAATCATGACAGGTCTCTGGCATCTATGACGGCAGTAAATTTTTGATTATGGAGAAGCAGGGATATGACCGACGCCGCTGATGATTTCGACGCATTATTCGAGGAAGTGTCTGCGCAGCGCACCAGCGCTCCGGCACCAGCACCGGCACCCGCGCCGGCTGCCGCAGCAGAAGACGACCTGGAAAGTCTGTTCGACGAGATCGCCTCGAAGGGCCCCGCCGAAGCCGCACCCGTGGCTGCCGCGGTAACGCCTGCGGCACCGGCCGCCGCTGCCGCTGCCCCCGCCGAAGGGGACGGCACGATGTTCGAACGCCTGGGCGGCATTGTCCGCCTGTTGCACGACTCGCTGCGCGAGCTGGGCTACGACAAGGCGCTGACGGAAGCATCGAGCCAGATTTCCGATGCGCAGGACCGCCTGGAGTACGTGGCGACACTGACCGAACAGGCCGCCAACAAGGTGCTGAACACGCTGGACGATGGCATGCCGGCACAGGATGTGCTGTCGAAGAAGTCGAAGGAAATGGAAGACCGCTGGGCCGCGCTGTTTGACGGCAAACTCAGCATTGATGAATTCAAGACGCTGGCCGGCGACTCGCGCGCCTTTGCCCAGGCCGTCTCGGAAGCCACCGAGGCGGAGAAGGCCCGTCTGCTGGAAATCATGATGGCCCAGGACTTCCAGGACATCACCGGCCAGCTGATCAAGAAGGTCGTGAAGATCACGCAGACGGTGGAGGCCGAGCTGGCCCAGCTGCTGAAGGACAACGCACCGCCTGACAAGCGCGAGAAGATTGCGCAGAAAGAAGTGGAAAAAGTGGAGTTGATGAGCGGCCCGTCGGCGCCCGCTGTGGCGCTCAGCCAGGACAGTGTGGACGATCTTCTTGCGGATCTGGGGTTCTAATGGACGATATGCTGAAAGAGTTCGTCGTCGAGGCGATGGACCTGGCGGTCAACGTCGAGGAGCATCTGCTTGCCCTCGAACGCGATCCCACCAACAAGGAAACGCTGAACGCCGTGTTCCGGTCGTTCCACACGATCAAGGGCGGCGCCGGTTTCATGAACCTGCCCGCGCTGGTCTCGGCCTGCCATCTGACGGAAAACCTGTTCGACGCGCTGCGTACGGGTGCCGCACCGGTGACGCCGCTGTCGATCGAGGCGGCGCTGATGGCGTCCGGTTTCGTGGCCGACCAGCTGGCCGAACTGAATAACGGTGCCGCACCGGAAAGCCTGCCGGCCATGCCGGCCGAGCTGGACAAGATCCTGACGGACGCCATCGAAGGCAAGGTCACCTCGACCAAGCCGGCCGCCGCGCCCGCACCGGCAGCCCCGGCACCGGTTGCTGCCGCAGCACCGGCCGCAGCTGCGCCGGCGGCCGGTTCGGCCAACGGCCTGGACTGGGAAGGCATGTACGAGGCGGTGATGCCGCCGGGTTCGTACACGCGTCCTGCCGGCGAAGCTGCCGCGCCTGTCGCTGCACCTGTTGCCGCCGCGCCTGCCGCTGCCGCACCCGCTGCTCCTGCCGCGGACAGCGCTGGCGGCAAGAAGTGGGACGGCGTCGAGCGTCGCGATGAAGGCAAACCGGCGCACGCCGCGCCGGCCAAGGAAGAAAGCATCCGTATCGACGCGGTCAAGCTGGACGCGCTGCTGGAGGTGGCCGGCGAATCCGTGCAGGCCGCCAACCAGGCTGCCGTGCTGCTGGAACGCCTGCAACAGTTCAAGTTCGAAGGCCAGGCCGCCACGTTGATGTCGGCGCTGACCGAAACACTGGAGCGCGCGTCGCGTTATTCCACCGAACTGCAGCGCGCCACCCTGGCGACGCGCATGCAGCCGGTCGGCCGCCTGTTCCAGAAGTTCCCGCGCCTGGTGCGCGAGCTGGCGAAGGACCTGGGCAAGGAAGTCGAGCTGATCATCGAAGGCGCGGATACGGAAGTGGACCGCGTCGTCGTCGACAGCCTGTACGACCCGCTCGTGCACATGCTGCGTAACGCACTGGACCACGGTGTCGAAGGACCGGAAGCCCGTGTCGCCGCCGGCAAGGGCCCACGCTCGACGATCCTGCTGAAGGCGTGGCAGGAAGCGAACAGCGTCATGATCGTGCTGCAGGACGACGGCAAGGGCATGGACCCCGTCGCGCTGCGCAAGAAGGCCGCCGAAAAAGGTCTGATTTCGCCGTCGGCCAACATGACGGACGACGAGTCATACCAGCTGGTGTTCCTGCCGGGCTTCTCCACAAAAGAAGTGGCGTCGTCGGTGTCGGGCCGTGGCGTGGGCATGGACGTGGTCAAGACCGCTGTCGAGAAGAACCGCGGCGCCATCCACATCGAATCGATGCTGGGCAAGGGCACCAAGTTCGCCATCCGCCTGCCGATCGAACTGTCGATCGTGCCGACGATGCTGGTGTCGACGTCGGGCGCGCTGCTGGCGCTGCCGATGGCCGTCGTCCAGCGCGTCGTCGAGCTGCCGGAAGAGTTCATGGAAGTGGGTGGCGCGCCCGTGCTGAAGGACCAGGGCCGTCCGCTGCCGGTGCGTTCGCTGGCCGGTGCACTGGGTTACGAGCTGTCGCCGGAGCGCGTCGGTATCGTCATCAACTCGCCGCAGCCGTACATCCTGGCCGTGGGCGCCGTCGACGGCACCGCCGACCTCGTCATCAAGCCGATGACCGCGATTGCCGTCGAAGGCATCACGGGTACGGCCCGCTCCGCCGAAGGCGAGCTGGTGCTGGTCGTCGGCCTATCGTTCCTGATGGACGGTTGCAGGGGCGCGGTCCGCATGGCAGCATAAGCATAGTTGCCAAGCAAGTAGTACCAAAAGCCTGCGACCACCATCGCAGGCTTTTTTTATTGCCAAAATTCGGGGACTGTCCCCGAATTTTGGAAATAATGCAGTAAAGTCATACAATTTTGGCAGGACATTGCAAGATCGGGCGCCAGCGGCGCGCCGCACCGGATCAAGAGGCGTCGGCCCACAAGGCCGAAAGTCGGCTTGTTTTGCAGCGCACAAACTGTGGCATAATCAAAATGGAACTTCTTACACACAGGCAGTAAGCAGCAATCATGAAGACGCTTTACGACAAACTCTGGGAATCCCACGTGGTGCGTACCGAGGAGGATGGCACCGCCATCCTGTACATCGACCGCCACCTCCTCCACGAAGTCACCAGCCCGCAGGCGTTCGACGGCCTGCGCGCGGCGCACCGCCAGCCATGGCGCCTGTCGGCCAACCTGGCCGTGGCCGACCACAATGTGCCGACCACAGACCGCACGCACGGCATCGCCGATCCCGTCTCGCGCCTGCAGGTGGAAACGCTGGACAGCAACGCCAAGGCGTACGGCCTGACGTACTTCAACATGAACGACAAGCGCCAGGGCATCGTGCACGTCATCGGGCCGGAGCAGGGCGCGACCTTGCCGGGCATGACGGTCGTCTGCGGCGATTCGCACACGTCCACGCACGGCGCGTTCGGCGCGCTGGCGCACGGCATCGGCACGTCCGAAGTGGAGCACGTGCTGGCCACGCAGACGCTGCTGGCGAAGAAATCGAAATCGATGCTGGTGCAGGTGGACGGCGCGCTGCCAGCCGGGGTCACGGCCAAGGACATCGTGCTGGCCGTGATCGGCGTCATCGGCACGGCCGGCGGCACGGGCTATGCGATCGAATTCGCCGGTTCGGCGATCCGCGCGCTGTCGATGGAAGGCCGCATGACGGTCTGTAACATGGCGATCGAAGCGGGCGCGCGCGCCGGCATGGTGGCCGTGGACGACACGACGATCGACTACGTCAAGGGCCGTCCGTTCGCGCCGGCCGGCCCGCACTGGGACCAGGCGGTGACGTACTGGCGCACGCTGCACAGCGACCCGGGCGCGAAGTTCGACATGGTCGTCACCCTGAATGCCGCCGAGATCCGGCCGCAGGTCACGTGGGGCACTTCGCCGGAAATGGTGACGTCCATCGATGGCCGCGTGCCCGATCCCGACCAGGAAAAGGACCCCGTCAAGCGCGACGCGATGGAAAAGGCGCTGACGTACATGGCCTTGAAACCGAATACCGCGATCGAGGACATCCGCATCGACAAGGTCTTCATCGGCTCGTGCACCAACTCGCGCATCGAGGACCTGCGCGCCGCGGCGGCAATCGTGCGCGGCAAGCAGCGCGCGTCGAACGTGCGCCTGGCGATGGTGGTGCCGGGTTCCGGGCTGGTGAAGGAACAGGCCGAACGCGAGGGGCTGGACGCCATCTTCAAGGCGGCCGGCTTCGAGTGGCGCGAGCCCGGCTGCTCGATGTGCCTGGCGATGAATGCCGACCGCCTGGATCCGGGCGAGCGCTGCGCCTCCACGTCGAACCGTAATTTCGAAGGCCGCCAGGGCCAGGGCGGGCGTACCCATCTGGTGTCCCCGGCCATGGCCGCCGCCGCCGGTATCGCCGGCCACTTTGTCGACGTACGCAGCCTGCGCTAAATCGCACTCGTATCGACCGGTCGCGGACCACCCGTCCACGGCCGGCCCGTCGCACACGATCATCACTGCTATCCAGACTGTCAATACATGAAAACACTGTTCGCCATCGTCCTCGCCACCGTCGTCCTTACTGGCTGCAACACCATCGCCGGCATCGGCAAGGACGTGCAGAAGGTCGGCCAGGTCGTCGAAGGCGCAGGCAGAAAATAATCCGCGGCCGGCGCGTTCGTGACCGAACCGCGCCGCCGCCCACCAGCAGAGCACCATGGAAAAATTTACGATCTATGAAGGCCTCGTCGCTCCGCTCGACCGCAACAACGTCGACACCGATGCCATCATTCCGAAGCAGTTCCTGAAGTCGATCCGCCGTACCGGTTTCGGCCCCAACCTGTTCGACGAGTGGCGCTACCTCGATCACGGCGAGCCGGGCATGGACAACGAGCGTCGTCCGCTCAATCCCGATTTCGTGCTGAACCAGCCACGCTACCAGGGCGCCTCGATCCTCCTGACGCGCAAGAACTTCGGCTGCGGCTCGTCGCGCGAGCATGCGCCGTGGGCGCTGGAGCAGTACGGCTTCCGCGCCATCCTCGCGCCCAGCTTTGCCGTGCTCACTGAAGCACAGATCGATCATCTGTTCAACGAAGTCAAGGCCTTCCCCGGTTACCGCCTGGTGGTGGACCTTGAGCAGCAGCGCATCCTGTCCAAGGACGGCAAGATCTCCTACCCCTTCCAGGTCGACGCCTTCCGCAAATACTGCCTGATGAATGGCCTCGACGACATCGGCCTGACGCTGCGTCATGCTGACAGCATTCGCGCCTTCGAGGAGCGTCATCTGGCAAACCAGCCCTGGCTGGCCAACTCGATCTGAGAACAATAATATGAAAATCGCAATCCTGCCGGGCGACGGCATCGGCCCCGAGATCGTCGCCCAGGCCGTCAAGGTGCTGAACGCCCTGGACGAACCATTCGAACTGGAACACGCCCCCGTCGGCGGCGCCGGCTACGAGGCCGCCGGCCATCCGCTGCCGGAAGCCACGCTGGCGCTGGCAAAGGCCGCCGACGCGATCCTGTTCGGCGCCGTCGGCGACTGGAAGTACGACACGCTGGAGCGCCCGCTGCGTCCCGAGCAGGCCATCCTCGGCCTGCGCAAGAACCTCGGCCTGTTCGCCAACCTGCGTCCCGCCATCCTGTATCCGGAGCTGGCGAATGCCTCCACGCTGAAGCCGGAAGTGGTGTCGGGCCTCGACATCCTGATCATCCGCGAACTGACGGGCGACATCTACTTCGGCCAGCCGCGCGGCGTGCGCGAATGCCCGGACGGTCCGTTCAAGGGCCAGCGCGAAGGCTTCGACACGATGCGCTATGCGGAAGGCGAAATCCGCCGCATCGCCCACGTGGCGTTCCAGGCGGCGCAGAAGCGCAGCAAGCGCCTGACGTCCGTCGACAAGGCCAATGTGCTGGAGACGTTCCAGTTCTGGAAGGACATCGTCACCGATGTGCACAAGGAGTACCCGGACGTGGCGCTCGACCATATGTACGTCGACAACGCGGCCATGCAGCTGGTGCGGGCACCGAAGCGCTTCGACGTCGTCGTCACGGGTAATATGTTCGGCGACATTCTGTCCGACCAGGCCGCGATGCTGACGGGCTCCATCGGCATGCTGCCGTCGGCGTCGCTGGACGCCAAAAACAAGGGGCTGTACGAGCCGTCGCATGGTTCCGCACCGGACATCGCCGGCAAGGGCGTGGCCAATCCGCTGGCGACGATCCTGTCCGCAGCGATGATGTTGCGCTACTCGCTGGGCAAGGCCGAGCAGGCCGACCGCATCGAGAACGCCGTCAAGGCCGTGCTGGCGCAGGGCCTGCGCACGGCCGACATCTTCGAAGAAGGCGCCACCCGCGTGGGCACGGAGCAGATGGGCGACGCGGTCGTGAAGGCACTGGCGCAATAAGCCTGTGCACCGGAACGCGGCTAGCCGCGTTACACAAGATACCCAAAACACAAGGATAGAAAATGAAACTCGTAGGTCTGGTAGGTTGGCGCGGCATGGTCGGTTCGGTCCTGATGCAGCGCATGCAGGAAGAGGGCGATTTCAACCACATCGAACCGGTGTTCTTCTCGACGTCGAACACGGGCGGCAAGGCGCCATCGATGGCAAAGAACGAAACCACGCTGAAGGACGCGACCAATATCGACGAACTGAAACGCTGCGAGATCATCATCTCGTGTCAGGGCGGCGACTACACCAGCGACGTGTTCCCGAAGCTGCGCGCGGCCGGCTGGAACGGCTACTGGATCGACGCGGCATCGACGCTGCGCATGGACAAGGACGCCGTGATCGTGCTGGACCCGGTCAACCTGAACGTCATCAAGGACGCGATGGTCAAGGGCGTCAGGAACTTCATCGGCGGTAACTGCACCGTGTCGTGCATGCTGATGGGCCTCGGTGGCCTGTTCAAGCAGGACATGGTCGAGTGGATGTCGTCGATGACGTACCAGGCCGCATCCGGCGGCGGCGCGCAGCACATGCGCGAGCTGCTGACGCAGTTCGGCACCATCAACAGCTCCGTCAAGGCGCTGCTGGACAACCCGGCCTCCGCGATCCTGGAGATCGACCGCCAGGTGCTGGCGACGCAGCACGGCCTGTCGGGCGAAGAGACGAAGCAGTTCGGCGTGCCGCTGGCCGGCAACCTGATTCCATGGATCGACAAGGACCTGAACAACGGCCAGTCGAAGGAAGAGTGGAAAGCCGGCGCCGAGACCAACAAGATCCTGGGCCGCGGCGCGGACTTCGGCTCGTCGGTGATCCCGGTGGACGGCCTGTGCGTACGCATCGGGGCGATGCGCTGCCACTCGCAGGCGCTGACGATCAAACTGAAAAAAGACGTGCCGCTGGACGAGATCAACGACATCATCGCGAACGACAACCAGTGGGTGAAGTTCGTGCCGAACACGCGCGAAGCGTCGGTACGCGACCTGACGCCGGCCGCCGTCACGGGCAGCCTGACGATCCCGGTCGGCCGCGTGCGCAAGATGTCGATGGGCCCGGAGTACCTGTCCGCATTCACCGTCGGCGACCAGCTGCTGTGGGGCGCCGCCGAACCGCTGCGCCGCATGCTGCGCATCGTGCTGGACAAGTAAGCGTTCACGGCATCACCAAAAGCCGGGCATTGCCCGGCTTTTTTTCGCCCCTGCCGCCGAGTCCGTGACAGCATTCGTGCCTGACCCCGATGTTGTCACGGCTTCGGCAATTGACAACATCGGTGCCAGGCACGAAAACTGCCATCCGGTGCGTTATCTGTCGAGGCCGTGTCCATGTCGGGGTGTGACCCCGTGGTGCCCGCAGTGGACACAAGCTCGGCGGTTCCAGTGTTGTCGAGTCATACGCTGCGGTGGCCGTGCGGCTTACTGCAGAGGTGCGGAACTTGCGCGGCAAGGGGGCATGGTGTTATGTTGAGACGTCTGGAAAAGTAACTTTTTTCCCGTTGCCAACTTATTACCATAAAATATGCCCGTACAAAAACGCTCCAGGGTCGCATCGTTCGCGCTGAATACACTGGCCAGTGCCGTCATCGGCGCGGCCATCCTGCCCGCTGCGTATGGCGCCGGCCTCGGCAAGCTTACCGTCCTGTCCGCCCTGGGCCAGCCGTTGCGCGCCGAGATCGAGCTGACTGCCGTGACACCCGAGGAAGCGGGCGACCTGAGCGCGAAGCTGGCACCGGTGGAGGCGTTCAAGGCCGCCAACATCGATTTCAACCCGGCACTGATGAATCTGCGCTTCGACATCGAGCAGCGCGGCGACCGCCGGTTCATCCGCGTCACGTCCAGCCAGCCCGTCAACGAGCCGTTCGTCGACATGCTGCTGGAACTGACGTGGGGCAAGGGCCGCCTCGTGCGCGAGTACACCTTCCTGCTCGATCCGGCCGATACCCGCTCGGCGCAGGCCCCCCAGGTGGCGGCGCCCGTGGACGTCGCCAATGGCGAACGGGCCGCGACGCCCGCGACCGGCACGCCGACCCAGACGCCGACCGCCCAGCAGCGCCGCGAAGAACAGAACCAGCCGGACGTGCGCGTCAAGCGGGGCGATACGCTGAGCGAAATCGCCAGCGAACTGAAACCCGCCGGCATTTCGCTGGACATGATGCTCGTCGCGCTGTACCGCGCCAACCCGGAAGCGTTCAGCGGCAAGAACATGAACCGGCTGAAGTCCGGCGCGATCCTGTCGGTGCCGGGTGCGGACGCCGTGCGCAGCACCAGCTCGCGCGAGGCGCGCCGCGTCGTCATCGCCCACGCGGCCGACTTCAATGCGTACCGTGCGCGCCTGGCCGGACAGGTCGCCGCCAGCACGCCGGCGAAGACGCCGGAAGCGGCGCAGAGCGCCACCGGCAAGATCACGACGAAGGTGCAGGAGCGGCCGACCGCTGCGAACGAGGCGCAGGACCAGCTGAAACTGTCCAAGGCGGGCGAGGGCTCCGGCAAGACCGGCGCCGCGGCGGCCGTCGAGGACAAGATCGCCAAGGACCAGCAGGTGGCCGATGCGGCCGCCCGCGTCAAGGAACTGGAAAAGAACGTCAGCGACCTGGAAAAGCTGATGACGGTGAAGAACCAGCCGGCGGCCGAAGCCCAGGACAAGGCGGCGCTGGCGCAGGCCGACAAACCGGCCGCGCCGCAGCCGATGGCCCCCGTCGACCTGACGCCGAAGCCGCCCGTCGCCGCGCCCGTCAAGGCACCGCTGAAGACGCCGCCCGACGTGCCGGCCAAGCCCGAGCCGGGCATCATGGATGCGATCTCGGACAACCTGCCATTCATCGGCGTCGCGCTGGCGGCGCTGCTGGCGGCGGTCGGCCTGACGCTGTCGCGCCGCCGCAAGGCGCAGGAGAAGAAGGTCGTCGTCAAGGAAGCACCGCCGCTGGCCGATGTGGGCACGCCGGCGCAATCGCTGTACGCGGAGACGGGCGGCCAGAGTGTCGACACCAGCAACAGCGTGTTCAACTCGAACTTCGCGCCGTCGGCCAGCCAGCTCGATACCAACGAAGTGGACCCGGTGGCGGAAGCGGACGTGTACATCGCCTACGGCCGCGACCTGCAGGCCGAGGAGATCCTGAAGGAAGCGCTGCGCACGCATCCGGAGCGCCACGCCGTGCGACTCAAGCTGCTGGAAATCTACGCCACCCGCAAGGACACGCGCGCTTTCGAGGCCCAGGCCAGCGAGCTGTTTGGCCTGACCCGGGGGCAGGGCGACGACTGGGCCCAGGCAGCGGCGCTGGGCCGCTCGATCGATCCGGAAAACCCGCTGTACAGCGGCGGCGAGGGCGCCATCGCCGGCAACTATGCCGTGGCGGCGGGTGCTGCCGCGGTGGCGGCCACCGGCGCGGCGACGTATGCGACGGGCGATGCCGGCGCGCTGTCGGACTTCAGCAGCATGCTGGAACAGCGCCGTGAAGCCCGCGCCGAAGCGGAAGCGGATGACGGCCTGGATCTCGATCTGAGCCAGCCGGACCTCCACGAGAGCGCGACGGCCGGTGCCGATCCGCTCGACTTCGACTTCGACAGCGATGCCACGGCCCGTCCGGCCGCAGCTGCCGCCGCACCCGGGGCCGAGGAGACGCCGACCGCCAACCTGATGGACTTCGATTTCGGCGACGACCGCACGGCTGTCCCGGACGCCGCGCCACCGCCGCCACCGTCGGTCGCCGACAGCAGCGACGCGGAGCACTTCGACTTCGACCTGGGCGGGCTGGCCGACGATACGACCGGCCGCGCCACCGACGCGCAAGCGCCGGCATCGGAAGAAGCGGCACAGGACGCATCGGCCGACCGACTCGACTTGGCTTTCGACGAGCCGGCAACGCCGCCGCCGGCCGCGCCGGGCGCGCCATCGTCGCTGGACGACCTGGCCATGGACTTCGACCTGGACCTGCCGGGCGGGGACAAGGCGGAAGCGACCGCCCAGCCGGCCGACGACCCGCTGGCGGAACTGGACCTGATGGACTTCAACCTGCCGGATGCGGTGCCGCCGGGCGAAGCGGCCGCGCGGCCCGCGGCGGAGCCATCGCTCGGGCTGGACGAGCAGGACTTCGCGCTGCCGGAAACGCCGCACATGGCCGACCAGCCGGCGGCGGCGCCACCGCCGGAGTTCGACCTGTCCGGCATCGACCTGGAACTCGACGAGGCGGAGCAGACCGCCGCGCCCGATCCGTACGCCGTCTCGGCGGCGGCGGCAAGCGCCGCGGACGACGCCCCGACGGCCGAGCCCATGTCGGCGCTGCAAATGGAGATGGACACGAAACTCGATCTCGCCATCGCCTACCAGGAGATCGGCGACAAGGAAGGCGCCCGCGAGCTGCTCGACGAAGTCATCCGCGGCGGCAGCGACGACCAGGTGGCGCGCGCCAACCAGATGCTGGCGCAGCTGGGCTGACCGGCCCGTGCTCCCGCCGATATGCATGCGCGTATAATGCCCGCTCCGCAATTGAGTCAGAAGAGCAGGCATTGAAACGCATCGCATTGGGAGTCCAGTACAACGGCACCGACTGGCAAGGCTATCAGGTGCAGCCGCACGGCCAGACCGTGCAGGACAAGCTGGAGCGGGCGATCGAAAAGTTCGCCTGCGTCCACATCGGCACGACGTGCGCCGGCCGCACCGATGCCGGCGTCCATGCGCTGGGCCAGGTCGTCCATTTCGATACGGACCTGCAGCGCGAATCCCATGCATGGGTGCGCGGCATCAATGCCTTCCTGCCCGATTCGATCGGGGTGCGCTGGGCGAAGGAACTGCACGAGGTCATTGCTTACGGTGAGGCGGAGTTCGATCCCACCGCCGACTTCCATGCCCGCTTTTCCGCGCGCTCGCGCACCTACCACTACCTGTTGTACAACAACGCCGTGCGCGCGCCGCTGCTGTCGGGCCGGGCCGGCTTCACGCACCGTCCGCTGGACGTGGAGCGCATGCGCGAGGCCGTGCGGCCGCTGATCGGCACGCACGATTTTTCCGCCTTCCGCGCCTCCGGCTGTCAGGCGAAGACGCCCGTCAAGGAGATGCACGAGATCGCGATCGAGCGGCACGGCGATATGATCCTGTTCACGCTGCGGGCCAGCGCCTTCCTGCATCACATGGTGCGCAACCTGGTGGGCGCGCTGATTTACGTGGGCCAGGGCCGCGAGAACACGGACTGGCTGGGCGAGCTGCTGGCAGGGCGCGACCGCACCGTGGCGGCGCCGACGTTCATGCCGGACGGCCTGTACCTGGCCAATATCGACTACGATCCGAAGTGGGGCCTGCCGCAGGAAAAGCCCCGTATTCTGCCCGCCTTCTGACAAGGACCATCATGCAGCGTACCCGCATCAAGATCTGCGGCCTGACCCGCGAAGAGGACGTACAGGCCGCCGTGGCCGCCGGCGCGGATGCCGTCGGCTTTGTCTTCTATCCGAAAAGCCCGCGCTACGTGACGCCGCAACGCGCGGCCGAGCTGATCGCGCTGCTGCCGCCGTTCGTCACGGCCGTCGGGCTGTTTGTCAACGCCTCGGCGGAAGAAGTGGCGGCGACGGTGGCGACCGCGCCGGTCGGGCTGCTGCAGTTCCATGGCGACGAGACCGCCGAGCAGTGCGCCGCGGCCGCGGCAGCGGCGAACCGACCGTTCGTGCGCGTGTTCCGGGTAAAACAGGACACGTCCGGTATCGAGCTGCTAGAATACGAGACACAATGCCGCGCGTCCTCCCCGCTCTTCGCCGGGGTGCTGCTCGATACGTTTGTCGATGCATACGGCGGCGCAGGAAAGGTTTTCGATTGGTCTCTCGTTCCAAAAGATCTCGCGCATCGGGCCGTTTTGAGTGGTGGCTTGAGCGTACACAACGTGACTGGCGCCGTGGCCAGCATGCGCCCTTGCGCGGTTGACGTCAGCAGTGGCGTCGAAGCCGCCAAGGGCATCAAAGATGCCCGCCTGATCGCGCAATTCATTGCCGCGGTGCGGGCAGCCGACACCATCTCGACCTCCGACCAGCCAGCCATCCTTTAGCGTTCTCCTGACGCGGCGGCGGGCGAAGGTCCCTGTACAGAGAGCTGCACATGAAAACCCCGAATGCCAACGGCCCCGCGCCGCTGTTTCACGCCACCGACTACCAGCTGCCCGACACCACGGGACACTTCGGCCCGTACGGCGGCTCCTTCGTTGCCGAGACGCTGACGTACGCGCTGGCCGAACTGAATGAAGCCTACGCCCGCTACAGCCGCGATCCCGAGTTCCTCGAAGAGTTCCGCTATGAGCTGAAGCACTTTGTCGGCCGTCCTTCGCCGATCTATCACGCGCGCCGCTGGTCGGAGATGGCGGGCGGCGCGCAGATCTACTTCAAGCGCGAAGACCTGAACCACACGGGCGCGCACAAGATCAACAACGTCATCGGCCAGGCACTGCTGGCCAAACGCATGGGCAAGCCGCGCATCATCGCCGAGACGGGCGCCGGCCAGCACGGCGTGGCCACCGCGACGATCTGCGCCCGCTTCGGCCTCGAATGCGTCGTCTACATGGGCAGCGAGGACGTCAAGCGCCAGGCGCAGAACGTCTACCGCATGAAGCTGCTGGGCGCCACCGTCGTGCCGGTCGAATCGGGTTCGAAGACGCTGAAGGATGCGCTCAACGAAGCGATGCGCGACTGGGTCACGAATATCGAAAACACGTTCTACATCATCGGTACCGTCGCCGGACCGCACCCGTATCCGATGCTGGTGCGCGACTTCCAGTCCGTGATCGGCGAGGAATGCCTCGTGCAGATGCCGGAAATGACGGGCCGCCAGCCCGACTACGTGCTGGCCTGTATCGGCGGCGGCTCGAACGCGATGGGCATCTTCTATCCGTATATCGACCAGAAGGACACGCAGCTGATCGGCGTTGAAGCGGCGGGCGAGGGGCTGGATTCGGGCAAGCACGCGGCGTCGCTGACGAAGGGGTATCCCGGCGTCCTGCACGGCAACCGCACCTATCTGCTGCAGAGCGAGGACGGCCAGATCATCGAGACGCACTCCGTCTCGGCGGGCCTGGATTATCCCGGCGTCGGGCCGGAACATGCGTGGCTGAAGGATTCGGGCCGGGCGCAGTACGTGTCCGTCACGGACGAGGAAGCGCTGCAGGCCTTCCACGACTGCTGCCATATCGAGGGCATCATCCCGGCATTGGAGTCGTCGCACGCGCTGGCGTATGCGGCCAAGCTGGCCGCCACGCTACCCAAGGACAAGATCGTGCTGGCCAACCTGTCCGGCCGGGGCGACAAGGACATGCATACGGTGGCCGAGCGGATGGGGCTCAATTTCAGCTGAGCCGCAAGCGCACTGAAAAATGGTGTCTGTCACCGGTTTTTTGAAAACCGGTGACAGGCTCCGATTTGACGAACACCTTTGCCGAGAATAAAAATGTCCCGTATTGCCCAAACCTTTGCAGCACTGAAAGAACAGAACAAGACCGGTCTCGTGACCTTCATTACCGCCGGCGATCCGTCGCCGGCGCTGACGGTGCCGCTGCTGCATGCGCTCGTTGCCGGCGGTGCCGACGTGCTGGAGCTCGGAGTGCCGTTTTCCGACCCGATGGCCGAGGGCCCCGTCATCCAGCGCGCATGTGAGCGCGCACTGGCGCTGGGCGTCGGCATCCGCCGCACGTTCGAGTTCGTGCGCGAATTCCGCCAGACCAACCAGACCACCCCCGTCGTGTTGATGGGCTATGCCAATCCGATCGAACGCATCGGCGTCGAGGCGTTCATTGCCGCGTCAAAAGAAGTGGGCGTGGACGGCGCCATCGTCGTCGACTACCCGCCGGAAGAGTGCGAGGCATTCGCCGGCAAGATGCGTGCCGCCGGCCTGGACCTGATCTTCCTGCTGGCACCGACCTCGACGGAGGAACGCATCGCCCAGGTGGCCAAGGTGGGCAGCGGCTTCTCGTATTACGTGTCGCTCAAGGGCGTGACGGGCGCCGGCAATATCGACACGGCGCAGGTGGCCGAGCGTATCGCCGCCATCCGCAAGCACGTCAGCCTGCCCATCGGCGTCGGCTTCGGCATCCGCGACGCCGCCACGGCCAAGGCGGTGGCGAAGGTGGCGGACGCCGTCGTCATCGGCAGCCGTGTCATCCAGGAGATCGAAGCGAGTACGCCGGAGAACGCGCCCGCTGCTGTGCAGGGCTTCGTTGCCGGCATCCGCCGCGCGTTGGACGAGTGAGCATCGCCACAGCCCAGCCGTATCCACCGTTGGGGTCACACCCCGACATGGACACGAGGTCAGCAGGGCATCTGTCT
>Ga0308166_1002121_pt1 | contig 18981 bp, 20 predicted proteins | sample PhyCR2_2_FD_202137 | JGI IMG/M metagenome (GOLD analysis project Ga0308166, IMG submission 202137) | Phyllosphere microbial communities from UC Gill Tract Community Farm, Albany, California, United States - DLSLCC.R2 | ecosystem: Host-associated > Plants > Phyllosphere > Unclassified | place... | reverse complement strand
CCTCTGGTCCCAGCGCAATATCTGGGATACCTCTCATCGGCTTATGGTCAACCAGTACCGCGGCGTAATGGATGTCGAAACGCTGGCGGCCAATGCCCTGGCGGGTGATGGTCTGGGACGTGAGTTCTGGGCTGAAATCGATCGTCAGGTTATTCAGTTGCGCGATCAGCAGGTCGGTATGGAGATCGTTAACGACCTGATGAGCGTTATGCAGGTCCTGAACATCGGCAAAACCGCGAAGCTGTACACCGTTGTCGGCGATATTGCCGATGACGTGCAGGTCAGCCTGGACGGTCAGCCGCCGTACTCCTTCGATCAGACCGACTACGACAGCGATGGTGATCCTGTGCCTGTTTATACTGCCGGTTATGGTGTGAACTGGCGTCTTGCTGCTGGCCTGAACACGGTGGGTATTGATATCGCACTGGATTCTCAGGCAGCCAAGATGCGTCAGTTCCATAAGCGTCGTGTTAAGGGCTACCTGGACGGGAATGCCACCATCAAGGTGCAGAATTACCAGTCTCAGGGGCTGCGTAACCACCGCAATACCGCAAAGATTAACCTCGGAGCCGGTGCTGGTGGCGTAAACATCGATCTCACCACCTGCACCCCGGCTCAGGCGCTGGCGTTCTTTGGAGCTACGGGCCCGTTCGGGCTGACTGCCCGCGCGAACCAGGTCACCGCCTATGATGTGCTGTGGCTGAGCCCGGAAATCATGGCAAACCTCTCGAAGCCGTACACGATTGAAGTCGGTAACGGTGCAAATGCCATCGTGAGCGGTACCGTTCTGGATGCCATCCGCAAGTTTATGCCCGTGAAAGATATCCGCATGACCTACGCGCTCAAGGGTAATGAGTTCCTCGCCTACGAACGCCGTCAGGATGTGGTTTCGCCGCTGGTTGGTATGGCTGTCGGCGTCATTCCACTGCCGCGCCCGCTGCCGCAGAGCAACTACAACTTCCAGATCATGTCTGCGGAAGGCCTGCAGATTAAACGTGACGACGAAGGCCACTCCGGTGTGCTTTACGGCGCGGACCTGGGCTAAGGAGATATCATGGCTAAGTACGAAGTTATTCGCCCATGGCACGGCGTGACCGTTGGTGATGTAGTGGAGTTTGAAAGCCTTCACCCGGCGTTGAAACCAAACGTCCGACTGATGCGTGGCGAGGCCGGTGCGCTTACCCCGGCAACGCCAGGTGCAGGGAACGATGGCAAATCCCGTAAGGAGATTATCGCCGATCGCCTGAAAGAGCTGGGTATCGAGTTTAAAGGCACCCTGGGTGCTGAAAAGCTTTCTGAGCTGCTGCCTGACGGTGAGTTCGAAAAACTCTTCCCCGCTGAATAACAAACGCCGCTAAGGCGGTTTTTTTATGCCCCGTTCCGGCGGGGCTTCTTATTTCAGGAGTCAGCCATGGTAAATCCCGAACAGGCGCAGCAGTACTTAAGCGGTCAGGGGATTACCCTGCCTGATTTCGTGCTGGCGGCGCTGGTGGAGCAGGCAAACGCTATCGAAACGTGCCTGAGCCTGCATTATCCGGCCGCCACAGCAATGCTCATCCAGCTTTACCTGCTGGCGCTGATGGGGCTGGGGCAGGGTGATAAATATCTGTCCAGCCAGACCGCGCCAAACGGCGCTTCACGGTCGTTCCGCTACCAGTCTTTTTCCGATCGCTGGAAAGGCGCGCTGAACCTGCTGCGCGGGCTGGATAAACACGGCTGCGCGACGGCGCTCATCCCGCCCGATCCGACTGCTGCGCCTGCGTTCGGCGGCATATGGATCGGCAAGGGCGGATGCATGAGCAACGGGGGCCGCTGATGGCCCTGATATCCGTAAAGCAGCGTCTGCCGGAGCCGTTAACGAAAGTCTGGGTACTGACTGACAGCGGCAGGAGGGTGACCGGCTACGTTAAAAGCAACGGCGAGTGGTTCATCTTTTGCCGTGAGGTCGCCGCCACAAAGCCAAAAATCATCCGCTGGGAGGAACCGTGAGCGTTACAGCTAACTGGGTCTACACCAACCTTGCCACTGTCTATCCACGCACCTATGACGACTGGAGCAGCACCTGGGCGACTGGCGAGCCTTACCTCATTGACTGCACGTGGGAGGTGAACCAGGAAGAGTCCATAGACGATGCCGGTATCGAGTTCACCACCAACCTGATCATTTCCACTGAGCTTAAGCACAACGGCGCAGACGTGCGTAAACCGCTGCGTAACGATTATGTCGCGGTAGGCGACACCACGGGTGAACCGGATCCGGTTAAGGCGAAAGGCGACGTGATCCGGGCGGTCAAGATGTGGGATATGTCGTTCTTCGAAGAAGAGCCCGACTACAAAATCCTGACATCTAACCGCAACTCCCTCGGGGCCTGATTTTACAGGAGGTCAGTATGCCGGTTAAGGGCATCAAAAGCGTTCAGATGAACACCAGAAAGCTGCTCGGCCAGATAGCCGGGCCGGTGACCGGGCGGGTGATCACTGAAGTCATGATTGTGGGCTTAGGCTATTCCGCGCAGATCACGCCGATGGATACCTCCACGCTGGTGAACAGCCAGTTCCGTGAGTTGAGGCCCATTCCGAAAGGCATGACCGGCCGCGTCGGGTATACCGCCAGCTATGCTGCCCGGGTCAATGCAGCACCGGGCACGCTTAAAGGCCAGCCGCGCGCAAATGGCAACGGCAACTACTGGGATCCGAACGGCGAGCCGGACTTCCTTAAAAACGGCTTTGAACGTGACGGCATGAACGATATCCGGGAAACCATCCGGCGAGGATACAAACTATGACCCGCAGCGAGGTTTATGACGCCCTGCGCGCCTGGCTCCAGCAGCACGGTTTTGATACCGGCTACCGAGTGCAGAAGCGCTTTTTCACTGAGCATGAGGACTCACAGAACGAGCGCTATCTCATCATCCAGCAGAACGGCGGTGGAGGTGACGAGCAAGCCATCTCCCGTGATTATTTTCGCATCATCCTGCTGACCGGCCAGAACGATCCCGGTATCGATGCCGTGGAAAATAACGCTGATGCTATCCGCCGGGCCATGAGCCTGGAGTATCAGACCGAATGCATCATCCTGATGCAGCCTGTCGGCGGCGTCCCCGCCTTCAGAACCGAAGAGGGCCGCGTGGCCTTCGAAATCAACTTCAGAACCATCATTTCCCAGTAACGGAGTAAAAACTTATGGCCGGATGTGAATCAGGTGCTTTCACAGGGCTTGCTGTCGCCGTTTATTATGCGATCGGCTGCCCTGAGGTTCAGCCAGCAGCGAACCAGTACAGGCGCCTCGGTATGATGCGCGGCAAAACCACGGGCGTGGAGTGGGAAACTGCCGACGCAACGGGTGACCAGAGCGCGGCGTTTACCCAGGAAAACGTCACCACCTATAAAAACGTGTCGTTCTCCGGTGACGGCGTGAGCCGCAAAGAGGCAATCTATGGCCAGCGGGCCATGAAGCGCCACGTCTACAGCCCGTCAGCGGAAACCAGCAACCAGCCGTATGTCTGGCTGAAGATCATTTCCCCGCTGGATATCACGGAGGGTCCGTTCCTTGTCACGAGCTGGCAGGACGAAGCGCCCCACGATGATGTGGCAACCTGGTCGCTGGAAGCCTCGAGTGCGGGCAATGTCGATGTGCGCGACGTGGGCGATACCATCACTATCACGACCCAGCCGCAGAGTCGCACGCTGGAAGAGGGCGACACGCTGACACTGACCGTGGCGGCCACCACCAGCGGCAGCTCCCCTTTGAGCTATCAGTGGCAGCGGGACGGTCAGGATATCGGCGGGGCGACGTCAGCAACGTACACTAAAGCCAGTGTGACCGCGGCAGACGACGGGACCTATGCCTGCGTTGTGTCTTCCCCAACGGCCAGCAGCGTATCGTCCGGCTTCGCGAACGTCGTAGTCACAGCTTAATTACGGGGCTTCGGCCCCTTTGAGGTTTTATGCAGGTCATCACTGATATTGGCCAGGCGGTGATCCGCGCTGGTGGCCGCGAGATATTCCTCAACCCCTCTTTTCTGGCGATGTCCCGGATCGGCGCGCCGGAGGATATCGTCAGGTTGTTCGTCACCGTGCACGCCGGGCACTATCCGACACACCGTATTAGCGAGCCGGCGATCATGCGCGACGTGCTGGCCCGCTGCTTTGCAGAGATGGCGGCAGCAGCGGCCAGGGTGGTTACCGCCTGCTGCACAGAGAACATCAGTCACCTGATCGGCACATACAAGGTCACAACTAAAGGGAAGCTGTTCTACCGGCCCGGCCTGCTGCCGGTTGCCGACGTGATAGAGCTGGCCCGACACCTGCTCCGTCATGGTGTGATGGGCGACCAGCCGCCGGAGCAGCTAAAAGGTCAAAAAAACGAGTATTCCAGTAAATTTGATGTCCGGTCATTTGTCTACACTGCCGTTGCTCACCTCGGCATGAGCGAGGCGGATGCCTGGAACATGACAATGACCAGTTTCCGCGCCGCAATGAATGCCAAGTTCCCGGCGAAGGAGAAAGACAAGATCCCCACAGAAGAAGCCTATGACGAGGTTATGGGCTGGGCTGACAAAATGGTTGAACTGGATGCGCAGCGAAGCGCCACGACAAATTCAGAAGATTGAGAACAATAAATCAGGTGCCTTGTTGCACTGACGCACTCACCTGTTAGGATTAGTCCTAACTTTTACTGGCGGGTTAAGATATATGAAAAATAAGATTTTCTTTTGTGGTTTATTACTTGTTTCTTCTATGCATGCCTCTGCAGAATGGCGTCATTCAATAACAGAAGACAAAATGGGTCGCGGAAGTGATGAGGTTGCCTCTGTTCAAAGCATCAATACAATCACTCTTTCTGCTCCTTATGAAGGCGTTCAACATGCAACACTATCACTTCGAAAGTTGCGAAAAAGTGACAATGAAATTGTATTAGCTTTGGATAAAGGGCAAATTATCTGTACTTCCGGAGGTTGCCCGATTCTTTTCCGTGTCGACGAAAATGAACCGTTTACCATTTCCTTTGTTCCTCCTAAAGATGGAAGCACTAACGTTGTCATTGGTGATTTGGATACCCAGCAGCTTCGGAATATACTCAAGGCAAATAAAATCAGTGTAGAGTTGACTATCTTCCAAAATGGTGATCATATTCTTGAATTTGATGCTACGAACAATCCCTTTGTAGGTAAAAAGGTCTATCTTTTAAGTGAAATAAAGCAAGCTCTAGACACGAAAAGTGAGCTAAAAGTATTCAAAATTAATCAATTTGAACTAGATGGCAGTAATTTCGGAATTTGCAAGCAAGTGCTACAAACTACAAAAAAAGAAGACGATATTAACATTGTAGAAAAAAATGATAAGCAAATTTACGTTCTCAATAGTTATTCTGAAACTGGCATGACTAAAAGCTCATGTAGGAAAGGTGAGAAAAATATTCTTCTAGAATTCTATGAATATAAATAATTTCATATAAAATAAGCCCCACTCCGGTGGGGTTTTTTATTGCCCGGAGAAAATAAATGGAAAACGTAGGCGGCATTTATTACGAGATCAAAGCCGATACTCATGCTCTTCTACAAGCAGATAAGCAGGTAGAAAATATTACGAATAATATGGAGCGCGGCTTTGAGAAAGCGGATAATGCTGCCGATGGGCTGAATACCGGGCTGAGCAAGCTGGCCTCTGCCCTGAAAGCGTTGATCGCAGTTTCTGCACTGCGTGAAATGGCCCGCATGGTGCAAAGCTACCAGGAGATGGCCGAACGTGTGCAGATGGCGACCTCCAGCCAGGATGAGTTCGAGCGCGTACAGAAGCGCCTGCTTAATACTGCTAACGGCACTTATCGATCGCTGGCAGAGGCCCAGGAGCTTTATATCCGCAGTGCTGACGGACTGCGCAGCATGGGGTACTCCACCGAACAGGCGATCGACGTTCAGGACTCCATGTCTTATGCGTTCGTGAAGAACGCCGCGTCTGCCGAGCGTGCTGATTCTGCTATTAGTGCCTTCACCAAAGCGATAAACACCGGCACCGTATCTGCCGACCAGTGGGAATCCATAACCACTGCCATTCCGACAGTCATTAACGATATTGCAGCAGCCAGTGGCAAATCAGCTGCAGCAGTACGCGCTCTTGGCGCATCAGGTAAGCTTACAGCTTCGGATCTTGCCGAAGGCCTGAAGCAATCACTCGAGGCAAACTCAGCTGCAGCTGCTGGTATGTCTAATAATCTGGTCGATGCCAGCGTCAGGATGCGGACCGCCGTTACCGCTATGCTGGTGGCAGTTGAGGGGCAGACCGGAGTGATTCAGAGCTTCACCAATAGCATCATTACCGCCGCCGATACGATCCTCAGCTTCTCTGAGAACTCCGAGGCCATGACGGGCTATATCGACAGCGCAACACTGGCCGCCAAAGCTTTCGCCCTGGTAATGGCTGGCCGTTACGCCGGATCGTTGAAGGATGCTCTCAGCGGGAAACTGCAATCAATTGCTGCTACCCGTCAGCAGACAGCGGCAGAGAACCAGTCTGCCCAGTCACTGCTTATTGCGGCTAACGCAGCGCAAAGAAAAACTCTTGCTGATAAAGAGGCGGCATTCTCAGCCGTTGCGCTGGCTCAGGCTGAGCTAAATGTCGCGCGTGGAAGTAACGCCGAAATGACGGCACTGGAAAACCTCAGCGCAGCAAAATCACGGGCTCGAGCTGCTTCACTGGCGCTGGTGGAAGCGGAAACCGCCCAAGCTGCGGCTTCTGCTAGGGCTGCGGCTGCGGCACGCGCTGCATCGGTGGGATTTGGCCTTGCTCGTGGCGCTCTTTCACTGATCGGCGGCCCGGCGGGTGTGGCAATGATTGCTGCCTCAGCGTTGCTTTACTGGTGGCAAACAGCGCAACAGGCCCGGCAGGAGGCGATCGCCTTTGCTGATGGGCTTGATAAGCTTAATGACTCCATGAGATCAATGAGCAACACTCAGTTGCGGGGAACTCTTGCTGATGCTAATGAATCAATGCGGGCGCAGAAAGATGAAATAGCTGGTTTAGAGTCGGATATAGAATCGCTCCGAAACCGCTATAACAGCTTTACTCCTGCTGCGCAGGCCTATGCTGACTCGATGGGTCAGGGAATAGAGTTTAGCCAACGTCAGGTAGAAGTTTCTGATGAACTAAATAAAAAGATCCGAGATCTCACTGACAAAAAGGAAAAGCTCTCAAGAACAGAAAATACCGCTTCGGAAGCGAGTCGCCTGCTGACTAATAATATGCTTTCCTCAATGGGTGTTCATGAAGATCTCATTGAAAAAGGGGATGTGCTGGCGCGCGTACAAGGTGCTGTTGCAAAAGCTTTCGGTAACACTGCAGATGAGATCAATCGCGCCAACCAGGCTGGACAGAACTTTAACCCTAAATCATTGCAGATCGCCCCACCAACTGCCGATGGCGATAAAATAATCCTGAACCTCGAAGAGCAGAACGACCTCCTAAAAATACAGGATGAACGCCAGCGGGCAGTAGCAAAAGCCAGAATGGCGGCGTCTAAGGTTACTGATAACTCTAACCAGATCGCTTCTGCCGAGCGTCTGGCTGCAAAAAATTTCGATCTCCAAAAAGCAGAAGAGACACGGCGCAAAGCGCAGCAGCAAAGTGAGCAGCAGGGTAAAAGCGCGGCTACTCAGATGGAAGCCAATACCCAGAAAATTGCTGATTATAAGCAACGCGCAGAGACCGCTACCGGTGCAACACAGGATTTGTCCCGCGAACAGGCCATGCTGAGGGCGGAGCAGTCCCTTAATAAAAGCGCAACAGCTGGGCAAATTGAGGAAATAAGGAAATATGCCGCGGCAGAGTGGGATGCTGCTAATGCGGTCAAACAGCGCCAGCTAATACAAAACGCTATACCCGAGCTGAAAGAGAATGCCAGTTTTGATGTTCAGAAAAAGGCCCTCGAAAGTCTTAAGGGCCAAAAGAATGCGAACGGTCAGCTGCTTCTGTCTCAGGAGCAATATAGCCGGGCCTCAGAACAGCTCGAGCAAGACCATCAGACCACTCTCGCGAAAATCCGCGCTGGTCAGGCAGTAACATCACAGCAGACAGCCGCTGGCGAGGTTGATCCTGTCCAGCAGCTTGCCAATCAGCACGCACAACAGCTGGCTCTTATCCAGCAGTTTGAGCAGCAGGGAGTGCTGGCGCACCAGCAGGCCGTTGAGCTTAAGAACGCTGCAGATACGGAGTATGAGCAGCAGCGTATCGCAGCGCAGTGGGAGATCTTCCGCAATCAGAGCCAGGCTAATGAGCTGCTGGCATCTTCCCTTGATGGCCTCCAGAGCGGTGCGAGTAGCGCCATTACCGGCCTGCTTAGCGGAACGCAAAGCCTTGAGGAATCCTTCGCCAATATCGGCACCACCATCCTGAACGGTGTCGTTAGCAGCCTTGTGCAGATGGGTATTGAGTGGGTAAAAAGCCAGATGATGGGCCAGGCAGCCGCTGCCGCATCCCTGGCTTCAACTATGGCCCAGGCAACTGCGGCGGCTTCCGCCTGGGCTCCGGCGGCGATCAGCGCCTCTATAGCAACAATGGGAAGTGCTAACGCAGTAGGACAGACAGCATACGCGGGATCGTTGTTGGCTGCTAAAGGCATGGCGGTAGCAGGTGCGCGTCGTTACGGCGGCAACGTCTCTGCTGGTAATGCCTACCGCATCAATGAAAACGGCCAGTCGGAGATATTCCAGACGGCTGGCGGTCAGCAGATGTTTATTCCGAACCAGTCAGGGAAGGTTATTCCGGCGGATAAGGCTGGTGGTGCTACATCATTCAATCCGGTAATGAACCTCACCATTAATACTACTGGCGGAATAAGCAATGAGGAATTAGCGAGAATGCGTAAGGTCTGGAACAACGATATGTTGAAAATGCTGATCGACCAGCAACGTCCGAATGGCGTACTCAGGAGGAAATGATGGCAGAGGTATTTCCCTGGACACCGCAGCGGAGCTACAGCGTTGATCGCACGCCGAACGTTGCCGTCGTCAAGCTGGGCGATGGGTACGAGCAGCGGCAGGTTAAGGGCATAAATCCGCTGATGGCGAAATACAGCCTGGTGTTTCGGGGCGTAAGCGGGCCATGCAGGGCTAATGCGGCAAAGGAGGCTGAAGCTTTCCTGCGGGCGCGTATGGCGGTCGAGTCCTTCTACTGGACGCCATCCGATACGGGGGTGCAGGCGCTGTTTGTCTGTCGATCCTGGGGCATGGTCAAGAACGGGCCGCTGTACGAACTGACGGCCACATTTGAACAGGTACCACGTTAAGCCACCTCCGGGTGGCTTTTTTTATGGGAGATTTTCGTGCGCGACATTCCACCAGAGCTAATTATCGACAGCGTTGATGCCGGAGTCGGCGCGTTTATCGATCTCTTTGAGGTTGACCTGCAGCCATTCGGCGGCGACGTTCTCCGCTTTCATTCCGGCACGAACGGTTATTTCGGCGATGTCATCTGGCGCGGCCTGGCTTACCCGGCGTACCCGATCGCTGTAGAGGGCTTTGAGTTTAAAAACGAGGGCACCTACGCCCGGCCAACAATGGCGGTCGCGAATATCTCCGGACTTATTTACGGCATTAACCACGATTTTAATGATCTCTACGGCGTGGTGGTCACCCGCCGGCAGGTGCCGGTTAAATACCTGGATGTGGTGAACTTCCCGAACGGCAACCCGGACGCAAACCCAACAATGGAGGCGGTCTCGCGCTACGTTGTGGAGGGGATGACAGAAGAGACGTTCGAGCAGGTGACGTATGAGCTGGCGACGCCTGTGGACTGCGATAACGCCATCATCCCGGCGCGCACCATTCTGGCCGACGTATGCCAGTGGCAGTACCGCGGAACCGGGTGTAACTATGACGGTCCGCCGGTTGCAGATGAGCGTGATAACCCCACCACCGATCCGGCAAAAGATAAATGCTCACATCGCCGCTCCGGCTGCCGCTTTCGTTACCCGCGTCCCGAGCCGATGCCAATCAGCAGCTTCCCCGGCTCCCAGAAGGTGTCCTGATGCAGGAATTACTCGATTATGCGGCCTCGTCACAGGATGAGGTGTGCGGCCTGATCATCAATGACACCCGGCTTTTCCCCTGTCGCAACATTCATCCCAGCCCGGAGAGCCATTTCCGTATCAGCGACGGCGACTGGCTGGCGGCGGAGCGAGAGGGCGAGGTGACCGCCGTGTTTCATTCTCACCCGATGAACTCCCCGGTACTGTCCGGCGCTGACCGCCAGGCACAGGTTGTGACAGGTCTGCCCTGGTGGCTGGCGTGCAACGGCGCGCTACGTAAGTTCCGCCCGGTACCGCATCTGCTGGGCCGCCGGTTTCAGCATGGCGTCACAGACTGCTACACGCTGTTTCGCGATGCCTATCACCTGGCTGGTGTGGATCTGCCGGACTTTGAGCGGACAGATGGCTGGTGGCTGCGTGGTGAAAACCTCTACATCAAAAATATGGCGGCCAATGGCTTTCACCCGGTTCCTGCCAGCGATGCGCAGCCCGGCGATGTAATCATCCGCCAGCCGTTCCCGGGAGCTGACCCCTGCCACGCGATGATCCTGCTTGAAGGCGGCAAGGTGCTTCATCACGACTGCGCCGGGCACCTCAGCAGACGCGAGGATTACCGCCTTGCCTTTATGAGGCAAACCCATTCTATCTGGAGGCACGAAAGATGCTCCGATTTAAATTTAGCGGGCATTTACACCGATATTTCAGCGAAATCGAATTAGCCGTTGATACGCCTGCGCAGGGCCTGCGCCTTCTGCTGGCACAGGATCGCGCCTTCAAGAAAGCTTTTCTGGCGTCGCCTGTGCAGATCCGCGTTGATGGCGATGAGCTGGACGATGATAACGCGCGCTTCCACATGGATCGCCAGCTAGACAGCGGAGCCACTATAGCGTTTGTCCCGGTTGTGCAGGGGGCCGGGCTGGAAACCGGCACCATTGTTGCCATCGTGGCTATCACGATGTCGGTCGCCTCGGTTGCCTACTCGCTGTACATGTCCCGCAACATGAAAACCAAAACCTCAGCCGAGGCGGCGGAGAACAACACCATCACCAACAACTCATTCACCAGCACCGAGAGTCGTGTCGGCCAGGGGCATCCGGTCCCGCTTCTGCTGGGTGAAATGGTGGTGGCCCCTAACGTGGTATCCCTCGGCATCGACACGTCGAACAACCAGGACTGGACAGAATCTATAAGCTAAGGTGGCGTTATGTCTTCAGGCGGCGGCAAAGCCAGCACCCCCAAACTCCTCGACGATAACCTCAAATCCAAACAGTTTTACCAGGTGCTGGACCTCATCAGCGAGGGGCCAATTTACGGGCCGGTGGATCATGAGCACCTGTCCTCTTTCATGCTGAACAATACGCCGGTCACCGACGCCCGCGGCAATATCAATATTCCCGGCATCAGTGTCGCCTGGCGGCCTGGCTCAGAGTTTCAGAGCCCGATTAATGGCTTCGCTGCAGTCCAGGCATCAACCATCGTTAATACGGATGTAACCTTTGATACGCCACTGGTGCGTACCGTCAGCGATTCCGACGTGACCCGCGTGCGCCTGAATATTGGCGTCACCGGACTGGTACAGCAGGACACCAAGGGTAACCAGCAAAACAGCTCTGTAACTATGGTGGTTGAAACCCGCACGGCTAACGGCGCGTGGGAAATTCAAAAAACCGTTACGATCGGACCGGGTAAAATCTCAGGCGAATACCTGGAAGCGCACCTTATCGAAGCTCCCGACGTCAAACCGTTCGATATTCGTGTCCGGCGCATCACTCCGGATAGCCTCAGCGATCTGCTGGCGAACGGCACCATCTGGAACAGCTACACCGAAATCACTGACGACAACCTGTCGTACCCATTCTCGGCTATGGTCGGGGCCGTAATCGACCGTGACCAGTACACTGACACACCGAACCGTACCTATCATCTGCGCGGGCTGATTGTCGATGTACCGGATAATTACGATCCGGTAACCCGCACCTATTCCGGGCTGTGGCTGGGCGGCTTCAAAAAGGCATGGACCAATAACCCCGCCTGGCTTTTTCGCGAGCTGGTGAAAAACGAGCGGTTTGGTCTGGCCCGGCGTGCCGGTTATATCGATGTTGATGACGGCATGCTGTACGTTCTGTCGCAGTATTGCGACCAGCTGGTAAACGACGGCTACGGTGGGCTCGAACCGCGCCTGATGCTTAACGCCTATGTAACCGAACAAACCAGCGCGCGCGAGCTGCTGGATAAAATCGCAGGCATGTTCCGGGGCATTGCGCTGTGGGATGGTATGCGCCTGACGGTCATGCTGGACGCGCCGCAGGATCCGATCGCCACCATCACAAACGCCAGTGTGGTTGACGGCAAGTTTTTCCGTAGCTCTGTTAAGCGCGCCGAAAAATACAATGCCGTGGTGGTTTCCTGGACTGACCCGGATAACGGCTGGGAACAGGTGAAGGAGTACGTTTCTGACGATGACGAGATCGCCCGGGGCATATATAACGAGACCACGCTGGAGGCGTTTGGCTGCACATCCCGTGGGCAGGCATGGCGCGCCGGGAAATGGCTGCTGGAAACGGCAAAGCGGGAGAGCAGCCGCTTAACATTCCAGATGGCGCGCGATGCCATTGGGTTCACACCCGGCGATATTGTTGAGATTATGGACAACAACTATGCTGGGACGCGCCTGGGTGGGCGCATCATGGCCCATTCAGGGAAAGTAATCTCCGTTGATGCTGACGTTTCTGATCTGGTATCACCGGGCGACAGCATGTCGATTATGGATCGCACCGGGAAAATGGGCAGGCATGAGATCGCCAGCGTTGCGGGGCGTAACATTACCCTGCGCAATGCGCCCGCCTGGGTACGTGACGGCACCGTTTTTGCGATCTCCACCAGCGAGGTGTCGGTCCGGTTATTTCGCATTCTGAGCATCGCCGAGACGGAAAACAACTCCGTTTACAGTATCACTGCGGGTCAGCATGACCCGAACAAGCAAGCTATTGTTGACGATGGCGCAGTGTTTGATATCCCGAATGACACCCTGAACGGGTACCGGGTACCGAACATTGAAAACCTGCGCATCCTGAATACCAACAGTGAGACCGTGCAGGTTACCGCCACGTGGGAAACGGCCACCACCACCAAAAAGCTGGTGTTTGAGCTCTGCGTTTATAACGAGGCTGGCGCGGTCGTTGCGCAGTACGAAACCGACCAGTTTCGCTATGAGTTCTACGGTCTGAATGCCGGGAGCTACTCGCTGAGTGTGCGTGGGCGCAACGAGAACGGAATGAAAGGTGCCGAGACGCAGGTCAGCCTGATTATCGGTGCGCCGCGTCCGCCTAACTCGGTTCAGTGGATCCCGGGTCCGCTGCAGGCGACGCTGGTTCCGGTTATGTCGGTTACGGCCACTACGGATACCTCCTTCGAGTTCTGGTACGCCGGGGAAACGCCGGTACCCCCAACCGTCAATATTGAAAACAGCACGCAGTTCCTGGGCCGCGGGTATCAGTGGACCATCCAGCAGCTGAAGTTCGACCATACCTACTATGTCTACGTCCGCACCCGTAACGCCTTTGGCGTGTCTGATTTTGTTGAGGCGTCCGGTAAACCAACCGATGATTTCAGCGATATCACTGACGCCATCCTGGAGCAGATCAAAGAGACGGACCTGTTCAAAGAGCTGATCGAGAACGCCGTGGAGACGAGCCAGACCGTTGCGGATATGGCCGCCACGATAGCCGAAAATGCCGACCAGCTGGCAGCTGCCGTCGGCGCAAACAGGGAGACCGCTGAGGGCGTCATCAAGAACGCGCTGGCCATCGCTGAGGTGACATTCCGACAGTCTGCCCAGAACGCAGAGAACTCGGCTCAGTTTGAGCAGTTGCGCGAGGTGATTGCCACAGAGACCGAGGCGCGGGTTACCGACGTTACCCGACTGGAGGCTTCGACGGAGGAGAACGCGGCGGGCATCACAGAGGTGCGCGAGGCGATCGCTACCGAGGAGGAGGCGCGGGCGACGGCGGTTACCCAGCTGACGGCGGCCACGAAAACCGCTTCTGATAAAGCCGATGCGGCAACTGATGCAGCTGATTCTGCTACTAAGGAGGTTGCGAAGAACACTGCTGCTATTACCGAGCTTGATCAGGTGGTCACCACGCTGGACAGCGCCACGGCCTCCCGGTTCGATGAGCTGGCGGGCCAGACATCGGAGGCCAGCGGCAGCGTGCAGAATACGGCGGTCGCCCTGATTGAGAACACCCTGGCGCAGGTCAGCGCCCGGCGGACCCTGACGGCGGTAAATGCTGCCAACAGCGCCCAGATTGACCGGATCGACACTGTGGCGGCCAGCGACCGGGAAGCCACAGCGAAATCCATGCTGCAGATATCCGCCCGGGTTGATGGCGCGGTTGCCTCGATCAACAGTATCAGCCAGACGTTTGCTGATTACCGGCAGTCTACAGCATCTCAGATCACTTCTCTGACGGCCTCTATTGGTGGTGTAAGCGCAGCTGTAACCACGAATGCCCAGGCAACTGCTGATATCAACAACAATCTGAATGCGATGCTCAGCATAAAGGTTGGGATAGATGCGAATGGCATAAGGTATGCCGCCGGGATGGGGCTGGGTGTGCAAAATACGCCGTCAGGCATGCAGTCTCAGGTGATATTCCTCGCCGATCGGTTCGCGGTGATGAGCTATGCCGGAAGCACAGTAACGCTGCCATTCGTCATTCAGAATGGCCAGGTGTTTATTCGTGATTCTTTTATTCAGGAAGGAACGATCACCAACGCCAAAATCGGCGCATTTATCCAGTCGAATAACTATGTACCCGGCTCTGTTGGCTGGCGCCTGGATAAAAACGGCACTTTCGAAAACTACGGAAGCGACGCTACCGGCGCGATGAAACAGACCAATACCACCATTAGCATCAGGGACGCAAACCGTCTGCGGGTGCAGATCGGCAAATTAACGGGGGTATTCTGATGGCGTGGGGTATTCAGACATGGGATGCCAACGGCAACCCCAATAACTACGGGCTGGTGCCAATCAGCGTGCTGGGTTATTTCGCGGTCGCCGCCGGGCAGCAGTCAGGCGCGGCGAGCTATACGGTACCGGCCGGGTTTCGCATGGAGTTCCTGCAGGTGACCGCCAGCGACAGCTACACCACAGCGCGCCGCACCATCACCGTGTCAGGAGGCACTATAAGCCTGGGGGCGGCGGCAGAGAATAACTTCGGTGCCGGTACCTATCCGGCGATTAACGGCTTCGTTATTGCTTATCTGAGGGCTGCTTAATGGACTGGGGAGCACTACTGGTAACTGAGAACGGCGCACCGTTTATCACGCCGCAGTCGATACCGCTGGCGATGTACAGCAAAAAAAGCGCGGGCATATCCGGCTCTGCCGGTTCGGTCACAACCATTTCACAGGCTTTTCCTTCCGGCAGGCCTGTTATCCCGTTCGTGTACTCGACCACTAGCTGCGTTGTCAGCTACACCGTAGGCGGGAATGTCTGCACTGTTACGTTCCGCAACTCAACGGCAGCCGGTACCGCATACGTCTACTTTTTCACAATTTTCGAACAGCCGCTGCCGGACTGGGGGATCGCCATCTGGGACGAGCAGGGCGTGTGCATCCTGACAAACGAAACCCGGATCCTCACTGACATTCAGGCGGTCGGCACCAACGGCAGCGACAGCGCCGGTTTTTCGGTTAACACCACGCTGCCCGGTAAATTTGGCATCGTTCCGTCAATGTCCGGCCTGGCGACAGGTGTGATCCTGGATGGCGGTACGCGGCCCTGGTCCTCGCAGTATTTCTTTTCAGCGGTATTCAACGGAGGCACTACCCAGATAGGGCAGGCCACCACCGGAGGAACCGCCGGAAGCGGCGTATCAAACCTCGCTTACCACAACATGAAAAACAGCGTTTACGCACTGAACCTCGCTAACTACGACTGACAGCAACCTACATTTCACACAGAGCCCGCCGCGAGCGGGTTTTTTATTGCCCGGAGAACTCATGATTTACACCACTGGCACGATCGCCGGCAACGGCAACACGCTCACCGGTACCGGAACTAATTTCGCCGCAGCGGGCACGCTGATCCGCAACGGCTGCACTGTCATTGTCCTGAGCACCCCGGCGCAGGTATTCCAGATCACGGGGGTCAACAGCGCCACGCAGCTGGCCGTGACGCCTGCTGTTAATCCGGCAATCCCGACGGGCACCCGCTATGCGATCCTGCTCAGTGATTCACTGAGCGTAGACGGGCTTGCCTTAAATGTTGCCGAAACGCTCAATATGTACCTGGCATACATGAGCGGATTCGCGGACGTGATGACCGGCACAGGCAATGTGACGATCACCATCAACGGCGTATCGGTCACGGTACCCACGCAAAAATCCCTGGTTCAGAAGGGGCCTAACGGTACGGTGCCGGTGACCCTGGGCGGTACCGGCGGCAATACCCCAGCGGCCGCCCGGGCCGGGCTGGAACTCGGGAGCGCAGCGACCAAAAACATTCACACACAGGGGTACGGAGATACGTCAGGTGCAGGGGTGGCACTACAGATATACTCTGATTTTCGCTCGATCGCCGGGTACGATGGCCCGCATAACTTCCCCCTGGGGGTGACTGGCGGGATTCAGGACGGCTCTAAATATGGTGGAGGGGGTGATTTTATCGGGCTGTTATCTCTCCGGGGCTGGGTGGATAGTTCGGGAAACGGCGCCTGCTGGCAAATGGCGGTTAACAGCACCCTGCAGGCTTTCCGAATCCCGGTCAGATATCCTGACGGGTACACATATCTGACCACGTATAAAATCTGGAACCAGCGAAACACCACCGTAGACGGAAATGGATTTATTAAGCAGGCGTCCCCTATCGCCAGGCTCACCAGCAACCCGGAGGCAATGCCGCCAACATTTACCGACGGCGGATTCTCGTTAGCGGGCGTTGCTGCGGTGAACCTTGAGGCGGAGGGCGTAACAGTCGAGCGCGTCGATACAGGCGTCTACAAAGTACGCGGGGCTTTGGGGCTTCACTCTGACGGCTGGACCATCGAGATCCCGCAGGACTCCAACGGCAACCGCCTGTGTTTTGTTGAAACCGGGGTGGCTGCGGATGGCGTTATGACCGTATCGGTCTTTAAACGCCGCTTCGATATCGATACGGCAATGATAGTGGCCGGTGAACCGATGGATATACCGGAGGGTCGCTGGATTGACCTGCGACTGGAAATGCCTGCTGATTCGATTTACAACCAGCAAATGAAAGCGGCAGAGGAGGCAATGATTAAAGAACAGGCGGCACTGGCGATAAAAGACACTGAAAGCGTGGAGCAAAGTATTAATACCGAAAATCAATAGGGCGCGCCGTATCGCGATTTATCTCCCCCTGGCACGGGGAGCGAGTCAGATTTGCTGACTGTGCGGGCTAACTGAACGTACGTGCGAGACTAACACGTTTGTAAGATGGCTAAACTAGGCATTGTAAGAGTAAGACCTACGGCAGCTATGAGCGAATAGCGGATGGATTGCTATTGACAAAACCACAATCTGGTTAAGCGTCTTACGTTGCTCAAAATAATTGCTCATGAAAGTGGTTTTTTTGCCGATATAACATGGATATTTATTCGGGGTGGAAAGTGAGCATTTGCATCCCCTTAACTACCCATTTGCAATTTCGTTGGCTATCGCCAGATAATCTAAGCCGTAAATTCAACTGGCCGGTATAACGCGAGCAAAACAACCTTGATAAGGAGTGATTAAGTGGCAGTTGTACAAATTAAGTGGGATTGGCTGCAGTGGAACTGCCGTCAGACCTGGAAAAAAGATGTCCTTCCAGTATTACAAAGCAGAGGTGTTAGTCAGGAGGATCTTAAACGGTGCGTTTATGTCATCAAGCTTGATGGTCTGTTCGCTATTGAGTACCCACGCGGCATTTCTCCCACTGTTTACATCGGCGAAGGAAATTTTGAACAACGTATTACTCAGCATAAGAACTGGCTGACTGATCTTGCGGACCTGCAAGGCGAGAATGAGTTCCTCATTGGCTATTGTTTCCCTCGGGCGAGAAACGCCTCAAAGGTTTACTCTGAATTCGAAGCGATGCTAATTCATGAGTTTCGAGACATTTATGGCGCGGCCCCTTTGCGCAACAAGCAAATGGAATTTCAGAAGTCGAATCACGAGTTTCATCCAATGAGCGAAATTCGTAGCGCTATTATGATTGGCAAAGGGAAGCGTTTTCATTGGGCGGTAAAACCGATGAAAAGTTCATCCATGTATGATGTTTACCAGCATACTAAGGAACCGACTACCGCTTAATATGATAATTTAGATAACAATATTTTTAGTTATCCCCGCTTCTGACACGAAGCGGACGAACTGGTTGATTCGAAGGTCCGCTGTGAGCGAAAAGCGGACGCCCGCATAGCGTAAACAGGCGTCCGGTATTTTGAAGTGGGCAGATTAATTAACCCGCTTCCCCGTTTCGTCAATGACCTTCTCGCCATCCTCTTTAGTAAACGCTCCTTTCTGGCCTTCCGGTAGAATATCCAGCACTATTTCTGAAGGACGGCAAAGACGAGTGCCAAGCGGCGTAACTACAATCGGCCGATTAATCAGGATCGGATGTTGAAGCATGAAATCAATCAACAGCTCATCACTAAATTTCTCTTCATCAAGACCCAGATGTTCATAAGGCTCAACATTCTTACGCAGTAATGCACGCACCGTAATGCCCATATCTGAAATAAGTTTAATCAGCTCATCACGGGTCGGTGGAGTATCGAGATAATAAATTATCGTCGGTTCATTGCCGCTGTTACGGATCATCTCCAGCGTGTTGCGTGAGGTGCCACAGGCCGGGTTGTGATAGATGGTAATGTTGCTCATATCAGTATCTCATTACAAAGTGACAGAGAGCCGCCACGCCAGCGCGGCCAGAGTGACAAACAGCACCGG
>Ga0308166_1002118_pt1 | contig 19009 bp, 14 predicted proteins | sample PhyCR2_2_FD_202137 | JGI IMG/M metagenome (GOLD analysis project Ga0308166, IMG submission 202137) | Phyllosphere microbial communities from UC Gill Tract Community Farm, Albany, California, United States - DLSLCC.R2 | ecosystem: Host-associated > Plants > Phyllosphere > Unclassified | place... | reverse complement strand
AATGGCATCAAACTCAGTTCGCGTCTCCTGACGGTGGCGAACCGGGTGCAGAAAGGAGCGCAGTGATGGGGGTGCGCGACGGCGGCACGGTCCGCGGCAAACTGATTCTGATGGCGGTGGCGACCACCTTCATCGCCTTGCTGGTGGCCGCGGCCGCCATGCTGCTGTTCGACATGCGCGCGTTCCAGCGCTACTGGACGGACGACCTGATGACCCAGGCCGACATCATGGCGCGCGTGACGGCGCCGGCGCTGGCCTTCAACGACGAGGAGACGGCGCGCCAGAACCTGGCCGTGCTGCGCGTGCGGCCGCAAATTCTCGCGGCCGCCGTCTACACGAGCGACGGCAAGCGCTTCGCCAGCTACGCGGCGGCGCCGAACCAGGCCGTGCCGGCGCGGCCGGAAGCGTCCGGCTACCGCATCCAGGGCGGCGAAGTGGCCGTGTTCCGCAACATCGTGGAAAACGGCGAGATGGTCGGCACCGTCTACCTGCGCTCGCGCTACGGACTCGTCGACCGGCTGATCAGCTACGGCGCCATCCTGTTCGCCGTGATGCTGGGCGCGCTGGCGATCGCGGCGCTGGTGGCGTCGCGCCTGCAGGCCGCGATCACGCGTCCGCTCGCCGCGGTAACGCACGTCGCGCGCGAAGTCATGCAGCGGCGCGACTTCAGCCTGCGCGTGCCCGGCAACGAGACCGGCGAGATCGGCGTGCTCGTGGCCGCGTTCAACGACATGCTGGCCGAGATCGGCCGCCGCTCGGACGCGCTGCAGGAAGCCAACGCCACGCTCGAACACGAAATGAAGGTGCGCGCACGGGCGGAAGAAGCGCTGCGCATCGCCGACCGCCGCAAGGACGAATTCCTCGCCACGCTGGCGCACGAGCTGCGCAACCCGCTGGCGCCGATCCGCACGGGGCTCGACATCCTGCGCCTGCGCAGCGGCGATGCCCAGGCCACGCAGCGCGCCACCGACATCATGGAGCGCCAGCTGCGCCAGATGGTGCGCCTCGTCGACGACCTGCTCGACGTCTCGCGCATCAACACGGGCAAGTTCACGATCAAGAGCGGCCGCGTGGAGCTGAAGGCGGTCGTCAACGACGCGCTCGAAGTCGTGCGGCCTTACATCGAGCTGCACGGCCACGAACTGACGATCGACCTGCCGGACCGCCCCGTGTTCCTGAACGGCGACGCTACGCGCCTCGCGCAGATCCTGTCGAACCTGCTGAACAACGCCGCCAAGTACACCAACCGCGGCGGACGCGTCGGGCTGAAGGCGACGGTCGAGGACCGCACCCTCGTGCTGGTCGTCTCCGACACCGGCATCGGCATCGCGCCGGAGATGCTGGACATCGTGTTCGAGATGTTCGTGCAGGTCGATTCCACGCTGGAGCGCACCAATGCGGGCCTGGGCGTCGGGCTGTCGCTGGCGCGCAAGCTGGTCGAGCTGCACGGCGGCGCGATCGAGGCGCACAGCGCGGGCGTCGGCCACGGCAGCCAGTTCGTCGTGCGCCTGCCGATCGTCGTCGATCCGGAACTGCCGGCCAAGCCGACCCCCGCGTCGTTCATCACGGCCGAGACCTACCGCATCCTGCTGGCCGACGACAACGTCGACTTCGTCAACAGCATCGGCGCGCTGCTGACGGCGATGGGGCACAGCGTCGTCATCACGCACAACGGCACCGACGCGCTGGCCGCGGCCAAGCGCTTCTGCCCGGACTACGCCTTCCTCGACATCGGCCTGCCGCAGATGTCCGGCTACGACCTGGCGCGGCGCATCCGCGACCTGTCGTGCTGCACGATGACGGTGATGGTCGCGGTGACGGGCTGGGGCCAGGAAAAGGACCGCCAGCTGGCGTTCGAGGCCGGCTTCGACCACCACATGGTCAAGCCGGTGCGCTTCGAGCAGATCGAGGAGATCCTGGGGAACCGCAGCATCATCAAAAAATTGCGCACCTGAACGCCGACATCGTTATGCTTGCGGCCTGAAAAGAACCGAAGCCACTCATGATGTCATTCAACGCAGCCGCCGGGGCAGTCGCATGCTGACGGGTATCGAATTCGCGACGGGATTGCTCGGCCTGTTTCTGGCGCTTCCGCTGATGGCGATGCGCCGCAGCCGGCCGGCGAATGCCTGGCTCGGCCTGTTCGTCCTGTCGGTGTCGCTGCTGACCTTGGCGTTTCCCGTGTATGCATCGGATACGGGCTGGTTCGGCCTGTTCGACTGGCCGCTGGCCGGTATCGGCGCCTTCTTCTATTGCTATGTGCGCAGCCTGACGGGCCTCGGCAACACCCGCCGGCAGGCATGGCACTTCGTCCCCCTGGCGCTGTTCGCCGGCGCGCTGGCGGTCGGGCGCGCGCGGATGAGCGGCGGCGAATTGCTGGCGTGGCTGCTGCACGATTCGTTTTTCAGCCTGCTGCTGCTGGGTTTCCAGGTGCTTGCGGCAGGCTATGCGGTGGCGTCGCTGGTCCGGCTGGCACAATACCGGCGGCGCCTGCGCGACCGCTATTCGTCGACCGGGCACCTTGAACTGACGTGGCTGTCGTGGCTCAGCGTGGTCTTCATTGCGCTGCTCGTGCTGTGGATTCCGACCAATCTGTTCGGCGGCGTCTGGGGGCTGCTGCTGATCGGCGGGCGCTTGCTGACGCTGTACTTCGTCGGCTGGTTCGGGCTGCGCCAGACGGCCGTCTTCATGCCGCCGCTCGCCGCCGACGAGGCGCCGCGGCCGGCCGCCAAGGCTGTTGCGGCCGGCCCCGCCGTTGCGGTCGCGCCTACCGTTGCAGTCGTCGACGACGCAAGCGGGAGCGCGCCGCCCGCCGCCGGTACGGTGACGCCGGCGGCCGCGCCGGTGGCGGACGATGCCGCGCCGGCGGAGAACGACAAATATGCACGCTCGGGCATGACCGAGGCGGCCAGGGAATTGATCGGCGCGCGCCTGGCGCGCCGGGCGGCGCACGAGCGCGACCATCTCGATCCCGACGTCAAGCTGACGGACCTGGCGGAACGCATCGGCACGTCGCCACAGTTGCTGTCGCAGTACCTGAACCACGTGCTCGGGGTGAATTTTTTCGACTACGTCAACGGGCTGCGCGTCGTGGAGGTGCAGAACCTGATGCGCGATCCGGCCAACGATGCGCGCACGCTGCTCGATCTTGCGTTTGCGGCCGGCTTCAACAGCAAGTCGACGTTCAACACTTCTTTCAAGAAAATCAGTGGCTTGGCGCCGTCCGCCTGGCGCAGCCGGCACGTCCGGACGTCCGCGCCGATCGGCTAGGGCGTCGGCGACGGCATCGCGGACCAGACTGGAGACCTGCCGTTTGGCAACAAACGGCTTTCGATATCGCTGTGCTCCGCCCATGCCGGCCGAGTGCGCCTCCTTTCTCGGACACTGTTTATGAAAAAAGTTCTCGTCGTTGTCTCCATGTTTTCCCTGACCGCGAGCGGCCCGCTGGCGGCCGCCAATCCTCCCGTCATCACGCCGCCCATGGTGACGGTGAAGGGCGGCGAATTCATGATGGGCAGCACGGCCAATCCGAAGGACCCCAATTACCCGGTCTCCGAACCGGTGCACCGGGTCCGGGTCAAGTCTTTCCGCCTGGCCCGGTACGAAACGACGGTCGCCCAGTTCCGCCAGTTCGTCGACGCGACCGGCTACCAGGCGACCGGCGACTGCTGGAAACTGGCCGCCAACGAATGGGGCATGGAAGTGGGGCCGGTGGCCTGGAATTCGCCGGCCAATGCACCGACGGACTATCACCCCGTGATGTGCGTGAGCGCCGACGATGCCCACGCCTACCTGGCGTGGCTGTCGCAGCAGACGGGCAAGCACTACCGCTTGCCGAGCGAAGCGGAGTGGGAGTATGCCGCGCGCGCCGGCAGCGGCGCCCGCTATCCGTTCGGCGACGACCCCGCGGCCCTGTGCAAATATGCCAACGTGTACGACCGGACCGGCAAGGCGACCATCTTGCAGATCACCGGCAAGTCGCGCGACGAGGTCGGGTGCGACGACCGGGCGGGACTGACGACCGTCGTCGGCATGTACGCCCCGAATGCCTTCGGCCTGTACGACATGCTGGGCAACGTCGGCGAATTCGTCGAGGACTGCCAGCATCTGAATTACGAGGGCGCCCCGGCCGACGGGACGGCCTGGACGCAGGCCTGCCAGGCCTTTCACGGCGGGTCCATGGTGATCCATCGCGGCGGCAGCTATAACAGCGGACCGGTCGGCGCGAGTCCGACGTATCGCGGGCACGCGGGCAAGGACAATCGCAGCAGCGTGGGCGAAGGGTTCCGTATCGCGGAGGATGTCGAAGGCGATGCCGGGCAGGGCGCCGGTAGCGGAAAAGCGACGGGCGCGGGCGCTTTCGAGGCGGGTCTGGCGGCGGCGCAGGCGGCGGAACGTACGCGCACGAAGCCAGCCGTGGCCGCGCCGAAATAACCGACGCCGGGAACCCGGCATGGGTGACGCCCTGTGCCCGGTTCCCGCCGATGCGGACGAGATCAGGGGGGGCGGAGCGGATTTCAGTGGCCACGCTTTACAAGAAATGCAACACTATCGCCTCCAGATTTTCAGGAGGCATCATGCGAAAGCTGCTGTTGATATTGATGTGTGCCGGCGCGGCGCAACTGGCTCACGCGCAATGGATGGCCGGGTTGTCGTTGGTGAACACGGCAATCTGGCCGCAGCCGGACCTCACCGTGCCGGTGCCGGCGACCACGGCGGCGGCCGTCCGGCAGGACAAGCCGGCGCCGCCGCTGCTGGTGCCGGGCGCCCCGGCCGTGCAGGCCAACGCCCGTGCGCTCGCCGTGAAATTCCCGGCGGCGGAGCGTGCGAAGATCGAGCAGGCGTTCGTCCAGAGCATGGACGTCTACGGGCAATTGACCAGGAAGCTAGACATCCCCCAGCGCGACATGGCGGCGAGCCTGGCCGCGTTCATCGTCGGGAACTACATGGCGCTGAACGAGACCGACGTGCCCGACGACGTCTTCAAGGCGGTGGCGGCGCAATTGCGCCGGCAAGCCCACTTGCGCGAGATGGGTACGCGTGTGCGGAGCGATCAATTGCGCACGCTGTATGAGCAGAGCGCGATGGTCGGCACGTTCATGGCGTTGACCTGGAAGTCGCAGCAGAGCGCCCCGCAGCCGCCGCAGGTCTGGGCCAACGTGCGCGACGCGGCGCGCGCCAATCTGCAGACGGTGTTGCGCACGGACCCGTCCAGGCTGCGGCTCGACGACACCGGCATGCATCTGGCGCGCTGAGCGTTAAAAGAGCGCAGCCAAAGAAAAAGGCCGGATCTCGCGATCCGGCCTTCGTCTTGTATCAGTTGGTGCGGCTGGCAGGAATCGAACCCACGACCCCTTGGTTCGTAGCCAAGTACTCTATCCAGCTGAGCTACAGCCGCCCGAGGCACGCATTATAGTCGGGTTTTGCCGTTTGGCAAAGAGCAATCGTTGCAGTTCGACAAAAGTGCTCGAACAGGCGTGCTTGCGTCGGCAGGGCGCAGGCGTCCGTCCGTATTCGGCACCGCCAACGAAAAAGGCCGGATCTCGCGATCCGGCCTTCATCTTGTATCGGTTGGTGCGGCTGGCAGGAATCGAACCCACGACCCCTTGGTTCGTAGCCAAGTACTCTATCCAGCTGAGCTACAGCCGCCCGAGGCACGCATTATAGTCGGGTTTTGCCGTTTGGCAAAGGGCAATCGTTACACTTCTACAAAAGCGATTGAAGAGGGGGGGTAAGTGTCCGCCAGTTTCCGGCAGCGCCAAAGAAAAGGCTGTGTTCGCGGTAGTTAGGTGAACCGATGCCGTTTGCGCCGGTCATACGCATTGTCGAGGTAACTCATGAGGAGTGACGATGCGCCGCCTGACATTCGACACATTGTTCGCCATGTTGACGGCGGTGTCGCTGTCCACAGCCGAGCTGGCCCGATTGCAGGAATGGATCGCAGAAATCGCCCATCCGGGCGAGTGCATCGCCGTCATCGAGCAGGCCGCACGCGGACGACCGTGTCCGCATTGCCATTGCCCGAGGTCGCATCGTTGCGGCCAGGCCAGCGGACTGCAGCGCTTTCGTTGCCTCGGCTGCCGCCGTAGCTACAACGCGTTGACGGGCACGCCGCTGGCGCGACTGCGCAGGAAGGAATCCTGGCTGACCTATCTGCAATGCGTGCTCGACTCACGCACGGTGCGGCAGGCGGCGACCCTTGCGGGCGTACACCGGACGACGAGTTTTCGCTGGCGCCATCGCTTCGTGCCCGGCACCGCGCGCGACCGGCCCAGTCAATTGTCGGCCGTCGTCGAGGCGGATGAAACCTATCGGCTGGAATCGCAAAAGGGATCGCGTCGGCTTGATCGTCCGGCCCGGCAACGCGGCGGGGTGGCTCGTCGACGCGGCATCAACCGCGAACACGACTGTCTGCTCGTCGCACGCGACCGGAATGGACAGACTCTCGATTTTCACACGGGACGCGGTCAGGTGACGGCTGCGCAGCTGGCGACATGTTTGCGTTCCGTATTGCCGGCGGATGTTCTATTGATCAGCGATGCGGCCGCGTCGTATCGGCGCTTTTGCGCGGACGCGGGCATTACGCACGAGGCCGTGAATGTCCGGGCAGGCATGCGGTCGCGCGGCGCCATCCATATCCAGAACGTCAATGCCTGGCACAGCCGATTCAAGAGCTGGCTCGCGCGCTTTCGCGGTGTCGCAAGCCGGTATCTTGCCAATTATTCGGGATGGCAGCGGGTGCTCGACGCGCGCAGCCTGACGACGCCCGCACATTTGTTGTGTGCTGCCGCTCAGCTTGGTTAAGTGCGTGATGGACGTTTGCTTAATTAACGCGAACACAGCCAAAGAAAAAGGCCGGATCTCGCGATCCGGCCTTCATCCTTGCATCAGTTGGTGCGGCTGGCAGGAATCGAACCCACGACCCCTTGGTTCGTAGCCAAGTACTCTATCCAGCTGAGCTACAGCCGCCCGAGGCACGCATTATAGCAGCCCTTTCCCGAATGGCAAAGCCCGCTGCCGCCGGCCGATATCCGAGCGGCACATGTGAAACTATGACATCATGCCCGCTTCTCGTGCAGTCTCATCCCTTCATGTCCATCGACTCCGCCGTGTCCCCGTCCGATCTGCGTTTCCGCGAGCTGTTCGAGCAAGCGCCCGTCAGCCTGCAGATCCTCGCGCCGGACGGGCGCACGCTGCGCGTGAACAAGGCGTGGGAAGACCTGTGGCAGATCCGCGAGGGCTCGGCGCTGAAGGCGCACGTCTTCAGCAGCGGCTACAACGTTCTCACGGACCCGCAATTGCATGCCGCCGGCATCGTCTCTTTTCTGCAACGCGCGCTGGCCGGGGAATCGGTCGAGATCCCCGCCGTCCGCTACGACGTCGCCGCGCTCGGCGGGGAAGGCCCGGCGCGCTGGGTGACGGCGCGTGCGCACGCGGTCCGCGCCGCCGACGGCACGATCCTCGAAGTGATCCTGATGCACCAGGACATCACCGACCGCATCGAAGCGGAGACCGCGCTGCGCGTGCGCGAAGAGCGCTTCCGTTCGCTCGTGATGGCGACGTCGCAGATCGTCTGGACCAACACGCCGGATGGCCGCGTCCTCGAGGATTCGCCGTCGTGGCGCGCGTTCACGGGCCAGACGTATGACGAGTGGAAGGAATTCGGCTGGCTCGATGCGCTGCATCCGGACGATGTCGCGCGCACCCGCGCGCACTGGCTGCACTGCGTGGCGACGCGTTCGGTGTTCGAAGTCGAATACCGGTTGCGCCGCGCCGACGGCGCGTGGCGCTGGACGGCCGTCAAGGGCGTGCCGATCATCGACGCGGACGGCACGCTGCGTGAATGGATAGGCGCCAACACCGACATCCACGAGATGGTGACGGCGAGAGCCGAGCTGGCCCAGCGCCTGGACCAGGAGCGGCGCAATTCGGCGCTGCTGGCCAAGGTCGCGCGCGCGTCGCGCATCCTGCACACGGCGCTGTCCGGCAAGGCCATCGCGGAAGGACTGGTGGCCGAGGTGCGCGACATCCTCGGCGTGCACCAGGCCGTCGTGTCGCTGACGGAGGGCGCGAACTGGGCACAGGCCATCACGGCCGTGTCGCTGTCGGACAAGTATGCGCACTACCGCGTCTACGACGTCAAGCCGAACGGCTCCGGCATCTATGCGGAGGTGTGCCGCACGAATCGCCCGATGCGCTTCACGCACGCGGAACTGACGGCGCATCCGGCGTGGAAGGGGTTCGGCGCCGCGCGCGATACGCACCCGCCGATGCGCGGCTGGCTCGCCGTGCCGCTGATCGACCGGATGGGCGGCAACATCGGCCTGATCCAGGCATCCGACAAGATCGACGGCGATTTCACGGACGAGGACGAGGCGATCCTGGTCCAGCTGGCGTCGATCACCGCGAACAGTTTCGAGAACGCGCGCCTGTACGGCTCGCTGCGCGACCAGGACCGGCGCAAGGACGAGTTCCTCGCGATGCTCGCGCACGAACTGCGCAACCCGCTCGCCCCGATTTCCGCGGCGGCCGAGATGCTCCGGTTCGGCACCGCGAACGAGGAACGCGTGCGGCGCGCCAGCGACGTGATCAGCCGCCAGGTGCGGCACCTGACGTCCCTCGTCGACGATTTGCTGGACGTGTCGCGCGTGACGCGCGGACTGATCGAGCTGCACCAGGCGCCGGTCGACGTGCAGGCCGTCGTTGCCGGCGCCGTCGAGCAGGCGCGTCCGCTGATCGAGGCGCGCGGCCACGCGTTCGCGGTCGACGCGCCGGGCGGGACCATCCGCGTCATGGGCGACGCGAACCGGCTCGTGCAAGTGGTTGTCAACCTGCTCAACAACGCGGCGAAGTACACGCCGGCCGGCGGCACCATCGACCTGTCGGTGCGGCGCGCCGGCGCGCAGGTGGTCATCGCCGTGCGCGACAGCGGGATCGGCATCGACGGCGACCTGTTGCCGCACGTGTTCGACCTGTTCACGCAGGCGGAGCGCTCGCCCGACCGTTCGCAGGGCGGACTGGGCATCGGGCTGGCGCTGGTGCGCAACATCGTGGCCATGCATGGCGGCACGGTCACGGCGCACAGCGACGGCCCGGGTGCGGGCAGCGTGTTCACGGTCACGCTGGCGACGCTGGAGGCATGAGGGAAAGGGAAAAGAAAAAGGCCGGATCTCGCGATCCGGCCTTCGTCTTGTATCAGTTGGTGCGGCTGGCAGGAATCGAACCCACGACCCCTTGGTTCGTAGCCAAGTACTCTATCCAGCTGAGCTACAGCCGCCCGAGGCACGCATTATAGCAGCCCTTTCCTGAATGGCAAAGCCCGCGCGGACGCATCATTTGTGCTTGACATACGGGCAACGTGATCCTAAAGTGATATCACTTTCATATACTCTCTAGGACAAGGCAATGTCGACTCTCGTGCGTCAGGAAACCCGGCTGTCTTCGATCAATGGTTATGGCGCCTGCGCCGGCGCGTTGGTCGCCGTGCTGGCCGGCGTGTGGCTGCTGCGCGCTACCGTCGCGGGCGAAGCGGGCGGGAACGCGCTGCTCGGGTTCGTGCTGATCGCGGCCGGGGTGTTCGTGTTCGCGGGGCTGTACATGCTGCAGCCGAACGAGACGGCGGTGATGATGCTGTTCGGGCGTTATGTCGGCACCGACCGCAGCGAAGGCCTGCGCTGGGCGTTTCCGCTCTACCGCAAGCGCAAGCTGACGGTGCGGGCGCGTAACCTCAACATGTCGACGCTGAAGGTCAACGACAAGCGCGGCAACCCGGTCGAACTGGCGGCCGCCGTCGTCTGGCGTGTGCGCGATACGGCCCAGGCGCTGTTCGAGGTCGACGATTTCGAGCGCTACGTCAGCGTGCAGGCCGAGGCGGCGCTGCGCCACCTGGCGGTCCAGTACGCCTACGACGAGGGCGAGGACCTGGCTCCGGGCGAGATGACGCTGCGCGGCGGCGCGGCCGGCGTGGGGCTGGCGCTGTCCGAGGAGCTGACAGCGCGCTTCGAGGCGGCCGGTGTGGAAACGCTGGATGCCAAGCTGACGCACCTGGCATACGCTCCCGAAATCGCCCAGGTGATGCTGCGCCGCCAGCAGGCGCAGGCGATCATCAGCGCTCGCGCCCGCATCGTGCATGGGGCCGTCACGATGGTGGAAGACGCGCTGCGCGGCCTGGCCGAGCGCGAGATCGTCGAGCTGGACGCCGAGCGCAAGGCGTCGATGGTGAGCAACCTGCTCGTCGTGCTGTGCTCGGACCGTGACGCCCAGCCGATCATCAATGCCGGCACGCTGTATAACTAAGGTCGAGGCATCCGTTCGATGGCAAGTCCCGGCAAGAAATCCTATCCGCTGCGCATCGATCCCGCGTTGTGGGAGCAGCTGCAGCGGCTGGCCGCCAACGACTTGCGCAGCGTGAACGCGGAAATCGAGTTCCTGCTGCGCGAGGCGCTGGCGCGGCGCGGCATCCGGATCGCGCCCGTGCAGGGCGATGAAGGCGAGGTGTCGTAGCCCGGCGGCGGCGCGGTCCGCCCCGATTGCAGCGCGGGCGGAGGCTGCGTACACTGGCCGCTCGCCGAATGACGACAGGCCAGGAGGTCCGCCATGCATGTGCCCACGGGGTTCAATACCGTCACGCCGTATTTTTTCGTCGAGAATGCCGAGCAGTTCGTCGCGTTCCTCGTGAACGGACTGGGCGGGGTGGAAGTCCACCGCAGCGTGCGACCGGATGGGCGTATCGCCAATGTTCAGGTTCGCATCGGCACGTCGACGCTGATGGCCAGCGAGGCCGGCGTGCGATACGGCCCCATGCCGGCCTGCTGCTACCTGTATGTCGAGGATGCGGACAGCGCGATGGTGGCGGCGCTGGCGGCGGGCGGGCGGCTGGAAATGGCGGTGGCCGACATGCCTTATGGCGACCGGCAAGGCGGCATTCGGGATCCGCACGGCAATATCTGGTGGATTTCCCAGCGCATGGTGCAGGAACCGTACGGTTCATCGGGGGGGGGGGCGCCGGGCGCAACGATTCGGCGGCAGCGGCAAGGCACAAAGAAAAAGGCCAGATCTCGCGATCTGGCCTTCATCTTGCATCTGTTGGTGCGGCTGGCAGGAATCGAACCCACGACCCCTTGGTTCGTAGCCAAGTACTCTATCCAGCTGAGCTACAGCCGCCCGATGCACGCATTATAGCAGTGGCATCCCGGATCGGGAAGCCTTAATTTTTCTCAAGCCCGCCAAGGTCTGGTAGATTAGGAGTTGTGTTCGGGAAACCTCAAGCCATGCCAAGTCCGCGTCCGTCGTCGTATCGTTCCGTCGCCATGCCCGCGTGGTGGCGCTTCTTGTGCGGCGTGCTGCTGGCGTGCCTGTGTTCGGCGGCCCTCGCGGCCGGGCCGCGCAGCCTGCGCTTCGAGCGCATCGGGCTGGAGGAGGGGCTGTCGCAGGAGTCCGTGCTGACGATCCTGCAGGACCGCGCCGGCTTCATGTGGTTCGGCACGCAGGCCGGCCTGAACCGCTTCGACGGCTACCGCATGCAGGTGTTCCGCAACGATCCCAACGACCCGGACAGCCTGGCCGACAACTATGTCCAGGTCGCCTATGAGGACACCCAGGGCCGCCTGTGGTTCGGCACGCGCGGCGGGCTCGTCCGGTTCGATCCGGCCACGCACCGTTTCCAGCGCCAGCCGCTGGCGGCGCGCGCGGAGCGCATGGCGCGCGCGGCGCGCAACGGCGCCGTCAATGCCATTACCGGCGACGGCGGCGCCGGATTGTGGGTCGGCACCGGCGATGGCGTCGTGCACGTCGATCCGGCGGGCGGCGCCGTGCGCGCGCTGCGCCACGATGCGGGCGATCCCGGCAGCCTGCGCGACGACCGCGTCACCGCGCTGGCGCTCGACCCGCGTGGCGGGCTGTGGGTCGGTACCGGCGTCGGCCTCGACTACCTGGCGCCGGGCGCGAACCGCTTCGTCCATGTCGAGATCGATGCCGGGCCCGGCGCCAGTCCGCGCCGCAATGCGGTGTCGACGCTGTCGATGGGCCCGCGCGACACCCTCTGGATCGGCACCGAGGCCGGCCTCGAAGCCTGGCGCATCGGCACCGGCGCGCCGCAGCGCCATCACGTGGGCGCGGACGAAGGCATGACGGACGGCCGGGTGCGCGCGCTGTACCACGACGCCGGCGGTACGCTGTGGGTCGGCATGGAGCAGGACGGCCTCAAATGGCGCGATCCGACGACCGGGCGCTTCGTCGGCTACGCCAGCCAGCCGCTCGAACGCCATACGCTGTCGGACAACCAGATCACGTCGGTCTGGGTCGACCGCACCGGCACCCTGTGGGCCGGGACCTATTTCAACGGCGTCAACCGCGCCGACCTGGCCAGCGGCGGCTTTGCGCGCTTCGCGCCACCGCTGGGGCCGGGCGTCGACCCGAAGAACTCGCGCAAGGTCCGCGCCATCGCCACTGGCGCGGACGGACGCCTGTGGCTGGGCACGACGGGCGGCGGCATCCTGCACCTCGATTCCGTCACCGGCCGCGCCGAGACGCTGCGCCACGATCCGGCCCAGCCGGGCAGCCTGCCGGACGATACGGTCACGAACGTGCTGCCCGCGCGCGACCGCATGTGGGTGGGCATGGCGAGCGGCCTGGCGTGGCGCGATCCCGTCGGCGGCCGCTTCACCGCAGTGCCGCTGGGCCGCGACACCAATGCCAGCTGGGTCCAGGCGCTGGAGCTCGACCGGGCCGGCGCGCTGTGGGTCGTCACCCGCGGCGGCCTGTTCCGGGTCGAGCCGGACGGCCGCACCGTGCGCGGCTGGCGCCACGATCCGTCCGACCCGGCAAGCCTGGGCGAGAACTACGGCTTCGACGTGCTGGAGGACCGCGCGGGCATGGTCTGGATCGGCACCGAGAATGGCCTCGATCGTTACGACCGCGCCACGAATACCTTCACGCACTACCGCCACGATCCGCGCGATCCGGCGAGCCTGTCCCACAACCGTGTGTACTATTTATACGAATCGACCCGCGGCGATTTGTGGATCGGCACGGCGGGCGGCATGCAGCGCGTCGAGCGCGGCGCGGGCGGCGCGGTGACGTTCCGCACGTTCGCCGTCACGCCGGGCTCCGAGCAGGTGCCGATCGGCGCCATCCTCGAAGACAGGAGCGGCCGGCTGTGGGTCAGCTCGACGGCGGGCCTGACGCGTGTCGATCCGGACGCCGGCCGCTACAAGAACTACTCGGCCCGGGACGGCCTGACGGACGGCTCGTACTTCGTCGGCTCGGCCGCGCGCGGCGCCGACGGCGAGCTGCATTTCGGCGGCGTCAACGGCATGACGTCGTTCCAGCCGGACGACATCCGCGACAACCCGTTCCCGCCCACCGTCGTCATCACCGACTTCCTCGTGTTCAACCGGCCGCGCGCGCTGCCCGCCGCGGTCGACCGCCTGCACGACATCGCGCTCAGCTACAAGGACGCCGTGTTCACGCTGGAATTCGCCGCGCTGCACTACGCCGACCCGCAGGCCAACCGCTACGCCTACCGGCTGCGCGGCTTCGACCGCGACTGGACCGAGACGGACGCGCGCAAGCGCTTCGCCACCTACACGAACCTCGATCCGGGCGACTACGTGTTCGAGGTGCGTGCCGCCAACAAGGATGGCGTGTGGAGCGAGCAGCCGGCCACGCTCGCGATCTCGATCGCGCCGCCGTACTGGGCGACGTGGTGGTTCCGGCTGGCGCTCGCGCTCGTCCTGGCGGGCGCCGCGGTCATGGTCTACCGGCTGCGCGTGCGCGTGCTGGTGCAGCAGAAGGAGCGGCTGGAACGCCAGGTCGGCACGCGCACGGCCGAACTGGTGCTGCAGAAGGAGCAGGCCGAGCGCCGCAAGCAGGAGGCGGAGGCGCAGAAGGAAGCGGTGGAGCAGGCGCGCCGCAATATCGCGCTGCTGTCCGACATCGGCCGCGAACTGACCGCGAACCTCGACAGCGAAGCGATCATGGCCAACGTCTACGGCCAGGTGCGCCAGCTGATGGATGCGCCGTTGTTCGCCATCGGCCTGGCGCGCGCCGACGCGCCGCTCGACTACCCGTATTGCGTCGAACACGGCCGGCGCGTGGCGGCGGACGGGCGGTTCGGGCCGCGCGTCCTCGGGCTCGGCGCCTATTGCCTGGCGACGGGCGAGGAAATCCTGGTCGGCGACCTGGCGCGCGACTACGCCCGCTTCTCCGGCCTGGTGCGCGAGGTGGTCGGCAATGCGCTGCCCGCGGACGATGTCGCGCCGGACGCGCTGGCGGTGCGCTCGCTGCTGTGCGTGCCGATCCTGATCGGCAACCGGGTGCTGGGCATCATCACCGTGCAGAGCGAACGCGCGGGGGCGTACCAGAACGTGCAGCTCGACATGCTCAGCACGCTGGCCTCGTACGTCGGCGTCGCGCTCGACAATGCCGACGCCTACCGCCAGCTGAAGGAAACGCAGGCCCAGCTGGCGGCGCGCGAAAAGCTGGCGTCGCTCGGTTCGCTCGTCGCGGGCGTCGCGCACGAGCTGAACACACCGATCGGCAACAGCCTGCTGATGGCCAGCACCCTGCAGGACCAGACCGAGGACCTGGCCGAACGCTTTGCCGGCAACCACTTGAAGAAATCGGATCTGGCGGCGTGGATCGCGGCGGCGCGCGACGCGTCGAACCTGATCATGCGCAGCCTGCAGGCGGCGGCGGACCTCGTGAACAGCTTCAAGCAGGTGTCGGTCGACCAGGCCAGCACGCAGCGGCGCCGTTTCGACCTCGGCCAGGCGTGCCACGAGATCGCCGCGACGATGATGAACCAGGTGCGCCGCGCCGGCCACACGCTCGATCTGCAGGTGCCCGCCGGCATCGTGATGGACAGCTATCCGGGGCCGTTCGGCCAGGTCGTCATCAACTTCATCAACAACGCGCTGCTGCACGGGTTCGATGCGCCGGGCGGCCGCATGCTGCTGCTGGCGACGCCGCTGGAGGGCGAGCGCGTACGCATCGAATTCTCCGACGACGGCCGCGGCATCGCCGGCGAGAACCTGTCGCGCATCTTCGACCCGTTCTTCACGACCCGCATGGGGCGCGGCGGCACGGGGCTCGGCCTGAACATCGCCTACAACCTTGTGACGACGCTGCTCGGCGGTACGATCCGTGTCGAGAGCCGGCCGGGGCAGGGAACCACGTTCATCCTCGACCTGCCGCTGCGGGCCGACGCCTGATCGGGCGCGCGGGTCAGACGACGTCGGTCGGCGTCCCCCGCGCCCAGGCATCGAGGTTATCGACGAGCATGTCGGCCAGCGTCTGCATCGCCCCGCCGCTGGCCCAGGCCACGTGCGGCGTCAGCACGAAGTTCGGCAGGCGCAGCCGCAGCAGCGGATTGTCCGGGACGGGCGGCTCCTTGCTCAGCACGTCGAAGCCGGCGCCGGCAATGGTGCCGTCCGCCAGGGCCTGCGCCAGCGCAGTCTCGTCGACGAGGCCGCCGCGCGCGGTATTGATCAGGATGGCGCTCGTCTTCATCGACGCCAGCTCGGTCGCGCCGATCAGGTGGCGCGTCGCATCGGTCAGCGGCAGGTGCAGGCTGACGACGTCGGACGTGGCCAGCAGATCGGCCAGCGGCAGCGCCGTCACGTCGGCGTCGCCGACGGGCGAGCGCGACGTCACGGCAACGTCCATCCCGAACGCGCGCCCGATCTGCGCCACGCGCCGCCCCAGCGCGCCGTAGCCGACGATGCCGAGGCGCGAGCCGGCCAGGTCGCCGATCGGATGGTCGAGCAGGCAGAAGCGCGTCGAGCGTTCCCAAAGCCCGGCCTCGACGTCGGCCGCGTAGGTGCGCAGGTTGCGGCGCACGGCGAGGATCAGCGCGAAGCAGTGCTCGGGCACCGACACGAGCGAGTAGTTGCGGATGTTCGCCACGACGATGCCGCGCGCGCGGCAGGCGGCGAGGTCGACGTTGTCGGTGCCGGTAGCGGCCACCGCCACCATCTTCAGGTCGGGCAAGCGCGCGATGGCGTCGGCGCCCAGCGGCACCTTGTTCGTGATGGCGATCGTGGCGCCGGCCAGCCGCTCGACGACGTCGGCGGGCGACGTGGCCGGATAGTCGCGCCAGCGGTGCGGGAAGGCGGGCGGGCGGATGGTCGCGATCAGGCTGTCGCGGTCGAGGAAGACGATATCGTGCATGGCGGTCGCGGGAAAGGATGGACCGTCATTGTAGAACAAGCGAAAAAAAAGACAGGGCGGACCCTGTCTTTCGAGGATGGGGGGCTTGAACCGGTGGCCCGCTCGCCCGGCTTACTTGGCGGCGTCGGCTTTCTGGTCTGCGTGTGCCTCTGCCTTGTCGGCAGCGGCTTCCGCCTTGGCTTTGGCGGCTTTCTTGTGGGCTTTGGCTTTGTGCTTGGCGGCGTCGGCCTTCGCTTCGGCGACGTCGCCGTTGGCTTCCGCCGCTTTCTTCTCGACCTTGGCATCGGCCTTCGCATCCGCCTTCGCTTCCTTGGCTTCGGCCTTCGCGACTTTCTTGTCGGCCTTCGCCTCGGCGTGGGCGGCCGGGGTGGTGGTCGTGGCCGGGGCGGTCTGGGCGAAGGCTGCGGTAGCGAACAGGCCAGCGATCAGGGTGGCGACGATTTTGGTCATGGCAGTGTTTCCTTCAGGTCTTGTTGAGTGGCGGGACGATTCCCGTGTTACTGAGCCCAGAACGCGGCGGGGCGCGTTTCGGTTGACGGTGTTTTACAAGTCATTACAACGGACATACGCGCTTACATTTTCTTGTGCGATGTTTGACAGTGGAAATTATTCGACCCATACTCTGGCGGCACTCCAGTGTCCGGCCTACCCGGCCCAAAACCCCATAACATCGACGCCCAAGAGACCGCTCGTGAGACCATCCATTTCCACTCTCCGTACTACCCTGACCGCCATCGCGCTGGCGACCGCCACGCTCGCCGCGCACGCGGCCGACGCCGTGCACATCGACCCGCAGCGCCTGTCGCAGGACGTCAAGACGCTGTCGTCGGACGACTTCGAAGGCCGCGGCCCGAACACGGCCGGCGAGACGAAGACCGTCAACTACCTCATCCAGCAATTCCAGGCGGCCGGCCTGCAGCCGGGCGGCGACGTCGTCGACGGCAAGCGCGGCTGGACCCAGGACGTGCCGCTGGGCCGCTTCGAGATCCAGGGACCGGTCGCCGTGTCCGTCACGGCGGGCGGCACGACGAAGGCGTTCACGCAGGGGAACGAGGTCGCGATCCGTGCGGCGATGACGGGCGAGAAGAGCGTCGAGTTCAAGAATGCGCCGCTGGTATTCGTGGGCTACGGCGTCACCGCGCCGGAACGCAAGTGGGACGACTTCAAGGGCCAGGACCTGAAGGGCAAGTTGGCCGTCCTGCTGATCAACGACCCGGACTTCGAGACCGGCAAGGGCGACTTCGGCGGCAAGGCCATGACCTACTACGGCCGCTGGACCTATAAATTCGAAGAGCTGGCCCGCCGCGGCGCGCTGGGCACCCTGATCGTCCACGAGACGGCGCCGGCCTCGTACGGCTGGGCGACGGTGAAGAACTCGAACACGAACGTCCAGTACGACATCGTGCGCAAGAACCCGCTCGAGGCGCACGCGCCGGTGGAAGCCTGGATCCAGCGCGACGTCGCCGTCGACCTGTTCAAGCGCGCCGGCCTCGACTTCGACAAGCTGAAGAAACAGGCGCAGACCCGCGCATTCAAGCCGGTCGAGCTGAAGGGCGTCACCATGTCCGCGAAATACGACGTCGACGCCAAGGTCATCACGTCGAAGAACGTGCTGGCCGTGCGTCCGGGCAGCGCGCAGCCGGACCAGGTCGTGATCTACAGCGGCCACTGGGACCACCTCGGCGTCGGCCTGCCGGATGCGAAAGGCGACAAGATCTACAACGGCGCAGTCGACAATGCCACCGGCATCGCGGCGCTGCTGGAACTCGCGCGCGCCTACGCGGCGGCGCCGGCGCCGAAGCGCAGCGTCGTGTTCCTGGCCGTGACGGCGGAAGAGAAGGGCCTGCTGGGTTCCGAATACTATGCGAACAATCCGGTCTATCCGCTCGCCAAGACGGCCGGCGTGATCAACATGGACGCCCTGAGCCCGTACGGCCCGGCGCGCGACTTCACGATCTCGGGCAGCGCCAAGCTCGACCTGCTGGACCGCCTGGTCGCCAAGGCGAAGCAGAACGGCGTGCGCTATTCGGCGGACCCGAAACCGGAAGCGGGCCACTTCTTCCGCTCCGACCACTTCCCGTTCGCCAAGCACGGCGTGCCGGCGATCTCGTTCGGTTCCGGCGAGGACTGGGAACAGGGCGGCGTCGCCGCGGGCCGCGCGGCCGAGGAAAAATACGTGTCGGCGGCGTACCACCAGCCGGCCGACGAGTGGAGCGCGGCGTGGCCGTTCACGGGCATGGCGCGCGACCTCGGCATCCTGTATGCGGTCGGCCGCGACCTGGCCGATTCGAACGCGTGGCCGAACTGGTCGAAGGATTCGGAATTCCGCGCCGCGCGTGACGCGAGCGCGACCGAACGCAAGTAACGGGGCATGACGGGCAGGGTGGCCGCGGAAGTGGCTTCCCTGCATCCCCGACGGTTAGCTGGCGTACAGTCGCGTCCCCAGGCGTTGCCTACACTGGGTGGCAATCGATGCGACAGGTGATGCCATGCCCGACCCGTTAAAGCTGTACAAGGCCAAGCGCGACTTCCAGATCACGGCCGAGCCCGAGGAGGGCGGCGCGGCCAGCACCGGCGCACTGACCTTCGTCATCCAGAAGCACTGGGCCTCGCGCCTGCACTACGACTTCCGTCTCGAACTGGACGGCGTCATGAAAAGCTGGGCGGTGCCGAAAGGCCCCAGCTACGACACCCACGACCGCCGCATGGCCGTGCACGTGGAAGACCACCCCATCTCGTATTCCGACTTCGAAGGCACGATCCCGCCGCACCAGTACGGCGCCGGCGACGTGATCGTCTGGGACAAGGGCACGTGGGAACCCGTCGGCGACCCGCGCGC
>Ga0308166_1002115_pt1 | contig 19021 bp, 16 predicted proteins | sample PhyCR2_2_FD_202137 | JGI IMG/M metagenome (GOLD analysis project Ga0308166, IMG submission 202137) | Phyllosphere microbial communities from UC Gill Tract Community Farm, Albany, California, United States - DLSLCC.R2 | ecosystem: Host-associated > Plants > Phyllosphere > Unclassified | place... | reverse complement strand
GTCACGGTGTTTGTCGGCAAGAAGCGCGGCAACGCGTCGACCTCCGACTTCTCGGCCGCCTCGCTGCGCGCCACCGTCGAAGCGGCTTACAACATCGCCCGCTTCACGGCGGACGACGACTGCGCCGGCCTGGCCGAAGAAGAGTTGCTGGAGAAAAATCCGCGCGACCTGGAACTGTTCTACCCGTGGGACATCACCACGGAAGAGGCGGTCGTGCTGGCGCAGCGCGCCGAGGCGGCGTCGTTTGCCGTCGATCCGCGCATCACCAACAGCGAAGGCGCCGGTGTGCACGTGCAGCAATCGCACTTCGTGGCCGCCAACTCGCGCGGCTTCATGGGCGGCTATCCGTATTCGCGCCACACGATTTCCGCCACGCCGATCGCCGGCAAGGGCGCGAAAATGCAGCGCGACGACTGGTACAGCTCCGTGCGCGATCCGAAGAAACTGGCGACGCCGGAAGCGGTGGGCCGCTACGCCGCCGAACGCGCGCTGGCCCGCCTGAACGCGCGCCAGATGACCACGCGCACGTGCCCCGTGCTGTTCGAAGCGCCGCTGGCCGCCGGCCTGCTGGGTGCTTTCGTGCAGGCCACGTCGGGCGGCGCGCTGTACCGCAAGTCCACGTTCCTGCTGGACAGCCTTGGCAAGTCCGTGTTCCCGGACCATATCCAGGTGACGGAAGACCCGCACGTGCCCGGCGCCATCGGTTCGGCGCCGTTCGATGAAGAGGGCGTGCGCACGCAGTACCGCGACGTCGTCAAGGACGGCATCCTGCAAGGCTATTTCCTGTCCACCTACTCGGCGCGCAAGCTGGGCATGCAGACGACGGGCAACGCAGGCGGCTCGCACAATCTGTCGCTGACGTCGAAGCGCACGGAAGCGGGCGACGACTTCGCCGGCATGCTGAAGAAAATGGGCACGGGCCTGCTGGTGACGGAGCTGATGGGCCAGGGCACCAACTATGTGACGGGCGACTATTCGCGCGGCGCTTCCGGCTACTGGGTCGAGAACGGCATCATCCAGTACCCCGTCGAAGAGATCACGATCGCCGGCAACATGAAGGAAATGCTGGCGCAGATCGTGGCCATCGGCAACGACGTGCTGGTGCGTGGCACCAAGCAGACGGGTTCGATCCTGCTGGAAAAAATGGTCGTTGCGGGGAACTGACCTTTCCCAACAAGTTATTGCCACGCCGATGGCGTTTCCCTACACTGTGTTGAGTAGTAACGTTTTCCGAACGTAAATAAAAAACACAGGAGACACACCCGTATGGAACGCCGTTCCTTTATCGCCAAGGCCGCCGCCGGCGCGGGCGCCGGCATCATTGCCGCCCCCGCACTGGCGCAAGCGCAACCCACCATCAACTGGCGCCTCGCCTCCAGCTTCCCCAAGTCGCTCGACACCATCTTCGGCGCTTCCGACATCTTCACCAAGCGCATCGCCCAGCTCACCGGCGGCAAATTCAATATCCGCTCCTTCGCGGCCGGCGAGATCGTCCCCGGCCTGCAGGTCATGGATGCCGTACAGGCGGGCACCGTCGAATGCGGCCACAGCGCCTCGTACTACTACTTCGGCAAGGACGCCACGTTCTCGTTCGACTGCGCGGTGCCGTTCGGCCTGACGTCACGCCAGCACACGGCCTGGTACGACCAGGGCGGCGGGCGCGAACTGACGCGCGCGTTCTTCAAGGACTACAACATCATCAATTTCCTGGGCGGGAACTCGGGCACGCAGATGGGCGGCTGGTTCCGCAAGGAGATCAAGTCGGTGGCGGACCTGAAGGGCACCAAGATGCGCGTGGCGGGGTTTGCCGGTCGCGTGCTGGAACGCCTGGGCGTTGTGCCACAGCAGCTGGCCGGCGGCGACATCTATCCGGCGCTGGAAAAGGGCACGATCGACGCGGCCGAATGGGTCGGCCCTTATGACGACGAAAAGCTGGGCTTCTTCAAGGTCGCGCCGTTCTACTATGCGCCCGGCTGGTGGGAAGCTTCCGCGTCGTTCTCGTTCTACGTCAACCTGAAGGAATGGGAAAAGCTGCCGAAGGAATACCAGGCGGCGCTGGAAGTGGCGACGTATGAAGCGCACGTGGGCATGCAGGCCGAGTATGACGTCAAGAATCCGACGGCGCTGGCGCGGCTGCTGAAGAACGGCGTCAAGCTGCGCAACTATCCGAAGGACGTGATGGACGCGTGCTACAAGATGTCCACCACGGTGATGGAAGAGGAAGCGGCGAAGAACGCGAAGTTCAAGAAGATCTACGAGCCGTGGAAAAGGTTCCGCCAGGACCAGAACCAGTGGGCGTCGGTGGCCGAGGCCACGATGCAGAACTACCTGATCGCGGCAGGCCGCACCCGTTGATGCTGCTGGGGACTGGCACCGCAGTTTGGTGCCTGTCCCCGACGTTCTCTCATTTGCACCACTGGCTGCGCGGCACCCCGCAGCTGATCAGGCTCCCCACGTCGGGATTGGACAGGTAATCCAGGTGCGCTTTCGCCGGGTTCTCGAACAGGCCGAAATACGTGCGGTCGTTCGATACCAGCACGTTGTGCACGATCGCGCCGTGCTGCCGGTACCGCTCCGGCGGCAAGATATAGGACAGCAGGTCGTTCGGGTCCGTGAACGCGATCAGGGTCAGCGCGCCGATGGCGGCGCTGCGGCCGTCCTTCGAGCGGCCCTGGCGCCATTGCAGCAGCCGTTGCAGGCTGTCGGGCGGCACCGCCTGCATCGCCATGCCCGCCTGCGCCGGCAACTGCTGCTCGGCCGTCTGGAGCAGCGGGATCTGGTTGGCGGCCATGATCAGGTAGGCCATCCTTTGCAGGTCCCGTTGCGCCACCCGCGCGGCTTCGGTGTTGCCCTCGTCGAGCATCGCCAGCAGCGTGTCGAACAGGATCTTGCTGCCCAGGCTCTCGGAAATGACGACCAGCGGCGCATCCGGCTTGGCTTCCGCCGTCGCGTCGAGAATCGCTTCGCGCATGCGCTTCTGCATCTCCACGCGCGCCTGGCCCTGGTAGATCAGCGCGTCGGGCAGGCAGTCGTCCAGCAGCTTGTCCTTCACCTGGGCATTGATGCTGGCGCGCTTCGCCGGGAACGGCGGCGTGCCGGTGCAGATGGCCGATTTGTCACTCTGGTCGTAGCACAGCTGCTGCTTGATGGGCGTCGTCAGCGGCGACCAGATCAGCGACTTCGTCAGCAGCTTGCCCTGTGGCGTGTCGATGGTGGCGGGGATGACGAGAATGCCGGTGCCGCCCGAGCGCGACGTGGACGGGTTGATGTTGGCCGCCAGCTGCGCGGCCAGGGTGGCGACTGTGTCCGTGGCCCAGCTGGCGTCGTGCGTGCACATGCCGTGCACCATCAGCACGTCCGCCTGCTTGTCGCTCGCGCGGGCAACGAAATCGATCAGGCCGGGGAAGCGGGCGTCCGCCTCCATGAATTGCGGCGGGTGGTAGGGCGTCGCACAGCCGGACAGCCATAACAGCGCGGCCAGGCCGCAGGCGAAAGTGCGCATGATCGTCTCCCGAGGGTCTTGTGATCCCTCATCTTCACAACGATGAGCCCGCTCGGATTGATCGGGATCAAAATCAGTCGATGTACTGCACTTTCGCTTCTGCGTCCGTCTTCTTCACGAAGTTGACGATGGAGACCGTCGTGACGGTGTCGATCCTGCCGGCCATGCGGCGGTCGAACGGGTGGTCGTCGAAGGCGACGTTGGCGCGGAACATGCGTCCGCCCAAGCGCGTGACCGACGGCACGCGGATTGTCACGGGTGCGAAGCCCGCCTTCTTCAGCCACGCCTGCGCCTCGGCGCGCGTCTCCACTTCGCCTGCCGGGGCGGCGGCCGCGGCATACGTCTCCAGCACCCACTGGTTCGAGTTCTGGTAGCGCGTGGAGAAGACATAGGACAGCATGTTGTACTTCGGCTCATGCAGCCGGCGCGCCGTGCGCGTCAGCACCAGCTGCGCCAGGCGCGCCTGCGTTTCCGGGTTCGGCACCAGCAACTCGGCCTCGTAGCGGAACAGGTCACCCAGGAAGAAATTGCCCAGGCCTTCGTTGTACAGTTGCGACGCGGCCGTGCCGCATTCGTTCAGCTCGTGCACGACGGTCCAGCGGCCCTCGGGATGGTCGCGCACGACGATGCCCATGTGCGAGAACTTCAGCCCGTATTTCGACAGGTCCTGGCCCACGCGCGACAGCAGCACGACCTGTGCGCCCGTCGCGTCGAGCGCCTGGAAGGTGCGCTGCGCCAGGTCCATCGACTTGACGGTGTCCTCGACGGCCATCGGCCGCTCTTCGCAGGCGCGGCCGGCCCACGCGGGCGCGGCCAGCGTCAGGCAGGCAACGAACAGCAGGCGCTTCATGCGCCCACCTCGGAGTGGTGCAGCAGCGCCTTGCCCAGCTCGTTCGGGATAAAGGCCAGCACCTTGCCGGATGCGACCAGTATGTGGCCCGTGGAGGTGGCGACGACATCCAGCGCCGTGCTGGCGCCGATTGCCAGTTTGCTGACGCCCTTGCCGGACAGGCGCACCGTGGCGGTGCTGGCATCGGCCACGTTCTTCAGCACGACCTCGATGCCTTCGCCGACGGTCTTGACGGATTCGACGATCACGCTGCCGCCACCGCCGACCATGGCGATCGATCCCAGCACAACAAAGCCGGACAGGTAGCTGAGGCCATACGATGCGCCGGACGGGTCGGCATGGACAGGGGAAGAGGCCAGCGATGCCGCCAGCAGGGCGGCGCCAAACAGACGTTTCATGCGATTGCTCCAGGATGCGGAGCCGCGATCATCGCCGATCCTGACGATGCCCGCAAGCAACTTGCAGAACGCTAGTGGCGCTTCATGACGCTTTGCTGCTGCGGATCAAAGCCTTGCCGGTCTCGTTTGGAATGAACGCGATGGCTTTGCCGGACGCCATCAGCACGTGGCCGGTGGCGGTGGCGACAACCTCGACGACGGTCCCCACGGCCAGCGACAACTGCTGCGCCGCCTTGCCGGACAGGCGCACGGTGGCCGTGCTGCCCTTGGCCACGTTTTTCAGCACCACTTCGATCCCTTCGCCCACGGCGGCCACGCTGGCGACCACCAGACTGCCGCCGACGGCCACGGCGATTATGGAACCGCCGACAACGGAGCCGGTGACTTCGCTGACGGCCTGCGAAGGCGCGGACGCGTCCCGGGCGCTGGCGAAAGGCGCGGTGGCGCAGGCAAGGGTCAGGCAGGTGGCGATCAGCAGGCGTTTCATGGCGGTTCTCGAAAGAGTTATCGGTGACGCATCATCGCCGCTTCATGCAGCTGCCGCAATAGCCGTGCGACAAGTATCTGCACGGAAACTGCGTGGTATCATTTTCCGCTACTTTTTATGGATAGCACAATGTCCGCTACGACGCTCCTGATCGACGCCCTGAAACGCCAGCTGAAACGGCGCGGCGTCACGTATGCGGCGCTGGCGCAGCAGATCGGCATGTCCGAGGCCAGCGTCAAGCGTCTGTTTGCCCAGCGCAGTTTTACGCTGGAGCGCCTGGAGCAGGTGCTGGCGGTATTGGGCATGGACTTCGCGGAGCTGGCGCATGCCGCAACGGACGCGCCGCAACTGATCACCCAGCTGACCTACGCGCAGGAGGAGGAGCTGATCGGCGACACGAAGCTGCTGCTGGTCGCGGTGGCGGCGCTGAACGAGGTGCCGGTGGAGCGGCTGGTGGCGGCCTACCGGATCAGCGAGGCGGAAGCGGTGCAGTGCCTGCTGCGGCTGGACCGCATCGGCTTTCTCGTCCTGAAGCCGAACAACCGCGTCAAGCTCTTGGTGACGCGCACGTTCGGCTGGATACCGGATGGCCCGATCCAGAACTGGTTCCGCACGGAGGCGTATGGCGACTACCTGGACGCCCATTTCAACGGCCCGGGCGAGCTGCTGCGGCTGGTGAACGTGATGCTGTCGCCGGCGTCGTCACGCGCGCTGCTGGACCGGCTGCGCCAGGTGGCGGACGAATTCTCGCGCCAGCACCAGGACGACGCGCGGCTGCCGTACGATGAGCGGCACGCCGTGACGTTCCTGCTGGCTGCGCGGCCGTGGATGCCGCAGGCGTTTCAGCACCTGCTGCGCGAGTAGCCAGCGCAGCCTGCCTGGGGACTGGCACCGTTCTCTGGTGCCTCGTATGATGATCACGTCGACTTTTGGCAAAATATAGCTGAGTGTACGGCCAGGCAGAGTGACATCGGTGGTGCCTGAGGCGCATGAGCCTGTGGGACAGAGTGGTGCCTCTGCCTGTTTATCATTTCAGAGTCCGGACGGTATCTTAGGCTTGAAGCCTGCATACGAGGGAGGTCGGTTAAATGATTCAGGTAGTTTCGCCTGTTGTAGGGATTGATGTCAGCAAGAAGAAGCTGGATGCAGCATTGCTCGCTGGCGGAAAGTTGAAGTACAAAGTTGTAGAGAACTCGGCCAAAGGCTACGCGGATCTGGTGGTATGGCTACGAAAACAGGATGTCGTCATTGAGGACATTCATGCTTGTATGGAGTCCACTGGTGTGTACAGCGAGCCCGTAGCGCTAGGATTGCTGGCCTTGGGGCTGAAGGTGAGCATGGTCAATCCGACCCAGATCAAAGGGTTCGGACAAAGCGAAAACATCCGCAACAAAAACGATCGCGCCGATGCCGGCGTAATTGCCCGCTACTGCGCGACGATGCGCCCGCCGCTGTGGCAGGCACCGTCGCCCGAGCTCCGACATCTGCGCTCGCTGACGGACCGTGAGGCCGTATTGAAGGATATGCGGCAGCAGGAGGCGAACAGGCTTGAGGCCTATACGTTTGCGAACGACGTAGCCATGCAAGCGGACGCCAGACGACTTATTGCCATCTTTGACGAGGAGATCAAACGACTAGGGATAGAAGTGGATGACCATATCGATCGCCACCCAGATCTCAAGCGCGACGTGGACCTTATGACGTCCATCCCAGGCCTTGGTCGCGTTACCGCGGCCAAGGTAATCAGTCGCGTGGGCGACATACGGCGCTTTACTGATGCCAAGAAGCTCGCCGCTTACCTGGGGGTTACGCCAAAGCAGCGCCAGTCCGGGAGCTCCGTGAGAGGCCGATCGACGATAAGCCGCATGGGTAGCGGCGAAGTACGCACGGCCATGTACATGCCTGCGATCACCGCTATCAGATACAACCCGCTGATCGCCGCTTTCGCAGAGCGTCTGAGCGCGAACGGCATGGCCAAGATGGCAGTTGTTGTCGCTGCCATGCGTAAGCTCGTGCACCAGATTTATGGTGTCGTCAGCTCAGGCCAGCCGTTTGACCCAAATTATTTACAAAAACAGCTTGCAACTTAAGACGGTATCTGTACCCATTCAGCATCATCTCATCCAGCCGCGCCGTTCCAGGTCTTCCAGCGTGCGATCGAGGCATAGCCGGATCAGACCGATCATCTCGTCGATCTGCGCCCGCGTCATGATCAACGGTGGCGCGATGATCATCCGGTCGCCGACGGCGCGCATGATGATGCCGTTGTCGAACATGTGCCCGCGGCAGATCATGCCGACGCCCAGGCTGGCATCGAACTTCACCTGATAGTGCACATTGCCCGCCTTGCGCCGCACCAGATTCAGGCCGGCGACGAAGCCGCAGCTCTCGGCCGTGCCCACCAGCGGGTGTGCCGCCAGGCTGGCGAAGCGCGCTTTCAGATATGGCGCCGTGTCGTGCGCCACCCGCTCCAGCAGCTTTTCCTCTTCGATGATGCGGATGTTTTCCAGCGCGGCCGCGCAGGCCACCGGGTGGCCTGAATACGTGAAACCGTGATTGAAGTCGCCACCGGCAACCAGCACCTGGGCGACCCTGTCGTTGACAAGGACGCCGCCCAGCGGCACATAGCCGGACGTGACGCCCTTGGCGAACGTGATCAGGTCGGGCCGGATGCCGAACTGCTCGGATGCGAACCATTTGCCGAGGCGACCGAATCCGGTAATGACCTCATCGGCGATCAGCAGGATGTCGTATTTGTCGCAGATGCGGCGGATCTCCGGCCAGTACGTGACGGGCGGGATGATGACGCCGCCGGCGCCCTGGATCGGTTCGCCGATGAACGCGGCCACCTTGTCCGGCCCCAGCTCCTTGATGCGCTCTTCCAGCCACGATGCCGCATGCACGCCGAATTCCTCCAACGTCATGCCGACGCCGTGTTCGGCATAGCTGGGCTGGTTGATGTGGACGATGCCCGGTATCGGCAACCCGCCCTGCACGTGCATGCCGCTCATGCCGCCCAGCGACGCCCCCGCCATCGTGCTGCCGTGATAGGCGTTGTGGCGGCTGATGATGACGGTGCGCTCGGGTTGGCCCAGCAGGTCCCAGTAGCGGCGCACCATGCGCACGTTGGTGTCGTTCGCTTCCGAGCCGGAACCCGTGTAAAACACGTGGCGGAAGCCGTCCGGCGCGATGCGCGCCAGCTTCGCGGCCAGTTCAACGGCGGGGATCGTCGTCGTGTTAAAGAAGCTGTTATAGAACGGCAGCGTGTCCATCTGCCGCGCCACCGCCTGCGTGATGCTGGTGCGCCCGTACCCGACGTTGACGCACCACAGGCCGGACATCGCGTCCAGCACCTTGCGCCCTTCGGAATCCCACAGGTAGATGCCGTCGCCGCGCACCATCACGCGCACGCCCTTCTCGGCCAGCGCCTTGTGATCCGTGAACGGATGCAGGAAGTGTGCGGCGTCGAGGCGTTGCAGTGCCTGCGTGTCCGGCAGCACGGGCACGATGGGAGTCGTTGTCATGATGCGCTCCTGATTTGCGACCGGTGCGCTGGCAGCCGGTATTCGACACCAGTGTACTCCGAGCGCGCCGGCCGGGAAAGCTGTTCAGGGCATCAGACGTGCAGCAGCAGGTGCTCGCGCTCCCAGGGGCTGATGACGGTCATGAACTCCTGGTGTTCCAGGTCCTTGATGGCCGCGTAGACGTCAATGAAGCGCTCACCCAGCACTTCGCGCAGCTTGTCCTCGGCGCGCAGGCGCTGCAGCGCTTCCGGCAGGCCTTGCGGCAGCTCGTATTCCATTTCGTACGCACTGCCCGTCGTGATCGCGGTCGGTTCCAGCGCGTCCATCATGCCGAGGTAGCCGCAGGCCAGCGTCACGGCCAGCGCGAGGTACGGATTGGCGTCGGAACCGATGATGCGGTTCTCCACGCGCCGGTCCTGCACGCCCGATTCCGGCACGCGGAAGCCCACCGTGCGGTTGTCCATGCCCCACTGGATATTGATCGGCGCCGCCGTGTGGCGCACCAGCCGGCGATATGAATTGACATATGGCGCGATGATCGCCAGCGCCGACGGCATGTAGCGCTGCAGGCCGCCGATGTAATTCTTGAACAGCGCCGACGGCGAGCCGTCCTGGTTGCTGAAGATGTTCCAGCCCGTTTCCGCGTCGAAGACGCTCTGGTGCACGTGCATCGCCGAACCGGGTTCGCCCGCCATCGGCTTGGCCATGAACGTGGCGTACATCTGGTGTTTCAGGGCGGCCTCGCGCAGGGTGCGCTTGAAGAAGAACACCTTGTCGGCAAGGCCCAGCGGCTCGCCGTGCAGGAAGTTGATCTCCATCTGGCCGGCGCCGATTTCATGGATCAACGTGTCGACATCGAGGCCCATCAGGTCGCAGTAATCGTAGATGTCCTCGAACAGCGGGTCGAACTCGTTGACCGCGTCGATGCTGTAGACCTGGCGCGACGTTTCGGCGCGGCCGCTGCGGCCCACCGGCGCACGCAGCGGCAGGTCCGGGTCGGAAATCTTCGCCGTCAGGTAGAACTCCAGCTCCGGCGCCACCACAGGTTTCCAGCCCTTGTCCGCATACAGTTTCAGCACGCGGCGCAGCACCGAGCGGGGTGCGAAATCGACCAGGCGGCCGTCGGCAAAGTAGCAGTCGTGGATGACCTGCGCGGTCGGGTCGGTGGCCCACGGCACCATCGTGATGGTTGTGGGATCGGCCTTCAGGATCATGTCCCGGTCGGTGATCGAGATCGCGCGGTCGTAGGCGGGATCGTCGACGGGCGAATTGCCGGTGACGGTCATCCCCAGCACCGCTTCAGGGATGCGCATGCCGCGGTCTTCCGTGAATTTCGCCCGCGGCAGGATCTTGCCGCGCGCGACACCCGTCAGGTCCGGCACGAGGCATTCGATTTCGGTGACCCGTTTTTCATTGAGCCACTCGTCCATGTCGGTATAGGTAAAATTCTCGCGTATAGCCATTTCTTGCTCCAAAAAGTCATCGATCGCGACCGTGGCCGCGTACCCGTTGCACTGACTTCGCAAGAACAGCTAAGGGATACTGCCGGCCCGGTATCTGAGGGGTTTCATCAGCCCCGCTCCTGGTGCTTCGCCTGGCGCTTTTCCTGGTGTTCGCGGCAGGCGTTGCCGAAGGCGAGGAACATCTTCATCGAGTCGGGGTTTTCCGTGATGCGCCACTCCGGGTGCCACTGCACTGCCAGGGTGAAGCCCGGCGCGGCGGCCACGGTGTAGGCTTCCACCAGCCCGTCGTGCGCCACCGCTTCCACGGTGAGGCCGGGGGCCAGCACGTCCACCCCCTGCCCGTGCAGGGAGTTGACGGTGATTTCTTCGGGATCGCCCAGCATCTGCGCGAACTTCCCGCCCGGTGTCAGCCGGATCGGATGGGCGGGGCCGTACTGCACGTCCAGCGAATCGTCTTCGCGGTCGCGGTGGTCCATCATGCCCGGCAGCTCCTGCACGGCCTGGTGCAGCGTGCCGCCCAGCGCCACATTGATCTCCTGGAAGCCGCGGCAGATGCCCAGCAGCGGAATGCCGCGCTTCACGGCCGCACGGATCAGCGGCAGCACCGTCGCGTCCCGCGCCGCATCGAGCGGCAGGGCGGGATTGCGGATGGGCTGTCCATACAGGTCCGAGTGCACGTTGGAGGCCGAACCGGTCAGCATGATGCCGTCCGCCACGGCCAGCACCGCTTCCATGTCCGTCAGCTCGGCCAGAGCGGGCAGGATCAGCGGCATGCAACGGGCCCCGAGGGTGACCGCGTTGACGTATTTGTTTTGCGCCGCGTGATTGGGGAAATGACCAATCTGCCGCGTGCAGGCAGGAACGAGGACGATAGGACGGCGCATGATTTCAGCTCCACATGAGGCCCCGACCCCGGCGACCAAATAGGCGCCGCGGTCGCTGACGACCGATGACTTAATTTATCACAAATTCAATTTTGCTATCATTCTGCACACACTCTACCGAATCGCCCGTTTTGACTTTCACTCTCTGCAGCGCGCCATGAAAAACCTCCCCTGGCGCGATTTTTCCGCCCTCGTCGTCAGCATCGGCATCGTCGGCCTCGGCCTGGGCGCCACCATCCCGCTGACCGCCCTCGCGCTCGACGCACGCGGCGCCGGCACGCAGGTCATCGGCCTCGTGACCGCCGCCAGCGCGCTGGGCATCCTCGGCGTGGCGCCATTCGTCACCGGCTGGGTGGCCCGCTTCGGTCCGCGCCACACGATGATGGGCGCCGTCTGGGCCGCCGCCGCCGTCACGGCGGCCATGCAGGCGACGACCGATGTCTGGCTGTGGTGTGCGCTGCGTCTGGTCTTTGGCGCAGCGATGGGCGTGCTGTTTACGATCGGCGAAGCGTGGGTCAACCGCATCGCTCCCGACCAGTCGCGCGGCCGCGTGGTGGCGCTCTACACGACCAGTTTCACCTTGTTCCAGCTGGCCGGCCCCGCGCTGGTCGCGCTGCTGAACGGCCGCCTGGCGTGGCCGTTCGCTGCCTGCGGCCTGCTGTTCATCGCCGCCCTGCCCGGCCTGATGCTGCTGAACGGCACGCGGCTGCCGGCGGAAGAGGAAGCGCACGCGCGCTGGCAGGACGTGCTGCCGAAGATGCCGATGATCGCAATGGGCGCGGCATTCTTTGCGCTGTTCGACACGCTGATCCTGTCGCTGCTGCCTGTGTATGCGCTGCGCCAGGGGATGGCCACGCAGCTGGCGCTGATCTCGGCCACCGTCGTTCTCGTCGGGGACACGGCGCTGCAGTTCGCGATGGGCGCGCTGGCCGACCGTTACGGCAGGTTCCGCGTCCACGTCGGCTGCGGCATCGCCGTCTGCCTGCTGCTGCCGCTGTTGCCGCTGGCGGCCGGCATTCCGTGGCTGTGGTGGACGCTGCTGCTGGCGCTGGGCGCCGTGGCCGGCGCGATCTACATGCTGGCACTGGTCGCGTGCGGCGAGCGCTTCAACGGCGCCGCGCTGACCAGCGCGTCGGCCATCGTCAACGCGTCATGGGGCATCGCCAGCGCGGCCGGGCCACTGGCCACGGGCGCGCTGATGCACGGCGTCGGCATTCATTCGCTGCCGGCGGTGCTGTTCGGGGTGTGTGCGCTGTTTCTGGTGAGTGCGTGGTGGGAGCGGCGTGGCCGACCGATTGCAGGCGAACGCGGAACCTAATCGCCCGGGCCGGGCACTCATGACAACTCGCCCCCGAGTAAGTCCCTCAACCTTTCAGGAGATCCACCATGCCGCTCCCTCTGTTGCCCGTACTGTCGTCGGCCCTCAGCCTTGCCAAACCTCTCGCCGATGTCGCGCCGATGATCAAGGACTTCGTGTCCAAGGACAAGAACGAAGGTCAGGACACCGTTTAAGCGGCGATTTATGCCGTCAGACGTCGGGGACAGGCACCTCGTCGGGCGTTCGCCCGAAGAGGAGCCAGTCCCCCCATCATCCGCGGCCGACGAGGTGCGGGGACAGGCGTTACATCATTCCGGGTGAAACACGCCGCCCGGCAGCACGATGGTGGCCTGGAAGCCGCCATCGGCCGCATTCGCCAGCAGCAGCTCGCCGCCGTGCGCCTGCACGATGCCGCGCGCGATGGAGAGCCCCAGGCCCATGCCGCTGCTGTTGCGGCTGCGCCCGTGCTGCAGCCGTACGTACGGCTGGCCCAGGCCGGCCAACGCTTCTTCCGGCACGCCGGGGCCGTGGTCGCGCACCACGATTTCGATATTGCCGCCCTTTTCACCGACCGAGAGTTCCACGCGTTTGCCGTAGTACAGCGCGTTGTTCAGCAGGTTGCCGATCGCGCGCTTGAGCGCCAGCGGCCGGGCCGTTACCGTCAGGCCGGACGCGGCAAACGAGACCTCGTGGCCGGCCAGTTGCGCGTCGCGCACCATGCGGCCCAGCAGCGCGTCCAGTCGCACTTCCGTCGCGTTCTCGTGGATGTCGCTGTCCTTCACCGTTTGCAGCGCGCCCTTGACCATCATGTCCAGTTCATCCAGGTCGTCGTGGAATTCGCTGCGCATGTCGTCGTCGTCCAGCAGTTCGGTGCGCAGCTTCAGGCGCATGATCGGCGTGCGCAGGTCGTGCGAGATGGAGACGAACAGGCGCTCGCGGTCTTCCATATAGCGCTGGATGCGCTTTCTCATGTCCTCGAACGCCCGCGCCGTGGTGACGAATTCGCGGCTGCCCGTCTCCGGCAGCGCCGGCGGATTTTCGCCCTTGCCGAAGGCCGTCGCGGCATCCGACAGCGCGGCCAGCGGCCGCGTGATCCAGCGCACCACGAGGATCGATACCAGCAGCACGGCCGCCAGCGACATCGCCTGCAGCAGCAGCCGGTCGCGCGTCAGCGGATTGCCCGTCTCCAGGAAGTACGGATTCGGCATCAGCGTGGCCAGATACAGCCAGTGGCCGGGATCGAGTTCGACCTGGATCAGCAGCACCGGGGCCGGCTTGGCCAGCAGGATGTGCTGCGTCCAGCTGTCCGGCAGGTCCGCCAGCGTGCCGCCATCGTTGTCGGCCGCCAGCCGGTCCGGCCATGCGAAGGCCACACGCAGGTTCGGTGTGTTCGGCAGGTCTTCCTGCAACGTGCTCCATAGCTGCTTCAGCGCCGCGTCGGTCAGCTCCTGCCCGGCCAGAGAGCGGACGGGAACGGGTGCGCGGTTGATGTTGACCAGGAAGCGCGCGCCGCCCATCTCGCGGAACTGCTGGATGATCAGCGGCCGGTAGTTCGGCGGCAGGCTGAGAAAGAAGCGCACCGCGCTGGAGGCGCTGTGCGCCACGTGCTGCGCGGCGGTGGCCACTTCGCTGCGCGCCTCGGCGCGGCGCTGGGCGGCCCAGATGACGTTGCCGACCAGCTGCGTGAGCAGCACGCCGATCACCATCACCAAGGTCAGCCTCCCTTGCAGCGAGGACGGCACGATATGCCCGTGCAGCGGCAACCGCGGCATGCGGTCAGGCATGCGACGCGGTCACGTCCGCCGAAAACACGTAGCCGACGCCACGCACGGTCTTGATCAGTTTCGGGCTGCCGCCGCCGTCGTTCAGGCGCAGCCGCAGGCGGCTGATCTGCACGTCGAGGAAGCGGTCCATCGGTCCGGCGTCGCGTCCGCGCGTGCCTTCCGACAGCACGCCGCGGTCCAGGATGTCGCCCGCGTGTTCGACAAAGTATTTCAGCAGCTGGAAGTCCAGCCCAGTCAGCGGCACCGCTTCGCCGTCGGGCGCCGTGACGGTGCGCGCCACGGTATCCAGCACGAACCCTTCGAAGCGGTAGTAGCGCGGCGCCGCCGGGGCATCCATGCCGGTGCGGCGATGGATGGCCTTGATGCGCGCCAGCAGTTCGCGCGGGCTGTAGGGCTTGGAGATGTAGTCGTCCGCGCCCAGCTCCAGCCCCACCACGCGGTCCGTCTCGTCCGAGCTGGCCGTCAGCATGATGATGGGAACATTGGAGCGCTGGCGCACGGTGCGGCACAGCGCGAAGCCGTCCGTATCCGGCAGCATCACGTCGAGGATCACCATCGACAGTTCGTCGACGCAGCGCGTGAATTCGGTCAGGAACGTGGCGCCGTCGTGCGCCAGGTCCACTTCGTACTGGTTCTTTTCCAGGTAGGTCTTCAGCAAGGCCCGGGTTTTCTGGTCGTCGTCGACTATGAGGATCCTGCGCATGGTGCTGCTTTACTCGCTTATCTGGTCTTGGTGGAGGTACGGGCGATGGCCGCCAGCCGGCGCTGCGTGTCGGCCGCCGTCACGCTGTCGTCAAGGAAGTAGCGGTGCACCTCGGCGACGATCGCATCGCGCACGGTTTCGTCGGTGGACATGCGATGGACGAGGCTCGGGACCTGGGCTTCCGCGCCGCTGTTAAAGAGCTTCCACGAGGCGCGCGCGCAGGCGTCCATCTTCATATTGGCGCCGTTGCGCAGCACGGGGATCGAGCCCTTGATCGCATTGTATTCCACCTGCAGCGACGGTGTCAGCGCCAGCGCCGCCAGCTTTTCCTGGGCCGCGCGCAGCTCGGGATGGGTGCCCAGCATGCTGAGCGTATCGACGTTGAACAGGTGATAGCGCTCCGTGCCCGGCACCGCGGCGCATCCGAAGTCGCGCTCGACCGCCATCCCCTGCGTGACCAGCTCGCCCTTGGCCCAGTCCCCCATCACCATCATCGCGGCGCGGTTCTCGACCAGCTCGCGCACGCTGTCGTCCCATTTGCGCTCGCGAATCGGGCTGCCCATCCAGCGCTTGATGCCGCGCAGCCGCGCCAGCGCGCGGGCCAGGCGCGGGTCGGCGTAGGCCGCCGCGTCGCGGCGCTGGAACAGGCCGCGGTACAGGTCCACGCCCTCGGACAGCACGATGGTCTCGAACAGCGTAGCCACCTGCCACGGTTCGCTGCTCTGGGCCAGCGGCACGATGCCGGCCTGCTGCAGCCTGGCCGCGACACGCTCGAATTCGGGCCACGTGGCCGGCACGGGCAGGCCGACGCGCTGCAGCAGCTTGCGGTTATAGAACAGCGTATTGATGCGGTGGACGCCCAGCGGCGCCGCGTACACGTGACCGTTGTACTCGATCGTGCTGGCGACGGTGGGCAGCAGCAGCTTGTTCCAGTTGCCGGCAGTGGCCACGGCGTCCAGTTCCTGCAGCAGGTCCAGACGCGCCCAATCGCGGATGACGATGCCGTTCAGCTGCGCCACTTCCGGCGCGTCCTTGGCCAGCATGCGGCTGCGCAGGACGATGCCGGCGCCGACGCCCGAGCCGCTGGGCACCATGCCGTCGTGCCAGCCAACGTCCTGTTCGCCCAGGCGCTGCGCGATCAGGTCCACGGCCTTGCGCTCGCTGGCCGACTTCCACCAGTGCAGGACCTGCAGCGACTGCGTGCCGGCGGCGGGAGTCGCCGCCGCGCTCGCGCAGGCGGCAAGACAGACGGCCGCCAGGGCCTTGCGCAAGGTGTTGTGTTTGAACTGCTTCATCCCGCTCCGGGCATCTGCTGGGACAGCGCTTATTGTTATGACGGCACACTCGCCGAGTGTGGACTATACCCCAATACTTTCTTTAAAACATGGTAATACTCTGGCACATTTTGCAACGAAACGTGTGGATTTGTTGCGAAATGTTTCATGCCACCGGAGGCATTCACCGGGTTATGTAAGTTTTTGTGACGTCATGCGCCGTTGTCGTTCCATAAATATCAAGAAAATCATCGACTTGCAGTTGGCATGTGGTTTTGATGCCACTGCTGGAATCCCTCTTTCTCCGATGCTACTGTGCGCTCGATACAACGATATCAATTACTAAACATACTAAACAGCGGAGACAGCATGAACAGAAAGTTCGCCCTCAAACCTCTTGGCGCGTCCCTGGCACTCGCATTGGCGTGCGGTTCGGCCGCCGCCGCCGAACGTGACATCGAAGGCTTCCACGGCTACCTGCGCGCCGGCGTCGGCAACAGCAACCACGGTGGCAACCAGAGCTGCTACGGCCTCGGTGGCATCTCGATGACCTACCGCCTCGGCAACGAGTGCGACAGCTTCACGGAATTGGGCTACACGAAGGAAATCGCCAAGGCCGACAACGGCGTCAGTTTCGTCGCCACCGTCTGGGCCACGGCCTACAAGAACAGCTCCGACTTCGGCGACGCCGACCTGGAACTGACCAAGGGCTACGTGGAAGCGCGCGGCCTGCCGTTCCTGAACGGCGGCACCGCGTGGGCCGGCAAGCGTCACTACCTGCGCCCGGACATCCATATCCTGGACCTGCAGTACATTAACCTGAATGGCACCGGCGCCGGTATCGACCGCTTCCCACTGGGACCGGGCAAGATCAGCTACGCCTTCTTCAAGGACAATGACTTCAACAGCACCGACCCCGCCACGGGCCAGGTGATCGATTCGCTGTCCGCCACGCGCCAGAACATCCTGTACGAAGACCTGCCCGTCAACCCGGGCGGCACGATCGACGTCGCCGCGACGTTCATCGTTGCCGAGGGCACGGACAAGACCACCCACAACGGCTGGCAGCTGTCCATGTTCCACCATCAGAAGGACGTCATGGGCGGTAACAACAAGTTCGGCGTGCAGTACGGCGTCGGCCCTGGTACCGGCATCGGCGTCTGCTGCTCGCGCATGGGTTCCTCCGGCAGCACGCTGCTGGGATCGGACTACACCCGCGTGCGCGTCTTCGACGAACTGTATCTGCAGCCGACGCGCGACTTCGGCGTCTCGCTGGTCGCCCTGTACCACCGCGACAAGAACGACGCTACCGGCTCGACCACCTGGACGACGATCGGCGGCCGCCCGCAGTACGCGTTCACCGACAACTTCAAGCTGCAGGCCGAACTGGGCGTGAGCCAGGTGAAGTCCGACGCCACGCCGGGCACGGCGCGCCTGACCAAGCTGACGATCGCGCCGACGATCGCGCTGGCACGCGATTTCTGGTCGCGCCCCGAGCTGCGCCTGTTCGCCACCTACGGCAAATGGAACGACGCCGCCACCCCGATGGTCAACGCCTTCAACAACTCGGGCCCCGTGTACGGCAAGGACACCAGCGGCTTCTCGTACGGCGTCCAGCTGGAAGCCTGGTGGTAAAACAATAACGCACCCATGGAGACAAGCATGAAACTGAAAACGACCGTAAAGGCAGCCCTGGCGCTGGCGACCCTGATGGGCGCCGCCGCGCAGGCGGCGCCGCAGGTGGAAGTGCTGCACTACTGGACCTCCGGTGGCGAAGCCAAATCCGTCGCCGAGCTGAAAAAGATCATGGAGTCGAAGGGCGTGGCGTGGAAGGACTTCGCCGTGGCCGGCGGCGCCGGTGAAAATGCCGCCACCGCGCTGAAGGCGCGCGTGATGGCCGGCAGCCCGCCGACGGCGGCCCAGATCAAGGGCCCATCGATCCAGGAATGGGGCCAGGAAGGCGTGCTGGCCAATATCGACCAGGCGGCCAAGGATGGCAAGTGGGATACCACCCTGGCACCCGTCGTCTCCAACGTCATGAAGTACAAAGGCCATTATGTCGCCGTGCCCGTCAACGTGCACCGCGTGAACTGGCTGTGGGTGAACCCTGCCGTGCTGGCCAAGGCCGGCGCCAAGGCACCGACCAGCTTCGCCGAGTTCTTCGACGCGGCCGAGAAGATCAAGAAGGCCGGCCTGGTGGCCGTTGCCCACGGCGGCCAGCCGTGGCAGGACGCCACGCTGTTCGAATCGGTCCTGCTGGGCACGGGCGGTGCGGACTTCTACAAGAAGGCCCTGGTGCAGCTGGACCAGGCCAGCCTGACCAGCCCGACGATGATCAAGACCTTCGAGACGCTGGCGCGCATCAAGACCTACATCGACAAGGACGCGGCAGGCCGTGACTGGAACCTGGCAACCGCCATGGTCATCAACGGCAAGGCCGGCATGCAGTTCATGGGCGACTGGGCCAAGGGCGAATTCACCGCCGCCGGCAAGGTACCGGGCAAGGACTTCCTGTGCGTGGCCGCTCCCGGCACGGACAAGGCGTACACGTTCAACATCGACTCGCTGGCGATGTTCAAGGTGAAGAACCCGGAACAGCAGAAGGCGCAGCTGGTCCTGGCCGATGCCGTGATGAGCCCTGGCTTCCAGGAAGTGTTCAACCTGAACAAGGGTTCGATCCCGGTGCGTGCCGGCGCGGCGCGTGACAAGTTCGACAGCTGCGCGCAGAAGTCGATGGATGACATGGCCGCCACCAGCAAGGCCGGCTCCCTGCTGCCGTCGATGGCACACGGCATGGCGATCGACACGGCCAAGGCCGGCGCGATCCAGGACGT
>Ga0308166_1002112_pt1 | contig 19040 bp, 15 predicted proteins | sample PhyCR2_2_FD_202137 | JGI IMG/M metagenome (GOLD analysis project Ga0308166, IMG submission 202137) | Phyllosphere microbial communities from UC Gill Tract Community Farm, Albany, California, United States - DLSLCC.R2 | ecosystem: Host-associated > Plants > Phyllosphere > Unclassified | place... | reverse complement strand
CCTCCGGTAAACCCGTCCGCCGCGATGGCATCGATCCGGTGCTGCGCTCGCGCGCGCGCCGTCGTGCCGTGCAGGCCATCTATGCCTGGCAGATCTCCGGCGGCAACGGCCAGTCGCTGATCGCCCAGTTCGCCCACGAACAGGCCCGCGAAATCGCCGACCTGGCGTACTTCGAAGCGCTGGTGCATGGCGTGCTCGACAACCGTCGCGACATCGACGAAGCCTTCGGCCCGTACCTGGACCGTGGCATCGACGAAGTGGACGCGATCGAACGCGCCGTGCTGCGCCTGGCCGGTTACGAACTGCGTTACCGCCTGGACGTGCCGTACCGCGTGGTGATCAACGAAGCCATCGAATCGGCCAAGCGCTTCGGTTCCGAACATGGCCACACCTACGTCAACGGCGTGCTGGATCGTGCCGCCGTGGAATGGCGCAAGGTCGAATCGGGTCACTGACCCACCTGTGGTAATGCCGGCCGCTGGCCGGCAACTGCAGGGATTCTGAGGTTGCCGGCCTGCGGCCGGCACTACCGCCCACCGCGCACGGCGCGGCACGTACAAACGCGGGAGCGCCCCATGTCCCTGGCCGAATTCGCCCTCATCGACCGCATCCGCGCCCGCACCGTCGAGCGCGACGACATCGTGCTCGGCATCGGCGATGACGCCGCGCTGCTGCAGCCGCGCCCGAACGAGCAACTGGTGGTCACCGCCGACACGCTCAACAGCGGCGTGCATTTCCCGGCCGAGACCCCGGCGTTCGACATCGGCTGGAAGACGCTGGCCGTCAACCTGTCCGACCTCGCCGCGATGGGCGCGCGCCCGGCCTGGTGCACGCTGGCGCTGTCGCTGCCCGAAGCCAGCGAAGACTGGATCGATGCCTTCGCCGATGGCTTCTTCGCCCTGGCCGACCAGCACGACATCGCCCTGATCGGCGGTGACACCACGCGTGGCCCGCTGTCGCTGTCGGTCACCGCGATGGGCCAGGTGTCACGCGGCCAGGCGCTGCGTCGTGATCGCGCACAGATTGGCGATGACATCTGGGTCAGCGGCACCCTCGGCGATGCTGCCGGTGCGCTGCGCCTGTGGCAGCAGGGCGCATTGAACGTCACCGCCGCCACCCTGCTGGCCGACTACGAAACCCTGCGCCTGCGCCTGCTGCGTCCCACCCCGCGCGTCACCCTGGGCCTGCGCCTGCGTGCATTCGCGCATGCCGCCGTTGACATCTCCGATGGCCTGCTGGCCGACCTGGGCCACATCGCCGCACGTAGCGGCGTACGCGCCGAAGTCGACGCCGATGCATTGCCGATGTCTTCGGCACTGCGCGAACTGCTCGGTCGTGACGGCGCCCGTGATTGCGCGCTGCACGGCGGCGACGACTACGAACTGTGCTTCACCGCCGCCGCCGACCAGCGCGACGCGCTGCACTTCGTCGCCGAATCGCTGGACGTGCCGATCACCCGCATCGGCCGCATCATGGAAGGGCAGGGCGTGCACACCGAAGGCCACGACGGCCCGAGCGGATACGAGCACTTCGCCTGACACATGAGAACGCCGGGCATGGCCCGGCGCTACGGTGTTGCTCTGGTAGGTGCCAACCTTGGTTGGCACGGATGTAACCGCTCTGCGCGCCGCCTCTTTGGCGTAACCCTTAAACGTGCGGAACGGGCGTGCCACTTCGTGGCCGAATCGCTGGGCGCGCCGATCACCCGCACCGGCCGCATCATGGAAGGGCAGGGCGTGCACGTCGAAGGCCACGGCCCGAGCGGAGACGAGCATTTCGCCTGAGTGCGGCAGGGATTCGTGTCCTGCCGGTACGCGGCAGCGGGCAAGGTGCCTTGATTGCCGGCCATGCTGGCAGCACGGGCGATGAGCATTTAGGAATCGTCCGAATTCGACGCTGCGCGCTTCGGCTTACAACTAATTTCATAGCGGGGCGTTTGACGCAACGACACACTCCACGCTCCTGAAAACGAGCGGTCCCATGTCACGTGTCGTCCATGTCCTGCTGCTGTGTGCGCTGGCTTTCCCCAGTCACGCCAGCGCACCGCAGATCAATGTCGGCGTCCTCTTCGACTACCTGCAGCCCGGCAGCAGCAACCTGCTCAAACGCATCCGCAGTACCGGCGCCGGCACCGCCTACGTCCGGGTGGAAGTGGCAGAGATCGTTTTCGATGCCGATGACAAGCCCGTCGAAGTTCCGGTGGATGCGCCGTCGCTGGTGCGCAACGCGCCTGGGGCGCGTGGGGTCATCGCCAGTCCCAGTCGCCTGATCATCGCAGGCAACGGCCAGCAGGCCACACGTCTGGTATATCGGGGCCTGCGCGACGAGGAACGCTACTACCGCCTGCGTTTCGTGCCGGTGGCGCCCAGTGCCGAGGAATTCTCGCTCAGCGAGGAACAGGCACAGCAGGCCGCAGAGCTTTCCTCGGCCATCCGCGTGTTCACCGGCTTCGGCACCGTGCTGTTCATCGCGCCACAACACCCGCGCTATGACACCCGCATCGAGTCCGGCCAGATCCACAACCACGGCAACGCCACCATTGTTCTGGAAAACCTGCGCCAGTGCGAGCGGGCCAAGGTCGACGCCTGTACGCCCGGAATCATCGTGCACGTACGCCCCGGCCGCTCTCACGTGCTGGCGTCTGACGATACGCATTTCATCCGTTACGACCTGAAGGAGGGCGAACGCCAGCGCAGCATCGACAGTCGCCGCTGACCGTCCGTCCCCCACCAACGCCATTGTCCCGCCCGGGCCCGCCAGGAGTCCGATGGGACTGCTTTGCCCTTGTCCTGGCTTTTGTACCCACTCACCCTGGAGTATCTGAATGTCCTTCTTGAAACACGCGATGGCGGCTGCGGCAGTCCTGCTCATCACCCCGGCCGTCAGCTTTGCGGCTACCGAAACCAAATCGATCACCGTCAATGTGTCGGCTGATGTTCCCAACGTTGCCGGCCTGCAGGTGTCCACGCCGGACGGCTGGGAAGGCCTGCCGCAGAATCTGCCGTGGGATACCGCACGCCAGGTGCTCGGCGAACTGACCGGTCGCGTGATCAACGTGAAGTCGCCGGCTGCCATCACCGCCTATCTGTCCGCCCCGGCGCAGATGGCATCGGCCGCGGACGTCGTGGATCTGGCGGTGAAACTGGACAACGTGGTCGTGCCGGCAACGGCCGCCGCCAAGATCACCGTTGCCAACGCAGCCCAGGCCGCATCCGGCAAGTCTCTGGCCTTCGCCATCGCGCCTACCGAACCGGGCGGCGGTTACAAGCAGGGTACTTACGGCGGTCAGTTCCACATGATCTTCGAAAGCGACATCTGACGCCTGCCGAGCTCTGTGCCTTCCTGCCCCACCGCGCGTGCGGCAGGAGGGCCAATGTCATCTATGCGCCTTTCACACCTACCTCCGCGACCGGTTCCGCTGCGACTGGCTGTTGCCATTGCCGCCATGCTTGCTGCTGCCTCGGCGCAGGCGACCGCAGGCGTGCCAGACGCACAGGTCAGCCTGCTGGAGCAGCGCGACCGCATGCCTGCGGAGTTCCGCGAGCATCTGTTCGGCAATCCGCTGACCGTGCGCGTGGAACTGGAAGGGCAGTACCTGGGCGACGCCGAAGTACTGCTGCATGAAGACAACCGCGTACAGCTGATCGGCTTCGTCGAAAGCATCGACAGCCCATGGCCGCAGAGCGAGCGCACGCGCTGGGCCGAGCAGCTGGCCGAACCGCTGCCGCTTGGCATATGCGCGCCGCAGTGCCGTGGCCTGGCCGCGCTGCACTACAGTCTGGCCAATTCGCTGCTGAGCCTGTTGACGCCGGCAACTGCCAGTGCGGAACAACGCAACATTGCCCTGCCGGCGTCCGGCAGCCACGGCTTGATCGTACGTAACAGCCTGGCCGTGCATGGCGGCCAGGACCAGCCGGCCAGCGCACGCTACAGCGCTGAACTGAGTGGCAGCATCGGTCTGTGGAGCACGGTTGGCAGCTACCAGTACTACGCCCAACCCGGCAGCACGGAGCACTATCTCAGTGCGTTGTATGCACAACGCGAGCTCGGCGATCATTTCGTCCGCGCGGGCTATTTCCTGCCCACGTTCGAGGGCATCATCCGCCAGCCACGCGCGCCTGGTACGCAGAATGACACCGCACTGGGAGTGATGTTCGGTTCGTCGGATGTACTGCTGGCCGACACGCGCAGCGCCAGCGTCTATCCGGTCTATGTCACCGCCAACCGCGACGGTGTGGTGGAGATTCTGCGCGACGGCAACCTGCTGGCCACACAGGCCGTGAAGCCGGGCGTGCAGGAGATCGACACGCGTCGCCTGCCAGGCGGCATCTACGACGTGGTACTGCGGGTCATTGAAGACGGCCAGGAGGCCTCGCGCGAAACCGCCTCGATCCACAAACCCAGCCGTTGGCGCGATCCCACCCGGCGCTGGCGCTACAGCGCGTTCGCCGGCCAGCAGCGCAGCCTGCTCGACAGCGATCGTTCAATGCAGGAAGGCGAGATCGCCGCCGGTGCGGTGGTCAACTACCTGCTGCACCCGCGCGCAGTGGCCGGTGCCACCGTGCAGCAGATCGGCACGCGCCGCGCCACCGGCCTGTCGATGGACTGGCAGGCCAGCGATCGCTTCAGCGCCTACACCAACTTCTACACCTCCAGCGATGCCGGGCGCGGCGTTGATCTGCAGGGACTGTATCGCTACCGTGCCGGTTCGGTGGTCGCCAACCACGCGCGCAGCTGGGCAGAGCAGCGTCATCGGCTGCCCGCCAGCGAGGGTGCGCCGCCACGTTGGGAAACCCGGGGAGGCTGGCAGGACACCACGGCCGTATCGATCACCCATCGCTTCAGTCACCGCGACAATGCGAGCCTGCGTGTGGCCCGCAGTTCCGGCTTCACCCGTGGCACCGGCATCGACGTGTCCTACGGTCGCCGCGAGACCCTGTTCGGCAGGCATGACGTCAACTGGCGTGTCTCGGCCTACGACCGTCCGGGCAGCCGCTTCACCCACTACCGCCGCCAGCGCGGCATCGATCTGACCGTCAGTGTGTCACTCGGCAGCGAGCGTCGCAGCTACAGCGGCAGCCTGGGCAGCCGGACCGGCGAAGCCGGCCAGCGCGACGGCTACTTCACAGCGGTCGCCACCCAGCGTGTGGATGGGAAGATCCTGCGCAGCGTCAATGGCATGGTTACAGCTGAACGCAGCGGCATTGGCGCCGGCGCCGGCGCCTATCTGCAGAGCCCACTGCTGGAAGGCGATGTGCAGCTGTATCGCGGTGCCGGTTCTGGCCACGTTGGCGGCAGCGCCAACCTGGACAGCACCGTGGTGATCGGGGGAGGACATGCTGCCGTGCTGGGCCAGGGACGCAGCGGCAGCATGGACACCGGCATCATCGTCGACGTGCGCAGTGACTTCCCCGATATCACGTTGCGTGCCGACGACAGTCGTGGCGGTGGCGTGCAACTGCGCCCGGGACGCAACTTCGTTCCGGTCACCGCCTATCGTGCGGGACAGGTGCAGTTCGACTTCCACGGCCGGCACGCACCTGCGGCGGCGCTGCAGCCGGCGACCATCAGCTACCACCTCAACAAGGGCGGCGTGGTGCACACCACGGTGGATGTACTGCGCACCTTCACCGTGATGGGTCAGGTACTGGATGCCGATGGCAACGGCATGCGCGGTGTGCAGGTGATCAACCACGCCGGCCGCAGCGTCAGCCAGGAAGAAGGCTTCTTCACCCTTGAACTCAGCGCACGCGCGCCGGTGGTGGAGCTGCGCTACCCGAACCGGATCAGCTGTGTGCTGACCATGGAGGAGGGCCGCCACCCGCGCGAAGGCGATGTACTGATGGTGGGCGGCATCGGCTGTCCGCCGTCGGTGGTCGCGCACTAGCCCATTGTTCCGACGAACCAGGCAGGTCTAAAGCATGACTATTGGCATCCGGCTGTTCCCGTTGCTGGCCGTAATGGCGGCGTTGCCTGCCACCGCACAGGTGGTGGACGTCAACGTCACCGGCGAATTCAGGCCCAACGCCCTGGATCCGGGCGATACCGCATTCCGCAACACGACACCCCGGGGCAGCTTCTGCAACTGGAGGCCGGCCGAATGCGATAGAAACGGGGCGTATATCTTCGATCTAGGCAACCGCGAGTACTGGCGCAAGGAAGGGCCGAGCGACGACACGTCAAGGCGTGATACCACCTACATCCGCTTCCCGCCGCCGCGTACGATCACCCTGCAGGAGGTGTCGAGCGGACGCACCTTCGAGGCGACCATCAGCTTTGCGGCGCTGTCCATGCGCATCAACTTCGGTGGTGGCGCCGATCCCTGGTACCACGGCGTCAGTGGAGGTTGCACGGCCATCCGCGGCGCCGGTGGGGTTGGATTTTCGCTGGGTGGTTGGGCGGCGCGGACGCCAGCCAGCCCCACCGAGTGCTACAGCACCAACACGCGGTATGCCCGCACCTACTCCTACAGGAACGTGGGGCTCGGCATCCACGTCAACCTGCCCAATGCAATGACGCTGCAGGACGGCCGCTACGTGGCCCAGGAAACCTGGACCACCGGCGGCGCCGGGGCCGACATCGATCTGGGCGACAACATCACCGGTGTCGAGGCCGTGCGCATGAACTTCGTGTTCGATGTGATCCACGATTTCCAGGTGCGCTTCGCCACCGAGGCGCCGCGCGTACAGTTGGCGCCCGAAGGGGGCTGGTCGCCCTGGATCGATCATGGCACTGCGCCGGCGAGGCTGCGCCAGGAGCTGCCGTTTCATCTGACCACGTCGATGGACTTCAGCATGAAGCTGCGCTGCCAGCACCACGTCGGCGACCAGTGCGGCATTCATGATCCGCAGGCGGACAAGCAGGTGCCGGTGGACGTAGACGTCACCCTTCCGGGTATGAACAACCTGCGCGATGGTCGTCCGGCGCAGAACACCGTACTGCTGGCCGATGACAGTCAGGCACCGCGCTTCACGCCCGATGGCTACCTGATGCAGCGCCGTTCGACCCTGCGCTTCACCGCCGGGCGTGAAGCGGTGCTGGAGATGGTGAAGACGCCGGGCTCGCGCTGGGAAGGAGACATGACCGTGTTGTTCGACGCCAATCCCTGAGCCTGGGGCAGGGATTGGCGTGGCCGAGGTGCCGCGGAAGCTGCGCTACGCCACCCGCAACTGCACATCCACATACTCGGCCAGCCCACGGCAGGCCAGCAGCAGCCCTTCGCGCACGTCATCGCCCACCTGCTGGTCGGCATCGCCGTCCACGCGTACACGCTCGATGGCGTGCAGCAGTTCCAGCAGCAAGGTGAGCCCGGCATTGGCGCGGTCGATGCGTGCCATCGCAATGCCAAAGCACTGCTTGCGTCCTTTGTCCGGCCACGGCTGGCCATCGGCAGCGTCCACGTGGCGGATGCGCTGCAGACAGCTGAGCAGGGTGATGCCTTCGTCGGCGTGGGCGCGCATCGTGCTGCCCAACGTGGTTTCCAGTGCGTTGGCCAGATCATCCGGCAGGCGTTCGACGGCGTCGCCCAATGTGGCGAACAGATAGGGATAGAGCGAAGAAGTCATGGCGGCGTCCTTGAGTGCGAAGCAAGGGGCCGCCCTCGCGTTGGGCGAGGGCGGCGGACGGTGCGTGGTTGCAATACCGGGGACCAACGCGTGTTAGCCGGCGGGCGCAAGGCCCCCACGCACCGCCCGCCATAGGGCACGGACGGATTGCCTGCCGACGCCGCCCAACAGGAAAGAGCGACGCCGGCAGACAAGCGTAAACAACGCGATAGTCCTACGGGATTGCAAGCCCGTGCCACCCGTTGTCGGTGGCGCGCCATGATGTGCACGCAGGTGCTGTTATACCAATCAGAAAACTTTCAATTTCGAAAACGTTGCAGATGCGTGTCGCATGCGCTGCGCTAAACCAGGCGCACATGCGCGTGCCAGTTGCGACATTCCTGCATGGCAGATGTCGAACGCATGCCCGGCTGCGTTCAACGCGCGACTGCGGCCTCGGCATCGCGCGGAGTGCCGTAATCGTCCAGCCACTGGAACGTCACCGACGACGGCATCGCCGCACCGCTCGGCAGCGGCAGCCGCACCTCGGCCCCCGGCGCGATCATGTCCGCCTCCACCTTGCGGCCGTCGGGCAGCGTCAACGTACTGATGGTCACGTGGTAGGCGCTGGGATTGTTCACCTGCAGAGCACCGCCCTGTGCTCGCCACTGCAGCTGGCCTGCTGCATCACGGGCATTGCCGGGCAGGCCCGCCGGGCGATGGAACAGCTTCACCCGGGTGCGCACGGCGAACTGCAGCAGGTTCTTGCCGGCGGCATCGGCGGGCTTGGGGGGAATGTCCAGAAGGTTGAAGTAGAACACCGATTCGCGATCGGTGGGCAGCGGCGCTTCCGATGGCCGTGGCGCATAGGTCACGCGGTACGCCTGGCCCTGGTGCGCCTGCAGCAGGCGCGGGTCGGCCGGGGTCAGCCGGAACGGGGTGCGCACGTTCTCTGGCCGCGCATGGCTGTCGCCGTCGTCAATCCAGACCTGCACCATGGCCGCCTGATCGCCACCGTTGGTGGCGCGCACGGTTACGTCGCGGCCCTGCGCGGCGTCATGCACGATGCGCGTGCCCTGCAGCGTCACCGCTGCCGATGCAGGCAGCGCCCATGCGCCAGCCAGCAGCGCGGTCATCCACGTCATTGCACGAATCTTCATCGTCATTCCTCATCGGGTGGGAAGTGCCGGCCCGCTGACGGGCCGGCATGGCAGTGCTCAGTCGTACAGAACGACAAAGTCGCCAGTGGCGTTGGCGGAACCGGCAGTGGCGTTGCGGCCCGGCGACGAGTACCAGGCGCTGTAGTCCAGCTGGCCCGTGCCGGCGGCCGGAATGTCCACCCACTGCAGCGGGTCTTCGCCCAGCTTCTGCTGGTTGCCGCTGGCGTCATACAGTGCAACGCCCACATTGGTAGCAACAGACGTCGCATCCAGGGCCAGGTTGCCGGTGCTGCCATCGGGGGTGCCGCCGAAGCGCACGCCCACCTTCTGGGCTGCGCCGGAACCGGTGCAGTCGAGCAGGATGCTGAAGTTCTTCATGCCGGCGCGGTCGGCGGCATTGACCGACGCCACATCCACTTTGCCCATCGGCACGGTGACGGTGCCGCCGGTGGCATCCACGGAACAGGTGCTGGTCATCAGTTCACCGGTGATCTCCAGCTTTTCGGCGAAGGCGGTGGGGGAAACAGCCAGCGCGAGCGCACTGGCAACGATCAGGTTCAAGCGGTTCGACATGGGAGTGTCCTTGGTTGGGTAAACAGGGGATCCGCACCGGACGAGCCGGCGGATGCGCACAGTGTTCCCGGCCACGCCCGGCGGGAACATGCAATTAGTTGCAAGGTTCTTGTGTGATGTGCGAGTTCGTGCTTGCGGTAAAGCGCGCGGTCAGGAAACGACATATCGCCCTGCGACAGCCGGTTGCAGGCAATCGGTGCGACAACCGCAACACATTCGATTGACTGTCTTTGCGCCGTGAAAACAAGCCTGAATTGCCCTGAAACAGTCAGTGCATGGAAAGTCGCGTCCTTTCGTGCTTCGGTGTCGCTTTGCAACAAATTGCATGGGAAGGCGGAGGGGGGCTGTCTACGCTTCGGCCCACTTCGACTACGAGCGATGTCGGCTTCGGCCTCATCGAATGACGTTTTCCATGCAGAAGCGCCCTCTCCATTACCGCACACAGCGTCCTCTCATCAGCCGTCCGCTGGGAGCGGCCATCGCCCTTGCCATGGCGATGACGCTCAGCAGCTACGCCCATGCCGAGGCCGGTGAGCCACTGCAATTCAGCGAAGGCTTCCTGATCGGCGGCAAGTCCATCGACATGCAGCGCTATGCACAGGGCAACCCGATGGAGCCGGGCGTCTATCCGCTGGACGTAGTGGTGAATGGCCAGTTCCTGGAGAACCGCGACATCCGCTTTGTCGAAGCCCCCGCACCGGTGGGTGCCACGCCATGCCTGCCCGTGGCCCTGTTGCGTCGATTGAATCTGAAAGACAGCTACTTGGCGGATCTGGAGCAGGACGACGATGCCTGCATTGCATTGGCTGCGCTGGTGGAGGGCGCAACGGTGGAGTACGACGCGGGCAACCTGCAGTTGCTGGTGAACGTGCCGCAGGCCGCACAGGCGCGCAATGCGCGCGGCTACGTAGCACCGGACCAGCGCGACCATGGCGTCACCGCGGCGTTCTTCGACTACAACATCAACCACAACCGTGCGCAGGGCCAGAACGCCACGTACCTGGGCTTGAACACGGGCGTGAACCTCGGCGCCTGGCGCCTGCGCCATCGTTCCTCCTTCAGCCAGAGCAGCTACGGCTCGCGCCACGACGTCATCAGCAGCTACCTGCAGCGCGACCTGCCGGCTTGGAACAGCCAGCTGCTGCTGGGGCAGGGCAACACGGGCGGCGAGCTGTTCGAGTCGCTCTCGTTCACCGGCGTGCGCGTGGCCAGCGATGAACGCATGCTGCCTGATTCGCTGCGCGGCTTCGCGCCGGTGGTGCAGGGCATCGCCGAAGGCAACGCGATGGTGACCATCCGCCAGAACGGCAACATCATCCATGAAGTCAGCGTGGCCCCCGGCCCGTTCTCCATTGAAGACCTGTACCCCACCAACTTCGGCGGCGACCTCGATGTCACCGTCACCGAAGCCGACGGTCGCCAGCAGACGTTCACGGTCAACTTCTCCGCCGTGCCGCAGGCCCTGCGACCGGGGGCCAGTCGCTTCAGTGCCACGGCCGGTGAACTGCGCGATGCCCGTGGCGTGCGCGAATCGCTGCGCTTTGCCGAAGGTACCTATGCGCGTGGCATCAGCAACCACTTCACCGCCCTGGGCGGCATGCAGGTGGCAGAGGATTTCCAGTCCGCACTGTTCGGTGGGGCCATCAACACGCCGCTGGGCGCGTTCGGTGCCGACGTCACCCACTCGCGCGCGCGCCTGGCCAATGGCGAGCAGATCACCGGCAACAGCTTCCGGCTGAACTACCAGCGCTACGTTGCGGCTACCGGCACCAACTTCGGCCTGGCCGCGCACCGCTACAGTACCCGCGGCTACCTCTCGCTCAATGACTTCGCGCAGGCGCGTGCGGATGATTGGGGCTACAGCAGCCGCGCCCGGCAGCGCTTCCAGGTGAATTTCTCCCAGCGCATGGGCGAGCACAGCACGCTGTCGCTCAGTGGTGGCCACGTCCGCTACTGGGATGGCACTGCAACACAGAACGACCTGCAGCTGCGCTTCCAGAGCACGCTCGGCCGCGCCAACTACAGCCTCTCGGCAATGCGCTACCGGCAGGGCGATGGCCGCCAGGACACCCGCTACTCGGCCACCTTCAGCATTCCGCTGGGCAAGGCGCCCAGTGCGCCGCGCCTGAGCACGCAGCTGGCGCAGTCGGCCCGCGGCGAGCAGGCGCAGCTGGGCGTGAGCGGCACGCTGGGTGCAGACCAGCAGTTGAACTACAACGTATCGGCCAACGCTGCCAGTGAGGGCGCGAGCGGCGCCAGCGCCTACGCCTCCTACCGCGGCGGGCATGGCACGGTCACCGCCGGCTACAGCCGTTCGGGTGACTACAACGCCTTCAACGCCAGTGCGGCCGGCAGTGTGGTGCTGCATCGCGATGGCATCAACTTCGGTGCGCCGGTGGGCGATGGCTTCGCCCTGATCCAGGCCGACGGTGCGCAGGGCGCGCGCATCGGCTATGGCAGCGATGTGCGCATCGGTCGCAACGGCTATGCACTGCTGCCGCATGTCAGCCCCTACCGCTGGAACCAGATCGAGCTGGATCCGTCCGGACTGTCGATGGACGTGGAGCTGCTGCAGACCTCGCAGCGGGTGGCACCGACCGCAGGCAGCATCGTGCGCGTGGCCTTCAACGCCACGCGGGAGCGCACGCTGTTCATCGATGCCACCGATGCGCTGGGCCAACCACTGCCGTTTGCCGCGCGCATCGAAGATGAGACCGGCCGCAGCTATGGCGCGGTGGGCCAGGGCGGTGTGATCCAGTTGCGCGGCGCCCCGGAACAGGGCGGGTTGATCGTCGACCCCGATGGCGCGCAGCGATGCCGCCTCGAATACACCACCCCCGCTGCACCGGATGCCTACGGGCTGTCCTGGAGCCAGGCGGTGTGCACGCCCTTGCCGCCGCCCAGCCCCGGGTTGCAGGCCGCCTTGACCGCGGTCGATGCCACCTCGCTCTGAATCCTTTCCCTTACGTCACTTGCAGGAGTTTTCCATGAAGCTGTTCAACCACATCGCCCTTTCCACCGCTCTGCTGGCCGCCGCGCCGGTAGCCCTGGCCGACAGCGCCACCCTCACCATCACCGGGCGCGTGCTGCCCGGCACCTGCACGCTCACCGCCGCGCCGATCGACCTGGACCCGGTGAAGGCCAGCGACCTCACCCCCGGCGCGGATGCACAGATCAAGGCTGGCGCGCTGGAGTTCACTGGCTGCGTGGGCGTTAACAAGGCCGTGCTGTCCTTCGCCGGTACGCCCGCCGATGGCGATGCCGAGCGCTGGAAGAACACCGCCACCACCGATGAGGCCAGCGGTGTGTCGATCTCGCTGCTGGCCGGCACCACCGGCACCACTTATCTGAAGGACGGCGATACCGGCATCGATGTGCCGGTGACCGGCGCCACCGCGCGCTACGACCTGCGCGCGGCGTACTACGTGCCCACCGGTGCGGCGCTGAGCGCCGGTGACGTGTCCACCGAGATCGTGGTTACCGCTGACTACGAGTGAGCCGTTTCCGGCACGAACGTGACCCCAGGAGACAGATATGAACGCCAACACCTCGGCCCACACCCCCCCCATCCAGCGCCGCGTCCGCAGGCTGCTGGCGACGCCGCTGCTTGGGCTGCTGTTCTGCGCAGGCAGCGCGGCTGCCTGTGTCGAGTACGGCATCAACCGCGACCTGGTACTGGACAAGATGTATGACACCTACCCGGAAGCGGGCAGGGTGCAGTTTGACAGCAAAGTTGCTGCGCGTGCCTACGACTACTGCCCGGAGAAGCGGGACGTGCCGGTGTTCATGACGCTGGAGATGCCTGGCCTCACCTACCAGGGCGAGGTCACTTTCAGGGGAGATACCTATCCTGCATATGCGGCGGCACCCGACGCCCCGCTGGTGATGTTCTACCACCACGTCGCCTGGTCTGAAGACGGTCCGCTTCGTAATGGTGAGGAGGTGCCCGGACTATACGAAATGGCCCCGGGGAGAGGGAATGCGGCAATCCAGTACTGGGTAGTTGTCTTCTCCCGCGGTGGGCGCATGCGGACGCCACCGACCATGACCGGTACGATCACCTTGCGGGCGCCATCGGAACCCTCACTTGATCATCAGTCGATCGTGCAGTTGGATCTGAAGTTCCCCGCCGCGACCTGCCCACTGCAGGACAAGGCCGAAACCCTGCAGGACGTGCAGACAGCGGAGCTTGCCGTCCCCGGTTCCACCGCGAAAGAGAAGCTGGTCGCGATACGCATGGACTGCGGCGTGGATCCGCCGCGTGCGCGCATGACCCTCAGTGACGCCGGCGATGCGGGCAACACCGGCAGCCAGCTGACCCCCACCGCCGATTCCGATGCCGAAGGCGTGCGCGTGCAGTTGCTGCGCGGTGGTGCCGAAGTGCAGTTCGGCCAGACCTGGGATTTCGATCCGGGCGTGGGTGGCGTGCACGATCACCAGTTCACCGCGCGCTACATCCGCACCAACGATGCGCTGGTACCCGGAACCATCAAGGGCGAGGCCGTGCTGAACGTTGATTACTGGTGACGTTGAAGTGGCTGCACTGCGCCCTCCCCCCTGCACCTGCGCCGGGCAGCTGGGCGTTCGCGCAGCGCGGTAGTGGGCGCTGCCCAGACGCACCGCGGCCCCCTGTCTCGCGAGGTCGCTGCCATACCGCTAGCGAGATTACAACTAATTGCATGGTGGGGGTGCAGCACGACATCCACCATGCCGCTCCCGACAAAAAGAGATCCCCCACATGCGCCCCCATCACATTCACTACTCAGCGCTGGCCATGGCCCTCGCCGCCGTACTCGCTGCAGGCATTCCCGGGCAGGCACACGCGCAGCAGGTCATTGCCGACGGTGATGAGCAAACCCCTGCAGCGGGTGATTACAGCGCAACCGGCGTGGGCAATCATGCCTTCCATGCGCTCAACGGCGGCAGCATCGTGCCGCTGGGTGCGGTCAACGTGAGCGCCAGCGGCGGTGGCGCATCCGCTGCCCGTGCCGAAGGAACTGGCAGCCGTATCGAACTGAACGGCTCGACCTTGGTCACCACCGGCTTTGGTGCCACCACGGCGCTGGCGACGACGGGAGGTGAACTGCATCTGACGGCGACCGACGTCATCAACAAGGGCACCGGCATGGGCGTTGTGGCGCATACCGGCAGCCAGGCCACGCTGCAGGATGTAAACATCCGCATGGAGGGTGTGTCGTCGGTCGGCCTCGCCGGTGGCGGTGACATCACCATGACTGGTGGCTCGATCTCGGCGATGGGGCTGGGTAGCCGCGCGGTGTCGGCCACCGGTGCGAACATGGTGTTGTCCGATGTGGCGATCGAAGGTGAATCGGGTATCTGGCTGCAGGACAACAACCAGCTTGAACTTGCAGGAAGCACGGTGAGTGCCAAGGGCATCGCGCTGGACATCAATGGTCGCGGCAACACGGTCATCGTGGCCGACTCCACACTGCACAGCACCGGCAACGGGGTTGGAACCGTGGTCATGTTTGCCGATTCGACACTGGCGATGTCACGCAGTGCGATCATCAGCGAGGGAGATCGTGCGGTCGGCATCGATGTGCGAGCCGGCACCGCGGATCTGGAACGCGTGGATGTGACCACGTCCGGCGAGAGCAGTCATGGGCTGTATGCCGACTTCACCGCCTTCGGCGCGAGGGCGACCATCAACGCACGCGCTGCCCAGGTCCACACCTCTGGTACCGGTGCGATTGGCGCGGTGGCGCGCCAGGGCGGCAACCTCCACCTGCAGGACAGTGTCATCCTCACTGAAGGACAGCAGGCGCACGGCGTACTGACCGGTGGCGGCGGTGGGATGACATTGACCAACACGCACGTCCGCACCGAAGGCGAAGGCGCGTGGGCCGCGGTGATCAACGACAGCGGCAGTCTGGGCATCGACGGTGGTTCGCTGGCAAGCGCGCAGCATGGCGGCGTGTGGGTGCGCAGCAGCCGTGATGCAGGGCTGACCCTGGCCAACGGTGCATACGTATCGGGTGGCAACGGCATTGCCATCGCGCTGGATGCAGCAGTGGCCGGGCGTTTCGACGTGGTGTTGGATGGTCACTCGCAGATGGTCGGCGACATCGTCATCACGCCCGAGGACGAGGACGCCGGCCTGGTGCCGCAGTCCGATGTGCACGTGCGCCTGGCTGACGGATCGCTGTGGCAGGGGTCTTCCGACCTGGTGCAGACGATGGCGATCGAAAGCGGCAGCCAGTGGACGCTGACCAGCGACGCCACGGTGGGTGAACTGCAGGTGCTCAACAGTGGCGTGGCGTTGTCCGACGGCAGTGGTCGATTCAACACGCTCACCGTGGACGGTGATCTGCACAGCGAAGGTGCGACGTTCCTGTTCCAGGGGGCCTTGGGCGGTGACGACAGCGCCTTTGATCGCCTGCATGTGCGTGGCGATACCTCGGGAGACGCGAGGATCGCGGTGAAGAACATTGGTGGTGTCGGCGGCCAGACGACCGACGGCATCCAGCTGATCGAGGTGGACGGCGCATCGCTGGCGACCTATGCGCTGGCCGGGCGTGCCGTGGGTGGTTCCCATGAGTACTTCCTGTTCCAGGGCGGGCTTGCCGATCCTTCCGATGGCAACTGGTACCTGCGCTCGCAGTGGTTCGATGTCTGCAAGGACGATCCGGGTGCGCCGGGCTGCGCGGTCGATCCGGGCCCGGGTCCGGGGCCTGACCCGGGTGAGGGTGGCGAAGAAGGTGAGGGCGGCGAAGAAGGCGAAGGTGGCGACACCCCGGTGATACCGCCGCCGGTGCTGCGCCCGGAGGCAGGTGCCTACCTGGCCAATCAGTCGGCCGCCATCAACATGTTTGCCCATCGCCTGAACGACCGTATTGGCGCGGTGTCGCTACAGGACGGTCCCACTGCATGGGCGCGCGTGGGCCGCCAACAGGCGGATTTCAGCGCGGTCGGCGGTCAGCTGTCGGTGGATGGCAATACGTCGGTACTGCAGATTGGCAGCGACGTGCTGCGTCGGGGTAACGCGGCCTTTGGCGTGATGCTGGGCAGCGGCCGCACCGACAGCACGGTAGTGTCCGGGCTGACCGGCTACAGCGCCAAGGGTCGCGTTCGCGGTAACGCGGCAGGGGTGTACGGCACCTGGATGCAGGATGCCGATGGCACGCAGGGTGCCTACCTCGATGCAAACCTGCAGTACGGCCGTTTCGACAACCGGGTGCAGGGCATCGGCCTGGAGCCAGAGCACTATGATTCGCGCGTGGCCAGTGCGTCGCTGGAGACCGGCTACACCTTCAATGTGTGGCAGGGCGCCGCCAGTGCGCTGTATGTGCAGCCGCAGATGCAGCTGACGTATGCAGACTACCGCGCGAATCGTCACGTGGAGACCAATGGCACGGTTATCGACCACGCCGATGCCGGCGGTCTGAGCGGGCGTTTGGGCGCGCGCGTGTTCGGCCATGGCACCGCAGCCGGCAACATCGTGCAGCCGTACCTGGGCGTCAACTGGCTGCGTGGCAGCGGTACCAGCACGTTGCAGTTCAACGGTGACACGCTGGGCGCAGATGTGCCGCGCAACCGCTACGAGGTGCAGGCCGGCGCCGAGCTGAAGCTGGGCCAGCGCTGGGGCGCATGGGGCGGCGTGAGCGTGCAGCGCGGCGACCACGGCTACCGCAACGTGGGTGGCCAGGTGGGTCTGCGCATGGCCTGGTAAGCAGTGTGGGTGGGGTCGGATCCGCTGGGATCCGACCCCTGCAGAGCGCCGATCGATTCTGCGAACGACACACCGGTGCAGAGCCTGCGGTTTATGCCGGCGGCAACACCTTGCCAGGGTTGAGGATGCCATCCGGATCCAGCGCGGCCTTGATCGCGCGCATCGCCGCCAGCGTTTCCGCGGTGAACGCCTTTGCCATGAAATCACGCTTGGCCAGGCCGATGCCGTGTTCGCCCGACAGCGTGCCACCCAGCGCCAGCGTCAGCTCGAAGATCTTCGGCAGCGCGGCATGCGCGCGTGCGTTTTCGTCGGCATCGTCCGGGTGGTAGAGGATGTTGACGTGCAGGTTGCCGTTTCCTGCATGACCGAAGGTGACGATGGTCAGCGTGTACTCGTGGGCTAGTGCCTGCACGCCGGCCACCAGCTCCGGAATGCGCGACACCGGCACCACCACATCCTCATTGATCTTGCCCGGCGCGACGCTGCGCAGCGCGGGTGACAGCGCTTTGCGCGCCGCCCACAGCTGGTCGCGCGCGCGGCCTTCCATCGCTACATCCAGTTCGATCATGCCGTCGCCTTCGGCGGCGTTGGCCAGTGCCTGCAGCAGGTAGGGCAGGGTGTCGTGGTCACCATCGGCCTCGACCAGCAGCATCGCGCCAGCGTCGGGTACGTCGGCACCGTTGAGGCGCAACAGCTCCAGGCTGCGTGCGTCCATGAATTCCAAGCGCGTGGGAACGACCGGCTGCGACATCAGGCGTGACACGGCAGCGGCGGCGGCATCGGCATCGCGGTACAGCACGCGCAGGCCAGCCTGGCTGACCGGCAACGGGGTCAGCTTCAGCGTGGCTTCCACGATCAGCGCCAGCGTGCCTTCACTGCCGACCAGCAGGTGGGTCAGGTCGTAACCCGTGGCGTCCTTGGTGTAGGCGCCACCGCAGCGGATCACGTCGCCGGCACCGGTCACCGCCACCAGGCCCAGCACGTTGTCGCGGCTGGTACCGTACTTCACCGCGCGCGGACCACCGGCATTGCACGCCAGGTTGCCGCCGATGCTGCAGATCTCGGCGCTGGAAGGATCCGGTGCCCAGAACAGGCCGTGCGGTGCCAGTGCCTGCTGCAGCGTTCCGTTGAGCACGCCCGGCTGCACCACCGCGCAGCGGTCACCGGCGCGGATCTCGACGATGCGGTCCATGCGGGTGAACGACAGCACGATGCTGCCGGGCAACGGCACCGCAGCGCCGGTGGTGCCGGTACCCGCGCCGCGCGCGACCAGGGCCACGCCATGCACGCGGCAGGCACGCACCAGCGCCTGCACCTGTTCGATGTCTGACGGCAGTGCCACCGCAGCCGGGCGCTGGTGGCGCCAGGAATTGTCCTGCGCGTTCGCCTCCAGTGCGCCGTCATCCGTGCGCCAGCCGTCGCTGCCCAGCAGGGCGGACAGTTCGGCAACCAATGCGGAGGGCAGGGCAGTACTCATGACAGATCTCGTGGGGCAGCGGGGGCGGGGTGAATCAGTTTCCAGGCGATGACAGCGCCGGCCAGCGGCAGCCACACCCAGCGCAGTTCGGAGAGCAGGGTGGCCAGGCCGCGCGCGCTGAAGAACTGCGGGGCAAACGGTGAAACGCGGATCGGCCGCCACGGTGCGAAGAAGCGGTGTTCGCTCCAAGGCCAGGCCAGGGCAACGCCAAGGCCGCCGGAGGTCAACGCATCCAGCAGCGGATGGCTGGCGGCGCAGACGAAGACGAACACCGCCGCTTGCACGGTAGATGCCAACCTTGGTTGGCATGGAGGCGCCGACCAAGGTCGGCGGCTACCGGAGCTGCGGGGTGCCGACCAAGGTCGGCCTCTACCAAGGTTCAGCAATAACGCCGCCAATATGGCCAGCGCGCAGGCAAACAGCAACGAATGGCTGGCCCCGCGATGGCCGAACGCATCGGCATAGGGAATGTGCAGTGCAAAGGCCAGTACATCGGCATCGGGCAGCATTGCCGCGACCACACCGGCCGCCAGCAGTCGCGGCGGGATGCGGCCACGATCAGCGGCGCACCACAGCGCCAGCGGCACGGCTGCGTG
>Ga0308166_1002111_pt1 | contig 19040 bp, 15 predicted proteins | sample PhyCR2_2_FD_202137 | JGI IMG/M metagenome (GOLD analysis project Ga0308166, IMG submission 202137) | Phyllosphere microbial communities from UC Gill Tract Community Farm, Albany, California, United States - DLSLCC.R2 | ecosystem: Host-associated > Plants > Phyllosphere > Unclassified | place... | reverse complement strand
AGATTTATTTATTGCAACGTAAAACTACACCACTGGGCATTGGTCTTGGTAAGACTTCGGGTTGGGTACATCGTGCACAGCTTAAAAAGCATGGTGTGCAGATGCTTCGCGGTGTGCAATATAAAGCGGTCACCGATGAAGGGCTTTGGATTGAGCATAATGGTCAAGACCAGCTTTTACGTGTAGACACGGTTGTTGTGTGTGCAGGTCAAGAATCAGTAAAAGACTTGATGCCAAAAGAAGGTGAGTCGACTTTAGCGAACTACCATATTATTGGTGGCGCAAAGCTCGCAGCAGAGCTAGATGCGAAACGTGCGATTAAAGAAGGAGCAGAATTAGCTGCTCAATTGTAATAGTTGATGAAACAATATGCACTTGAACACAAAGTGATGATTTTTTTCTTGAATAAAATGAATAAGCTTTGTATTCTTACGCACATGGAAGCGTGGCAGAGCGGTTTAATGCACCGGTCTTGAAAACCGACGAGGGTGTGAGTCCTCCGTGAGTTCGAATCTCACCGCTTCCGCCAAATATTTTAAACGGAATCAAATTTATAATTTGGTTCCGTTTTTCTTTTTAGATTTCGAAATTTAGCAATGCCTTCCTTATTTTTATACGATTTATTCCATTTAGTTATAATGTTTCATTAATTTTACATGACTATGATAAAACTACGAACTTTCACTTTAGTTTTTATGAAATTGTTCCAGCTCCAATTTTTATATCTTTTTCATTTTGGATCATAATTTTAATAGCAATACAGATGGCCTTAATTTGTATATCAAGATCCATAGTATTACAATTTGAGGTCATCATTTCGGGTAAAGCTGGAACATGGATAAAGCCACCTTTAATTTGAGTATTCTTAATGATTGACATCAAATGATAAAATACGTGATTACATACATAAGTGCCTGCGGAATTAGAGATTTCTACACTAATATTTTCTTGCTGTAATTTCTGAAATATTGCTTTAATTGGTAAAGTTGAAAAAAATGCAGGTGAACCTTGTTTATCAATATTTTGATCAATTGGTTGATTACCTGCATTATCTGCAATTCGGGCATCATCAATATTAATAGCAATGCGTTCTAATGATATTGAATTACGATTTGCAGCAACACCCAGACACAACACATAATCAGGTTGCAAATGATAAATCGCTTGTTGCAGCACTTGAGCTGATTTTCCGAATACTACAGGCAAACAAAGTGCATGAACTTGATATTCATCAATCTTTAATTTATCTAAGGCTTTAGAAATTTCCCAAGAAGGATTAATTTGATCATCTTGAAAAGGTTCAAAGCCTGTAAGTAAAATATTCATAGAATTTTTAAATTAAATTGATTTCTAAATGGAAGAAAATGAAATACATTTGATTGTTTGTGAAATTTCCACTTATTGCAAAATGCATATTGTCATTTCTTAAAAATTGAATAGTATCTTGATAATTATTCAATTTTCGCAGCAAGATAGCTTGAACGTAAAGGCTGGATATCTTTCGAAAAATTATCACTAAGAATGGCTCTAATTAACTGATCCATCATATATTGTTGAGATATGTATGGGCGTTAACAGATCATCATGAGTATCCTCAATAATAAAATCATAAATTTTTACCACTTTCAATAATTGATGTTCTTTAAATAAATATAAACAACTGAAAAGACGGTACACGATGGCTGGAGCTTAGCTGAAATTTTTTACTTTCACTTATCGAATTAGGTAGGATTTGATTACTATGATTAGTCTAACCAAGAGTTAGTCATATTTTCTTTTAATTATATTAATTATGTAGGTCATAACAAATTAGTTGATGATAAAGTCAGTAGTTCTATCATGATGAGCATTAAATGTATGGTGAAAGTACCTATCAGTCTTGATGAATATAGAAAGCCAATAAAAATTAGAATTTATATCAATATGGAAAAATGAGATGAGTTCAAAGCCAATAAATGCTTGAAAAGCCTATTTCATAACTCTAACCGAAAAATACTAAGTAAAATTCGTCAACTCTTTTGAATGGCTCATAATAAGTGATAATTGTAGTTATATAAGATAATAGAATCATAGTGAATTACAATTAAACAAGAGAGCGCTTTCGCCTTTATCTGGTTTAATCATAATAATACTTATTCTTTTTATTTCGTTGAGGTCTTTTAGCTGGTCAGACGTTATATCCATGCATCCTTTGTTTACAGAGGTTTGAACACCAATGGATATACGCACATGTTGAAGAATTTTTTACAAAAATTAGGATTTATTCCAAATCAAAGTGATGATGTCGAGGAAGATGCCCGCTCACTCAAAGTAGATAAATCAGACTATCGTATTTCTCGGTTATTGTTTAAACGTATCTGGCGATTGACGAAACCATTTTGGTCGAAAAAGGACCATTGGCGTTGGTGGATTTTGCTAGTATTTATATTGGCACTTGTTCCGCTGAATGCATTATTTAATTATTGGTTAGCATATGTTACTGCAGACATGACAAATGCTATTGTTGCAAAGCAACGACCTGAATATGTGCGTTTATTTTGGCTGATTACTTGGGTTAGTTCAGTTCAATGGATTTTCCAAATCTTTATGGACTATATGAGTAATCGTCTTAATGTACGTTGGCGTGAATGGTTAACAGATTGGATGGTTCAACGTTATCTAAGTGATCGTACATATTACGATATTGCGTTGCGTGAAGATTTAGATAATCCAGATCAGCGTATGCAAGAAGATATTGGGCCATTCGTCACTACAATGTCAGAGATCCCAAATCAAATTTTGACACAAATTGCGGGTTTGGTGACAGGGACTGTTCTTGTTGCATCGATTAGTTCCAGTATGATGTGGTACGTCATTGGATATTCAATTTTTACTACTGTTGTGACCTTATGGATGTATACACCATTAATTCGGATGAATTTTAATAGTACTGTTGCAGAAGCTGATTTACGTTATGGGATGTTGCACGTTCGTGATAATGCGGAAACAGTGGCTTTTTATCGTGGTGAGGCTACGGAACAGAAGCAAATTAGTGCGCGTTTAACTAAAGCCGTTAATGCGAAGTTATTAATTTTACTTTACCAGTTATTTATGCGGTTTATTACCTATGGTGTTGCTTTGTTATGGAAATTAGCACCGTTTTTCTTGATTGTGCCGTTATTTTTTGAAGGGAAAATTGAATATGGTGCAATTGCTATGGCTACATTGGCTGCAACGCAAATGATGACAGCACTGAGTGGGTTGACTGAATATATTCCAAGAATTGCAATAATGGCACCGAGTGCAGTACGTTTGGCACAAATTTTAGAGCGTTTCGATATGATGGATGCTCAAATGAAAGATATTCAATCACATAGTATTAATATTCAGCAAGGAAATCATATTGAGTTAAAAAATGTCAGTCTACAAACACCAGGAGGTGAGCAAAAATTAGCACAGAATTTATCATTAATGATTAAACCTGGAAGACACTTACTTATTAGTGGTCAAACAGGTGTGGGGAAAAGTTCATTATTACGTGCGATGGCTGGTTTATGGCGACGTGGAGAGGGTACTATTATTATGCCTGATGCTGAAGAATGTTTATTCCTGCCGCAGAAACCATATATGATTTTGTCTGATTTAAGGTCACAGTTACTCTATCCACATGGCGATAAGGGGATGAGTAATGAAGCGTTACAATACTATCTTGAACAAGTTAATTTACCTGATTTAACAGAAAAATATGGTGGTTTAGATTCAATTCGTGACTGGAGTAAAGTGTTATCACTTGGAGAACAGCAGCGTATTGCTTTTGCTCGGGTTTTAATTAAAAAACCCCGTTACTTATTTTTAGATGAAGCAACTAGTGCGGTTGATGTTCGTACTGAAAAGAAATTATATAGTTTGTTGGCTGAGGGAGGTGTCACTTTTATTAGTGTAGGACATCGACCAACAATTATTGAATTTCATATTGATGCATTGTATGTTCGGGCTGATGGATGGGAGATTATTCCTGCATCGCAATTATTGCTATCTGAACAGCAAGCTAAGCTTGCTTAAAATTATGTTAGGTAAATATGTGTTGTAAGGTGATAAATTATTTTTATTAAAGAAATTTATGTAATTTACATAACGCGAGTTCTTTGTAGTACTAAATTATGAAGAACTTGTCTGTTTTAGACTGAACATTGATTTGGCTTAATATGAGTAGATGTGCTGGCTTGCTTAGTTTGCAAATTGAACAATACACATACTTTTTATGTTAACCGATTTACTTCTCATAAATGTAAATCCATCTCAGTAATATTATTGGTGCTGTGCTATATAAAGACCATAAGTCTAGACATTGTCTGATGTGTCTAGTTTTGTAAGATTTTCTAGTTAAGTGCTAACGTATTTTATAAGTTGAATTTCAATCAATTTAATAAAAAATTATCAAGCTCAAGATTTTGCTCTTATATAGTATTTAATCTAAGCAAGACAGTAATGGACGTTGATAGTGCAAGATGATGAGGGGCTGAAATTTTTTTGAGCTATTATTGTGCAAATTATTTTTTAAGATATGAGGTTTTATTCTTTATTTAATTGGGATACTTGTCCCTAAGGTATATTATATATTTATGATAGAGCTAATATACAAAAAATTACCATTTTATAGATTGCTTTAATAGTTTTCATTATGGTTCTAATAAGAAATAAATTTTATTTATAAGTATTTGAATTTTAAAATTTTTAGTCATGATACTTGATTTAAAAATAATATTATAAATAATTAAAAGAATCTTGCATATATTACTATTTATGATTTGTAGATAATAACTTTATAAAAATAGATAAAATGTAAAAATATTATATTTAAATATTTTTATCTGAAATCTGAATATGTGGTATCACTTTTGCTTGTTAATATTATAAAAATCTTTAAGGGCAGATAAACTATGTCAACTATTCCAGCTCATGTTATAGAAACAAAAAAAGTTTCTATCGTAGATGTATTTTTAGAAATACAACCCATGTTACAACGTCTTATTATTTCAAAAACAGGCTCAACGCATGTAGCACAGGATTTAACACAAGATATTTATTTTCGTGTGATGTCTTTTGCTGATAAATTTTCAACAGATAATGATGCTAAGAATTACCTTATTCGTGTAGCAATTAATGCTTCAGTTGATTATCTTCGTGTCGAGGGACGACGTAAACAACTATTATCAAGTTCTATGGCAATGTTTGAAAATTATGTGCCTGTCGAACCCGAAAATAGTATTTTAATAGAAGAACAAGTACAAGCTTTAGATGATGCTCTCACAGAGCTACCTGAAAAATGTCGTCAAATTCTTTATTTTAGCCGTGTAGAAGGAATGACTCATGCTGAAATAGCGCAAAAACTTGGAGTGTCACAAAGTCTAGTAGAAAAATATATTATAAGAGCTCTTAAACATTGTAGAAAAAATGTTATAATATAAATAGTTACTTGCTTAGTTACATGGATCTTTTTGGTCTTAATATTAATAGATACTAATACAAAAGATGATAGTCTATAGTGAATAATCACTTGAATGATGAGCAACTAGAAGATGAAGCAATTCATTGGATTGTGACTTTAACTTCTGGAGATGCATCCGAAGAAAAATTAGCAGAATTTCGATGTTGGCGTCAATTGTCAGACCAACATGAGCGTGCTTTTCAATCAGCACGTGATTTATGGTTGAGTTTAGGTAAAAGCGAACAATTATATATCTTTGATATAGATATTAAGCATCCAAATGCTGTACTAGTAACAGATTCAATTTGGCAACAGCGCATTTACAATCGATTCCCATTTTTAAAGAAGGTTTCAAATCGCTTGTTATTGTTACTCATGGTTATTGTATTGATAACGTATTATCTATTAGTTATCAATAGTTATGATTATGCGACTAATTATGGCGAAATTAATGAGCTTAAGCTTGATGACGGTAGTCGGGTGACATTGAATAGTCATAGCGCCATAGATGTTCATTATAATAATAAATCACGTGAAGTGATATTAAAACGTGGAGAGGCATTTTTTGATGTTGCACATCAACCACAACGCCCATTTATTGTAAAATCTGGACAAAGTCAAATTAAAGTATTGGGTACTGCTTTTTCAGTGGACAAGCAAGATGATCAAATTACAGTGACTGTTGTCAGAGGGAAAGTACAGGTTTCAGATGCTACTGCGCAAAGTCAAAATCTAGTTCCACAACAACAAGTCATAATGGAACCTGGTAAACCATTTCATTTGCAACAAGTGAATAATTTATCTTTAGAGCTATCTTGGCGTAATGGTCGATTGAATTTTGCCAATAAATCTTTGGAAGATATTCTTGATGATCTACAGAAATATGATAAACGTAAATGGATTGTATATTTAGATTCATCAACTGCACACGCATTACTAAATACTACTGTGAATATTCATGATATTGATGAATGGTTAGGAGGAATACAAACGATTTTACCAAATATTAAAGTGAAAAATTTTGGTTCAGTTCTCATCATTTATAGTTAGAAATTCGAATTTTGGGATGAAAAATATCTTGTCAATTCTGGAAAATAGATATTAGTTAATTCGATAAAATTTTCATATAAAAGATAGAAAGATAAGCTGAATCTAGTCAGCTTATCTATTGAATAAAGAATTCGATAGGAACTGTTAATTGTGCACTACCATTTCGTAATGCTTCTTGTGGTGGTTTAGGAAAGGGAGAAGCACGTTTTATTAATGCCAATGATTCTCTATCTAATAATTCAAATCCTTTACTTTGTAGCAAACGAGCACTGATTAACTTACCTTCATTGTCTAATGTAAATTGCACCATAACAACATCTTCTTGCTTTTGTCGTTGTGCATAAGCAGGGTAGCGTTTTAATTTTTGTAACTTCGCTAAGACAAAACTTTCCCATTGGGGATTACTCTTGTTTTGTGTTTGGCTAGTTGCTCCAACTTCAGGGGCTTTGACTTTGTCATCATCTTTTGCTGTTGTCTCAGCACTATTACTAGCTTGCTGCTGTTGTATGTTTTTTTCAGGTTCCTCCTTTTGTTGTACAGTCTCTTTCAATGGTTCAGTTTTTTGCTTTTTAATGGGTTTTTCTTGAGGTTTGCTTTCGCGAATTTCAGGTTCTTTTGTTGGTTGTTTACTCGTAATTACGGGTACTTCTTTTTTTTGTACAGGTAGTTGAGGGACCGGTTTTGCGGTCTGAATTGGACGTTTGGCGTCATTGTCTAAATTATTAACCTCTTTTGGAGCTGTGGGGAGTGCAGCCATTTCTATAACGACTGGTGCTGCTGCCATATTTGTTGGCGGTGGTACAACAATAGGTTGCCTAGAAAAATAATAAATTAAACCACCAGTTATGCTGGCATAAACCAGAACAACTATGCCAGTACTTTTTAGCCAAACCTTATTGTTTGATTGAGTTGGTTCAATAAAACTAAAACTATTCATGAACCCTCCTGTTTTTGATCGCCAACCAAAGCAACTTTACTGTAACCTAATTCACTTAATTGATTAATGAGTTTAATGAAATGTTCATAAGGAACAGATTTATCAGCTCGAATGAATATACGTGTACTTTTGTCATCTTTAGTTTGTTGTCGTAAGGTAGTGGCAAATTTCTCTGCACTGATTTTGTTCTCACCAATATAGAGGTTGAGTTCTGAATCTAGGCTAATCATAACGGGATCAGCCTGCTCAGTAGTTGCTTTGCTATTTGACTGTGGTAGTTCTAGCGGAACATTCACTGTTGCCATTGGCGCAACTACCATGAAGATAATCAGTAAAACCAACATAACATCAATAAAAGGAGTCATATTAATTTCGCTGACTACGTCGAGTGATGAATCTTTTTTGCAGTTAAAAGCCATAAGATTTATCCTACATGCACTTTATTAATAGTAGATGTTGATTTTAGGGTTTGATTACGATGTAGTTGTTCAAGGTCTGAGCTTAATAAACAAAGTACTGCTGTTGAAGAATTAGCTAATAAAAGTGCGTGATGGTTAATTAAACGCACAATATGGTTGTATAAAATCACTGATGGAATTGCGGCAAATAAACCTAAAGCTGTTGCAAATAATGCTTCCGCAATCCCAGGCGCAACGATAGATAAATTGGTGACATTACTTTGTGCAATAGAAACAAAGCTATGCATAATTCCCCAAACGGTACCAAATAAGCCAACAAAAGGGGCAATTGCACCAATAGTTGCTAAAATAGAAACTCCCATTGATAAACGATGTTTTTCAGTTTCGGTAATACGTTCTATACGAGCTACAGCACGCTCTTTGACAGCACTATCAATCACAATAGAATAATGTTCTATATTTTTGAACTCATCCTGAGCAACCTTAAAAATTTGGCTTGCTGCAAAATCAGATAATTGTACTGTTTGAGTAATATGAGGGATTGAAATGATATTTTGAGTGCTTTCTAAAAGTAGACGGCGTTGTTTGCGTAGTTCAAGGTTTTTACCAAGCCATACAATCCAACTAAGGATTGAAGCGAGCACTAGTAAAATAATAATTGTTTTAACGATAACATCTGCATGTTGAAATAATGCTAAAGGTGATAATGAAATTACAGTTTGTGGGGGTGAGGCATAGCTTAAACTAGCACAACTTAGTAGGCTGCCGAATAAAAAAAGTTGTCTTAGGTTTTGCATAAATAACTTTCCAAAACAATTAAAAATAAAGGGAATACTCATTAAACGATTGAGCTTCAATAATTCCACAATCTTTTTAAGTTTAATTATCAAGAAAATTTAATAATGATATCTTTAATAATTTTATAAAATAAAAAAATGTATAAAAACAAATGCATGTGTTTGAAAATTTTAAAAATGATTGTGGTTGTTACGGATAAATCAGTGACTACTCGTTTTGTAAGGAAATAAGTGAACTGTATTTAGTCTATTGGAGAATTTCGTCGTGAGTTTACAAACTACACCTACTCAATATCTTGATGATTTTAATAAAGATATTATTAATTTTGATTATGATTTATTTGAATTAAACAATGGTTTAAGGGTTATTGTTGTTGAAGATCATCAATCTCCTTTAGTCACTGTATCAGTTCGTTATTGTGTTGGAGCATCTTACGAACCAGAAGGGCGTAAAGGTTTTGCCCATTTGTTTGAACACTTAATGTTTTGTGGAACTAAGGAGCATCCTGGTGCTTATCTTCAGAATTTATTGAATGCAGGCGCAGTCAGTGTCAATGGGTATACTACTCAAGATGAAACATTTTATTTTCAAACTGTACCAGTTTCGGCTCTAGACTATGTACTGTTTGCAGAGTCTAGCCGTATGGGCTCTTTTAGTGAGTCTTTGTCACAATCGATGTTGGATCAACAAATTGGTATTGTGCTCAATGAAAAGGATGAGCGTGAGTCAGGTTCTTTTGGATTATTAGAGACATGGTTGAAAAAGCAACTTTATCCTTTAGGTCATCCCTATGCTTTACCAGTTATTGGGTTGAAAGAAGATATATCCAAAGCAACTTTGGAAACAGCAAAAGACTGGTTTGAACAATATTATAGTCCTGCAAATGCGATTTTGACCATCTCAGGAGCAATTGATGTAGAGACAGCTAAAGAAAAAGTTTCTCATTTTTTTGGTTCTATCCCCACAAAAAAATTACCAGTACATCCACCTCGTGGTCATGTTACTTTAAATGGAGAAATTCGATCTCAGTATTACGATAAAATAGCTTATCCATGGTTGCATTTGACATGGATTGTTCCACCAAATCAGTCAGTTGATACGATTACTTTAAATTTCACCCGTTCTTTATTGGCTGGTGGCCAATCTTCATATTTGAACCGAATACTAATTGATGAAAAGAAACTTGCTCAATCTGTTCAGGTTTCTCTGAATACTGGACTGTTGAGTAGCGAGTTGAATGTGTCGATTGCACCTAGAACTGGAGTGAGTCTAGCTGTACTTGAATATGAAACAAGAAAATTATTGCAACAATTTATTGTTGATGGGTTGCAAGAGCAAGATATTGATCGACTAAAAAAACGTAAGAAAGCAGAGTACATACTAGCACTAGAAAGCCATGAACATAGAGCTAGACTGATTAATAATGGTTTATTCATTCATAATGATACTGATTATTACAAAGTACTGTTTCACATTGAACAGCAATTAAGTTTGGAAAAGGTACAGGTAGTTTGGCAACGCTGGTTAAATGACCGTCTGAGCGTGATTTCTTTACTGCCTAGACCAGAGTTGGATACTACCGCTGTTTTACAACAAAATAGAATAATTCCCGAGATCGGACCTAATCCTGTAGTGAAGGCACCGACTGTGATACAAGATAGGTTACAACATGGATTGGATGTATTTTTTGTAGAGACACAAAATCCTGAAATTGTTTATATCGATATTGATGCTGATTTTGGGACTTTAAATGATCCAGTAACTCATTATGGTTTAACCCAGCTAGTTAATGTTTTAAAAGAAACATCTTCTGTTGGGCAAAAGTCTGCTGCTGATTTTGAAAAAGCACTTCAGGAGCTGGGAGCAAGTATTAATATATCTAGCACTTCACAATTTACGCAAATTCGTTTGATCACAACTTTAGAAAATGTTGCAGAGAGTTTAAGTTTGCTCAAAGCTTTTATATTTGATACTCATTTTAGTACTGAAATCTTGGAGCAAGAACGCCAAAATTTGCTTGCAACCCTTGAGAAGCCTTATCAGACGAAGACAGAGTTTGTTGAGTTTGTTTTACCTGCTCTCTTTTATGATGAAAATCATCCTTTACATCGGCCTCCTCAGGGTAAAGCGACAGCAGCGAGTATTCGATCTATTCACTTAGACGATGTAATTACTTACCACCAAACAGAATATTTATCAAAAATTAGTTGTATAGTTGTTACCGGTGGAACAGCTTCTTTAAAAGCGGAACTAAATGATCTATTCGGACATTTGCCAGCATATCAAGCAAAGCAAAATGAATTTCCAATGGTAAATAAAAGAACAGAAGATCATGTTTACCTCGTTTCTGATAAGGTTAATATACAAAGTGGGATTTTGTTAATGACACATCTTCCATTTGAATTAGAGATGCATGATATTGGGCTGGAGATTTTACGATTAGCCTTAACACATGCTTTTAATAGTCGAATTAACCTCAATTTGCGCGAAGATAAATCTTGGACGTATGGTGTACATGGACGAGGAAGTAGAATTCCACAAGCACTCAGTTATGGTTTACAAGTTAATATTGAACAGCAGTACACAGCCAAAGCTGTTCAGGAAATCCTTAAGGAAATTCAACAGATTTATCATCAAAATCCTTTAACTGAGGTTGAATATGAAAATATTATTGAGCGTTTGGAGTTAAGTTTACTTCCCGCCTTAAGTTCAAGTGGGCAAATTGCAAACCATGTACTTTGGTTACTAAGAGAAAAACGGCCGTTCGATTGGATGGTTCAACAACAATTACGCTTACGTCAACAGACATTAGTACAGACCCAACAACAAATTGCAAAAATACTCAAAGAAGCAATTTGGATATGGGTTATTAATGGAGACCTTACTATTTTCGAAGATGAAATTCGACAATTTGATATTGGTGAAGTCACTGTATTACCAACATGGGAGCGTGATGAAATCTATCCAGTATCGAAATAAAAATGTTAGCTTTTTTTTTGAAAAGAAAAGCAATAAGATGATTGAGGTTATTACCCAATTAATAATCAATTTAATGGTATCAATGAACTGAGTATCTCGAAGATTGTAGAGTATTTTTGTTGCGCTATTATATTTTGGTTATTAAATTGGGTATTTAGAATTTTATATTCAATTGCAATTATAGGTATTGATTTGCAGTCTAATGTAGTTTATCAATAATTGATGCATCTAGTTGTACGTATCTTTACCAATAACTACAATATATCTTTATAGACCAAACATAAGAAACTGAAAATTCTTGCTCAACGGTTAAATAATAATAAAATGCTAATGATAACAGGTCGTGGTTTCTAATTATTTGTATTTATTCAATAATTTAATAAAGCATAAAATATCTGAAAATTTCAAAAAAAACGTTGTGGAAAAAAGTAGCATGATTCGTTTTGTTACTGAAGGTAAACAATTTGTTTTACAAATGAAACAAAAATTGAATGTGATTTCGGAGAATTGTGATGCATCAAAATAGACAAAAGCAAACAACTCGTTTTACGTTATCCAAATTGACGGTCATTATAGCCTTAATGGCTGGAACCTTACCGCCTTGTGCTTGGGCCGCGGAAACACCTGTTATGACGCAGCGTTATAACTTTACGATACCGGCAGGAGCATTAGGTGATGCACTAATATTGATGGGAAATCAAAGCAAAATACAAATTATAACCGAGGCGTCATTAACACAAGGGAGAAGTAATCAGGCAATTAATGGGCAATATACAGTCTCTGCTGCATTAGAAAAATTATTACAAGGCAGTGGTCTTGCATATCGAACTTATGGGCAGAGTGTTGTCTTATACAAATTGCCAGAAAATGCCAATAACGAAATGACTTTAGGGGCAGTACGAGTTCAGGGCAGTGCTGATGGTTATAGCGACGATGCTGGTGGAGACAATTCTGCTTATGGTGGTATTAATGGTAGTCGTGATGTGACTGCAACAGAGGGTTCAAACTCGTATGCGACTAATAAGGTTAATATTGGTGGCAAAACACCGACCCGATTAAATGAAGTGACCAATGCTGTATCAGTGCTTACTGAACAACGTATTGAAGATCAGGGTATACAGTCTGTTGATAACGCTTTAGAGCGTAGTACAGGTATTACTCGACTAATAAGTGGTTCAGGGGGAACACCATTATATTACTCACGTGGTTTCGCAATTGAAAATGTACAAATTGATGGTGGTGCAGCAACAAATGATTATGAGAGACAGTTAACTAACACTGATTTGTCAATGTATGATTCTGTGCAAATACTAAGAGGTGCCGATGCTTTTGGTAATGCCGGTAGTTCTTCTAGTCCATCGGGAACGATTAATTTAGTTCGCAAGAAACCATTGGATCATAATCAATTAAGTTTTGATATTTCTGGTGGTTCATGGGATAGCTATCGCGGTTCAATTGATGTAACGGGGCCTATAACATCTGATGGAACAGTACGAGGACGAGCTGTAGTTACTGGTGAAAATACTAATAAGTTCTATGATAATTCTGAAAGTGAGAATGCTTTAGTTTTTGGTACATTGGAAGCAGACCTAACCCCAGATACTATGCTCACGGTTGGGGGAAGCTATCAGAAACAGAAGTTACCAATATGGCCTAATGGATTGCCCCGTTTTATTACAGGAGAAGATTTAAGACTTCCGAGAGAGAGTAGTTTAATTACACCAGATGGAGCTCTAAATTATGATACTTATGAATTATTTGCAAAGCTAAGTCACGAATTCAATAAAAAATGGAGTTGGAATAGTTCTATCTCATACAAGGAAAACACGGTTGATGGACAATACGGTATTCTCTATTTATCTTATATTATGCCTGATGGTAATGTAGATGGTGGAGGATATCTGAGCACAATAAAAAACAATGAGAATAAAAATAAACTGCTCACTTGGGATACTGCTTTGAATGGGCAATTTGAGATTTTGGGATTACCTCAAAAAGTAGAGTTTGGCTTTAATTCATCTAATCAAAAATATAAGTCATCGCAGGAACAGGTTGGATATAGTTTTGATGCAAATATTTATACTTGGCAGCCAAGTCAAGCGATTGCTTCAGAAATTGATCCTTCGAATGCAAGGTATGTAGCTATTGACAATGATCGTGAGTATACCTATTTAAATGCTTATGGTTCGTTTGACTTTAATATTTTACCTAAGTTACATTTTTTGACTGGATTACGTTGGTCATACACAGATTACAATAATAGTCAGTTGATAGCTCAACCTTATTATGATTATGTTGGAAACACCGAACGTAAATATAAAGATACACGTTGGCAAGTTCCATCTTATGCTTTACGTTATGATTTAAGTCGGTCATGGTCTGCCTATGCTGGGTATAAAAACATTTATCAGCCGCAAGCAGAAAATTTAACAGCTAGTGGTGAACCTCTTTCACCTAAGGAGGGTAATTCTAAAGAGATCGGTATAAAATATACCAGCCCTAGTAATGACTTAAATACCTCATTAATCTTTTATCAAAGTAAAGTAGATAATATTGCTGCGCTAGATTATGCTGGTAGGCTATTATCTCCGAATGACCCGAATTGCTGCTATTTAGGTGGTGGAAGCCATCAAGATAGTAAAGGTATAGATTTAGAGCTGCAAGGTAAAATTTTACCATGGTGGGAAGTAAGCTTAGGGTATACTTTTAATATCAATAAGCAAGCAGGCTCAAATTTAAATAGTGCAGGTCAGGATGTTGCTGTTAATGAAGTCGCCTTGGAATCACAATCTCCAAAACATCTGTTTAAACTATGGAATATCTTTCAGCTCTCGGGTAATGAATATATTGATCGTTTAAAATTAGGTCTAGGTGTCACTGCCCAGTCTAGTACGTATTTTGCTGGTTATGGTTATGATCCAGAAACATTTGACTCTTACTCTTATAACTTTAATGGACCTGGCTATGCTGTAGTAGATGTACTAGCTTCTTATAAAATTAACAAGAATCTAAGCCTTTCTTTAAATGTAAATAACCTTTTTGATAAGACTTATTATGCAACTCAAGGTGCTATTGAGGGAGGGAATTGGTATGGTGCGCCACGTAACTTTTTGGTTACTTTAAGAGGAAAATTCTAATTAAAAAAATATGTTATGCCCTTGTTATAGGGCATAACATATTTTATATAGCAAAAAAATAATAAGATTTATTGCGGCATTTAGATCATAAAAACGTTTAATAAGTATGAGAAATTAAATTAATTTTCGAGCATAGAGGAACAAAAATGAATTCACTTGTATTGAATATCCAGAGTCAAGATTTTGATGAACATCTGGCTAATAACTCAGGTATTATGTTATTGGATGTTTGGGCTGAATGGTGTGGACCATGTCGACAATTAGCACCAATTTTAGATGAGATTTCAGTAGAATATGAAAATAAAATAAAAATAATAAAGTTAAATGCAGATGAAAATGAAGAACTTGCTAATCAATTAAATATACGTGGTTTACCTACTATTTTAATTTTTCTGCAAACAAATGAAATTGAGAGAATTGTGGGATTTACATCAAAAAAACATCTTGTTCAGTCCTTAGAAAAATATATTTAAAATAATAGTGACTAGTATTAAAAGTTTCTTTTTTGATTTAGATTAGTTTTTAATAAGTTAGAGAGCTATGAATAATTTAATATATCTAGACTATGCGGCTACTACACCTATTGATGAGCAGGTTATTGATGAAATGGTACAATGTATGGGGTTTCTAAATAATTTTGGGAATCCTGCATCGAGTTCACACCGTTATGGGCAAAATGCAAGTTTAGTTGTAGAGAAGGCGAGACAGCAAGTTGCTCATTGTGTGAATGCAAATCCAACGGAAATTATTTGGACTTCAGGGGCAACTGAGTCAAATAATCTGGCACTAAAAGGTATTGCTCAGCAATATTGTCATAAAGGCAAACACATTATTACTAGCCAAATAGAACATAAAGCTATTTTAGATACATGCAGAGAATTAGAACAGCATGGTTTCGATGTAACATATTTAAAACCGGAACCACAAACAGGTTTAATCACAGTTGAGATGGTACAGGAAGCACTACGCTCTGATACTATTTTAGTATCTTTAATGATGGTGAATAATGAAATTGGCACATTGACTGATGTTAAGCAAATTGCCGAAATTGTGAAAATTAATGGTAGTTTTTTTCATGTAGACGCTGCTCAGGCTGTTGGAAAAGTAGAAATTGATTTATGTGCTATGAAAATAGATTTAATGAGTTTTTCTGGACATAAAGTATATGGCCCGAAAGGAATAGGAGCCTTATATGTTCGACCAGAACTACAATTAAAAGCACAAATCCATGGTGGTGGTCATGAAAAAGGTATACGTGCAGGTACACTAGCAACACATCAAATTGTTGGAATGGGTGCTGCGTTTGCGTTGGCCAAGCAAAAATTAGCGGTTGAGCAACAACGCTTAAGTTATCTCCGAAATAAACTATGGCAAGGATTGCAGGAGTTAACTACTTTACAGCTCAATGGTGATCCAACAGCGTGCGTTTCAAATTATTTGAATGTTAGCTTTATTGGCACAAAAGCGGATTTGATTATTGAAAAAATCCAGTCTGTTGCTGCAGTTTCAAGTGGTTCAGCATGCAATTCTCATCAGACTGGACCATCACATGTGATATCTGCACTTGATATTCCAACAGATTTAGCAAATCGAGCAGTACGGTTTAGTTTTGGTGCATATACAGTTGAAAAAGATATTGATTGTGTTTTACAAGCTATAAAAAGCTTAGAGCAAACTTCAGAAATAATATTTTATAATTTTTAATTGTATTCACCCAATTATTTCATGTTCAACATGTATTTGCTGGAAAGAATATGATGAAAACTCATATTATCTTAGTGAGGTTAACATATAACCTATAGACTTAGGAGTGGTCATGTTTAATCACTTCACAAATGGTTAATTGAGCTTAAATCTGGATTTAGCTTTAGATCATATAAGATTAAGTATAGGAATAGAAAGTATTGATGAGCTTATGCTTGTAATTCGTAGCGCATCATATCAATTATCTCTTATACGCTGTACACAAGAGTTAAATTTATGAGCTATAAAGCACGAAAGCGATAACCGTCTGCTACCGCATAAGATCTTAATTACAGGCTCTCGCCGTCAAAATCCGAGCATTTAATTAATAACAATTAAGACGCAGATTCTAGAGCTATTGGAGCCTGTTTTTTATTTAACGGTTGTGCGCAACATAATGTTGAGGAAGGATTTAGCTTTCGAGCGAAAGTGTGTACATGGGCTCTCATCAACTAGAGAGGTCGCCATGATACCTTCGAGAGAAGCGAATATGATTTCAGCCATGTCTCGCTCATTTTCGTTAGTTTGGGGTGATTCTTTTTTTGCTTGGCATAAAGTATCTTCTAACCAGTCAATATTTTGTTTGGCGAATAACCTCAATTCGCTTACACATGGCTCTTGCTGGAAAGAGGCCTCTCTCACCATTATCATATATAAGCATAGACGCTTTTCGTCGTTCAGCATCTCGGCGAAAAGTTCAGAATATGCATACAGTTTTTCGGTTAAGCCATCCAGTTTTTCAATTTCCTGCAATCGGTAGAATTGCTCTTCTCTGTAGTTTTGAAGTGCAGATCGTGCCAGATCATTTTTAGACTCAAAATGATAGTAGAGACTAGGCGCCTTTATTTGTAAGCAATCAGCGATTTGTCGCATGCCTAGTCCACTGAATCCATGTTGTTGAAACAAATGGATTGCGGCCCCTAGTATTTTTTCTCGCGTTAGTGGTGTATGGTTTTTTGTAGAGGATGTCATAATATTATTCCGTCAGTTCAATACCGCCATGATGTGTAATGAACAAGAGAGTGTTCTCTACGGCAAATGCCTTATGTTCGTCAGTACCTTGAACTTGTAACACATCTCCAGCCTGCATTTCGACATCATTGAAGCGAATCACACCTTCTAAAATAATGATCTGTTCCCATCCAATATGAGTGTGTTTGGGAAAACTTGCTCCAGCCTGAAATTTTGCTAAATAGCTTTCAATACCATCCTCACTAATCCAAGTTCGACAGGTTTGAACTCCTGAGATACTACTATCAGTCCAGGTACGATCTTTTTGTTGAACCAAAATCATTATGTCATTACTTAGATCATTGAATTTGAGTTAATCTAACTAACGTTCGTTAGAATGTCAATGTGAGATGAATCTTTAGTGTAGAAGATCGGGAATCTATGATTCTATTTGGCAGCAATGGTCAGTTTATCTAACTGTGCAATCGTATTGATCGGCCTGATTGATCAAATGTTGTAAGTCGCCGTCGTAATTCGGAGCGTATGAAGCATCAATATGCCATCTCAGTCATTTAAGACTTATTTACTAGATTGTTTAGAATAATTAAACATAATACTTTATTTTTTAATACTCCTTAATGTTAATATTATCTCGAGAGTAATTTATAATCCTTAATAATATTATAATTAGTATTGTGAATAACTGTTTTAATCATCTCTTTAGTGAGTGGTATCTTTTAATTTTATTTAATAATTCTGTGGTTTTAAATTCAATAGTTTTTATGTGAATTTAAGCATATTTATAAAGTAATTTTTCTTTGTTACTAAAACGTGAATGAAAACTAGGTGGATTTTTAATTTTTTTGAAAGATATAATCTGCATAAATCTGCCAATGCAATGAATAAACATCAAGTGTTATATTTATTTTTTAAATCTAGATCCTCGTAGATGATTAAACCTTAGCTCATTTATTAAAAAATTGAACTATAAACGATATACAAAACTGATTGATATCTTTTAGGTATTTAGTTCTATACCTCTAGCTTATAGCATTAAGCAAAGTGTCGGTGGATTCGTTGAGTTTTTATTAGATGATTGGTAATCATTGAAATTATAGGAGATTTTAAATAGTAAAAATGATTGTGGAATTTTAAAATTCTCAAAATTAATAAATAACTATTGTTGGATATATTTTAGGTGGCTTTTCTTTTTATTATAAATCAGTAAGCAAGTTTTAATATAAAAATATACGAACAAACTACTGAAATTTTAAAAATTGAGACAGAAGCTTATTTGATATTTAAGGTTGTAAAGCCTTTATCTTCAGTAGGAATAAAAATCCTTAGAAGCAATAATATGTCCAAGATGGTTATTTTTTTTAAATACGTGGAGTAGCTGTTTAGCTATCAATAATATGTAAGTAATAGGATAAAAATGTTAGAAACTGATGTTTTAATTGTTGGAAGTGGTCCAGCTGGTTCTTCTGCTGCACTTATGTTAAGTACTTATGGAATCAGAAATATCATAATAACTAAATATAGATGGCTGGCAAATAGTC
>Ga0308166_1002107_pt1 | contig 19069 bp, 15 predicted proteins | sample PhyCR2_2_FD_202137 | JGI IMG/M metagenome (GOLD analysis project Ga0308166, IMG submission 202137) | Phyllosphere microbial communities from UC Gill Tract Community Farm, Albany, California, United States - DLSLCC.R2 | ecosystem: Host-associated > Plants > Phyllosphere > Unclassified | place... | reverse complement strand
GCCCGTGCCGTTGCCGAACGGGTTGGCGTTGACCAGTGCGATGGCCTGATCGAGGGTGTCGACTTCCAGCACCACCAGCACCGGGCCGAAGATTTCCTGGGTATAGATCTGCATGTCGGTGGTCACGCCCGAGAACAGGGTCGGGCCGACGAAGTTGCCTTGCTCGTAGCCCGGCACCTTGATGTCGCGACCATCGAGTTCAAGCTTGGCGCCTTCCTTGATGCCGCTTTCGATCAGATCGAGAATCCGCGCCTTGGCTTTCTTCGAGATCACCGGGCCGACATCAGTGCCCGCCTCGCTGCCGGCGTTGACCTTGAGTTTCTGCGCCAGCGCTTTCAGGTCTGGCAGCCACTGTTTCGCCGCACCGACCAGCACCACCACGGAGGTGGCCATGCAGCGTTGCCCTGCCGCACCGAAACCGGCGCCGACCAAGGCATTCAGCGCTTGCTCGCGATTGGCGTCCGGCAGCACGACGGCATGGTTCTTCGCACCCATCATCGATTGCACGCGTTTGCCGTGCTTGCCAGCCAGGTCGTAGACATGCGTACCGACCGCGGTCGAACCGACGAACGACACCGCTTTGATGTCCTTGTGGGTGCACAGGCCATCGACGACGTCCTTGCCACCGTGCACGACGTTGAGCACGCCCGCCGGAACGCCCGCCTCAATCGCCAGCTCCACCAGCAGCATGGTCGACAGCGGATCCTGTTCCGAAGGCTTCAGGACGAAAGTGTTGCCGCAGGCGATCGCCATCGGGAACATCCACAGCGGAATCATCGCCGGGAAGTTGAACGGGGTGATGCCAGCGCACACGCCGATTGGCTGGCGCAGGGTGTAGGTATCGACACCACCCGCCACGTTTTCGGCGAACTCGCCCATTTGCAGGGTGCCGATGGAACAGGCGTGTTCGACCACTTCCAGGCCACGGAAAATATCGCCCTCGGCGTCGGCAATAGTCTTGCCCTGCTCGGCGCTCAGCACTACGGCGATGCGCTTGGAGTGCTCGCGGATCAGTGCCTGCAGCTTGAGCATGATGCGCATCCGCGCGCCGATCGGGGTCAGTTTCCAGGTCTGGAACGCGCGGTGCGCGGCACTGATGGCGGCGTCGACTTCAGCGGCAGTGGCGAACGGAACCTTGGCCAGCACTTGTTGGGTCGCCGGGTTGACGATGTCGTGCCACTCGGTGGTCTGCGATTCGACCCACTCGCCGTCGATCAGCAGCTTGACCTTCTGGACCGTGGTTTCGTTGGGCGTAAGCGATGCGTTCATGCTGGTCTCCGAAACTTGTTTTTATCGTAGGAGCCAAGGCGAAAGGGTTCGCCTTGAGATGAGGCGTGTGTCACGAATTGGTTGTCGGACTGTTTTTGGAGTATAGATGTGCAAACTTCTAATAAGAACGCACATATAAGCCCGTCCATCATGCAAAAAAACATCACCTCCCTGGGGTCGCTGAACTGGGACGACCTGAAGTTTTTCCTCGAAGTCGCCCGCACCCGCAAGGCCAGCACCGCGGCCAAACGCCTGGCGGTGGACTACACCACCGTGTCGCGACGCATCAGTTCGCTGGAAGCGGCGCTGGGTACATTGCTGTTCGAAAAATCGCGCACCAGCGGTTTTGTCCTGACCACTGAAGGCCAGCGTTTGCTGGGCTATGCCGAGTCGATTGAAAGCACGCTGCACATGGCTTGCGAGCAGGTCTCGGGCTCTGGTGTGGCACTTTCCGGGCATGTACGCATGGGCTGCACCGAAGGTTTCGGCAGTTTTTTCATCACCCCGCAGCTGAGCCACTTCGTCGACGCCTACCCGGCGATCTCGGTGGACATCCTGCCGCTGCCGCACTTCATCAGCCTGTCCAAACGCGAAGCCGATATCGTCATTGCCCTGGAGCGCCCGGAGCACGGCCCGTACGTGTGCTGCAAACTCTGCGACTACCGCTTGCAGCTCTACGCAACCCAGGACTACCTCGACCAGCACCCGCCGATCCGCCGACCGGCCGATTTGGGCAAGCATCAATTCATCAGTTATGTGGATGACCTGGCGTTCAGCTCGGAGCTGCTGTACCTGGCGAACGTGCTGCCCGGCGCCAGCGCAAACCTGCGCAGCACCAGCGTGATCGCGCAGTTCGTCGCGGCGCAGCAAGGGCGTTCGCTGGCGATTCTGCCGTGCTTCCTCGCCGCGCAGGATCCGCGCCTGCTGCCAGTGCTGCCCGAAGAAATCGACATCACCCGACAGTTCTGGATGTACTGCCGGGAGGATCTCAGGAAATTGAAGCGGATCACCCTGTTGTGGGATTACATCCGTGAGGTGACCGAGCGTAATCAGGGTCTGCTGATGGGGCAGACCCGCGAGATGCGGTTTGCCGATTAATGATCTTCAGGGAATCAGGTGGCCGCATCGTAACGAGCCTGGCAGGCCTTTGCCAAGGTTTTGTGTCAGGGCTTGATACGTAACTTGTAACACCGCTGACGACAGGTCAGTAAGCCCAAAGAAGGCGAGGGGGCCGTCAGGTCATCACCGCCTCGCCAGTTGTGCTGACACAGCAGCATGTGGTTGGCCTAATGATCAGCACGTCGGTGAGCCGATTTGGATCAGCCTGTGCAATGACCGTGAGGGTCAAGCTCCAGCATGCTGTGACCGTGCAGACGGCCAAAGCTGTGATTCTGTATCGGTAAATTTATCAATGACAATCTACACTTTCAGCCTCAGCGCCGAGGCAACCCTGCCATCGAGCTGATAACAGTCGAAAGGAGAATCATCCTAGCTCGACAACGTAATGGCTTTTTGTTAGCTTTTGATTTCGCGTACAGCATTCCACAAGGACAGTATATGGCTAGTTACCGCGCTGAAAGTATCTTAGAAATCACGCCAAATATATCAATATCACTGGCATTTCTTTACCTCGCATATCTTAGCCAAAATGCCGGATACCGCCTGTGAGCCATATAGAATCGTTTGGCGTTCGAAACCTTCGCAGTTTTGGAAGTAAAAAACAGCTAATACCAATAAAAAAAATAAACATTTTTGTTGGAAAGAACAGCTGCGGCAAAAGTACTTTTTTACGCACATACCCATTACTGCGTCAGTCGGTAGAGTCCAACACGCGATCTCCTATCCTATGGTACGGAGCCTTTGTTGACTTTGGAGACCTAAGTACTGCAACGCACGACGGGGCCGAAGAAATATTCTTCGACTTCAAATCAGTACTAGACTTCGATCGATCCCACCCAGAAAGAATAATAGTTCAAGATTATAATGTTCGGCATGACCCGCAGCGGCTCTCTGATTCGGTAACGTTTGCCACTGACATATCAATAGGGTTAAAAAACCACAACACACAGGTAGTATCAAGCTCAGTAATAAGAATTCACAATACCGAGATCGTGATAAAATACACCACTACCGAAAAACTAGAAGTTACAACCCGTCAGTACTTGTGGGGCGTAGATGACGAGGAATGCGGTGTAGCTGTTGACGAGCACACTTATAGTGATTTAATCATGCTAACAAAAAGCAGCTTAATCCCTACAAGAATCTACGGAACTCGAGAAGCTAAAGATGCTTCGGATCGCCTCGTGCGATATTTGGATGAAAAAGCCATTCCGACCGCAGCAACTAAAAATCTTGTAAGCTTCCTCAAGCCCTTCGCGTCAAACTCAAGCAAAACCATTGGCCAAAAAGTTGAAGACCTTTATATCAACTCGCCAGATGTGTTGATGTCTGATTTAAAAAAGATATTTCGAAACGATAAAAAATTCCAAGAAAGCCTTTTATCTTCCGGTGAATTTATTGCCGAAACCTGCTTTTACCATCTAATAATTAAAAACCTAGAGAAAATTTTAGAAGCAGCAGATGCATCTTTTAAAAAGCTTTTTAGCGGCGTTCGATATTTGGGTCCACTGCGTGCATCCGCAGAACGTTTTTATAGACATCAAGACCTGCAGGTTGGCGAAGTAGATCATAAAGGAGAGAACCTCCCAATGGTGATAAACTCATTAGACCAACGTAGAAAAAGACAGTTAAGCACTTGGATATCGGAAAAATTTGGCTTTGAGCTAGAGTTAGCCGCCACAGGCTTGCACTACGAACTTAAGATTAAAGAGGACAACGATAGCAAGTTTCATAACATCAGCGACATGGGCTTTGGTTACTCGCAAATACTCCCTGTCATTGTGTCAATGTGGTTAGAGCTTGAGGCTACGACAGACAGATATCCACGAGGGTTTATGCCTAGTCACTCTCGAACCCTGGTGATTGAACAGCCAGAACTCCATCTTCATCCTGCACTCCAATATAAGTTCGGATCCGCACTAGCTCAAATAGCAAGCATGTCAAAATCTCGAGACTTTAGAATTGTTATTGAAACACATAGCAGCCAAATGATAGAGGCCATTGGGGAAGGAGTGAGACGAAACATCATCACCGGCGACGATATCAACATTACACTTTTTGAAAAAAATGATAATGACTGCACAGATATCACTCTTTCAGGATTTGACAGCGAAGGATATCTGACCAATTGGCCTGCTGGTTTTCTTTCTGCCTAACCATGATAATATTCGTAAGAGAAATTTCTAATATTTCCTCCTTAAACCCAACGCAAGAGGCCGCGTTAGAGCGGCTACTTTGGACTTATGGTCGCGGCATTCATGTTTTGTGGATGCCTGTAGATTTAGTCGAAGAACTGTTAACTCTAACTTGCTTCAGCAGCTATGCCAAGCGAGCTCTATATGAGTTAAAGTCAGCGGCGGTATTTTCCAAAAACCTATTGGAAAGCGAGTTCAACTTCCGTATTGTAATAGACTTCTCCACCCGGCACGCCCTGAGACTAGATAGAAACGAGCTTATCGCAGGATACGAAAACGCACTGGATGAGAGATTTTTGTTAGAGCCAGTAATGCTAACAGAAAACGAGATTGACGCTGCAATTTATCAATCATTCTCAAATGCATTCTTCTCTGATAGAAAGAACTTAAGGACGTCCTACACGCTTAAGCTTGAAGCGCAAGGAGGAGGAGGTTCAGATACTGTAAAAAAATTCGCCCGATATCTGGAAGAAAAGCGCCCACTCCTATGCTTTATTGACAGTGATAAAAAACACCCTAAAGGATGTTTCGGTGCAACGTCCCAGCACTTCAACAAATATCCAAAGGGGCTAAATGCAGGCTACTACTTAGAGATACTTAACGTTCACGAAATCGAAAATCTTATACCAGTCAGCCTAATAAACCTTCTTTACCCAGACCATTCTTATGGCGCAATCTACAACAATCCAGCGTGCCGAAAGTACAAGGGATATCCAGACCACAAAAAAGGGTTAACGGTCAAAGACGCAAAAGAACAAGACGAAACTTATCAAGATAATTTTTGGAGAGAGTTCTATCACTTAGAAGATAACGCCAACCTATGCGGAACGTTTAGCAACCTGATACAAAAAACAAAAAATTATCTTGAAAAGACAACCCCACACAAACTCCGCGAGCTACTGGACGACCGTCTTGATGCGGAGCTTTATAATATTTCAAGAACCGTTACTGACTGGGGCATAAGTATGCGACGAACTCTTTCATAGCGCTAAAAAAACAAATCACTTTCAAAATTATTAACGATATAAACACAGCATCGAAGTCGCAGCTACCTATCAGAGTCACTGCTGGATAATCGTTCTGAGCCGCAATTTAGTCGCAGAGAGAAATGCTATGAAAGTACGGATTGCGGTAGCTGTGCTGCTGGGGCTAATGGCGAGTGGTAGTGCTATGGCTTTAGATGGGAATGGGCTGCTCAGTGCCTGCCAGACAACGATTAGATTCTCAGACGATAATAGTAAGAAGGTTGATCCATTTGATGTAGGCCAGTGCACGGGGATTGTTGAGGGTGTCGAGGGGGCGATTCTGGTGTTGAACGACTCAGTGTCCGCCAATATGAAAGCTTGCTACCCTGCAAATGGAACTACCAACATCCAAAAGGCCAGGATCGTCGTGAAGTATCTGCAAGAGCACCCGGACCAACTCCACCTACCTGCCGCTGCTCTGACACTGATTTCCTACATGCAGGCGTTTCCCTGCAAGAAGTGATCAAGGACGTTTCTACACGAAAACCCAACCCCGCCAAAATTTTAAGCTTCGCCTATTTATGAGTTTGGATTTTAGGCCCCAAATATAAACTAGGGCGTTTCCGCTGAAATTCTGGTATGAAAGCCAGTGCTATCAAACAACGAACAGCGGCCTCAGCCAGAAAGGTCCAAGCGGAACCATAAATAAGTTGGGGGCACGCAGCCCCAAAAACCTAGACCATAAACGACATCAGACTGCCGCTGCTTCCCGCTTGATCCTGTACACCGTAGCAACGCCACAGTCAGCCAACTTGGCGATCTTGTCAGCGGACATGGTTGGATGTTTTTGCATCAACGCCTGAACCTCCGACCATTTTGCAGCATTCCTTCCTTTGCCTGTCGGCTTCCAATCAGGGTCAGCAGCCTTCTTGTTTTCCAAACCCTGCTTGATGCGTTCCACACGCTTCTCTTGATCCAGTCGTGCCATGGTGGCCATCAAATCAATCAGCATGTTGTTGATCACATCCATGATTTGCCCGGTGATTCCTTTGGCTTCAACCATCATGTGACTGGTGGGCAGATCAGCTACAACCAACCGAAGCCCCTTGGCTTTGATGGTGGCTTTGAGAGTATCCCAATCAGCCTGTGAGAGGCGACTCAAGCGGTCTACAGACTCAACCAATAGAACGTCTCCACTCTCGGCAGTATCGAGCAAGGCGAGCAGCTCAGGACGGTTGAGCTTGGTCCCACTGATGTTCTCGGCATACACGCCAACGATGCTCAAACCCTTCTCGGTAGCGAAAGATTCCAATGCAACTCTTGCACGATTGGCATCTTGGTCTTTGGTCGATGCTCGGAGGTATAAGTGGGTGTTCATGGTTTGCTATCCTTTGTCACTCGCTTTGATAGACAAATGATAAATGAATCATATAGCTTTGTAAAATAGTCTATTGATAGCAGCTCCCTGACAGCTCTCGGGCTACCGGATAGGTCTACTTCTTTGATAGCGATTATTGCCTGAGCTTGAGAATTCCAGCGGTGATGGCTGATGCGTTCGCATCAAGGGTCTGCAATGCGGTGATGACGTTTGAATAGGCTTCGCTTGAACCACTAGCTTTGGCCCACAGGGCCACTTCTTCAATTGCAGCAGCTATGGCGTGCTGGTTATGTAGCAGAAGGGTTAGCACGTCCGCTGTGGCTATGTGGGCGTCTGTATTGTCTGTCACAGCTCATTCCTTGAGTTTGCGTTTGTAGGTCGCTAGAGCCCTTGTAGGAGCTCTGACAGCGTCATTCCCAGTCCATCAGCAAGCACCTTGGCCGCGTCTAGACTGGGGTTGGCTGTGCCCGTCTCAATTCGTGACATGTACGTCCGTACGAACCCACACCGATCAGCGAAAGCCTCCTGACTGAAGCCCTGACTGTTGCGTAGCTCACGAATACGTTGGCCGAAGCCCTTTCTCAGATTCTGATTTGGTTGCATCCGCAAATGATGGTCGGATGCACCCTGATCGTGAACACACTGGATGATGACACACCAAGTGATACAATGAGAGCTACACAAACCACTAGCTGCTCACGACCAGCGAGCACCAGAAAGGGATGACCCATGAACGAAAAACTGTTTGTACTCACCAATCAGAAGAAGACAACGAACCACATCCTACACGTGATTATGACGGTGCTGACTGGAGGTCTCTGGTTGATCGTGTGGGGCATAACCATGCGAAGCAATGACGCCCACAACAAGAGAATCGACAAGCAGATTAATCAGATCATGCTTTACAAAACACAGGGGCTGAGTGACACCGATACGTACAAACAGATCAAGAAAGACGAACTGGACTTCGACGTACTTCAAGGCCGAGTGATATTCGTAATACTGCTTGTCGTGTTCCTCTACTTTTACTTCCGATAAGTAGCCAACCTAGGAAGAGACATAACCTCATGAAAAAACTGATTCTTTCAGCAACCCTGCTCGCACTCAGCACCTACAGCTTTGCAGGGGGATTATCCGAAGAGGAGAACGACATATCGAAATGTGTGGGCTTTCTTGCCTCACAAAAGGAAATAAACGCAAAGATGATGGACAGCACGAGCGATATCGCTGGAGTCAAGATGAAAGCAGTTGCTGCGAAGAACAAGTATCCATCAACCACGCTGAGGTTAATGACAGACAACTCCAACAACACCGCCAGCATATTAGCCAACTACTTCACGACAGCCGTCAAGAACAATGACAAAGAGAAGATCAATGAACTTTATCGGCGAGGCACTGCCACATGCAAGAAGTCGGGACTAACCATCAACCAAGCAAACGACAAATTCACCGTCACAGTAGACGACATAGATGATGCACTGTAACCACACAACACCAAATATAACGATCTCAGCGCAGTGACCAGCTTTACTGACAATGGGATCAGCCAAGCGGAGCTTGAAGGATTACTACCTCCTGGCTCCGCCAGTGTCCTCGCACCGAAAGCATGTGCTTTCAACGTTCATCCATTACATGCGAATCAACCCATGACCTTCCGGTCAAGCAACACAACAAAACACTAAAATCAAATCAAGCTCTTGTCTTTGATCTTGACTCTATTTTTTGGTGCAAGGTTCTTGTTAATCGTTCTTGCTATTCGTTCTTGTTAAATATCGTTCTTACTACAAGCTCATTCTGACCTACCCCACGAGGTTCAATGTGACCTATCGCATGTGTCAGAACGAGCTATGGCAGGTATCAGGACGAACTACGGTAGGTGTCAGCGTGAGCTACGGACTTCCCACTGCGGCTCATCACACCAACTATCATGTCCGCTCGGATGGAAGTTCACCTGCTCAGGAGCTACAACCACTGGCTTGGCGTGTGACATCGCTACAGGGAAAATGATTGGTTCGTAGCCTGGAGTGCGCTCTTCCTGCACCAATGGCAGAGACGATGGCGTAACCTTCTCTATAGGCGCCAGCCTCAGGTCTTGAACTATGGTGTAACTGTTTGAATGGGCACAGCCATGCACTCGTCGCTGGATCTTTTTCAAATAGCCATGCTTATTTAAGAGCTGGATGAATCGCTTCACCGTGCTGACACTGCAGCCAGTGTACTTGGCAATTTCATCTTGGTTATCAAACCAGTCTTTTTGTTGGGCGGTAAAGAAGTCGTATCGGTCTTTCATCCACACCCAAAGAATTTTGTCCTGCCCACTGAGAGCCAAGTGCTCACCAGTTGTTAAGCTGACCCATTGCGTGGCAGCCATTAAGGGGCGTGGCATTTTGCAGAATGATTCGGTCATGCGATTGTTCTCCTTGTTCAAGTTCGTTTCAGTAGGCAATTCCCTCGGGGTTGTGCCGGTTAGTGGATAATTGCAGACAACACTTTACCGATCATCTGGCACTGTATGGGTGCAGGATGCATTCGGATGTTTGGCTGAGTTGCGAACTCTACACAAAAGCGCACTTTTTGTCAACAAAAACAGTTGACGTGGCGTGACTTTGTTGATCTTGATAGTGGCTCTCGCAACATTGGTGCTCAGTCTTATCCCCGAACTTTTCGCTGCGAATCTGTAGAAACTGATTTCCGGTGCGGAACACGCCCTTTGCTTGGTTCGGAGGCTCGTTAGTTCCGTAAACACTGGATGAAACTCACATCCGAGATTGAAGTGTGGCGAAAGCAGATTGCGTTTTAACAAGTTTTTGGAGGGTTTTGACGGGGTTTTCGAGGCCGCCAGTACGGTCACTGCCGCCCGCCAATGAACAATTTCTTAAGCATCTCCGCGATGGTCTCAACGGGCACACCTGAACCGTAGATGTCAAAAGTGACCGTGCCTGAGGCGTGGCCCATGACAGCCTGTGCGTACACCGTAGGTACGCCTTTGGCTTGCATCAAGGACGCCAGCGCGTGTCGCATGGAATGAAACACCAAGCCGGGTTCAAAGGATTCCGCGAGAGCCGCAGGGATCGCATGTTGGTTAGCCCATTCTCCGCCTGTCTTGTAGCCAATCTGAGCTAATGACTCCGACCCACTGAGCTTGCACGCCTCGACGTACCGCAAGAATGCTGCGAGGTCGAACCCATAGGCACCGTCAGTCAACGGCACCAGACGCTCACTGCGTTTGTTCTTGATTGACTTGCCTTCGCCTGCTTCGTTGATGTGAATCGCGGTGACGCCTAAAGCAAGGTTTTGAACATCACTTACCGTCAATTGTGAGATTTCGTTGAGACGCCCACCAGTGATAGCCCCAAGGCTCAATAGCCAGCGCTTCCATGAGGTTTCAGGCAACGTATTGGAGTAGGTCACCAACTTGCCTATCTGATGCTGTGTGAACGCCTTACGGCTCGACTCAGTGCCCTTAGTGAGCTTGAGTTTTTTATCGTATGACTTGGGTATGTGACCATTTTCAACCGACCAAGCAAGAACAGCCGACATCTTCACAATCAGCTTATTCACCGTTGAGGGCATGCGCCCATCTGAAAGACGATCCCGCAAGGCAACGAGGTCGGCCCGTGAGTGACTCCGCATATCCAGCTCACCGAGAGCCGAAGAGATGGTCCCGTGGCAAATCTTGGTCTCCTTCAGGGTAGAGGCCTTTTGGTCTCGCCCACGATCAGCCAAGTAGAGTGCTGAAAGGGCCTCGAAGGTCATTGCTGGAGTGATTACAGTTAGTGGCACAGGTGCGTTCTTTACGGAAGTCAGGGCGCTGATAGAGCCTCTCAGAGAGCCTGAGTGGCCGTCATGCAACCCACCCCACACCTGCGATACGTTGTCATCACGCCCGGCCTCAAACAGCTCCACCGAGACAGTACGGAAATGTTCTTTCAGCTTGCTCCAAGGGGCATCTGGGTTCTCCAAATGGAACGCCCTGACGAAGCCCGCAACGTGTTCTGATGCCTCCAATGCGTCACGCCTGTTGCTTGTCTTGAGGGAAACAGAAGCGAAGTCAGTGGTGCTACCGGTGGCCCTGAGACGCATGTAGTAAATCCCGTTACGCCTGAAGTGATACGGCTTGGCGAGCCTTGTCGTCGGCTTCGAGGGAAAAGCGAGGGTTGTAACGGTGCTTGTAACAGCAGGTCGAACTTCAAGGATACTCATGGCGGTTAGCCCCCGTAATCATTGGGTTAACCTGAATTCCTTGAAGTTCTGGATGTACTGCCGGGAGGATCTGCGCAAGTTGAAGCGGATCACCCTGTTGTGGGATTACATCCGTGAGGTGACCGAGCGTAATCAGGGTCTGCTGATGGGGCAGACCCGCGAGATGCGGTTTGCCGATTAATCGGCGCTGACCACAATCGACACCCGGCGATTCTCGGTGCGTCCGGCGGCAGTGTCATTGGACGCCACCGGCTCGCTGCTGCCCAGTCCGCGCAGCTGAATGTTCTCTTCCTTCATACCGACGGTGGTCAGCACTTTGGCCACGCTTTTGGCCCGACGCAGCGACAGTTGCTGGTTGTAGGTTTCCTTGCCCGAGGCATCGGTATGACCGTCGACCCGCACCCGCTCGATACCGACGCCGAGCAGTGCCTTGCCGATGCGTTCGACGATTTCGGTGCTCTGGTTGTTCAGGCTTTCGATATCGCTGCCAAACAGCACTTTGCCGGACAGGCCAAACTCCCAGCCCTCGTCGGTCGCTTCGAAGCCTTGTTGTTTTAGGACGGCGATCTGCGCCGGGGTCAGGCCTTTCTGCGGTGCGGTCTGGCACCCGGTCAGCGCCAGTACGGCGATCATCAGCAAGGCGGAAAACAGTCGAGCGGGAAATGTGAACACGGAATCAGCTCCTGGTTTGCAGATTGACGACCGGGCTCTCCGACCCGGCAGTGAATTGAGCGCCACGCGACAGGCGCTTGGCCTGATACATCGCGGCGTCGGCGGCGTTGAGCAAGGCCCCTGGCGTGGCGCCATGATCGGGGAAAACCGCAATGCCGATACTGAGCGACGTCACCACACTGGTGTCGCCCGGCAGCGCGATGGGCATGTCCATGCTGGCGAGAATCTTGTCAGCAATGCGCTCGGCGTCCTCGATCTTGTGCAGCGGCGCGAGCAGTACGGCGAACTCGTCGCCGCCGAGCCGCGCCACCAGATCCTCTTCACGCAGTTGCGCGCGGATCCGATTGGCGACCGCCACCAGCACCGCGTCGCCAGCGGCGTGACCGAAGTTGTCATTGATGCCTTTGAAGCGGTCGCTGTCGAGAAACAGCACCGCCACCCGCTCATTGAGCTTGCCGGCGTTGCGCAAGGCGCGAATCAATCGCCCCTCGAAAAACGCCCGGTTGGGCAAACCGGTGAGGCTGTCGTGGCTGGCCTGATGGGCGAGGGTTTCGTTCTCGCTTTGCAGATGTGTCTGCCAGGATTCGAGTTCGTCGAGCAGGGCATTGAAGTCGTTGCCGAGGTTGTCGAGCTCGGCGATCTGCGCCGGTGGTACCCGCCGATCCAGCGCACGCTCGCTGCGGGCAGCGTGGGCCACCGCCGCGAGGCTGCGAAGCGGGCCGGTAATGCTGCGCAGCTGTCGGCGCGCCAGATACAGCGCGACCCAGGCACTGATTGCGGTGCAGAGAATGATCCCCGCCAGACCGCTGAGCAAGAAGCGCATCAGGCTACCTCCGTGACCGACCAGCAGGATGCGTCCGATTTCACGATCCTGATGCACGATCGGCAGGCTGATCGGCTTTTCCAGAATGGTCCGGGCAGCCTGCATTTCCAGTTGGGAAAACAGACCGTTTTCGGGCCGCTGCCAACGCGCCAGCAACTGCCCCTGTGTGTCGAACACCTGGGCATCCGCCACCTCTTCGGTGGACGCGATCAAGGCCAGCGCTTCGGTGGCGGCGTCCTTATCGTTGAACACCACCGCCGCTTCCACGGTGTAGCTGATCGAACGTGCAATCAGATGCAGGTTGTGATCGGCGTACACCCGCAGCGCGAGAACGCCCAGCAGGGTCAGCGACACGCTGGCCATCGTCACGGCCACCAGCGCGACAATCAAATGGCCGCGGCCGATGACCGAGCCCAGTGTCGGGCGGCTCCTGGAACGAAACAGCTTCATGGTGCCGCCGGTTTGCGGCGCGACAACTGCAGTACGCTCGGGTGGATGCGTACACCGCTGCGGGCGACGGAGTCGAGATTGACCTCGAAGGAAACCTGCTGATCGCCGACCCGCAGGCAGAACAGGCTGCCGACCGTGCACTGATCGCCACCTTCGCTGATGCTCAGCACCGGATGGCCGATCAATGAGGTGAACAGCCGACTGCGTTCATCTGCGGTGAGTTTGCCGATGTACACCGCATCGCATTCGCTGACGATCGCCGGGTTGTCGGCCAGCAGTCGGCGCACAGCGACCGGACGACCGGTGGCTTGCGTAGTGCCTTTGACCAGGTCATCGGTGTATTCGGTGGGGCCGACGATGCACAGGCGCAATTGTGCGGGTTCCACCGGCCAGCGCGCGTAACTGAGGATGCCCAGCACAACCTGCGTCACCGACTGGGCGCGCTGCTCGGCCATGCCCACCGGCGTCTGTGCCTGCGCCATGGCGGCGCCGGTCAGCAAACAGAGCAGACCGACAAGCAATGCGTGCTTGCAGCGAACCACGCGCTCTGTCGCCCAGACAGCCACCTTCATGCAGGGATTCTCTTGGATCGTACCGAAATGATGCCGCAACGATAGCACAGCGCAGTAACACCAGCGAGACAGCAGCTGCTGACCAGTTGGTCAGTAATCGGCACCGAACATCAGGCTATTTCATTCCCGAACCTCGCCACCTTCCTCCAGTTCCAGCATCAATCCGCTCAGGCGCTTGACCTTGCGCTGCACCGCCTCTTCAAACACGCCGGCCCGGGGCTCGATCAAAGTGAACCAGTGTTTGGCCCGGGTAATACCGGTATAGATCAATTCCTTGGTCAACACCGGACTCAAGGCGTCCGGCAGGATCAGCGCGGTGTGGGCGAACTCGGAGCCCTGGGATTTGTGCACCGTCATCGCGTACACCGTTTCCACATCGTTGAGCCGGCTCGGCAGCACGAAACGCACACCGCCCTGCCCGTCGTTACGCGGAAAGGCCACGCGCAGCACCGGTTTGCCGGCGTCCGGGCCTTCGCGCTCGGGCAACTTGAGGGCAATGCCAATATCGCCGTTCATCAGACCCAGACCGTAATCGTTGCGCGTCATCAGCACCGGCCGGCCTTCGTACCATTGCTGGTCATGCTCGATCAGGCGTGCCTTGACCAGCGTTTCGGTGATCCGCAGATTCAACCCTTCAACGCCCCAAGGCCCCTTGCGCACAGCACACAACAACTGGAAGGTGTCGAACGCCTGCAGCACTTCCCGCGCCCAGTTGATCCAGTCCGGATGCTCCAGCGGTCTTTCCGCTGGCGGGCGTTGTTGGCGCAGGATATTCAGATAGTGGCGATAACCCTTTGGACCTTCCCCATGACCGTCGAGCAGCAGCCGCTCGAACGTGTGATCGTGTTCGCCCTTGAGCGGCAGGGAAAACACGTCATCATAGTGACCGGCCGCCAGCAACTGGCGCGCCTCCTCCGGCAACTGCTGATTGACCCGCCGCGCCAGCTGACCGATGCCGCTGCCTTCACCGAAGCGTCGGGAATGGCGCAGCATCACCAGTTGCTGCGCCAGCGGATGCGAGCCGTCGCGGTCCTCGTGCAGGCCACTGTCCTGTAATGACTCACCACTGACCGACTCCAGCCACCGCCGGGTCTGCGGGTTGTACCAGCCCGCCTCGGCATCGCGGCACAAATCGCCGAGCACCGCCCCGGCCTCTACGGAGGCGAGTTGATCCTTGTCACCGAGCAACACCAGACGCGCATGCGCCGGCAACGCATCGAGCAGGTTAGCCATCATTTCCAGGTCGATCATGGAAGCTTCATCGACCACCAGCACATCCAGCGGCAAGCGGTTGCCGGCATGGTGGCGGAAATGTCGGGTGCCGGGCCGACTGCCCAACAAACGATGGACAGTGGTCACGTCGCAGGGGATCTTCTCGCGCACGTCTTCGGTGACTTTCAGCGACTGCACTTGCTGGCTGATGGACTCGGTCAACCGCGCAGCAGCCTTGCCCGTGGGCGCCGCCAGACGAATGCGCAGCGGCTGACCGGCTTCCACCGCCGGCGCCTGGAGCAGCGCGAGCAGACGCACCACCGTGGTGGTTTTGCCAGTTCCCGGGCCGCCCGTGATGATGCTGAAGGCTCCCCGAGTGGCAAGCACGCAGGCGAGTTTCTGCCAGTCGATCACTGCTCCGGGCCTGGCGGGGCCGAACAATTCATCGAGACGCTGGGGCAAGTCATCCGGCGGCGTTTCGCCTTGGGCCAGACGTGTGCGTAACGCCGCATCGATACGCCGCTCATAGGCCCAGTAGCGCCGCAGGTACAGACGCTTGCCGGACAGCACCAACGGTCGCTGATGCGCCGCTTCGCTATTGTCCGCAGCCAGTGCAACCAGAGCGCTGCTCGCCAGCACCTTGCACCAATGGGCGCCATCCAGCGTTTCAAGCAACTGCGACGGCAGGAGCAAGACATCACTTTGCTCATCGCCTTCAGGAGGTAAAGACAGGGCGAAATCCGGGGCCTTGAGGGTTTCGAACAGGTCGAGGCAGACATGTCCGTGACCCAGTTGATGGCTGGTCAGTGCGGCAGCGAGCAACACCAGTGGATCGGACTGGGGTGCGAGTTCGTACAGAAAACCGATAAAGGCCTTGTCCAGCGAACGAAGCCAGCCTCGCTCGACCCAGCGATCAAGCAAGATCAGCAGATCCGAGGCAATGGTCAGTGGCGCCAGGCTCGATGGGTTGTCGATAGCCGATGACAGATCGGCGAAGGTACGGCTCATAGCAGGACTCCCTGTTCCCATGCGGGTTCGGCCTTGGGTTCCGGCTTGCCCTGGAAAAGGCGATCCAGGCGCTCGATCAGTTCGCGCGGCGGCCGCGCAAAATACACCCCGCGACTGTCTGCCCGGGTCCCGCGCAGGAACACATACAACGCACCACCGACATGCCGATCGTAATCGTAGTCAGGCAACCGCGCCTTCAGTTGCCGATGCAACGCCAGCAGATACAACACGTATTGCAGGTCATAACGGTTGTCGAGAATCGAGCGCTCCATGGCTTGCTCGGTATAGGCCGCATCGTCGACACCCAGCCAGTTGGATTTGTAGTCGGCCACGTAGTAGCGCCCCTCGTGTTCGAAGGTCAGGTCGATGAAGCCTTTGAACATGCCGTTGAGCTGTACTGGCTCGGCGGCCACTCGTGCCACACCGTTGTGGGTGTACTGGCGCACCCACTCATCGAGTTTGAGAACATCAACCTTGTGGCTGGCGAACCAGAACTCCATCTCGACGCGGTACTGTTTCAGTTGCTCGAGAACCACCGGAGGCTGTCCGCCACCTGTTGGCAGCGACGACTTGAGCAAGTGTTGCAGCCAGCCACTCAGAGTGGTGATCCAGCCTTCCCAGCCGCGCAGGTTGCAGCGCCGGCCAATCGCATCCTTGAGCGTTTCAAAAGGAACGGCAAAACCTTCGTCTCCGGCCCATTCGAGCAGACCATGAAGAAAGGTTCCTGGATTCGGACCGCGAGGAAAACGATGAATATCGGCGCCGCCGGCGACGATCTCGCGTGGCGCATCCGGGTCGAGACGCTCATCATCAAACAGCTTTTGCGCTTGTGGACTGTCCGGCGCCTCATCGCTGCCCACGCTCAATACGTCACTGATGCGCAAAGCACTGTAAGAGGCAATCCACCAGTTTTCGCTGGCCTTGCGCTTGGGCACCAATGTAGCGCTGAGGATCGCTTCGTTGCGCTCGGGCCGGTAGATCTCCTGAGTGGCTTGAGGCAACTCCCCCAAGCTGATGGCCGTGCAGTTCTGTTGCAAATCCTGCAGCCAGCGGCTCAGACCGGTTGACTCATCCAGCCTTGCGCCGCCACCCAGGAGATAGCCAAGCGCCGAAAGATGAAGCACCGAACCGTTGTTATTACCGCGTTTGAGGTCCGTGACACCCAGCCAGCAGGCATGTTGCGCGCGAGTCAGGGCGACGTAGAGCAGACGCAGGTCCTCGGCCAGACGCTCGTCATCCGCCAGGGCGATCAATTCGGCGGTCGGCTTCAGTGTCACCTGGGCTTTGCCGGAGGCATCGTGGTAATGCAGCGGCAAGCGACTGCCATCCACCGGTTTTGCCGAGCAGATGAACGGCAGGAACACCAGTGGATACTCAAGCCCTTTGGACTTGTGAATGGTCACGACCTTGACCAGTTGCTCGTCACTCTCCAGACGCAATATCTGCTCTTCGCCGGCCTGACCGGACAACGCCAGAAGCTCGGCCAGATGACGAATCAGCGCTTGCTCGCCATCAAGCTCCGCGGCAGCCTGCTGCATCAGTTCCGACAAGTGCAAAAGGTTGGTCAGTACCCGCTCGCCATCACTGCGCGCGATCAGAGTTTGCGGCAGGTGAAAGTCGTGCAGCAGGCGCCGTAACATCGGCAACACACCTTGCTTGCGCCACAGTTCGCGATAGCCACGAAACTGCATGACCCGGGCTTCCCAGACCAACTCGTCCTGATTCAAACGTTCCAGTTCAGCCAACGGCAGATTGAGGGTGATGCAAGCCAGCGCAGCCTTCAGAGAGCGCTCGATATCCGGCTCCGCGCAGGCCTTGAGCCAGGAGAGCAGGTCATGCGCTTCCTGGGCGGCGAACACCGAGTCCTTGTCCGACAGGTAAACGCTGCGCACGCCACGGGCCGCGAGTTCTGCGCGTACGGCTTGGGCCTCTTTGCCGTCGCGTACCAGAATCGCAATGTCAGAGGGTCGCAAGCCTCTGAAGTCTTCTCCGTCGCGGACAAATCCCGCCGCACCGGTTTGCCCGCCATTGAGCAACGCGGTGATTTCGCTGGCACAGGCCGCCGCCAATTGCTGGCGATAGACCGCGCCTGACAGCGGCTGATCCGTCGACAGGTGCCAGACATTCAGTGCCGCGACATCGTGCCCCGCAATCTGCAGCCGCTCTTTACGCCCCTGAGACTCAACAGGCTGGAACGGCACCGGGTTTTCCCCGGTTTTTTCCCGAAACAAAAACGCGCCGCGTCCCTGCTCGCGGGACTCGGCGCGTTCGAATACGTGATTGACCGCGTTGACCATGCCATGGCTGGAGCGGAAGTTGGTGCCCAGCGTATGCAGGCGGCCGGCAGTAGCCTGACGCGCACGCAGGTAGGTGTAGATATCGGCGCCACGGAACGCGTAGATCGCCTGCTTGGGATCACCGATCAGGAACAGACCGGTATCCGGACTGTTGTCCTCGATGCGGTAGATGCTCTCGAAAATCCGGTATTGCACCGGGTCGGTGTCCTGAAACTCATCGATCAGAGCAACCGGAAACTGCTCGCGGATCACCGCAGCAAGGCGCTCGCCGCTGTCGGATTGCAACGCCGCATCGAGGCGCAACAGCATGTCGTCGAAACCCATTTCCGCACGACGACGCTTCTCTTCCTCAAAACGCGCGCCCACCCATCTCGCCGCATGTTGCAGTACGGCGGCATCGGGGGTGGGAAGCGTGTCGAGGCTCGACTTGAGCCCCGGCATCGCGTCGAGACCCGGATGACTCGGTGCCTGGCCCTTCCAGGCTTCGGCCATTCCGTCAGGGGTCAATCGGGTGAAACCGGTGCCGATGTCCAGTTGCTCCATGGCCTCGTCTTCGGCCCACGCCTTGAGTTTCTCGAACCAGGGCTCGAAGTAGCGCGCCTGCATCTTGCGTCCATCGACGGCTTTGCTCGCAACGCCTTCGTGACAGATCACCAGCAGCTCATCGGCCCACTGACGCCACGGCATCTTCAGCTCGAGCAACGCGGCACGCCGTTCTTGCAGACACTCATTGATCAATTCTGCAGGGGCCTTGCCGTCATCACTGTCGCGCTCACTGTCAAACAGGCCGCGCACTCGTGGCAACAACGCTGCCGGCCCGCCCCAGTTAGCGCGAACCCAGTTCAGCGCGTCGCCCTGCATCGGGTAACAGAACAGTCGCCAGTAATCGCGCAGTACTTCACCGAG
>Ga0308166_1002105_pt1 | contig 19096 bp, 14 predicted proteins | sample PhyCR2_2_FD_202137 | JGI IMG/M metagenome (GOLD analysis project Ga0308166, IMG submission 202137) | Phyllosphere microbial communities from UC Gill Tract Community Farm, Albany, California, United States - DLSLCC.R2 | ecosystem: Host-associated > Plants > Phyllosphere > Unclassified | place... | reverse complement strand
TCAGGTCCTCGGTGTAGTCCACTTCCGAGAATTCGTGCACGCAGTCGTACTGGCCCTTGACGCCACCGAGCATGCCCTGCAGCCAGAACGCATCGCGCATGCCCTGGGTGACGTTGTTGCCATCCCGGTTGGCGCCGAAGAACGGGGTGGTCAGGTCCTTGAAGAACTGCGAACGGTCGCCGCCGGTGCCCTTGCGGATGCCGTCGAAGACCTCCAGCGGGGTGCCGGCGGGGTTGCCAGCGGTCTTCAGCATCAGCGGCGGCACGGCGCCGACCAGCACCACCTTGGCCACGCGCGCGCTGCCGTGGCGGCCGATGTAATGGGCCACTTCACCGCCGCCGGTGGAATGGCCGACCAGGATCGCGTCCTTCAGGTCCAGCGCTTCGATCACCGCGGCCAGGTCATCGGCATAGGTGTCCATGTTGTTGCCGTTCCAGGTCTGGCTGGAGCGTCCGTGGCTGCGGCGATCGTGGGCGACCACGCGGAAGCCGTTCTGGCCCATGAACAGCATCTGCGGATCCCAGGCATCGCAAGACAGCGGCCAACCGTGGGCGAACACGATCGGCTGGCCGGTGCCCCAATCCTTGTAGAAGATGCGGGCGCCATCGGCGACGGTGACGAAGTTGCTCATTGCAGGTTCCTTGGCGGAAGGGAGGGAAGGCTTCGGCAGGATGCCGGTGCCTTCGGCAGTACAGCGCAGGCGCAGGCGACCGACTTGCACGGCTGTGCTGGATTGCATCGGATGTGACGCGTATCGCTCTGGCAGGACGGGAGCCGTATGCCGAGGATGAGCGCAGCCCGCCACAGGAACGCACGGATGCCCGCCATGCGATGGTCGCTGATGCTGTGCCTGCTGCTGCCCATGGCAGCGCCGGCACAGACCCATGTCTACAAGTGCGTGGATGGACCGCACCCGGTCTACCAGCAGACACCCTGCCAGGGGCGTGCCGCATGGCGCTGGGACGTGCCCGCGGAGCAGTCATTGTCCCGCGGCGCTGTGGCGCCAGCGGCCTCGACACCGAAGCCAACGCCGCGGCCACGGCGTGCGGCGCGGGCGCACGGTGCGCTGATCACGATCAGCACGGATGCGGCAGCCTGCGAGCGTGCCCGGCGTGATCGTGAGAAGGCGTTGCTCAAGCGTCGGCGCCTGGATTTCGTGCAGCGCCGGCAGCTGGATGACGCGGTCTACGACGCCTGCCAGTGATGCGGGACGCTGAAGTGTCGAAAACGACAACGGCGCCATAGGGCGCCGTCGCGTGAGTACCGTGAGTGCAGCTCTCAGCGACCGTCGCTTGCGGCGGCCGGTGCGGGCACACTGTCCGGCTTGGGCAGGCTCAACTCCGGGTTGCCCTGTTCGGCCTGCAGGATCTGGATGCGGCGCTGCAGGGCGTCCAGCTGGCTGTTGGTGCTCTGCACGTCGGTGCTGAGGCTCACGGCCTGCTGCTGGGCCTGCTGCAGGGCCGCGCTGACCTGTGCCGACTGCGCCTGCTGCTGTTCCATTTCCTGCTGCAGGGTGCGCAGGCGTTCTTCGTTGTAGGCCACCAGGCGCTCGGTGTAGCGCTTGCCGGCTTCAAGACGGGTGGTGTCGATGTAGACCTGGGCGAGCTGTTCGGACTGCTGCGCGAAGGTGCGGTAGACGCGCTCGGCGTTGTCCACCGCATCGGTCTTGATCACCCGCCAGAAGTTCTTCTCCTGGAACAGGGCGACGTAGTAGGTCAGGGTGTTGGCATTGAACAGCAGGCTGGCGCCGTAGTTGCCGTTGTAAGTGGTGCGCAGCTCGGTCAGCTGGCGCGAGTCCATCAACTGCTTGAGTTCGTCCACGGTATTGCGCACCACAGGCGCGCTGCGCGCCGGTTCGGCTGCCGCCTCGCGGTCGCCACGTGCAGCCATCGCTGCCGGTGCCACCAGCATCATGACCACGGCCAGCACTGCCGCGCTGCGCGCGTGCCGGGCAAAGACCGCGCCCCCTGAAGTTTCTCGCATGTCTAGACCATCCACGGATGAGTGTGGGTTGAGATGAAGGTGGTTCCCCGCCGGGAGTCTAGCATGGGTGTGGGCGCCGCCAAGGGCGCCCGTCACCGGTCAGTAGACCAGCTGTGCGGCGCTGCACTGGATCGACTGCACATTGACGTCGGTCCGGCCCAGTTCAACGCCCAGCACGCTGGCCAGCAGGTTGGTCAGCAGGGTGCCAATACTGTTGAGCACCGGCCGCAGTGCGGCCAGGATCGGCTTCAGCAGGGTGCACAGCAGTCCGCTGCAGCTGACGCTGCCATCGGGGTTGGTGACACCCGTTCCCCCGGCACCATCGAGAAAGCCGGCCGGTGCGGTCTGGATGTAGGACGCCAGATTGTTGCGCACGCAGCCGTTGTAATCGATCAGGTTGCCGAGCAGGCTGTCGCAGCGGTTGATCAGCAGGCCGCCGACCAGCGAGCCAAGCAGGCCATCGAGCAGGCCCAGGCCCTGGCCGGTGACGGTCGTCCTGTAACCGGTCCACACCGAACCGTCTTCCCAGCAGGTGGTCAGGCCCAGCAGGCAAGGCTTGGGGACGCCATTCTTCACCGTCCAGTTGCCCAGCGGGGCGAGATTGCGCGCCGGATCGCCATCGCGCAGCAGCGGGATGACCTGGTCGACGTTGTAGCGTCCGCCAGTCGGAAAGGCCGCCTGCAGGTAGCGATCGGCCAGCGCCTTGGCGGTGTCGTTGGCGTTCATGCCCTGCTTGGGCGAATTGAGCATGCCCGACAGCACCCGTAGCAGTTCGTTGACCAGGCTCGACACTGCGTCACCAATTGCGAGCGGATTGAACCGGGTCGAGCCGGTCTCGCCGGCGGCCAGGGTCAGGGTCTGCGTGCTGGTCAGGGCGGGCAGGGTAATCCTGTCGTTGATCAATGGTTGGCCCAGCAGCTTCAGCAGCTGTTCGTCCTGCAGCGTGGCATCGCAGACATTGGCCTTGGAGAAGCGCTGTGCGGGGTCGACATTGCCGACGCAGGCGCGCAGCACCGACGAGTCCACCTGGATCGTGGCCTTGGGTGGACTGCCGCCGCACTGGATGCCGGTCAAGGTGCCCATACCGTTGGCCACGTCGACGTGCAACGGCAGGTGCAGGCGCGTGCCAAGCAGGTTCAGCAGCGGCCCCAGCGCGAACAGGTTGTTGCTGTCCACGTCCGCCATCAGCCGCACCTGCGCGTTGTAGGCACGGCTGCCGACGCCGCCGATGGCGATCGATGGCGGCTCGACCACGCCGGCCTGGATCCTGATGCCCAGCAGGTCCAGTCCCTTGACCGCCACGCCGTTGCCATCGTTGGCGATGGAGATCGCGGTGTTGATCAGGTTGAGCACGTTGATCTGTGACTCCAGTGCGCTGCCGACCGTGCCGTCGGGCGAGACAACTTCGGCAAATAGGCCACCGCCGCCGGACTGGCTGCCAAGCACGATGTTGAGCTTGTTGATGTCCAGCTGGGTGGCAACCAGATCGGACAGCGCGCGCAGCTGCACCCCCACTGCGGAGTCACGGCCGACTACGGTGGCGGTAGCATCGACCAGCTGTGCCAGCGAAATCTTGTTGACCGACAGCAGGCGATTGAAGTCGGCCACGCTGAGGTTGGCGCTTACCGGTATGTTGAGCGCTTTCAGCAGGCCGGACGGAGTCACGTTGGCCTGCGCCAGGCCGTCATAGGACAGCACCGTGGCATTGGTGACGTCCAGGCCAACCAGGCGCAGGGTGGACAGCAGCACTGAATCGCCATTGGTCCGCAGCAGCTGCGAGCCGACCGCAAACACCGCGGTGGGTTCGGCACGGCGCGCCACGGCCTGCACGCTCACGGTGGGCAGGCTGGAAGTCTGACCGAAGAAGGGCAGCACGCTGCGCTCGGCGATCACCTGAACCGCATTGCGGGGATTGCTGGCATCGACGCTGGTGACGAAGCGGGTGCCGGTGCCACGGCTGGCGCTCCAGTTGCCGCAGCGGATCTGCAGGGTGCCTGCGAACCCGTTCTGGACCACCGCATTCTGCCGGGCAGCGCTGTTGTCGCTGTTGTCCGGGCTGCACAGCTCCAGCCGCTGTGCGCCGGCCAGTGCGGCAAGGTCGGCCACCTTCTGCGCGTCACGCTTGGCCCAGAACAGATAGCCGATCTCGATCAGGCCCAGCATGGCCACCAGCGCCAGCATGACCAGCATCATCGTGACCGACATGCCGCCGCGTGCGCGGCTGAAACTGAACTGTCGTGGGCGTTTCATGGCCGACCTCAGCGTCCGGAGGAGGAGGCGTCCCTGGACCGGGAGACATCGGTCTCAAAGAAGTCCGGGATCTCGTGTTCAAAGCTCTTCAGGTAACGCGCATAGCTCAGCGTGGCCTGGTCACCCAGGATCGGCAGCCGTTGGCCGGCTTGCTGCCCGGAGGCCTGCAGGCGGAACAGGTTGCGGGTCGCCTCGCCGCTCTGCAGGCGTGCACGTGGTGCGGCGGGCGGTGCTGAAAGAGGTGCGACGTCGGTTGCGATGGTCGACGCTTGCGCTCCAGTCACCTCGGCGGATGCAGCCGGTGCGGCCAACTCCACGGTGGGGAGCGGTTCGGCCTGCATCGGCGCTGTAGCCGGTGCCGACAGTGAGGGGCCACCGAGCATCTGTCCGGTCAATGGCTGTTGCTGTGCCTGCACGGCACCGGCCACAAGCAGGCAGCACAGCACGGGCAACAGGCGTCGGATCTGGCGCATCGTGGTCATGGTGTGCTTCCGGTCGGGTGGTCGGTGGCGCTGAAGCGTTCCAGCATCGAGGGTGGCAGGCGCTGCGGATCGCGTTGGTCGCGCGGGTCGCGGCGGGGTTCGCTCGCCAGCCGTGCGCCGCCCGATGCACGAGCGCCACTCTCGACGCTCGCCGTGTGTGCAGGTGTGGCTGCGTTGGCGGCGGCAGCGGCCTGTCGTTGCTGCAGGCGCGTGCGGATCTGCTGGGCCTGCTGCTGGATGCTTCGGCGCGTTTCCTCGTTGAGGCTGGCCTGTGCCGATAGCCGCTCCGCCGTGGCCTGGTCGCCGCGCAGTACCGCCCAGAGTGCAAGGTTGGCCGTTGCCTTGGCGTTGCCCGGTGAAAGTTCCAGGGCCTTGGCCAGCGGCTCGCGGGCCTGATCGAACTGGCCGGCACGCAGCCGTGCATAGCCCAGGTCGCCCAGATAGTCGGTGTTCAAGGGCTGCAGCTGCGTGGCGCGCGCCAGCGCCTGTTCGCTTCCGGCGTCGTCGTCGCGGCGTGCAGCGATCAGGCCCAGGCCGTGGGCGGCCGCCGCGGCCTGCGGCCCGCTGGACAGCTCGCGATACAGCGTGACCGCCGCGTCGGCCTGGCCGGTCTCGCGCAGTGCGTCGGCCTGCAGCAGGCGCAGGGCAGGGCGATCACCATAGCGCTGGCGGAAGGCCTCCACGTGGGCCAGCGAGGCATACCAGGCGCCCTGCTGCTGCATGCGTTCGATCAGCTCCAGATAGGCGTTGCGGCTGTCCTGCGGATCGGGTTCCGGCGGCGCAAGGCTGGGCGCCCGCACATATTTCGGTGTGGTCGAGGCGCAGCCACTGGCCAGGGCGGCGAGGGCGACGGCAAGCAGCAGGCAGGAGGTGCGCAGGGCAGGCATCAGGGAGATCCCATCTTGGACAGGGTGGTGGCCAGCGCGACCAGCGCCGGGCCGGCAAGCACCAGCATCAGTGCCGGCAACAGGGTCAGCATCATCACCACGGTCATCTTCACCGAGAGCTTGCCGACCTTTTCCTTCAACGCGTTGCGGCGCTGTTCGCGCAGGCGGATGCTGAACTGGCGCAACGGCTCCTGCACTGCGCCGCCGTGCGCATGCACCTGCAGGATCAACTGCATCAGGCTGGCCAGGTCATCATCGGCGTAGACCTCGCTCAGCCGCCGCAACGACTGCGCGCGCGTGCGGCCATGGGTATAGGCCACATTGGCTTCCTGCAGTTCGCCGCCGAGTACCGGCAATGCATCGCGCAGCTTGTCACCCAGGGTCTGCAGGCTCTGGTCCATGCTGAAGCCCACGCCCTGCAGCAGGCGCAGCAGGTCGATCAGCAGGGGCAGCTCGTTCTCGACCGCGCGGCGGCGGCGCTTGACCCACGACGACAGCACGAACTTGGGCAGCAGCAGCCCGGCCGCCAGCGCACCGATCACCACCATCACCTTGGCAAGCCCGTGCGCGCTGCTGAACGCCAGCGCCAGCGCCAGCACCAACAGGGCAAGCAGCAGGCGCAGGCCGAGATAGATCGCGGTGCCACGGCGCGTGTTCCAGCCAGCCAGGTCCAACAGCAGCTTGTCTTCGTTGGCAAGCAGCGCCGCCTCCAGGCGGCCGCCACTGAGCGAGCGCCCGAAACGCTCGATCCAGCCCAGCGAGTCGCGGCGCGTGGCCTCGGTGTCGCGGCCTTCCTCACGCGGCTGCAGGGCGGTTTTCAGTGTGGCTGAGGTGCGGTGCTCGCGATGGCTGCGCACCCAGCCGGCAATACCGAGCAGGGCGACGCCGGCCGCCAGCACCAGCAGCGAAAGGGCGAACCAGGCGCTGGCGCTCATCGGGCACCTCCGGGGCGGCTGTGGGCGGTCATAGTGATTTGGCCAGGCGGTACAGCAGGAACGCCCCTAGCAGTTCCAGGCCCAGCGCGATCAACAGGATCCTGTGACCGAGCGGGTCGTGCAGCACCGGCTGGAAAAACGCCGGGCTGGAGATTGCCATCAGCACCGCACTGGCGGGCGGCAGCAGCCCCAGTACCCAGGCCGACATCCGTGTTTCCGAGGTGGTGGCCGCCAGTTCCTGCTGGGCCTGTTCCAGGTCGCGCATGAAATCGCCCATGCGTTGCAGGATCTGGTCGGCGCGGCCACCGATGCGCACGCTCACGCCGATCACCACTGCCAGCACCTTCAGTACGTCCATCCGGTACGGCTGCGCGGCCAGGCTCAATGCACGATCCAGGTCCATGCCGCTGCGCGCATAGCGCACCGTGGTGTCGAGCAGGCCGCGCAGTGGTGCGCTGGTCTGCATCGAAGACACCTGGAACGCGGCCTGCAGGCTGTTGCCCAGCGCGGTGAGGCGGACCAGGTTGTCGAGAAAGTCCGGCATCTGGTGCAGCAGCTGCGCGCGCAGCTTCGTGATCCGGCGCATCACCCACAGCCAGCAGCCCAGCAGGTACAGCAGCAGGGTCAGCGGAAACATCCAGGCTGTGCCCAGCCGCATCGCCGCCACGACCGCAAGCATCAGTCCCGGCACCAGCAGCATCAGTGGCAGCTTCCAGCCCGGCGGAAGGCCGGCGCGCTGCAGGACACCGTCCCACGGCAGTACACGGGTTCCGGTGCTGGCCGGGCGGGTCGAATCGTTGGCCGCCGCAACGGCAGGCCCGGCCGGTACCGCGCCGGCCGCGCTGCCGCGCGCCAGTTGTTGCTCGGCATGCTGCAGCGAGGCCTGGCGCTGCTCACGGCTGGCGGCGGTGCCCCATAGCCAGACGGCCAGCGCCAGCAGCACCGAGATGATGCTCAACACGCCCAGCAGCAGGCCGGTGCCCATGCTCAGAAGTCCCCGTAGAGCGATTCACGCAGTTGCTGGCGGAACGGCTCCAGCTTGTGCGAGTGCGGATGGAAGCCCAGGCCGATCCAGCGGTCGGTCTCGCGGCCGGTGGCGTCGATCTGCACCTCGTGGCGGAACATTTCCTGGGTGGTGATCAGGTTGTCGCTGACCCCGGTGATCTCGGTGATCGAGACCAGCACCCGGCGCCCGCTGCCCAGCCGCGAGATCTGCACGATGAAGTCGATGGCGCTGGCAATCTGCCGGCGCAGGCTGTCCTCGCTGCCCTGGAAGCCGGCAAAGCCTGCCAGCATCTCGATGCGGTACAGGCAGTCGCGTGGCGTGTTGGCGTGGATGGTGGCCATCGATCCGTCATGGCCGGTATTCATCGCCTGCAGCATTTCCAGCACTTCAGCGCCGCGCACTTCGCCGACCACGATGCGGTCCGGGCGCATGCGCAGACTGTTGCGCACCAGGTCGCGGATGCTGACCGCGCCCTGGCCCTCGGCGCCGCCGATGCGGCTTTCCAGGCGCACCACGTGCGGATGGTTCAGCGAAAGCTCGGCGGTGTCCTCCACGGTGATGACGCGCTCGCTGGGTGGCACGTAGCTGGCCAGTGCATTCAGCAGCGAGGTCTTGCCGGAACTGGTGCCGCCGGAGACCAGGATGTTGCAGCGGCCCAGCACCATCGCCTTCAGCAGGGCCTGCATCGGTGCGTCGAAGGTGCCCTTGGCAAGCAGCTCGTCGGGGGTGAACGGGTCCTTGCGGAACTTGCGGATGGACACCATCGGCCCGTCCACCGCCAGTGGCGAGATGATCGCGTTGAGGCGGCCGCCGTTGGGCAGGCGCGCATCGACCATCGGATTGGAATCATCCAGCCGGCGGCCAAGCGGCGCGAGGATGCGGCGCAGGATGCGCAGCAGGTGGGTGTCATCGGTGAAGCGCTGGGTGGCACGCCGGAGCTGGCCACCCTGCGAAACGTGCACGTCCTTGAAACCGTTGATCAGGATGTCTTCGATGGAGGGGTCGTGGAGCAGGTCGTCCAGCGGGCCGAAACCGGTCAGCTCCTTGACCAGGCCCTCGGCAACCACCTGCATCTCTTCTTCGTTGATCGGGATGCGCCATTCCTGGATGAAGCCCACGGTCTGTACCTGCACCCAGCGGGCGATGGTATCCGGGGCCCAGGAATCGATGTCGATGCGCTCGTCCTCGATGCTGTTGAGCAGGTGCTCATGCGCGGCCGACAGCACCTTCTGGTACTGCTCGGTCTGTGCGAACGGCAGGTGGCCCGGGCTTTCGTGCAGCAGCGGGCGGGCAACGGCATGCGGGAACGGGGTTACCTTGTCTTCCATTGCGATCCACCCAGGGCAAGGGAGAGTCTTTCCCGCAGGCCATGCGGCTGGACCGGGCAGGCAGCCGGGTCCAGCCGTGACACGAGCGGGGCGAGGGCACGCAGGTAGGGATCGCGCGGCGCATCCTGCAGCAGCAGGCGGCCCTGGCTGGCGGCAAGGCGCACACGCGGTCGTTCAGGCAATGTCGCCAGCAACGGCAGTTCGAAGCGGCGTGCGATCTGTTCCGGGCTCATGCCGCTGCTGTCGTCGTGGCGGTTGATCACCAGTTGCAGGCGCTTCTCGCGCTCGCGCTGGCCTGCAAGATGCTTCAGTGCCTGGTCCAGCGAGACCAGCGTGGCGATCGACGCATCGGTGACCAGCCAGATCTCGTCTGCCTGGTCCAGCAACAGCGGCGGCAGCTGCCGCAGCGGGCAGCCGCCGGCATCACACAGCACGCTGGCGAACACCCCGCGCAGGCGCTGCAGCAGCGCGCCAGGGTCGGACGGGGGCACGGCATCACTGCCGCCGGCACGGTCCAGCAGCACCAGCCCGGAGTCATGGCGCGCCATCGCGGTGCGTGCGAGGGTGGCGTCGATGCGGCTGGCGTTGCGCAGCGCATCCTCGTAGTGGAAGCGGCTGTCGAGATTGAGGTACAGCGCAAGGTCACCGGTGGGCTGTGCCAGTTCCATCAGGAGGCCGTCCTGTTGCACTGCATCGCCCTGGGCGAGGGCCCGCGTCTGTTGCGCCAGCACCGAAAGATGTGCGGCCAGGGTACTGGTGCCGACGCCTGCGCGCACGCCCAGCAGCACGATCAGGCGCGCCTTGTGCGCATGCTGCGCCACCGCGGCCGGGCGCGGTGACAGTGCGCGCCGCAGGGCCGCCTCGATGCCGGCGTTGTCACTGTCCAGGTCCAGCACATCGCGCAGGCCGGCGCGCAGCGCGATCACCACGCCTTCGACCTGGCCGGCGCTGGTGGCGCCGACCGCGACCAGCGCCAGGTCCGGTTGGGTCTGCTGCAGCTGTTGTGCCAGTACGCTCGAGGCAGCCGCGTGCTCGGGCCGGAAGTCAAGCAGCACCAGGCTCTGCGGGCCGCGTTGCAGGTCCTGCGCCGACGTCGGCGCACTGCTGTCCTGCCAGTGCAGGGTGGTGGTCGGCGGCAGCTTGGCGGCCAGCCGGGGCAGCAGTTCGCGGTCGATGCCGTACAGGACCAGGTTCATCGGCGGTCCTTGCGGATGCAGCGGCTGGGCGGTGGCGTAGGGCATGGGCGTGGTTCTACAGGCATCATGGAAGTCAGCGCGAGAAGCCGGGCACCGGGTCCTGGCTGACCGGCCCCAGCAACCACGATCCCCATTCGGGAAGATGCGGCTTGGCTTCGCGCTCGCCAGGCAGCGGCAGTTCGGTATTGCGTGCCAGCGGCTGCACCAGACGCGGGGTGACGATGATCACCAGCTCCTTGTCCTGGCGCTTGTAGTCGAAGTTGCGGAAGAACGAACCAATGATCGGCAGGTCGCCCAGCAGTGGAATCTTGTTGACGTTGGAGACGATGTTGGAGCTGACCAGGCCACCGATGACGAAGCTCTCGCCATCGCCCAGCTCGACCGTGGTATCGGCGCGACGGGTGGTGATCGAGGGAATCTGCACGTTGTTGAGCACGATCGCGTTGCTGTAGTCCAGGTCGCTCGCCTCCGGCGCCACCTTCAGCGCGATCCGGTTCGGCGCCAGTACCGTTGGGGTCACGGTCAGGCCGATGCCGAAGGGCTTGTAGGTGATGGTGGTGGTGCCAAGCCCCTGCGGCTCCAGGATCGGCAGCTCGCCACCGGCCAGGAAGCTGGCGCTCTGGCCGGACAGTGCCACCAGCGTCGGCTCGGCCAGCACGCGCGCCATGCCATTGCTCTGCAGCAGTTCGACATCGGCATTCCACAGCCCCTTGGTCGAGCCGAACACCAGCCGGAACGCCGAGGAAATCGGCGACACGGCCTCGTTGCTGCTGTTGCCTTCCTTCATGCCGGGCAGCAGGCCGGTATTGCCGGGCAGGCCAGTGCCGGGCCGCGCGAAGCCATAGGCGAAGCCGCCATTGCGGTTCTGGAAGTTGATGCCGATCTGCTTCATCGCGGTCTTGTTGAACTCGACCACCTTGACCTCGACCTGGACCACGCCCCCACTGTTGATGGTGGACGCATCGGCAAGCATGCCGTCCTTGCCCAGCGCCATCGCCGCAGTGCGCTGTTCCTGCATGTGCGTGAGCATGCTGTCGGTGCTTCCCTGCAGGAGGCCCTGCTGGTCCTGCTGGGTGAACACCAGCCCGGTACCGCCGGTGCTGGCAGCGCCCTGTACGGCGCTCTGCACCCGTACCGTCAACCGCTGTGGCTCGGCCTGTCTGCGGTGCCACAGCAGCAGGGTGGTGGTACCGGGCATCTTGCCGACCAGCAGCGCCTGGCGCTGCCCGCGCAGCATCACGATGTCGGCCACACCCGGGTCGGCAATGGCCACCCGCTCCAGGTCGGCCGGCAGGTTCCAGGGACGCTGCTCGCGCGCCTGCAGCACCAGGTCATCGGCGGCCACGCTCGTTGCCGGCGCCAGCAGCACCAGCAGCAGGGCCAGCCAGCGCTGGCGGAGGGAGAGGCGTGGACGGCGGCGACGTTCGGTCATGGATGCACTCGATGCAGGTCAAAGGGAGGCACGGGATGCGGAACTGTCGCCGCGGATGATCTCGATCCCCGACGCGCGCGGTGCACTGCGACGTGGCGCCGGCGCGCGCGACGGTGAATCCGGGGTGCCGCGTTGCGGTGCACTGCCACGTCCGGCCAGCGCGTCGCTGTCGATACCGGCAAAAGCGTGGTTCTCCGGCCGCTGCAGGGCGAGCTGCTGTTCGGCGTCGAGCCCACGCAGCGGGTCGATCACTCCGCGCGATTGCGGGAACAACGCCAGGTCGGGCAGGCCGGTATCGGCGGGATTGCGCAGGGCCAGGAAAAGCTTGCCCTGCTGCGCACCCAGCAGCAGCCGGTTGGCGTCGGCCACCGGTACCGCAAGCACCGCGCTGCGTGCGGGTTGCGGCGCTTCATTGCTGTTGCTGTGCGTGCTGCCACTTCCGGTGATGTCGGCAGCGCGCGGGTCGTTGCGGGAGTCGGCCTCGCTGTTGGAAGTAGTCTCTGTGGCCACCGGCACGATGTCCTGCTGGCCGTAGCTCAGGACGCGCAGGCGCGACAGCAGCAGGCGCGTCTGCGCGGCTTCGCCAGGGCTGTTGATGTTGGGCTGGGCGTTGCGGAGGTTGAGGAAGACGTCGACGAAATCACCGGGAAGGATGCGGTTGCCGGCACCGACCAGTTCGTCCACGGGCACGGCCAGGGCACGCTCGCCCGGCCGCAGCTGCAGCGAGAAGCCCTGAGCCAACGCGCTGCCGTTGATCACACTGCCTTCGGCAATGTCCTGCACCGGCACCTTGCCGGTCACGGCGGCAATGCTGGTAGCGGCGCCGGGGACGGGTGAGGTGCGCTGGGCCAGGCGCAGGCCGTTGGCGCTGATCGGCTCGCCCGCAGGCAGGCGTGCCACGGCTTCGACCACGGTGATCGCCTGGGCCTCGTTGTGAGCGACTGGCGCGACCGTTGCAGGTGCGGCGGGTTTGCGCCCGATCATGAAGGCGATCAGCGCCAGCAGCACGGCCAGGCCGATCAGGGCGACGGCAGCGATGCGGGTCAACTTGAGCATGGAACCGTCTCCAAAGTACCGATCATCAATTGCCGCTGCCGAGATCGAGCTGCGCGACCGCGACGCTGCGGATGGGGGCCTGCATCACCCACTTGTAGAGCGTGGCGGTGCCGGGCAGGAAGGGATGGTTGGCGTAGTCGTAGCTGACCGTCACGGTCATGCATTGGGCCGTGGCCAGACCGGCGCAGGGCGCCTGTGCCGACACCACGATGGCGTTGCTGCCCCCCGCGCTGCAGTCCACGTTCTGCCTGGAAAACTGCAGCAACCATTGCATCGAGGTGCGTGCGGCGACGCAGGCGGCTGTGCGTCGTTCGCTGGCGGTGCCGTAGCGCAGCGAGGCACGCGCGCCTTCGGCCGAGGCGGTGGCCAGGGTCTGTTGCGCCGCCATGATCATCACCCCGGAGAAGGTGAACAGCAGCAGCGGCAACAGGCCGAGCATCAGCATCAGGGCGAACTCGATGCTGGCGACACCGCGTTGCAGGCGTGGGCTGCGGATGTTCATGGTGCACCTCCGTAGATGCTGGCCAGCACCCAGCCGATGGCGGCCAGTGCCAGGTAGGCTGCATAGGGAATGCCATGTCGTCCCTGGCGGGCGGCCTGCATGTCACGCAGCACCGGATGCGCTTGCCACTGCGTGCTGGTGCGATTGACCTGCATCTGCAGGTGACCGGGCAGCAGCACGCCCAGGCGGCGACCGGCCAGCACCAGCACGGCATGCAACCCAGCCGCGAGGCTCGCTACCAGCCAGACCGGCAGCAGCGCCTGCCAGCCCAGCATCAGGCCCACCACGGCGAAGAACTTCACGTCCCCGGCGCCCATCCAGCGCAGGGCATGGAACGGCAGCAGCGCCAACAGGCCGATCGCCGCGCCGGCCAGGTGGGGCAGCCACGGCTGGCGCGGCGCACTGAACTGGCCGACCACGATCACCGCAGTGGCGATCACGCATGCGGCGACCAGCCAGGTGTTGGGCACCCGACGGGCATACAGATCACTGATCGCGATCCGCAGGCAGACGCCGATGGCCAACAATCCCAGCACTGTCATCGCACACTCCATCGTCCGTCATTGGACGGTCTTCGCCTGGTTCCATGCGCCCCGCCGTCGCGGCCCTGCCGGCCGCGCGCGGTCGCCGCTCAGGTCGTCGAGCCCGACGCCTTGGTGGCCAGTGCGGAGAGGTTCTTGAACAGCGTTTCGAAGAACCCCTTGATCTGGTCGTTGCCGACCGCAATCAGGACGCCAGCGATGACGGCAGCCAGCAGCCCGTACTCGAGCGCGGTGACGCCGTCTTCTTCCTTCAGGAATTTGCGGATCGATGCGTTCATGACCAATGTCTCCCTCTACCTGTCTGCGGATGCAGTACACCTGCGTTGGGCGGTGGCCCGGCTCCGCCGGGATCGTCCGTGGGCCTCCGCGCGTCCTGGCGGAGGAGGCACGGCGGGACTGGCCCGCTGTGCTCAAGCAGGGTGATCGTTTCCAGGCGGGACATCGGCCGCACGGTCGCGACCGGACGGCCCGGGGCCGGTGGTCGAGGCATCCAGTGATGCGTGCGTGGTCATGCTGTCCCCCTGGGTGCGGCCAGATGGCCGGATCACCGTAATGTCGACTTTGCCTGAATGGCGGTTGGCTGCAACCGGAACCTATATGCAAATTCGGCAGAAACCCCGGAAGCCTGAAAATTTCAGATGGTTTCTGTGACGAAAATCCGTTCGCACGCAAAACGATTCATTGTCGTGCAGATAATGTGATTCGCTTTGTGGTCCATGCGAAAACCGTGCCAGCCGCTCCGACATTTTCTTCACTTGTGTATCCATTTTCATCATGCCGGGCCGCGGGTTTACCTTTGCCGATTATTGGGCATACTCGCATTCAAGCTCTTGCATTGATTTGTACGATCGCATCGACGCCGGTGCTGCCGGCGTGGCAACAGAAATGGATTCTGGATCGTTGCGCGCCCTGTCAGGCAGTGGGGGCCGCAGCGGATGGCGGATCAACGGGGGGACAACACTGTCATGGTCGATGGTGGGGTAGAGGACAGCGACGACAGCGGCCTTCGGTCCATAGACCTGGCCACGCTGAGCGGCGTGCTTCGCGTCTGTGATGTCGAACTGCTGCTGCTGGATGGCAACGGGCCACGGGCGGCGTTCGCTTCGCGCGTGCACGAGGAAGCCCTGTTCTGCAGCATCAGCTGCGGCTTCCATTGCCGTGGCCGTTTCATGCTGCCGCCGGACTGGGCGATGCTGGGGTACCTGCACGCCACCGATGAAACGATGAGCTGGTGCCACGGCGTGCCGCTCACGCCGGGCATGGCGCTGACGATCATGCCGGAGGGCATCAGTGAGTTCACCCTGAGCCCGGGCACGCACATGACCCTGATGCTGGTGCCGGTGGCCCGCGTCCAGCGCAAGCTGACCGAACTGAGCCTGCGCAGCACGCCACCTGCCGGCCAGGCACTTTCGCTGTTCAACCTGGCCAGCGACGCCACGCCGCTGGCGCGCCATTACCAGCAGCTGCACCTGCAGCTGGGACAGGGGGCAGGGCTGCAGCCGGATGAAACCGAGAACCTGCTGCATGAGCATGTGCAGGCCCTGCTGGGCGCCGGTGCGGCGGATCGCCCGGGCTGCACCCGTGCGCGGCGCACGCATTATCTGATCGCGCAGCGTGCAGAGAACTTCATGCGGCTCAACCTGCGTCGCAACATCTACATGAACGAGATCTGCGATGCCGCCGGCGTCAGCGAGCGCGGCCTGCGCTATGCGTTCGAGGACCTGTTTGGAACCTCGCCGAACCGCTACCTCTCAATGCTGCGCCTGTGCGCGGCCTGCCGCAGCCTGTCGATGGCAGACTCCAGCCGTCGCTCGGTGAAGGCGATCGCCCTGAGCTGCGGGCTGTGGGACCTGTCGCGCTTCGCTGACAACTACCGCAAGGTATTCGGCGAACTGCCGCGCGACACCCTGATGCGCGCACCCGCGCAGATCGGCCAACCGGCCTGATCCAGGCCCGGCAAGGGTTTTTGCGGTGTTTATGCCGGAATTGCGTATCCGCTTGCCGATCGTGTTGCCGCTTATGCATAGCCGGCTGCCGATTCCGGCCGTGGATTTGCCGGAATGCGCGATTGCCGTGCCGGATTGAAGTGCACCGCCCTCGTTGCAACCGCTGAAATGTCAGTCACCTGCCTAGCGGCAAGTCCACAGACATTCCAGTTGTTCGCCTACGGGGGAAATGCTCATGAACCGCATCTACCGGCGTGTATGGAACCGCCAGCTCAATGCTCTGGTTGTGGCCTCGGAACTGGCCACCGGCGACAGCGGCGGCAGCGCCGCACGCGATCCGCGCGCCTTCCTGCTGATGCCCACGGCCCTGGCGCTGGCACTGCTGTGTGCGCTGGCCAGCGGTCACGCTGGGGCCTCGGAAACCAATCAATCGCTGCGTGACCTGCAAGCACTCGCGGCAAAGTATGCGCAGCCGATGCCGGTCAAGGTTGACGCGGAAGTGGCCCTGGCTGCTGCCGCGCGGCAGGCGCAGAACAGCCCCGCAATCAGTGCGGATGCTCGTCTGGGCCTGCAGTTGAGTACCACGTCGCTGCCGTTGGTACCTGACGTGTTGCCGGTCACAGTGCAGGTGAAGCTGGCAGCGAACACCGTGCCGAAGCAAGTGGCCGTGCCGGCGCTGGCGGCTGATGTCCGCGCCAATGTTGGCGTGGGCAACGCTGCGGCCAGGGCGGCACAGGTGGATGCATCGCTGGCTGCGCACGTTGCGCCCGGCGCCCAGGCGCCGCTGGGCGTCGCTGCCGATGCGCGCGCCAGGGCCAAGGTCGGCATCGCTGGCCGCCAGGTCGCTTCGATCGATACGGGTGCCCGGGCGGCCGCCGGCCTCAGCGGTGCAGCCGCCGGATCACTGCCTGGGCTGAAAGCCACCGTCGACGGCAAGGCCGACACGCATCTGGCGGTCGCTGGCCATCACATCGAAGGGCAGGGCCAGGCCCGGGCGACGGCGGCAGTCACGCTGCCCGCCAAGGAGGAGCTGCCGGGTGAGACCCATGATCGTGCCATCAGCGCCGCCTTCGATGCCGGCGTCGCCGGCAAGGTGCGCGTGCAGGCGCCGGACGGCCAGGAGGTAGTGGCCGATCGCAACCTGAAGCTGGCCGGACAGGCGACCGTCGCGGCGCAGCACAGCGCACTGGGCGTCGGCAACCTGGTGGGTGGTGCGGTGGGTGCTGTCGGTGGGACGCTTCACAGTGCCGCGGGTGCAGTTGGTAGCGCAGTGGGTGGCGCGCTGAACGGCACAGTCAGCACGGTTGGCAGCGCCGTGGGTGGCACGCTCAACAACACGGTGGGCGCAGTCGGTGACGCAGTTGGCGGTGCTCTGAACGGTACTGTCGGTACCGTTGGAAGTGCAGTGGGCGGCGCACTGAACGGCACCGTCGGCCAGGTCGGCGGCGCCGTGGGCGGCACGCTCAACAACACGGTAGGCGCAGTCGGCGGCGCAGTGGACGGTGCTCTGAACGGCACTGTCGGTACCGTTGGAAGTGCAGTGGGCGGCGCACTGAACGGCACCGTCGGCCAGGTCGGCAGCGCCGTGGGTGGCACGCTCAACAACACGGTGGGCGCAGTCGGTGGCGCAGTTGGCGGTTCTCTGAACGGTACTGTCGGTACCGTTGGAAGTGCAGTGGGCGGCACGCTCCACAACGCGGTCGGCGCAGTCGGTGGCGCAGTTGGCGGTGCTCTGAACGGCACTGTCGGTACCGTTGGAAGTGCAGTGGGCGGCGCACTGAACGGCACCGTCGGCCAGGTTGGCGGCGCCGTGGGTGGCACGCTCAACAACACCGTCGGCCAGGTCGGCGGCGCCGTGGACGGTGCTCTGAACGGCACTGTCGGTACCGTTGGAAGTGCAGTGGGCGGCGCACTGAACGGCACCGTTGGCCAGGTCGGCAGCGCCGTGGGCGGCATTCTCAACGGCACCACCGGCAGCCCCACCGGCGACCTGGGCGGCGTGCTGGGCAGCACGCTGGGCAGTGTCGGAAGCGCGGTGGGCAACCTGCTCAACGGCAATCTCAATGGCACCGTCGGCAACCTGGGCAGCGCCGTGGGTGGCCTGGTGGGAGGCACGCTGGGCAGCCTCGGCCTGACCCAACCCTCGGCGATTCCGCCAACCAGTCCGAAGGCGCCCGCGCCGGCCGACCCGAATGCTGGCCTGATCATCGGCACCGGTGGCCTGGTCGGCAATGTCGGCCAGCTGATCGGGCCGACCACCACCAGCCTGTTCGGCGGCAACGGCTACCTGAGCAACGGCAATCTCAAGCTCAGCAACGCCAACGTCATGCAGACCTATTCGACGGTCAATGTGCTGGGCCTGCCGGTGGTCAACCTGTCGCCGGTCGGCAGCACGCTCAATGGCCTGGGCGGCGCAGCCACGGGCGGCAGCTCGCACCTGACCCTGATCGGTGGCGTGACTTCCGACAGTTACATCTACAACATCAACAACGGCAATCCCGGTGGCCTGCTGGGCCTCCTTCTGCCAACCGACTCGCCGGCGTGGGCGGCCAAGTGCCTGGACATCGCGCTGGCCGATATTTCCTGCTGGGCGGTCAACGCGGCACAGGACTACCAGGTGTTGATGGGCGATGGCGCCTTCGCCAACGGGTCCAAGGAAGTGGTGATCGGTGCCAATGCACGCCATGAACTGCCGAAGGTCGATGCCAATGTCGCCTTCCCCGGCGATGGCGTGAACGATCCCAGCAATCCGACCGGCGTGCCGACGGCCGACTATGCCGCCCGCATGGGCCACTCGGTCGTCGTCGGTGACAGTGCCGTGGGCACCGCCAACGGACAGACCCTGCTGGGTGCCGAAGCCACTTCGAACCAGGCCAACTCGGTCGCGCTGGGTTACCGCTCCGCTGCACTGCGCGGCGCTCAGGCCAGCTACAGCGCGTACGGCCTCACCGCACCCCAGGTCTCGGCCGGCGAAGTGTCGGTGGGCACGGCCGGTGGCGGCGAGCGCCAGATCACCAACCTTGCCGCGGGCAGCGCCAATACCGATGCTGTCAACGTGGCCCAGCTGAAGGGCGCCATCAGTCTGATCGACGATGTGGCCTCCGCAGCGGTCACCTATGACCTGGACGGCTCGGGCAACCCGAACTATCGCCGGGTCACGCTCGGCGCAGGCACCGGCACCACCACCATCGGCAATCTTGCCGCCGGCGCGGTCACCGCCGGTAGCCTGGAGGCGGTCAACGGCGGCCAGCTGGCGGCTACCAACAGTGCCATCGCCAGTTTCTTCGGTGGTCGTGCGGCTTTCGATCCGGCCAGCGGCATCTTTACTGCACCGTTGTTCGAGATCAGCACGATCTCCACTGGTGGTGCCATCGCCAAGGGCCTGTATGAGAATGCCACCGATGCCTTCGCCGCAGTCGATGGCTCGCTGGTCAACCTCAATACGCAGATCACCGACATCCGCAACGGTGGCACCAAGTACCTGCGGGTGAACTCGACCGGTACCGAGGCGCTGGCCACCGGCGCCGACTCGATCGCGGTCGGTACCAACG
>Ga0308166_1002101_pt1 | contig 19112 bp, 26 predicted proteins | sample PhyCR2_2_FD_202137 | JGI IMG/M metagenome (GOLD analysis project Ga0308166, IMG submission 202137) | Phyllosphere microbial communities from UC Gill Tract Community Farm, Albany, California, United States - DLSLCC.R2 | ecosystem: Host-associated > Plants > Phyllosphere > Unclassified | place... | reverse complement strand
TCGCCAAAGAGCCAATCTCCATGGAAACACCAATCGGTGATGATGAAGATTCGCATCTGGGTGATTTCATCGAGGATACCACCCTCGAGCTGCCGCTGGACTCTGCCACCACCGAGAGCCTGCGTGCTGCCACGCACGACGTTCTGGCTGGCCTGACCGCTCGTGAAGCGAAAGTACTGCGTATGCGTTTCGGCATCGATATGAACACCGACCATACGCTGGAAGAAGTGGGTAAACAGTTTGACGTTACCCGCGAACGTATCCGTCAGATCGAAGCGAAGGCGCTGCGTAAACTGCGCCATCCGAGCCGCTCTGAAGTGCTGCGTAGCTTCCTGGACGATTAATCCAGGTAAACAGCAAAAAGCTCCCAATCGGGAGCTTTTTTTTTGTTTATTCCCTCTCCCTGTGAGAGAGGGCCAGGACGAGGCATCAGGCCGCAGAGCCCCCTAAAGCCCCCGCACCACCAGCGCCTCGTCGAGCTCCCTGTAAGCTTCCACCAGTTTATCCAGCGTTGCCCTGTTAAGTCCGCTCGGGTTTGGCAGCACCCATACCTGCGTCACGCCGATGGTGATGGCCTGTTTACCCCATTTCACCCCGCGCTGGCTGAACGCCTGCTCATAGGCCTGTTTCCCCAGAATCGCCAGCGCGGCAGGCTGGTAGTCTTCGATCTTCTTAATCAGTTCCCGCCCGCCAGTGCGCAGCTCATGCAGGTTGACTTCGCTTGCCTGCACGGTTGGTCGCTCCACCAGCATGGTGATCCCGCAGCGCGTATCCAGCAGATGCTGCTCCTCTTCAGGCTTGAGTAACCGGTCGGTAAAGCCGGCCTGGTAGATCACTTTCCAGAAGCGGTTCCCCGGATGAGCAAAGTGAAAACCGGTATGCGCCGAGGATTTACCGGGGTTGATCCCACAGAACACCACCCGTAATCCCGGGGCCAGAATATCGTTGATCATATTTACTCCCGATTGATACATCATCATGGAAGTATAAAGGATTGATTATGCGTTGTTTATAAAAACAGCAGGTGGGTGTGAATGGCTGGATTGCTGCGGGGAGTTACATTATAATCCACCGCCACGGCCCCTTAGCTCAGTGGTTAGAGCAGGCGACTCATAATCGCTTGGTCGCTGGTTCAAGTCCAGCAGGGGCCACCAAATTTTAGCTTTAGAATCATATAATTAAGCCACTCACATGAGTGGCTTTTTTGTTGGCTTAATTTTCAGTGGCGATGAAATGGCGGTATCGCTGAGTTCTTACAGAGATAAAAAAAACCGCACGAGGCGGTTTTTTTACTGATGCGGCTATCGTTAACTGCGGTTCACCGAGGGCGCCCGGGCACGTTCCGGCATGCCAGGGGCTGCAATCAGGCGCTCAACCGACTCCATGGTGACAAACGTACAGCTGCAATCAACGTTGGTGCACTGGTGATAACGCTCTTTGGTATTTTCACTCAAATAGCGACTGGTTCGCGCATGTGCCGAGTGCTTACATTTAGGACAATGAAACATACCGCCTCCGTTTAATTCACTTTTTGTGAATTAATAATACCCAAAAAGCGTAAAATTAAAAGCGTACTACTCGCTTTCGATGGAAAATTTTTCGTCGGCAATGTCAGGTTCAAGATTCACCTCCGTCGTAAAGCCTCTTCCGTCAAGGGTGTGTACGACCCGGCTGACGATCCACGCTTGCTCGTCAATCGCCCGTTTGAAGCCTTTTACCTGAAGGGGGGTTTCTGGAAAAAGGTCAGCTTTTCCCAGCGCCAGCTGGATAGAAAATTTCACTACCCCGCGCTGTAAAGCACGCCATTTGGCTTCAGCCGCTCTGAGTGCCTGCGCTTCGGAGGCAAAAATAGTGGTCAGCTCAAAGACGTTATCGGCGGCGCCAACCAACGTCTCCTGCGGCGTTTGCTCCGTGCTGCCGGATACGGCTGCGGCATCCGGATGAGGTAACGCGCCTGTCGCTGCCGCCGGTGGCAGACGATTGATGCTGACCTTTGGGTGTTGTTGTTTAGGATCGCTCGTTTGCAGCCATTTGGCCGTCACGCCGGAATACGCTTCGCGATCGGCAATGGAAAAGCTGTGTTTATCACCATCGGCGCGTTCAATCACCTTCAACGCAACCGGTTTGCCGCTGGCCGTCACGGCGCCGCCCGCTTTCATGAAAAGCACCTTCCCTTCCTTAACGGCGACAAACGCGCCATTGCGTTCAGCCAGGCGGGAGAGAAACGCAGCATCGGACTCCTGAGTTTGGTCGATATGCGCAATGGCTATGGATGAAAATTCCGCCGCCACGCTGGCGCTAAGCTGGTTGCGCTGCGCGATGGTATCAACAATTGCGCCGAGGGTGGTGTCATGCCATGACTGCTCGCGGCGAACGTTGAGCTTGCCACGAAAATCGGCGCTGCGCCCCCGAATGGTTAACCGGTCCGGCGCCCCCCGAAATTCAATATCATCGACCGTGAAATTCCCCTTCGGCTCCAGAGGGGTACCCTGCCAGCCCAGCCATAGTGTAATAAACGCGCCGCGAGCCGGCAGGTCTAACAGACCGTCGGAATCATCCAGCTCAATATCCACCTGATCGGCTTCCAGGCCTCGGTTGTCAGTCATGGTCAAGCGGATAAGGCGATGGCTAAAATTTTGCGTAATATCACGGCCATTAAGCTTGAGCATAAAATCGGGGGCGATTTTCCCCCCTGCCCGGATATTCATTTCCGTGATCATCCCAGCAGCCCTCCAATTTCGGTACGCGCGCTGGTCACCAGCTCTTCAGCCTGTGTTCTCAGGTCGCCAAACATCGCCATCAGCGATTCGTCAACCCGCTTCAGAGAAAGCGTAAAATCAATTTTCCGCGCCGTACCATCGCTGTAAAAATCCGTATGGGTGTGCGTCACCTTATCAATCACAAACATGCCATGAATAATGCCCGTCCCGTCGATCAGCGGCCAGGCACGCCCCTCATTCGCCATCAGTTCGATGGCTTTCAGGGACAATCGCCCTCCGGTAATTTCAGGATAAAGCGTTCCGGAGAGCGTATGGGATGTATCGCCCTCCCCCAGATACTGCCAGGCTTTGGGCTTCCCGATGCGATCGTTAGAGGCCCAGCGGTAATCCTTTGAAAACTGCATTGACTGATACGGCAAGGTTCGTCGCTCAAAGACAAACAGCCCCAGCACCATTAACATTTTCTCTCTCCTTACTCATACATAAAGTGGGATCGCTGGTCCGCCGCTTTCTGTCTGTCTCTGCTGTCCAGGGCATCCTGAATTTGGCGGCTGAGGTCCGCTCCGGATGTCATATCTCCCTGCAGCGTGAAGTGATATTCGCTTCTGCTCTGATCGACGTAAGAGCGTCCGCCAGTGGCCAGCGCTGGCTGATACTTCAGATAGCCACCATAGGTCGATGTCGGCGGAATATACGCACTGCCCGGTGCAGAGGAAGCCGCCTCTGCGTTAGCCGCAGCGGGCTCGATGTTGTCCGACTTTGTTTTGATAAGACCGAGTTTATCCAGTAGCCAGGTCGCCTTGCTGCTCAGAGTGTTGAACAGATTAAGCGGTGCCATCAACGCCTCCCCGAGCATCTGACCGAACATCACCCCCGCGTTTTTGCAACTGTCGAGCGTTTCCTGAGTCGTTTTGATTGGCATAATCAGGTCGGTGAACCACTGCCAGATCCCACCCAGCTTCTCTGAGATGAAACCAAACGCCTGCAGAAGTGGAGAAAACAGCTCGCCCAGTGGAGCAAAAGCCACAGAAAGCCCTTCCATCACCCCGGTAAAGAAGGCGCTGACAGGTTCCCAGTATTTAAAAATCAGTAATGCACCCGCCGCAATCGCCGCACCAATGGCAATGATGGGCCAGCTGAGGGCACCCAGGATCGCCATGATGCTGCCGCCGACCACGCTGAAGGCTGTGCCTAACATCCCGGCGGCGGTAATGACCAGGTTCAGGCCGGTCACCATCGGCGCAACGACCATGCCCAACCCGCCCACTATGCCGGCAAACGCCTGCGCGCCGACGATAACCCCGACCAGGCCTTGCGTCAGTGCGGGGTTGGCATTCACCCACAGAGAGAGCGTACTGATCCACCCGGTCGCGGTGGTGGTCAGGGTACGCAGGGCGCCATCCGCCTTATCAAATACATCCATCTTCAGGCCGTTCCACACCGCCTGAAGCTTGCCTATATCACCGGCAAGGTTATCGGACTGAACGGCAGCTACCCGCTCGGTACTGCCCTTTGCCCCCTGGAGCTGCTGACGTTTCTCAGACAGCGTTCCATTACCCGCGGCGGAGACCAGTACCGCAGCGCCTTGCGCGTTTTCCTGACCGAAAATGGTCTTCAGGTACGCCATCTGCTGCGCGGTACCGAGCTGGCTCTTTTCAAAGGATGCGGAGAGGGCTTCAAGGATCTGCTCGGCAGGCAGCAGATTGCCTTGTCCATCATGGGTCTGTACGTTCAGTTCACTCAGCGCGGCAGAACCCTGACCGTTCTGCATCTGCAGATGGCTCAGCACAGCGCTGACCCGGGCGCCAGCCGTGCTCCCTTTCATCCCCTTTTCCATCAGAATGCCAAGCAGCGCGGTCGTCTCTTCAAGGCTCACGCCAGCGCCGCTGGCAGTTGGCGCAACAGAGGCCACGGCAGCACCCAGCTCAGTAAGGCTGGTGTGAGAGGAGGTAAATCCGCGGGTCAGCACGTCTGCGACACGCTCAGCATCGGTATTGGCCAGGTTAAACGCGGTCTGTGCATTGCTGATGATGTCGGCGGCGTTTGCGGCATCGACATTTCCCGCAAGGCTGAGATTAACCGCAGGAAGCGTGGCCGCAAGCACACCATCGGCGTCATATCCTGAACGAACCAGCTCGGTCTGCGCCCGGGTGACCGCCTCCGTTGAGGTTCCCGTACCGGCACTGACGTCCCGTGCCTGCTGGCGAATAGCCTCAAGTCTGGCATCCCCCTTCTCCAGACCAAGACTGGCCTGAATAGCAGACATCTGCTTTTCAGCACTGATACCCGGCGCCATAAACCTGGACGTCTGGTCAAAACCCGTCTTTGCCATGCTCACGCCTGTGCCAGCGATCTGATGCACATGCGTGGCAACACGTTTGCCGGATTCGTAGCGACGCTGAACGGCATTGAGCCGCTCCTGCTGCTGATTAACCCGGGCGAGTGCCTCTCGTTGTCCGTTGAGCTGCTGCGTTTTTTCGCCGATGCTCTTTCTTAAACGACGTTCATCTGCTGCCAGGGTCCGGGTATTAATCCCCGCCTGCGCAAGTTCGCCGCGCTGACGCTGGACGGACTGGCGCAGATTGTTGTACTCAAGCTTCAGGGCGGCGGCAGACTGGCGGGCTGCCGTCAGCGCATCGTTCTGCTCACGGGTGGGGTTTTGCGTGTTTTTCAGTTCACGTGCCAGCGCCGCCGTCTGTTGTCTCGCCAGGGCAAGCGCCTGCCCCGTCATGGTGAGCTGACTGCTTGTTTTTCTGAATCCATCGACGCGGGCCGCCTGCTCATCGAGCGCACGCAGCGCCGCCTGCGATTCACCGATCTCTCCCTCAAGAGAGAGACTGGCATTATGGATAGCTTTGAGCGGTCGGCTTGCCCTGGCGACTGCATCCAGCAGCGCCTGAAGTCTGACATTATTACTCATGGTGGTTTCCGCTTCGCTGCAGCGCCTTTTCGCGCCATATGAGGAGTTCGGTCACGCTCAGGGAGTACAACTCTGACGGCGGCCAGTGAAAAATCACCGCGATATCCGCCATCAGATCGTCGACCGACAGGTTTTCAGGAAATTTCAGCGAGCCGAAGTCGGTGACAAAAAACCGACCACCTTTCCGGCAAAAGAGAGCAGGTCGGAGGCATCCAGACGTGCAATCTCATGTTCAGTCAACGCCGGAGAGGTCATTCGCGGCAGCACTTTAATCAGGGCATCCACGTCGGATTGCGCCAGCGACGCCAGCGATACGCCACGCAGAGTGCCCGCATTGGGTTTTGCGACGGTCACTTTTTCGATTTTTTGCTCGCCGCGCAGAACGGGGCTATCAAGCGTGACGGTGTTTGGGTTTTCGCTTTCGTTGATAACAGTCTCGTTGATATTTTCCATTTCGTTACTCTCAAAAGGGTAAGTAACCGGCCAGCAGCTGCGGCCGGTTAAGGGTTACAGGCCGATGGCCTTACGGTGTTCCGCCAGACGATCGACGCCGTCGACTTTCAGCACCATGTTGATGATGTCAATCTCGATAACCTCTTTGCCATCGATAGTGAGCTGGTAGTAAGCGCACTCGGTGGACATCTTGGTCGTGCCGCTTTCGCCCTGCTTGTTCTCGCCGCCGTCAAACTCTTTGTGACGGCCACGCATCACGATCTCCACCGCAGAGATTTCGCCGGTATCGTCACGCTGGAAGGATCCAGTAAAACGCAGCGGCACGCTGTCCGCGCCTGGCGAGGCATACTGCGCCCACAGAGCAACGTCCGGCAGGCCACCAATGGTCCACTCCAGCGCCAGGGCATCATCGTCCAGGCCGAGGTCGACAGAGACCGAGCCCGGCATACCGCCGCCGCGATACTTCTCCAGCTTGCGGGTGAGCTTCGGTAAGGTGACAGACTCAACAACGCCCATATAGCTCAGGCCATCGTTGAACATATTCAGATATTTAAGTTTGCGTGGTAACGCCATGCTGCAGCTCCTTAGCTGTTAACCGAATCTGACAGGTCTGCCAGATAGGTATCGGTGATGCGCTGGCGCAGGGTCAGATTCTCCAGCGGCGGAACAGGGGTGTAGTCGTAATCGATATACAGTTTCCCCGCTTTGAGGGTCGACACGTCATTCGATTCCGGGTCATACCAGCAGGAGCCGTCAACGATGTAGCCATTGGTTTTCAGCTCACGGAATTTGGCATTGATACCGGAAATGATGTCGCGAATAAGCGTTGGGGTAATGGGTTTATCCATCGCCCAGGCGTGCGCTTCCGCCATAGTGTCGGCCAGTACCTGCGCGGTACGGGTGTAGTTTTCAAACAGGAATAACGGATCGTCAGAGCAGGTACGGTTGCCCCAGAATTTGAAACCATCATTGCGAATCAGCGTGGTCACGCCCGCCTGGTTAAGCAGGTTGGCATCGGTGGCCTGTTCCTGCAGGTCCCAGGAGACAGATGCGCTCACCCCGGTAACACCGTTAACACCGACGTTGGACAGGGTTTTATGCCAGCCGGTGGTCTGGTCGATTTTGGCGCGCAGGCCAAGTGCGCGTGCGGTCGCCCAGGCCGTTTTGGTCGCGTTCGTGGTGGTATCCCACGCCAGGAAATCCGGGTGAATAACCATCAGCTCACGCTGGCTGAAGTTTTTGCGATAGTTGATCGCCTCAGGAATGGTTTTACAGCCCCATGCGCTGACATAGCCAAACGCACGCAGGCTCTGGCACGTCGCTGCCAGCGCGGTCGCCACTTCCTGCGAATCCAGCCCCGGCACACCAAGAATGCGTGGTTTAACGCCGGTCACCGTTTTGGCGGTGAGAAGTGCCTTCAGGCCGGTGTATTTGCCGTTTTCGTCGGTGGTACCAATGATGTTAGAAATGGTTTCTTTCTGTGCGGCTTCCGGGTCTTCCGGGTTATCGACACCTTCGGCCACGCGAACAACAACGACAACCGGTTTGCACTGATCGGCAATAGCCTGAAGGGAAGCGGACAGCGTGCCTGTTTTCCCGGCTTTCGCAATCGCGGATTGTACATTGGTAATGAGCACTGGCTCGTTAAGAGGGAATGTCTGTTCGTCAGCATCGCTGGCCGTACAGACCATACCGATGATTGCCGTCGAGACGGTGGAAATGGTGCGTGTGCCATCGTTGATTTCGATGACTTCCACGCCGTGGTGATAGTCGCCCATCCGTTTAACTCCGTGGTTTAGTGGTGAGGGTATTTTCTCTTGGGCGGAGGAGGCATGAAACGTATTGCCGTTGGAGGGAGGGCAGCACAACGCACAGGAAGCGATTAAGCTGATTAACAGGGAAGGTGATAGGTTTTAGCGTTCAATAAAGTTAAACTGTTCATTAATGCCCATTATTATTGCAGAACAATTGTAGTTATCGTGGCGCTATTAACGAAGCAGTAATAATGTCGATTTTATTCCGCATCACTGGGACACTGACTGCATGGTACCCTTTTGGCTTTTCTGGCGCAGGCGATTTATTGGTGATAAACCAGAAGAGACCCATGCCCCCCTTACGATTAAGCCCGCTGTGGGCGGGCTTTTTATGATTATCAGAAGTCTGTCACACCGGTAGTTCAGGCCATTCAATTTCAGGCGCTGTATTTGGTGAAACCCGGCTAAGATAAACGCGGTATTTTTTCCACGCCGTCAACATGCTGATCTCATTCTCGGTCGCCTCCCCCAATTCAACAGCATCCTTTAATGTTTCAACAGCGAAGGTAGCTTCCTGCATCAGCCGTTTTTTCTCACTTTCAGCACAAGCTACCGCAGCGGCCCGCTCCATTGCAGCGTCCTTTTCCCAGCCTTCGCCATTCCAGCGCATATATTTTCCGTCAGGGGCGATTGTCGTTACGTCTGCAGGCAAAGCCCCAAGATTGCTAAAATATACTTGTTCACCCGTTTTTATGCTAAAGAGCGCTTGATTTCTGTAGTCATCGAGCAGTTCCCACGTTGTTTCATTGAACACGGCGACTTTATCCTTTGGTACATCGGGGGGCTTAATATTGGTGGAGTAAGCTGGTAGACCTGTATTAGCTGGTATATAGCAATCATCAGAACCAATAAACTCTCCCGTATCTGCGCAAAGGTTATAAATTCGGATTGTGCGGTCTTTATCTGAAAACTTAAATGTCATTATGCAAGCCTCACAATGTAGTTATAAGCGATATTTTTAATGGTGTTCTCTGCGTTACCGGCAGCGTTAACGGTAATGGTGTGGGTATGCGCCCCCATCACAATCGAGTGAGCGTGAGAACCTATGGCCACTGTATGCGTGTGAGAACCTATGGCTACCGTATGTTCATGCGCGCCGGCGCTGGCCGCCGTACCGGCTATAGTATGGGTATGCGCCCCAGCATTAACTGTTGAGGATGAGGTGTCTGCATTGCCATTGGTGTTGTATACGTTTCGGTCAATATAAACACCGTTCCCCCCACCACCGTTGCGCCATGCTCGCTGAGCATGGCTGTGGTCACCAGCGCTTGCCGCCGTACCGGAAACACTGTGCGTATGCGCACCAGTGCTATTTGACGTCTTAGTCCCGTAGTCAAAGGCGCTGGTTGTTTTCGTCCCATAATCAAATGCACTGGTATTTTTCGTCCCGAGATCGGTTGATGAAGCTGAAGCCCCGTGATTGTGCGACTTAATGCCATCCAGTTCCTGTGACAGCACAGAGCGACCGCTTGCAGGTTTCCCTTTAATCGTCCATCCACGCATATCCGGGATGACACCTGACGGATATGCCGCAGCCAGAAGCGGATAAGCAGCTTTATCGAAGGTTTGCCCTGCCATAATGGCGTACCCGGCTGGCGGTGCGTCCGATGGCCATGCGATCGGAGCGCCAACAGGAAACGCATCTTCTGGCGTCCAGACCGTCCATGCGCCCGTAGAGTATTGGCTGCGCGTATAACTACGGGAGCTGTTATAAACATGATAAACCTGCGTGACACCTGCATTTTTATAGATAAGCAGCGTCCCGGCGTTATTTTCTGGATAATGCCTTGTAGCTGAGGTATTGGCGTTCGCTGGCTGGTAATAAATTCCTGGCGTTTTCAGCGTATCCAAATCCTCTGTCGAAAGCCCGATAGCCTGACCGTTAAAAATATCCTGAGAGGTTACGTTGATATCATTTGTCAGGGCCCGACCGTTCACTTTACGCTCGGTCGGTACACGCCCATTAGCGTTGTCATTGGCAGCCTTCACCGCCTTCGGCGTCGCTGCCAGCACCTCCGACACACTGTCAATCGCACTGCTGAGCTGGACAAGCCCCTTACGCGCCGTAGTGGCATCCACCGCGGTGTACTTGGCGTTTGCCAGGTCATACGCAGTCTTCACCGCCTTCGGCGTTGCCGCCAGCACCTCAGACACGCTGTCAGCGGCGCTACTCAGCTGAACGATCCCTTTACGCGCCGTGGTTGCATCCGCTGCGGTATATTTCCCGTTCGCCAGATCGTACGCCGCTTTTACCGCTTTCGGCGTTGCGGCAAGCACCTCAGACGTGCTGTCGGTGGCGCTGCTTAACTGGGTGAACCCCTTTGCGGTCAGCGTGGCGTCCGGATGGCGGCGGGACTGCTCATGCTCCGTCAGCTTCCCGTCGACGTATTCCTGTGTGGCCATCACCGTTGAGGTGTCAATCGTCAACTCGACGGAGGAAATATCGCTCACCATGATAACCATGCGAAGCGTCTGCGCGCGTCCTGACCCCTCTGCCAGCGCGGGCTTATAGCTTTCGGCCATATTCCCGACGGCAATCAGCGTCCCGGTATCGTCATAAAGACCCATCTCACGCATCCAGAAACCGCCCACCTCAGGCGGGATCAGCAGCTCCGCCACAACGTAGTTTTTGTTCTTCTTGTCCTGGCTGATTTTATTCAGCGCGTGGCGCCAGACTTCACTCACCAGCTTTGTCTGGCTGGCATCTGGAACGGGCAACGCACCGCCGCCGTCGCCGACCGCCATTGCGGTGAAGTTCACTTTCTTCGCGTTCGGGACGGTTGCTGCAGCCAGTTTTTCTGCACCGGCTTTGGTGATAACCGTTTTAAATTTCACTGTCATTATGCTCTCACTTATCCGGGGTAAACCGTAATGATGTCGCCGTCATAGCTCAGGGCACCGGTAAAAAGATAACCCGGGATGTCCTGGATGATATTCAGGCCGATAAGGTGGCGGCTGGCAGGCTTCGCATCAGCGATAAGCCTTTCCATCTCGTAATACATTTCCTCGGTGATACCGGTGTCTAACACGCCGATATCAAGGCGGAAGGTGCCGGGCGGGTCGTTGGTTTGCCACCACTCGGTGACGTTAATCAGATAACCAAGCGGCTCCACGACGCGGCGCACGGCGCCGATGGTTCCCTTGTGGGCATGGATAAACCACGCCGCGCGGATCACGTCCCGTTTGGTGGCCTCCGGCCAGTTCTCGTCCCAGCGATCGACCGAAAATGCCCACGCCAGCCACGGCAGTAAATTCGCCGGGCAGGTATCCGCGCTCCAGAGATGGCGCAGCGGTACCGGCGTTTTTTCTATCTCCGCGCAGGCGCGCGCGGCCGCCACCTCAAGCGGCGACGATCCAACCGGTAAAAGACGGGTATCACTCATCGCTCCCCCCCACGGTTACGCTGTAGTGGCTGCACCATGAGGCCTGAGTTTCATCGAGCACGATATCGGCTGCCGGGGCGGTCAGTTCCACGCGCTGCACCCCTTCAACGTGAAGAGCGGCGTAAATGGCAGACTTGCGAATATCGCGTCCCAGCCGATGCTGCGCCGTGATATAGGCCTGCAGCCGGGCTCTGGCCGCGTTAAGCACCGGTTCGCTTTCCGGGCCGGGGAAGAGGAACAGCGAGGCCGCAATGGTGTAGTCGACAATTTTGGCCGACTGGACGGTCACGCGATCGGCGACTGGCCTGACGTCCTCATCGTTCAGCGCATTGCGAACACGGGTAAGCAGCTCTTCAGACGCCACGCCGTTATTCTCCCGTGAGAGCACGGAAACGGTGACGTTCGCGGGCTGGGGGCTGATCACGGAAATATCCGCCACCCGGCCATCCGCGCTGCGGCCATGGAACTGATAAGCGCCTGTCGAACCGGCCACGCTCAGCCCTTCCGGCGCCTGCTGGATACGCAGACGAAAGTCAGTATCAGACTCCATCACAGCCGGCGTGGGCGGAAAGGTCGTGTCGTCGGCAGGCGTAATCACCAGACGCTGAAGGTTAGCGTTTGCCCCAATCTGGTCGAGATCGCTGCCAGTGGCGTAGGCCAGCATGACCGCTCGCGCGGCCTCGTTGACGCGCTGGCGCCAGATAACTTCCCGATACGCGTTTTCCTGCAGCAGCTTCACAATCGGCTCTGACTCTAAGGTCAGCGTGCGTGCGATAGCCTCTTGCTCCGCCTCAGGAAAGAGTGAGACAAAGGTGGCCTTTCGTGCTGCCAGCAGCGTTTCATAATCCACCTCCTCCACGACATCAGGCGCGGCGAGCTGGCTCAGATCAACAATAGCCATAGCGTTTAACTCAGTGAAATGGTAAGAGAAAAGGAGCGATCGGAAGAGGGTCGCGTGCCGGTGATATCGACATACAGCGTCCCGTCACTCTCCGACCGTTCGAAAGCAATCGCCGTCAGGCTGATCCGCGGTTCCCATTTCTGGATCGCGGAATAACATGCGGCCATAATCTGCAGGCGCAGCGCCGGACTCTGGGGCCTGTCGATCATCGCCGCCAGCAAGGAGCCGTACTCCCGGCGCATAACACGTGAGCCAACTGGCGTAACCAGAATGTCGCGCACGCTTTGCCTGATATGTTCCGCCTCTGAAATGCTGAGCCCGGTCTGACTGTTCATTCCCGTGTAGCGCACCGTCATTGCGTCCCCTTAGTCCAGCTTCCGCCGCTTTGCACACTGCCGTGGGCATGGTTGTCCACCTGCACCCCATTGGAGGTGAATTTACCGCCGGAATGTTCAATATTTCCGGCCATCACGCCGCCCTTCTGCACCTCCAGAGAGGCGGTAATTAACTTGTTGGTACACACCACTTCAGGCGTATCCAGCGTGATACGGCTCTCTGCTTTCACCTGTACCACCGGAACGGTCGCGGTCAGCGATTCCGATGCGGTGATGGTTGCCGTTTTGATGCCGGTCGCGGTTAGCGCACCGTTGCCGGGCTCGTATTCGATAACCGCCCCATCAGGAAACGAGACGTGGAGCGCGTCAGGCGACTCAGACGGCGCCGGATGGTCGTCAGAGAAAATGCCTGGCAACACGAAGGCGGTATCCAGCTCACCGCCGATAGCCAGCAGCAAGACCTGTTCACCCTCGGACGGAGCCCACCAGACACGCGAGCGGCCTGCGCGGCAGGTCAGCCAGTTCAGCCAGGTGGTTTTCATCCCCCCGGACTGGACGCGGCAGAGCCCTCGTTTGAGGTCGACATCAGTCACAACACCGAGACGAATAAGATTGCGGATCGCGCGAGCGATGCCGTGCATGGAAGTTAGCGTATTCATAAGAAGAGAATGCCGCTCAGGGCGATCGGCAGCAACGAGGCGGGGTTTTATGCGGGATGAAACAACAACTATGGCCAGCCGACAGGGCTGTGGGCTGGCCATCAGCGCGGTTACGTCAGGCCTCCCACCGGCTGACCAGTTCACCGTTGACGTATAACTCCATCGGACGTGTGACGGGTTCTGGCAGCGGTGGCTCCGGAGAATAGGTGGCAAGCAAGGTCCCTTCATTCTCAGACACCAGAATCCGCTCGGTTAACTGCAGGCTGAAGCTGATATCTGAGGTTTCATCGTCATTCAAGACAACCTGAAAGAGATACCCCTTTTTTCGTCCCTCATCGAAGGTAAAAATATCCGGCTGGTTTTCCCGAAGCCAGGCCAGCACCGGGACGAAAATCCCCTCGCTGTCACCGGAAAAACCGCTGACGTTCGCCTTCAGCTCATATTGTTTTTCGAACGAGAGCGAGGCCGCCAGACGCGCATCGATGTTACCGCTGCCGACGGTCATCCGTAAGCGCTCCGGGTTTGCGCGCAGTTGTGGAACAGCGTCAATTAATGCCTGACGCAGGCTCTTGAGTTTGTGCATCGAGATTATCCTGACAGTCTTTAATGGTTTCAACCTGCAAGGCGCAGGCGATAAGGGCGTGCTCAAGCCTGCGAATATCGGCGCTCAGATCGCCGTTAGTGACAGGCTCACTTGCCGGCATCGGGCAGGCGCTCACCTTTGGGCAAGCGTTGTAAACAATGTGCGGCGGAGGCGCAGGCGGCGCGGGTGTGCAACCTGCGGACAACATCAGGCAGCTGAGCGTGATACCAGCGGCGTAGTTCTTCATTTTCATTCATCAATCTCCCGATAGCCGCTTCGCGCCTTGCCATCTCCTCAGCGGTAACGGCAAGCGCATCGCGGAGCCTGACCTGCGCGTTTTCATTTTCTCTGGCCATCCGTTGCGATACGGCCAGCTGATGGTTCAGCGCGTTAATCGTGTTTTTTTGTTCAGCGGCGATCTGGTTGGCTTTGGCAAAGGAGCGGGACAGGTTCAGATTGTCATGGCGAAACCACAAGGTAATGGCCATCAGCACAGCCAGCATCAGCAGGAGAGTTCTCATCCCGCCCCCTTCATGCACCAGGCCTTTTCACGAGCCCGACGGTTTTCAAGCCCGGCGTTCTTCTTCCCGTTGACATACACCCAGCGGGTCAGCTGATCGCAGGCCTGCGGCCACTGTTTGTGATGAATAAACGCCACCAGCGTCGAACGGCAGGCGGCACCGGTTCCCACGTTAAAGGCAAAACTGACCAGCGCGTCATAAACCCGGGGTGGCATCTCCACCGGCGCGCATGCGGCAAGCCGTTTCTCAACCGTCAGAACGTCGGCGATCAGGTTCGCCGCCGCGTCACGCTCGGTGATCGCCTGCGTCGGTACAACGCCTGCCGTATGGCCAATGCCTGACGTCCATACGCCCGCGCTACAGCGGTAGGGCGAAAGACGGCAGCCTTCGAGATCGGCAAGTAACGCCAGCCCTTCAGGCGAGGTGTGCAGTAATCGAAAGTCAGGCATGAGCACCGCCAGGGCAAGGACGCTGGCGACGCTGCAACGCTTAATGATTGAGTTCACGAATACTCTTCTTATCGAGGCCCAGAGATTTGAGATAGCGCCAGGTTTTTCGCTTAAACCAGTAATTCGTCAGCGCGGTAAAAATGGCGCAGAGGCTTCCCACGTACAGCGCCACTTTTTCGGGAGACATCGCCCCGAACCAGGCCAGCGCCACGGCCAGCCAGTAGGCAATAAAGGTGGTGACTTTCTCCAGACTCAGTCCCATAGGTTCACGGATTCTTTTCTGGGTGCGCTATCGACCTCTGGCATGTCTACTGCCGTACCATGGGGTAAGACAACGCCATACTCAGCAAGGCCAGGATTGGCTTTCAGAACGGGTTCGACTACGCCTGCCGTGCGCCCGTAATAACGGGCACAGATGGCATCAAGCGTATCCCCCTGCATTGCATAGATCTTCATCAGACGCTCCAACATCCGGATTTCCAGGTACTGTAGAGTTTCCAGAGCCAGCGCCCTTTCCGCTACCGCAGGCGGATGGACAATCGCGGACACAACAGGCTGCCCGCGTACGACAGAACGCGGCTCAAATCTGAATGAAGGTTGATGCCCGGGAAAAGGCAGACGCTAGCGCCAGCTCTCGTCTTCCCAGACTTCCCGAAGAATGTTGTCTAACGCTTCGCGCTCGGCCTCGCCGTTGATGCCCAGCAGCTCGACGCCCGTCATGGAGCCTTCTTTCACCGTCACCCGCGTTGACGGGAACAGAGGCCTTATTCTGCGGGTGAGTTCGCACTGGAAGGCCTCCACGACGGAAGGGCCAATGTGCTGATCTTTATCCAGGGTAATATTGACCCGCACATTGCCTTCTTTTTTGATTCGTTCTGGAACAGGCGATGCCGAGAAAACAACGGTAAACGCGTTGTTTTTGATTAAATTCCCTCTCGCTATCTCAGCAATAAGATTCAGGGCAATTTCACGATCTCTCTCCTGACATGTTCCTTCCGTCGTCAGTCGCGCAATCATCTCGACTCGTTCAATCATGACTTGCTCATTCAACTCTCTGTCCACACAACCTCCACCACGAGATACTGTATAAACATACAGTAGCACGTAATCATAAAAAGAGTGAAGCAAAAAATCAGACCTGTTTGCGGTATGTGCATGATATCGATGGAGATTAGAGCATACTTCCGGCGACCTGATGCCTTAAATGCCCGGTACGTTCAAGGATTGAACTGGCCTTATCCAGGTAGGGCGGGGGCAACTCGCGGTGTCGGTGCAGATGAGTAAAATCACCCGCCGTACAGTTATTGACAGAACTCCAAGAGGGCGCGGTGGCGCCCTTAAGGTCAACGGCCCGCTTCGGTACAATCTTCCACTGTTTGAGGCGCGTTAAAACCGGTGACCCGGCCCCAACGGCCGCATCGTAGACCCCGCGGATACAGACGGTTTCCTCGCCGTACTGGTTATATTCTTCCTTCGGTTCGTAGAGCGTACGTACCTGCAGATCGTCACGACGGACAAACGGCCCGCCCTGGGCGTTCACATACCCCGCCCAGTCTCCGGCGTCCGCTGCGTCATGCACGGCGGCAAACTCCACGCTCAGGCCATGCGCCGTCTCGCGGTCGGCGAGACGGCGCAACTCCCGGTAGACCGTCACCGGCGCACCGCCAATAAACTGAAACTGACGGATGTGCCAGCGGGCCGCCCAGGCGGAAACGGCGGGTGCGGTCTCTTTCAACAGCTCGCCATTTTCATCATCAGTTTCGCCATCAAGCGCATAGCCATCGATATTCTTCGCGATGTATTTGGCGATATAGCCGGTAGCGCTGCCCTTCTCCGGGTCAATGGCTTCGGCGTGAAAACGGGCTTTTTTAGCCCTGTCGCGTTGTAACTCGAAGGCATCCTCTTCGCAGGCATAGTCATTCATGATGCGTCTAACCCGCCCGGTATCCTCCGGCCGCATGAACACCAGCATATGCCAGTGGGGCGTACCGTCATGATGAGGTTCAGCAACCCGGATCCCGAAAATACGAATCCCTTCCCGGTGCAACTTCGCCCGGATACGCGCCCAGAGCCGGTTGAGATAATGTTGCGTGTCTGCCGGGCTGGCGCCGTTCCACTTGCCGTTACGGTAACCGGCCTGCACGGTCGCGTGATACTTCGCGGGGGCGGTTAAGGTGTAGAACTCGCCTGCATAGCCCAGCTCATGGCAGATATTTTCAAACCCGCGAATGCGGGTCATCAGTTCACAGCGACGTATTGCGGGGTTGGCCACCGAGCCATCGTATTTTTCGATCAGACTGATACGGTTACCCTCTTCATCTTCAAGCTCCAGCCCCTTCAGGAACTCACGCGTACGGCGCTTCTGCTCGCGCCACTCGGCGATGCACCGTTTGCTCGCATAGGCAGATTTCTTTTTGCTGACGTGACCGATGGCGATCTGCAGATGCTCCCGCCAGGCGGCCGCCATCCGACGCAGACGACCGCGCCACCAGGACTCTGAAAACATCCGGATCACCGCCGGGGCAACATCCTCTTTGCAGAAGACGGTTTTGGACACGCGCTCCCAGTGGGGAGGGAGCACGTTGAACTGACGGGTAATGACACCGGCGCGCTGATACCAGGCATGCAGCGTTTGATATTCACCCATGCCGGCATCGTCCATATTTGCCAGCTCGGCGCGAATAAAGCGGGCGATGTCAGCCCCCAGCAGATCGATATCCGCACGGGACATATCCGGAAGGCGGTTGAAGCGGACGACCATATCAACCATCCGCGAGGCAAGGTATTGCCGCAGCGGCGTGTCGAAGCGGCCATCAAAAACCGCCGCGGAGACGCTCTCGTGCACGCCGACCCGGCTATATTGCTCAGCAACCCGCTGCAGGCAGGGTAATACCCCTTTACAGAAGCGGATCAGAAACGTATTGGCTCGCGGTGTGCCCTGCTGCTGTTCGATGGCGTCAACCGTACGCCACACTTCGGAACGGACGCATTCAGGCTGCAAAGAGAGGGCTTTTCTGGCTTGCAGCAGCGCCGCGAACAGACGATCGCGACGCTGCAGTTGAGAGTGTGTGAGATAGGGGCTGGCAATGGCCGTCCGTGGCGCATTCCACGGATAAGCACAGGAGATAGCCAATTCACCCTCCCCGATAGTGTTTGTTTTTCAGCTCCGTCATTTCCTGGCAGGTAACGCACATGGCCACGCCGGGGACGGCAATACGGCGCGCCTCGGGGATCGGGGCGTCGCACGCTTCGCAGAGAAAACGCGATGGCGACACAGGTCGACGGCGCGCGCTGTTAATGTGGCGCTCGCGTTCTGCCAGTTCACGCTCCTGCACCAGATCGATAAAATCAGCCATCAGTGCAGCTCCTGGGATTCACGCTCGTAACGGGCCGCTTCGTGACACAGCAGTTCAGCCACGTCTTCACCGCTCATGCCGGTTTTGTAAATGTGGCTGGCCAGCGCCTCAAGGCGCTGTGAAACTGCGAGCGCACGTGCTCTTCGCTCCTCGGTCTTCGCCTGCGCCAGCAGACGTACCAGTTTGTCTCCCTCGATCGGGGACGTGCGGTTTTCGCTATTTCGCATTACTCGTTCTCCTTAAATTCAGGCAATAGAATGCCCGGCGGGTTTACGCCATTACGTTTGGTTGGGGTTACATCGGCATGGTCAGCCGTTCGGGAAATAAGCTCACGACTGCACGAAAATGGTTCATGGCGGTAATCAGCGCCCTTTTCTCGTCAGTCGTCAGTTCACCGATCTCGCACGCATGACGGGTAGCGGGTAATTTCGCCAGGAAGAAGATGGCGGCCAGCGCGCGGGTGTTCTCTTCATAACAGGGATCGCGCTTATCACGCAGCTCTGCAAAAAACCGCGTCAGCTCTTTCTCGCTATTGCCCCAGAATCTGGCGCGCAGTTCAGCCACGTGGTTAAGTCCGGACAGACGCGCCCCGACGCTGAGCGGAACGCTTGCCTGAGCTGCTTCTATCGCCATATCGCCCCTCGCTTCGTTTCCCGCAACGTGAATTATTCACCGATAACAAGCTGGAAGCGGGAATGGCCTAACGCCTTACGTAGCTGCTCCTCTTTCCAGCGCGCGTAATAGATACGGATGGGGCCACCTGCTTTTTTGCAGCCCTTGCGGATAATGCGCGGCTCAATGGGGACCCGGGGGTTATCACCGGTCGTCCAGCGGTAGGCAGTACGTTCAGAAACACCTTCCAGCGCGGCGAATTGCTGCAGCGTCACCACAGGGGCTGGCACTTTGATGATTGCGATTTCAGAAGCCATGTTGCATGATTCCCATTTTGATAATGACTGCAATCTTTAGCCTCTGTTTGCCAACGTCTGCCGCTGATTGCCCGAATTTGCAATGATAC
>Ga0308166_1002100_pt1 | contig 19118 bp, 19 predicted proteins | sample PhyCR2_2_FD_202137 | JGI IMG/M metagenome (GOLD analysis project Ga0308166, IMG submission 202137) | Phyllosphere microbial communities from UC Gill Tract Community Farm, Albany, California, United States - DLSLCC.R2 | ecosystem: Host-associated > Plants > Phyllosphere > Unclassified | place... | reverse complement strand
TAATTTTAACCATGTTTTTCCTACAATAGCTTGATATCAATTTTAATGTATTGAATTAGGTTTTTAACTTTACCATATTTCTTATATTTTAATTCTATCTCTCGACAGCAACTTCTTTCATTTATCAAAGTACTTAAAATATGAAGCATAGCCTCATTATTAGTATGCTTTACGACTAACAATGAGACCTATATTAATTTCAATTTTAAGCTTGTATTACGCTTCTATTTTTTTGTCTTTACTACTTGAATAGATAAAATATAAAGCAATCCCTAAGCAAATTAGCGCTCCTAATCGATACGGTGAAAAAGAGAGCATTTCATTACCAAACCAGCCAAAGTTATCAATCAAGATACTCATCAAAAGTTGCCCAAAAATTACAGCTACCGTAGCAACCGCGGCTCCGATTCTTTGCACGGCCAGTACCATAATGACAATATAAGGCACTCCACACATAGCACCCAACAACTGCCATTTGGGAACATCTAACAAGGTTAAGGTTTGTTTTGGTTCAAAGTAAAAAATAAGGAGTGCAGTAATTAGAGCACCGACTGAGAAAGTCAAAAAAGCACTACGAAATACACCAACTTTTGCTCCAAGTTGACCATTAATTGCAGCCTGTACACTCAATAAAGCACCACCAATGACGGCGAGAAGGATCATTAAAATTGTCATGCGGGTCTCCTATGCTTTTGCGACAAGTACAAGTGCAGCAACAATAAAGATGAGTGCCAAAATTCGTTTACGGTCTACCTTTCGGTGTGGAGTCCCCAACAAACCATAGTGGTCGATAATCAGACTTTTAGACACCTGACCCGCTAAAATGCCTATCATCGTCATGGCTATACCGATAATTGGAGTGGTAATGGTCAAAATAATGACGTAAGCAGGCCCTAAAACACCGCCCAGTAATTGCCATGATGGAAGCGTAAAAAATGAAGGACTATTACGTGGACTAAAAAACAGCATGAGTAAAAAGGTAAGTGCTGCACCCACACCAAAAATACTAAAGGTAGCCCATAACTCACCCACTTCCTTTCCTAACGGCCCTAGAAGCCCTGCTTCGACCGATAGCCCCATTCCCCCTAAAATGGTTAGGAGTAGTAATAGAATTTGCATCTACATTATTGCCTCTTATGTATCTAGGCAACGAATACTAAGGTAGCCAATTCATCAGAAAAACAGCATAATTCATAAATCACTTTTGCAGAAATTGCACAAATGAATTTAACAAATTCGATTGATATCCGCACGCTTCGCTTCTTTATTAGTGTTTACAATGCTCAAAACTTCTCAAATGTAGCACGTAAAGAAGACGTATCTGCATCTATGATTTCTCGAACCATCCAGCAGCTTGAAGATGCGTTGGGACAGCAACTTTTCTACCGAAATACGCGAGCAATTACACCGACCGAATCGGGCAAATTATTTTTTGAATATGCAAAAAGAATTACTGAACAATTTGATGAAGCTCAAAAGGCTTTACAAGATAAAACCATAGAACCATCCGGACTCGTCCGCATCAATGCTCCTGTATTTTTTGGTCAACGGCATATCGCGCCGTGGTTGGCGGGTTTATCAGAACGTTATCCAAGACTTTTAATAGAATTGATTCAAACCGATGAATTTATAGATCCATTACGCGAAAGCACAGATTTAATATTTCGGATTGGAACGCTAACTGATTCATCATTTCATGCACGTATTTTTGCTACACAAAAGTATCATTTAGCAGCATCTCCTCAGTATGTTGCCAAATACGGTACGCTTGATCAGCCGACAGAACTTAATCAACACAAATGCCTAGTCTATAAAGGCTTTGAAGGTCCTAACCGTTGGTTAGTGCGGAAACCTGCTGAAGAATGGGTACATTATCCAATTACCCCCTTACTTTCTTCAAACAATGCCGAGAGCTTAATGACAGCTGCGCTTCATGGTATGGGGATTGTTTTATTTCCTGATTGGTTGATTGGCAAAGCTTTAAAACAAGGACACTTAATCAAGCTTTTACCTGAATATGAAGTCGCGATTAAATCGCAACCCCAGCATATCGCAGCTATTTATCCAAATGTCCGCCATCCACCCTTAAATATTCGAGTAGTGATCGATTATTTTGCTGAAATCTATGGTGAGCGGCCGTATTGGCAGAGTTAATTTTTCCTTTTAATAATGGTTTATAGAATAAAAAATGAAAAACTACATTTAGAAAATGATTCAAAATAAAAAATCCCACTCATAATCAATATTTAGTGGGAATTCTATAGCGAAACATGTTCGACTAACTTAGATACTTCAGTACTGATACTTATAATTAAGATATAGAAAATAGAGAGCGTACAATACTCCCGCGACAATGAGAGTAAGAAAGAATGAAACTAAACATATGATTTTCATTTCAAATGATATATTCGCTTTAATTCCTGTCTCTTGCTCTCTTCTTTTTATAGAAAGATAACCTTTCATATTCCAAAAAGTGAAAAATATAATCGTAATAATTATGAGACAAAGCAAAAGATAGTATTCAGATGTGAAAGGATTATTGATAGCGTCATTGCATTTTTGCTTTTCTATTATTTCTGCTTGAGTTAATTCAGTTTTCACTGAAACACCCCATTTCTGACTATCAGGTAGAAAATACTTATATTCACAATAATCTATAAATTTTTCTTTCTGATCACGTCCATCTCCTTTAGTTCCAGAAGATGATGTGTGATTAAGTCTTACTGTAGTTGTCATTTGCCATTTGTATTTAAAAATTTGGAGCAATTATAAATACCAACTTGCTCCAAACTCAATAAGCACTATTACAATAAAAAAAGCCCATCTTCCGATGAGCTTTTTATTTAATTGGGATTATTAATATGCATTAGGCTTTAAATTCTGCTAATACAAAGTTTTTTACTATTTCATCAAAATTAGGTTTCAGAAGAGTTGGCTTGCTATCTTTTATAGTTTTATACCAATAACTCGCTGCAACTCCCATACTAATCAAAGCTAACAATTTCATTGCTCACCTCACTTATTGGGAAGAGTGAAACTTAAAATATCATTCGCGTTTGTAGCGTTCCAACTCGTTTTAGGGAGGTTTCTGTATATATTTTAAGCAATGTGTAAGGCAAATTACGCTTTCAAATTTGACATGCTAGGCTTGCAAATATTTATTGGTTATTCAATTCCCATTCTTTTTTTAATCTTAGCCTTTATTCTTTCTGAAAAAGCTTTTTGCTTTTTCAGAATTCGCTCATTGATCTCTTCATTTTCATTAACCCCCATTTCCAAACGTAAATCTTTTTGTAAATCCATAGCCTTCAGGCCATATTGATTCATGAAATCCATTAACTCAAACTGAATTTTCATTCTTTCTTCAGGGTTTACATACCACCTATCAATCTCATCATTTAAATAAAAAAAATCTTCTGAAAATTGCATTGTGAAATCCAGAATTTTTTCTTTTGTTTCTGGTTCGGAAATAAAACTTGATTCATGAAAGGATGTTGTTAATTGTCTGTATGAAGCAACAAATCTATCTTTAAACTCATTCTTTTGACTATCTATATCTTCGTTATTTTTAATTATTATATAAGAGCTATAAACCAATATAAAACTATACCAATTTCTGATTAGCTCTAAATATATATCTCTTCTAGCTTCTGCTAACTTATCTGCTTTATGTGCTTTTAAAGTAGCTCTTGCGGTTAACCATATCGAAAAAAGTAAAGCTCCTCCACTTACAATAGCAGCCCATAAAGCATAATTAGCTTGAATTTGTGCACCTTGAATTGTTGCAGCTGCTGAAATAAGTTCATCCATAAGATTTAAAATTTAGTTTTTAATAATCAGAAATATAACATAAAAATACAATAGTAATTTCTTCTAGCTCTATGGAAATTTATCTTCATATATTTACTACTAAATAGATCTGTACATAGCAATTTTTTTACATGCTTCAAGTAAAACCTCTTGAGAAGTAAGCATTGGATGTAAGTCATTATCAAATATTGTTTTGGGTTGTAATGCTTTATCTAATTCGAATTTAGTTACAGCATAATTATCCTCATTTTCAAAATATGCTTCATAAATGAAGGAAACTTTCCATATCTCTCCTTTAAAAATATCTACATTATTTTAAAATCAATATTTCCAAGGCAATTTTGTAGAAATATTAATTTAGAAAGAACTTTAACCTTATGTGAGTTAAACTCTCTTATCCTTAATTGCATATCTTTAACATTATCAAAGTTTAACTTCTCCAAATCATGGAAAATTTTATTTAATTCAAAAAACTCCATTATTAAATTTTTTGCTTCTAAAGAAAGTAATTCCTTACTTTTTTGTTTATGCCAAATATAATAAACAAAACCTGTTATACATATAGGCACTAATAATTGAAGAAATTTAATAGAAATATCTAAATTAGATGAACAATAATCCATATTAAAATCAACTGCTAAAAACTTAATTCTCAGATTAATTACATCACCCAAATTAAAAAAATGGAATAACTTTTATCTGAAAAACCTCTCCACCACCACATCCCTTTCATCCAAACGTTTTGAGCTTAAAATCTGGAACATCAAGCCATCAATTAAGTTTAAAACCATATCCGCACTTGGTTTTAACGCATGATGGGTGTCCAAACTAAAAACCAAATCAAAAAGTTCTTTAAGCAGCCATTTTCTATATTCAAGCGCTATACGGTAGGCCTGCGGGTAAATGTGTTTAGTTTCAAAAATGGCTTTAAGTAATAAATAGTACAGGCTATTAAAATTGACATGTAAAACAATAATCTCTTTAAGTTTATCGCTTGAGGTTCGGTAACGGCTTGAGTAGATAATTGCCAGCACTTCTTCTTTGAGTTTGCTTTTTTGAAAGGATACGCACATTTCAATAAGTCGCTGTTTTGAGTGAAAGTAATTATAAAAAGTGGCCTTAGGAATTTTGGATTTTTTGACAATTAAGTCCACGCCCGCATTGTGAAATCCATAGAGATTAAACAGCTCAATTGCTGTATGAAGAACCTGTAATTTTTTGGAAGATCTTTCTAAAGTTGGCATCGTTTTACCGTTATAAATTCTTGTTGTTGCTAAAAGAGATAAAAAAGCCTGTGCCTTTTCTGGGAGAAAAAAAGGCACAGCAAAGCCGTAAAGACTGTGCTTGGCACATCTCAAGTTTTATTGTTGCTAAGTTTTAGACGTAATGATTTAAAGCCTGAAAAGCCTATAGGCAATCAAACTTCTTTAAATTGATTTAAGTTGTGTCGAGATAGTTTTTGACAGTGACTGCCGATAATTTATGAATGTGCATAGCCAACTCCTTCTTTTGGGAGTTCTGCCGAAACATTATAAATTATGGTGGCAGAACGGAAGTAGGTTGACGGACTGGTTTGAACTCCAGCACACCCGAAGGTGTCCCACTCCCGCCCTACCGCTACGGGAGGGAACGAGGTGTGCACACAAGACTACTCCTCAGAAGAAATAATCCTGATGTGGTTCAAATAGCGGTCCGTCAAAACCGGCTGGCAATGTAGGCCAGCCCGCAAATGGTAATCTTCAATATTTGAGCTGTCAATGTGAAATTGGCTAGAAATTATTTAATTAAATTATTGTTTTTCATTTAATTACATAATTAAGGAAAACCTTAAATATTAGCTTAACAATTTGCTTTTATAACAGCACTCTAACGCTTTCTTTTATTATGACTGCGCTTACTCGGCCATAAATATTTTAAATTTTGAGACTAAAAAAGGAGGTATTAGCCTCCTCTTTTAATTCAAACTATAAACGTTTGGTGGTAGTTAAATATCTTTATCTACCAGATATTACTGAAGATTCTTTGAGTATGTTTTAGGTGATATTTGTGTGATCTCTTTCTTTTCTAGACGATTTAGCAAAGTGCCAAAGATAGCTGCAACAATGTACATAAATAATGAATAAACGGCTGCTGGCATAGCGGCCATACTGCTTGCCATTACTGTAAAAGCAATAGTCATGGCTAAAGTACTGTTATGAATTCCAATTTCAAACGCGCAAGCTTTTGCCTGAAAGCTATTTACACCCAATAATCTTGGAACAAAATAACCAACCATTAAACTACATACGCAAAACAGCAAAGTTGCCAATCCAATTTGCCCAATATACGTCATCAGATTTTGGTAATCTCGCGCAACTGCCAATATGATGATCGATACGAGAAAAACGATAGCAAAGATACGCACAGGTTTATTGAGCTTTTCAGCCGTATGCGGCGCAAAATGACGGACTAACATCCCAATCCCAACGGGCACTAAAATAATAAGAAAAACCTGTATGATTTTAGAGAATTGCAATCCTACATTTTGTCCATTTTCCATAAAGTGCTGTATTGCAAAATTCACAATTAACGGAAGTGTAAAGGCAGCGATGACCGAATTTATAGCCGTTAAAGTAATATTTAAAGCGATATCACCTTTATAGAGATAACTAAATAAATTAGCTGTTGGCCCGCCCGGTGACGCAGAAAGGAGCATCAATCCAACAGCAAGCATGGGTGGTAAAGCAAGAACCTTACAAATAATAAATGCAATACCGACTAAAATAACCAGTTGGCAAAATAATGCGATAAACACGGCTTTTGGGTGTTGTCGCACGCGTTTAAAGTCATTTATGGTCAACTCTAGGCCCAAACCAGCCATGATAATTGCGAGTGCAATTGGTAAAAATACGGTAATTAATCCTGAACCCATAATCTCATTCCTTTTTCATTTATTTATAGAGCTTCTAGCCCCATACACTTATGTTTTTAATTAAAAGTTCTTATTAAACTTTTAGTTCTTTTCTTAAAATTTTACCCACATTCGACTTGGGTAATTCATTGATAAATTGAATATAGCGTGGTTGTTTGTAGCCAGTCAGGTTTTCTTTTGCATAGATTTGGATTTCTTCAACCGATAAAGAGTCATCTTTTTTGACAATAAAGGCTTTCGGCACCTCACCCGATTTTTCATCTGCAATGCCAACCACGGCGACTTCTAAAATTTTTGGATGTTGGGCTAAAACTTCTTCAATTTCGTTCGGAAAAACATTAAAGCCTGAAACTAAAATCATGTCTTTTTTACGGTCAATAATTTTGGTGTAGCCTTTTTCATTCATAAAGCCAATATCACCCGTTCTAAAGAAACCATCAGCAGTCATGACCGCTTTCGTTTCTTCAGGTAAATTCCAATAACCTTTCATGACCTGCGGGCCACGAATTGCAATTTCTCCAGTTTCACCGGGTGCTAATTGATGACCTTCATCATCCAAAATTGCAATATCCGTGCTCGGTACAGGAATACCGATTGTGCCACTAAAAGTATTCGAGATTGGTGGGTTAAAGGTCGCAACAGGTGAAGTTTCTGATAAGCCATACCCTTCACGGATAATACGTCCTGTCAGTTTTTCCCATCCATCGGCAGTGGATTTCAAAATTGCCATACCTCCGCCTGTGGTAATTTCTAAACGGCTATGGTCCAATTTATTAAAGCCTTCATGATGAAGCAGTGCATTAAATAATGTATTTACAGCAGGAAAAACCGTAGGGCGATATTTTTCAAAACAATGCACGAGAGCATCTAAATCACGCGGGTTTGGAACCAAAACAGTGGCATAACCTTTATTCATTGCACTGTGCAATAAACAGACAGTAAAACCAAAAATATGATAAAGCGGTAAGGCACAGATCGCTATTTCATCTTCAAAAGCATCTCGGTCACCAAAGTAGCTTTTAAAAACCACATTATTTTGTAATAAGTTGGCGACAATATTTTTATGGGTTAATTCTGCGCCCTTCGATACACCTGTTGTTCCGCCCGTATATTGTAAAAGCACAGTATCCTCAAGAACAAGCTTAGGACGTATGTAGTCTTGGGCATTTGTCTTCAATAAGATTTGCTTAAAAGCGTGTTTTTTAGAATCTAAGGTGTCTAATTCAGTAGGTTGGACCAACATTTCAGTCATGGTGGTGGTAATAATCTGCTCAACCGACACTTGTTCTTTGACAGCATCATAAACAGGTAAAAACTGTTCTAATATAAATAAGACTTTTGCGCCTGCATCATTTAATTGATGCTTTAACTCGCGGGCTGTATAGAGGGGGTTAATATTGACCAGAATGTAACCTGCACGAATGACGGCAAGTGAAATAATTGGGTACTGAATAATATTGGGCATCATTACGGCAACACGTGTACCTTTTTCTAGCCCTAAACTTTGCAAGAATGTTGCTACTTGTAGACTATATAAATCAATTTCAGCATAAGAAAAAGATTGATCTGCAAATATAAAAGCCTTTCTTTGCTGGAACTTATTAAAACTGTTGTCCCATAAATCGAGAAGTGAAGTTTGTTCATCTGGCAATGTAATCGTACTTTCTATATTCCATTGCTTATATTCATCTAACCAGATCTGATTTGTCATCTTATTGTCCTTTTATGAGAGGGAGAAATGGAACTGTTCCTACTCCACTTTTTATATTTTCTTTAATCTCTTAATTTGCTTACTCTCGTACAGAAATAAACTGTTTATATAACTAAGCGATCCATCAAATAGTTGAATTAAAATTTATAACCAATTTTCAAACCGTAACCGATTGAATAGTTATTTTTATATTCACCCACATAATATTCACTGCCTGCCTGAGCACCAAGCTGACCTTTGGCGTCACCAAGCCATAGGTACTTCATTCCACCTGAAATAAAGTATTTTGAAGTTGGACTATATTGCGCACCAAGCCCAACACTGTAATAACCTTTAGCTGGCCCACCTGTAGACACGCGCTCACCTGCTCCCGAGTCCCAACCTACAGAAACTGAACCCGACCATTTATCGCTTAGGCGTTGTCCAATTCCAAGATTGGCAGACCATTGATCATCATAATAACGAACCAGATTAAAACCATTTGGACGACTTGGCGTTGATAGAACCCCAACAACTTCTGAGATTTCGCCAAAACGATAGGGTTTAAACTCAAAATCGTTCCAATGAACCCAACGCACGTTACCGAACAATAAAGTACCTTTGCGTAATCCGGTCTGAAATTCCAAATTTACTGACTCTGGCGCTCTAAACTTAGTTGAGCCTGATGTGCCTGCTTCGGGTAAGCCCGCAACAATACGATTGAGTGCCTCCTTACGAGATTCAGTGAGTTGTCCTATAGAAACCATATACGCTAAATGCTGATCAAGAAAATCACGGCCTTGCTGTGTACTCAACATATCAACCAGTGGCGCATTTTCATTGGCTGTCACTTCATGCATAATTTCTGAACGATAGGTTAATGAGGCTTTTATGGCTTTTTCGGGAATTTGATAACCAAATCCTGCCAGCCATCCCCAATCTCCAACTTCTTTGGCATTAAAGTCATAACCATTATATAAACTGAAAACTTGACCTCTTAAATTGACGTTACTTTTAAATGTCTGATAAACAGGGCCTGCATAAAAATTCCAGTTTTTATCCGGTTGATAACCAAAAATCAGACTAAAATTTTGCATAACAAAATTCGATTTGGTGTTCCCTGTTACGACTTCTCCACCGGTCTTTTGGGCAAGTGTTGCTGAATCAATACCCGGTATTAAAATCGTATCACTCGGCTTAGCAACAAAGCTGTTATTTCCATAATATTCAGAATCGGAAGTAAAGGGCTGATCGTAAAGAAAACCAAATGAAAACTGAGGTGCTAACTGTAATTTCAAAGCTGCACTGGGACGATAATCAGAGTTTGCAATATCAGAAATACTATTACGGGTTGGGTTTGTACCTGCTTCTTGTCCTTCTAATGAAGTGTCTGAAACAGATAAACTTGCCTCAAAATAATTACCAGGTTGTAGAAATGCAGAAATTGATTGTCCTGTTCGATCAAATGCTGCTGCATAGAGTGGGCTCGTACAAAATGAAGCCATGACCATGACTAATGTTTTCTTTTTCATCTTTTAATCCGTCCTAGATTTTTATTTTTACTTATTAGGGCGCTCTTTACTGAACGCCTGATGTTTGTTTTTACATAGTGATTCTTATTAGGCATTTTCTATAAAATCAGGTTGTTCTCCTTTTCTGTCAAACGGCGCGGTTAAGGAATGGTTCTTACTAGAACCATTCTTCTGACATATTGAGTGGAGTCGTCTCTACCGGATCAAGTACCGCTAGCCAACTCATAATTTTCGGCATTTCCCAGCCAAAGAAATAATCACACGCGGCAAGCTTCCCACGCAGAAAATCAGGATCTGTTGAGTTCGGCATGAGTTTATGAATGACTACCGCTTGATCAAGCCATAACCATCCCACCACAAGATGTCCAAAAGCCTCCAGATAATTAGCGGCATTTGCCAGTTGAAGTTCTACATCAGTTAAAGCATGCAATTTCTCCGTTACATTTCGGATGAGTTGCCACTTTTGGTCTAATTGATCTGCATGATCTTTTAAAGAAGGCTCAGCTTTGGCTTTTTCAATCGTATTCATGATTTTTTCATGTAATAGCTTCATCGACAGTCCCTGATTAAGACGAGTTTTTCGTCCTAATAAATCGAGCGCTTGAATGCCAAATGTTCCTTCATGAATCGGGTTAAGTCGATTGTCCCGATAAAACTGTTCAACATTATATTCACGGGTATAACCGTAGCCGCCATGAACTTGAATGGCTAAATCATTTGCCACAAGCCCCCATTCAGAAGACCAGCTTTTCACTACTGGCGTTAATAGATCAAGTAATTGATGGGCTTGATTGCGCTGCTCGGCATCTTCAAGTGAGTGGATATCATCGGTTAATCGGGCTGCATATAGGCACAGTGCCAACGCACCTGAGACATATGCTTTTTGCGCCAAGAGCATACGGCGAACATCCGCATGTTGAATGAGCGGAATTTGTGGAGAACTTGGATTGCGTTCACTACGAGATCGACCTTGTACTCGAGTTTTTGCATAATCTAAAGCATGAAGATAACCTGTATATCCTAATGCTGCTGCCCCAAGTCCAACCGAAATTCGGGCTTCATTCATCATATGGAACATATAGGCCAGTCCTTTACCAGCTTCGCCGACTAGCTCACCAATTGCGCCTGCTTCTCCTGCGGGTGTGAAACGACCTTCCCCAAAATTCAGCACACAATTCACAGTTCCCCGATAACCCATCTTATGGTTAATTCCAGCTAATACCACATCATTACGTTCACTTGGCTGTCCATTTTCATCGAGTAATTTGCGCGGTACGGTAAACAGAGAAATGCCTTGCACACCTGCTGGTAATTGTCCATTTTCATCTGGAATTTTTGCCAAAACCAAATGAACAATATTGTCAGAGATATCGTGCTCACCGCCTGAAATCCACATTTTGTTTCCAAACAAGCGATAACGACCATCTTCTGTTTTAATCGCACGTGTACGAATATCAGCAAGACTTGAACCTGCTTGCGGTTCAGATAAACACATCGTTCCGAAGCATTTGCCTTCTATCATGGCGTTGACATAGGGTTTAACTTTTTCAGGTTCACCATGAGCCATTAATAAATTTGCATTACCAATGGTTAAAAAGGCGTAGCCCGCTGTTCCTGAATTGGCACCGAGAAGATATGCCATACCTGCACGCTCAATGGTATTGGGTAAGTTCATCCCATTCCAATCTGACGGAAACGCTGCACTCATCAAACCTGCATCAGCAAAGGCCTTAAGCGCTATCCCGACTTCAGGATTGACAGTTACACGTTCACCATCAAAAACAGGTTCGTTACTGTCATTTTTTTTATTATGAGGAGCAAATAAATCGGTTGCCAAAGCCTCGTAAACGTTTAAAACAGATGTGTATTCAAAACGGTCCTGTCCTGCGAAAGAATTGCGTTGGCTGAGTTCTTCGACTTTTAGCCAATCGAATAGCAAAAAATCGACATCACGGCGAGAGAGAATTAATTCATTGCTCATGGTTTATTCCTCTACATTTACAAGTGTAAGCCACTCAGCCACAAGTGCTGGTTTTGCCTGATCTTCGATTTCAATCGTGACTTCCATGATCAACTGATAACTTCCCTTATTTTTTTGGGAAACATTTTTTAAGTGAAAATTTCCCCGCACCCGCTTACCGCTATGTACAGGACTAATAAAACGCAAATTATTGATGCCATAATTCACGCCAGATTTCTGCCCCTGAACAGTTGGCAAGACCTGAGCGGCCATCGCTGAAAGTAAAGAAAGTGTTAAAAAACCATGAGCAATTGTGCCACCAAAAGGTGTCTGACGAGCAGCTTCTTCATCCACATGAATAAATTGATGATCTTGTGTGACGTCCGCAAAAGTATTAATCATGCTTTGATCAATGGTCATCCATTGCGAGCTACCTAATGCTTGACCTCGCAACTCAACCAGTTGGTCGATGCTTAATGTATTTTTTGTCAAAATTATTCTCCTGCCATTAATGAAGCTTTTTTCAGCTCAAGCTCACCTTGAGCGCCTCCTCTGACAGGCACAAACTCATCTGTTCGGTCTGAAACATCAGCTAAACGTTGTGCTAAGACATGCGGAACTTGTTCATCCGTACCTAAATAAATTCCTTGCGTAAGGGTAATGTGGGCAGCTTCAAAACTACCTGCGCCCGCACAAAGAATCATACGGGTAGGTGCGTCTTCGCTAACCAAAGTCGCGATTGCAGGACTGACCGCACTTGGAGCAAGAGCTTTAAGGGCTTCTTCGGGTAATAATCCTTCAAGCATACGAGTTGCAGCTGTTGGTGCTAGACAGTTCACCCGAACATTAGATTTTTCACCCTCTAAAGCCAGTGTCTGCATGAGTCCAACCAATGCCATTTTTGCAGCACTGTAGTTGGACTGCCCAAAATTGCCATATAGACCAGAGGATGAAGTCGTCATAACGATACGACCATATTTTTGCTCGCGCATGATATCCCATACCGCTTTAGTGCAATTTACTGCCCCCATTAAGTGGACATCGATCACGGTACGGAAGTCATCTAAGGACATTTTGCTAAAAGTTTTATCTCGAAGAATTCCAGCATTATTAATTAAAATATCTACACGTCCCCAACGGGCAATGGTTTCATCTACCATCTGTTGAACTTGTTCAATATCAGTGACTGAAGCACCATTTGCCATCGCCTCGCCACCAGCCGCAATAATTTCATCCACGACTTTTTGGGCCGCCATGGTTGAGCCACCTTTTCCGTTCACATCGCTACCAAGATCATTCACGACCACTTTTGCACCCAAACGAGCCAGTAACAATGCATGTTCCCGCCCTAGACCTGCGCCTGCACCTGTAACAATAGCCACTCGATTGCTTAAATTAATTGTCATGATTTTTTCCTAAACATATGAATAAGATGTATTTAATAAATGTTTTAATAAGCTGTCACGCCGCCATCAATTGCAATGGCTTGACCTGTGAGATATGAGTTTTCTTTGGCACACATCATCAGCATCATTGCCACCACTTCGCTTGGATGGCCAAGACGCTTCATTGGCGAGGCCTGCGCTAAAAAGTCTTGTTTCTCTTTGAGTTCACTGTCGACCACCATCGGAGTGGTTGTATAAAATGGACAAATTGCATTAACTCGAATGCCTTTATTTGCATATTCAATCGCTGCTGTTTTGGTTAATCCCACCACAGCATGCTTTGCCGCAGAATAGGCAGCCAATTTGGGAGCCGCACCTAAACCGGCAACAGAAGCAACATTCAGAATAATGCCACCACCTTGTTGCAACATCTGACGAATTTGATGCTTCATTCCAAAGAACACACCTTTGGCATTGACGGCAAAACTCAAATCCAGATCTGCTTCATCGGTATCAATAAAGCTTTTCATAGGCGGACTCATACCTGCATTATTGATCCCGACATCGATTCTACCAAACTGAGTAACTGCACTTTGCACCAAAGCCTGTACATCTGCTTCACAGCTAACATCACACACTTGCGCAACCACCTCCACTCCTGCTTGGCGTAGCGGTTCAACTACAGTATTTAACCCTTCAATATTCAAGTCACCCAACACTAATTTTGCACCATACTTTGCCAGTTGCTCTGCCAGCAATGCACCAAATCCACTCGCCGCACCTGTGATTAAGACCACTTGACCTGAATAATGTTCGTACATTGCTATTCCTCCCTAAATAGTTAAACCGCCATCAACCACAATACATTCACCATTGGTGTAACTCGCAGCATCTGACACTAAATAAAGTACAGTTCCAGCCATTTCACGTGGTTCTGCGTGACGGCGTAATGGAATTGTGTCCATCCAGCTTTTATAAATATCTTCATTTTCAAATAGTGCCGAAGCAAATTTGGTCTTGGTAAGACCCGGCAATAAAGCATTCACTCGAATGCCCAATGGTCCACATTCTTTTGCAAAGGCTTTGGTCATATTCACCACCGCAGCTTTGGTAATAGAATAAATACCTTGTCGATCTCCGGGTTGCAGGGCATTTACAGATGCGGTATTAACAATTGCACCGCCACCCTGTTCTTTCATTAATTTACCTGCCTCAACAGACATGAAGAAATATCCACGAATGTTGACTTCAACCGTTTTGTTATAGGCCCCAATATCTGTATCTAGAATATGACCAAAATAGGGATTGGCGGCCGCATTGTTGACTAAAATATCTAAACGACCGTGTTCTTTACGAATATATTCAAAAATTGCTGCAATATCTTCGAGTTTACCCACATGACAGGCGGCTGCCTCCGCTTTACCATTTGCTGCAATAATTTCATTAGCAACGCGTTGGCAATCTTCAATCTTGCGACTAGATACAATTACATGTGCACCTTGTTCTGCTAAAAGTTTGGCAATTTCCTCACCAATACCACGGCTTGCACCTGTAACTAAGGCTACTTTTCCAGTCAAATCAAATAAATGTGTTGCCATATCATTTCCTTATGTTCATAGGTTTTATAAAAACTAGTTGTAATCAAGGCTTTCTAAATGCTGTTACCACAAGCGCTACATTCAAAATTCACGGTTTTAATCACTCTATTTTTTACGCTATTTCCTGACCATATCTAACTTGTTACAATGAATAAAATGAATTGTTTGAATAACAAACTATGAATGAAATGAATAATAATATTGCCTCTCTTGCTCGTATTGACCTGAATTTATTTCGTGTATTTGTGGCAATTTATAAAGAAAAAAATCTAACACGGGCCAGTGAACAACTTTTTCTAAGCCAACCGGCTGTTAGCCATGCATTAGCTCGTTTACGCGATCATTTTAATGACCCATTATTTATTCGAGATGGACACGGTGTTGTTCCATCACCTTTAGCCAAACGTTTATGGCCTAAAATTGAACAGTCATTACAACTTATGCATCAAGCAATTCAAAGCACGCATGACTTTGTGCCAGCACGAGATTTAAAGCATCTCACAATTGCTATGAATGATGAGTATGAAGGAATTTTTTTACCCTCTATTATTCAGCACTTGACGCAATTTAATCCTAATTTGCAGTTAAATAGCGTACGAATTGATCGTAAAAACTTAAGACATGAGCTTTCTACTGGGAAAATCGATTTTGCGATTGATGTACAACATTCGGTTGAAGATAGCATTGGTTATGAATGTCTTACTAAAGATCAATTTGTAGTAATAAGTCGTAAGCAGCATCCCTTATTATCCAAAACGAACCTAACCAAAGAAATTTATTTAGAAGCTAAACACATTACAGTGTCCTCTCGTCCTACAGGTCGTGTTTTTGAAGATTTTTTCTTATCTAAACAAGGTATCAAAAGAACAATTAGTTTCCGCTGCCAACAATATGAAACGGCAATCCGATTAATTACACAAATGGACCATTTACTCACGATTCCTCAATGTCAAATTGCTCATTTTAAAGATACTTACCCTCAAATTAAGGTGCATCCGCTACCGATAGATATTGTTGGATATCAGATGAATTTATATTGGGATCAACAAAAGTCCCATGAACACCAAATCGTATGGTGCAAGAGCCAAATATTACAGCTTATGAATAGTTTATAAAATAGTAAATTTATGACAATAAAATTCTATTTCGCTTGCGCTGCTCATATTTTTATGTATGATTGAGTAATCACTCAATTAATATTTTTGTATATGGCTCGTCCTCGTAGTGAAGATAAACGTAATGCAATTTTAAGTGCTGCTATTGAAACATTAGCAGAGCTTGGCGAACGTGCGTCTACCTCAAAAATTGCCAAAGTTGCTGGCGTGGCAGAAGGTACTTTATTTACCTATTTTAGTAATAAAGAAGAGCTGCTTAACCAGTTATATCTTTCGCTAAAGGCTGAGTTACGTCAGGTGATGATGCTTAGTTACCCCACTAACGCTGACCTGCAAACACAAATGTCACATATCTGGCAAAGTTATTTGGACTGGAGTCTAGAAGCCCCTCTTAAACGTAAAGTAATGGCGCAGCTTTCGACCTCGGAACAAATTACTGAGCAAAGCAAACAAATTGGCATGCAAACCTTTTGTGATCTCACCCAAAACATTCAAGAATGTATTAATGATGGAAAATTAAGAGACTATCCACCGTTATTTATTGCTTCAATTTTAGGTGCGCTTGCCGAAGTTACACTTAATTTTATTGCCCAAGACCCTTCTCAAGCCGAGCGTTATCGCAAATCTGGTTTTGAAGCGTTTTGGCATGCAGTTTCAATATAGATAAAAGTAAGGATGCACGACGTCCTTATTTTTGAATGAATTAATGAGTGAGTAAATACTCATTTAAATAAATCGAAATAAGCACTTAGCTCAAGTTCTTATTTGTACATATAGGTTTGTTCCAATAAGGAAAAACAAAATGACTATTTCAAACACAACAGACTTGCCTGCTCCCTTAATGCCATCTCAGCAACATAATGGCAAATTTAGAAATACGCGTCCAAACCAACACCAGCCTTCTTTTGGCAAAACGCTTCAGCTCATGTGGAAGTTTCTATTTAACAAACCAAAAGACACTGTTCCAAACAAAGCAATTCCTGTTTTAAGTTTGTCGAAAGAACAACTGTTGAGTGCACCTGACCGCTCTCTATTTCGTTTGGGCCACTCAACCATTTTGTTAAAACTTCAAAATGAGTTTTGGTTAACCGACCCTGTTTTTTCAGAGCGTGCGTCACCTTTTCAATGGCTTGGACCAAAACGTTTCCATCAGCCGCCGATTAGCATTGCCGAATTACCACCCATCAAAGGCGTGATTTTGTCGCATAATCACTACGACCACCTCGACTACCATGCAGTCATGCAACTTAACGATAAAGTTGAGCATTTCTTAACACCGCTTGGTGTGGGTGATACTCTCATTAAATGGGGAATTCCAGCAGAAAAGGTTCAACAACTTGATTGGTGGGATATTACCCATGTCGATGGTCTAAAATTGGTGGCTACCCCTGCTCATCATTTTTCAGGCCGTGGTATGGGCGATAGCAATGCGACGCTTTGGGCTTCGTGGGTGATTATTGATAATGACTTGCGCGTATTTTTTAGTGGAGATACGGGCTATTTTGACGGGTTTAAAGAGATTGGACATCGTTATGGCCCTTTCGATCTGACTATGTTAGAAACGGGTGCTTATGACCCTGAATGGCCCGATGTTCACATGCAGCCAGAGCAAACTTTACAAGCGCATATCGATTTAAAAGGTCGTCATTTGTTGCCTGTGCACAATGGTACTTTTGATTTGGCACTTCATGCTTGGGATGATCCATTTGAACGTATTGTCGCTTTGGCTCAACAAAATAATTTAGCGATTAGTACGCCTCAAATGGGTGAACTCTTGAATCTTAATGAACCAAATGTCGAAAATTATTGGTGGCGTTCGTAAGTTTTTTCGATAATTTTTTAAATTAATTATGTTGTTCAACTTTACTTTAAAAGTATTTAAATTCAGTTATATATCCCCCTTTTCTTTCATCTGTATCACTCCCAAACAAAACTAGGACTAACTTTGTCCTAGTTTTATTATTGACTTAAAACACAGACTATATTAGTCTGTGTTTGTAATTGATCAATTATGAAATTAAATGGCTTATATCACTAGTAGCGTCGAGTATGCGATTCATTGTCTTCTTTTTCTTGTGAACAATGAAGATAAACCTTTGAGTAGTAAGGACCTTGCTGAATTACAAGGAGTCTCTCCGAGTTTTATGGCTAAGATTTTTCCTAAACTTGAAAAGGCAGGTCTCGTTATTGCTCAAGAAGGTGTTCGTGGTGGATATTTACTGGCTCGATCTGCTCACGAAATCAGTTTTTTAGATATCGTGAATGCAATTGAGGGTGAAAAACCGCTTTTTGAGTGCCAAGAAGTTCGTGGAAAATGTGCAGTTTTTAACAATGCTCCGCCAGATTGGGCAACCAGTGGTGTGTGTGCAGTGCATGCAGTCATGCTACAAGCCGAAAAAGCCATGCGAGATGCTTTAGGTGCTCATACACTTGGCGATATTGCAGACCGTTTTGGCCGTTATGCACCTGACGTGTTTTTTAGTGATGTAAATGGCTGGATCAATGAACGCATCGAAGGAAGAACAGCAAAAATGCGTAAAAGTAAAATATCGCGGGATACCCCCGACTAATGAACTGATAGGGTTCGTACCCTAACATAAAATTCCCTTAATTCTTTTTAAACGCCTTCTCAGATTTTTCGGACAATCAGGGAAAGGATTCGCTCACCCAAAATTTTGTGATGAGTTGGAATGTGATGTCCGAAAATCTATCAAAAGGATAATCAAATGAGTAAGCGTATTATTATTGCAGGTTCTGGCTTTGCTGGTTTATGGGCGGCACTCGCTGCACAAAGAGCAATTCACTTAGCTTCGCAAGAACAAAATATTGAAGTGGTTATGGTTTCCCCTAGCCCGAATGTTGGGATCCGTCCTCGTCTTTATGAAGCTGTGCTTGAAAACATGAACCCTGATATTTCAGAGTTATTAAGTGTGGTTGGAGTTAAATTTCTGGCAGGTTGGGTAAATAAAATTGATGCCGACCAACAGGAAATTGAATTTTCAACCACCGATGGCAGCAAACAAACTTTAAGCTATGACCGTTTTATTCTGGCAACCGGAAGTACTACGTTTATACCGCCTATATCAGGTCTTACCGAATATGGCTTTAGCGTAAGCA
>Ga0308166_1002097_pt1 | contig 19141 bp, 18 predicted proteins | sample PhyCR2_2_FD_202137 | JGI IMG/M metagenome (GOLD analysis project Ga0308166, IMG submission 202137) | Phyllosphere microbial communities from UC Gill Tract Community Farm, Albany, California, United States - DLSLCC.R2 | ecosystem: Host-associated > Plants > Phyllosphere > Unclassified | place... | reverse complement strand
TCGCCGAAATCGAACATCGCTTCAACGAGCGCTGGTCGAGCACCACTTCGGTGACCGTGTCCCAAGGCAGCTTCGATCAGCAGATCGCCTACGCGCGCCGGGCCATCAGCCCGGTGACCAATACCGGTTCGGTGTTCCAGGCGGCGCTGTTCCGCCAGGACGAAGTGACCAGCACCGGCCTGGACAGCCATGTCAGCGGCAACTTCGATGCCTTCGGCCTGACCCACGACATTACCGTGGGCGGCACCTGGTCGCGCCAGGAAGCCAACACCCAGCAAGCCACCGCCAGCCTGCGCAACCAGCCGCTGAACATCTTCGACGTGGATCACCACGCCATCGCCAAGCCCGCCCGGCCGGCCTGGACCACGGACATCGACATGACCGAGGAGCGTGCGGGCCTGTACGCCAACTCCCGGCTGCGCCTGAGCGAGCCGCTGAGCCTGGTGCTCGGCGGCCGCGCGAGCTGGTACGACTACACCTACGACATCAAGCGCGGCGCCGCCCTGCCCTATGAGTCCAAGGTGACGCGCAAGGTCACGCCCTACGCCGGGCTGATCTACGACATCAACGATGACTGGTCGTGGTACGCCAGCTACGCGGAAATCTTCAACGCTCAGGGCAACTACGTCGACACCCGCGGCACACCGCTCTCCCCGTCCGAGGGTGACAACTACGAGACCGGCATCAAAGGCGCCCTGTTCGACAACCGCCTGAACCTGTCGATGGCGTTGTTCTACATCAAGCAGACCGACGTCGCCCTGGTGGACCTGGCCAACACCAACTGCACCAGCAACGACTCCGAGGGCACCTGCTACGTCAATGGCACCATCAAGCGCAGCAAGGGCATCGACCTGGAAGCCAGCGGCGAGATCCTGCCGGGCTGGCAAGTGTTCGGTGGGTATACCTTCAATCTGCTGCGCAACAACACCGAGGACGTCGAAGTAGCCTACGAGACGCCCAAGCACATGCTGCGCCTGCAGACCAGCTACAACCCGCCCGGAACCTGGGACCGGCTGACCGTGGGCGGCGGTGTTTCGGCGCAGTCCTACTACAAGGCGTCTTCCACCACGGGGCTGGACTTCGGCAGCCAGGGCTACGCCATCTGGGATGCCCGCGTGGCCTGGAAACTGGACGATCACTGGCGGGTGCAACTCAACGCCGAGAACCTGTTCGACAAGCGCTACTACACCACCGCCGTGGCGGTCGACCGTTCGAACGTGTTCGGCGAGCCGCGCAGCTACATGCTGACCTTGCGAGGCGATTTCTGATCGCATCGGTGCAGGACGCATTGCAGTGAAGGGCTCGCTGCGCCGGTCGATGGCCTGGCTGCACACCTGGTGTGGCCTGGTGTGCGGCTGGATGCTGTGCGTGATCTTCCTCACCGGCTCGCTGAGCGTGTTCCGCGAGCCCATCACGCGCTGGATGGAGGCGCAGCCAATCGCCACGTCCGACGCTGGCGCTTGGGTGAACGAAGGGCTGGCCGCATCCCAGGCGCAGCGCTACCTCGCGACACATGCCTCGGGCGCACGGCTGTGGCGGGTGCAGCTGCCGGCGCATCCGGGTGAAGCGGTGCGCCTGCTCTGGCGGGACGGCAGCGGCACCCGGCAGATCGCCCTCGATCCTGCGACCGGCACACCGTTACCGCCGGCGGCGCTGCGCCAGACCGAAGGGGGCCGGCATTTCATGTCGTTCCACTACATGCTGCAACTGCCGGTGCTGGGGTTCTGGATCGTCGGCGCACTGACCGTTGGCTTTCTGGTGGCGCTGGTCTCCGGCGTGATTATCCACCGGCGCATCTTCGCCGACTTCTTTACCTTCCGGCCCGGTACCGGCCCGCGCGCCTGGCTCGATGCGCACAACGCCGCGGCCGTACTGACGCTGCCGTTCCTGCTGATGATCGCCTACACCGGGCTGTGCATCTTCGCCAGCAGCTACATGCCCTGGCCCGTGCAAGCGGTGTACGGTTCGGACGATGGCGCCTATGCACGCTTCACCGCCGAGCTCGCCGCCGAACCGACCGAAGCCCGCTCCGTGATGCAACCGATTGGTACGGCGCCGGACTGGGAGAGTCTTCTCGACCAGGCCCGCACGCTCACCGGGCAACCGGCGCAGATGCTGCTGGTGAATGCACCAGGCGCCGCCAATGCGAGCGTACGCATCATCGGCCGTGCGGACCCGGGGCAGCCTGCGGACCACCTGTTCACGCCCCAGGCCAGCGTGCTGTTCGACGCGGCCAGCGGTGACGTGCTGCAGGTCCGGCGGCCAGACCCGGCCAGCGTGGCCCTGGGCTCCCGGATCGAAGGCGTGGTGCGTTCCCTGCACTTCGCCGACTTCGGCAGCTGGGCACTGCGCTGGGTGTACTTCGCCAGCGGCCTGCTGGGCACATCGATGATGGTGGCGGGCACCGTGCTGTTCTCGATCAAGCGACGGATCAAGGGCCAGCACGAATTTGGCGATGCCACGCGACGCTTCTACCACTGCGTCGAGGCCTTCAACGTGGCGTGCAGCGTCGGCATCGGGATGGCGTGCTGTGGTTATTTCTACGCCAACCGCCTGCTGCCGCTCGAGTTGCCGGGCCGTGCGCAATGGGAAATACGCGCCTTTGTGCTGATCTGGGCGGCAACCTTGTTGCACGCCCTGTGTCGGCCACGCCTGCGGGCATGGACCGAGCAACTGGGCCTGACCGCGCTGCTGTGTCTGTGCCTGCCGCTGCTCAACCAATGGACCACGGGCCAGGCGTTGTGGCACTACGCACGCGTCGGCGACTGGCAACGGGCGAGCGTGGAAGCGGTGTGCCTGGGCTTTGGTGCGTTGCTGATAAACATCCTGGTGAAGCTGCGCCGGCACCGGTTGCGCCAGGGCTTGGTGCGCTAGGCCGATGGATGCCGATTCAAGCGGGGCAAAACCGTATACCCTATACGCTCAATCCCTCGAATGACCCAGTGACGTGGCCCAGACCAAACTCAACGCGCCGGACCTCGGCAACTCCCCCTCGACCTCGGAGATCATCACCCGGCACCTGCGCGACGCGATCGTCGCCGGGCATTTTGCCGAGGACGAGCCGATCCGGCAGGACGACATCGCGCGCCAGTTCAATGTCAGCAAGATCCCGGTCCGCGAGGCGCTCAAGCGTCTGGAGGCCGAAGGGCTGGTGATGTTCCAGCGCAATCGCGGGGCGATGGTCACGCGGTTGTCGGACGCCGAGCTGGCGCAGTTGTTCGAGGTGCGCATGCTGCTGGAAGACAAAGTGCTGCGCCTGGCCATCCCGAACATGACCGAGGCGACCTTCAGCCGCGCCGAGAGCATCTGCCGCGAGTTCATCGGTGAAGACGACGTGGGTCGCTGGGCAGAGCTGAACTGGGAGCTGCATGTCTGCCTGTACGAGCCCGCCCAGCGTCCGTTCCTGGTGGGCCTGATTCGCTCGGTCAACGACAAGCTGGAGCGTTACCTGCGCATGCAGATGAGCTTGTCGGCCGGCAAGGATCGCGCAGACCACGAGCACCGGGAGATCCTCCAGGCATGCCGCGAGGGCGATGTCGAGCGTGCCGTGCGCCTGCTCGACGAACACATTGCCGGTGTCTGCCAGACCCTCTTAGAGCACCTGCCGAGCGCGCGTTGACTTCGTTTTGCGAACCGGCCAATAAAATCAACTACTGTGCCGAATTCGTCATCGGCATGCGCTAAATCGCTCAAGCCCGACGGCTTCATCTGCGCCACCCTAAGGTTCACTGAACCAACTCGACAGGTGGCCCGATGAACCGCATTGAAGTGATCGACTCGCATACCGGGGGTGAGCCCACGCGTCTGGTGATCGAGGGTTTCCCGGATCTCGGCACGGGCACCATGGCCGAGCGCAGGCAACTGCTGGCCGAACGGCACGATGCCTGGCGGGCCGCCTGCGTGCTGGAGCCGCGCGGCAGCGATGTGCTGGTAGGTGCGCTGTTGTGCACGCCAGTGGACCCCAGCGCTTGCGCAGGAGTGATCTTCTTCAATAACACCGGCTATTTGGGCATGTGCGGCCACGGCACCATCGGGCTGATCGCCTCGCTGGCGCATCTGGGCCGGATCGGCCCTGGCGTGCATGCCGTCGAAACCCCGGTGGGTACCGTTCAGGCGACATTGCATGAAGACGGTTCGGTCAGCGTGCGCAACGTGCCCGCCTATCGCTACCGCAAGGACGTAGCGCTGCAGGTGCCGGGTATCGGCACAGTCATCGGCGACATCGCCTGGGGTGGTAACTGGTTCTTTCTGGTGGCCGAGCATGGGCTGGCGGTTGCCGGGGACAACCTCGAAGCCCTGACTGCCTACACCATCGCCGTGCAGCAGGCACTTGAGGATCAAGGCATACGCGGTGAAGACGGCGGCCTGATCGACCACATCGAATTGTTCGCCGAAGACGATGACGCCGACAGCCGCAACTTCGTGCTGTGCCCTGGCAAGGCCTACGATCGCTCGCCCTGTGGCACGGGGACCAGCGCCAAACTGGCTTGCCTGGCGGCCGACGGCAAGCTGCAGCCTGGCCAGATCTGGCGTCAGGCCAGTGTCATCGGCAGCACGTTCGAAGGGTCCTACGAGCCGCTGGAGCCGAGCGCCGATGGGCGGGTGGTGCCGACCATTCGTGGGCAGGCGTATGTGAGTGCCGAAGCCACGCTGATCTTGCACGGTAACGACCCTTTCGCCTGGGGCATTCGCCTGTGAGCACCCAGGCCGTGGCGGACGCCATCGTGATCGGCGCGGGCATCGTCGGCGCCGCCTGCGCCCAGGCGCTCGCCAAACGCGGCCTGAACGTTCAGGTGCTGGACGCCGGCCAGCCCGGCGCCACGGCGGCCGGCATGGGCCACCTGCTGGTGCTCGACGACAACGCCGCCGAACTGGCGCTGAGCCAATACTCGCTCAAGCGCTGGCGCGAGATGGCCTCTGCGCTGCCGCAGGGCTGTGCGTACCGCAGCAACGGCACCCTCTGGCTGGCTGCGAACGATGAGGAAATGGTCGTTGCCGAGCACAAGTTCAAGGTGCTGCGCGAGCATGGCGAGGCGTGCGAAATCCTTGGTGCGACCGCCCTGCGCGCGCGTGAGCCGCTGTTGCGCGAGGGCCTGGAAGGCGGTCTGTTGATCAAGGGCGACGGTATCATGTATGCACCGGCGACCGCGCAGTGGATGCTCGACCATCCCTTGATCCGCCAGCAACACGCCACGGTCATCGAGGTGGACGGCCACCGCGTGCGCCTGGCCGACGGTCAATGGCTGAGCGCCGATCTGGTGCTGTTGGCCAATGGCATCCAGGCCACCGAGCTGTGCCCCGAGTTGCCCGTCCAGGCCAAGAAAGGTCATCTGGCGATCACCGACCGCTACCCTGCGCAGATTACCCACACGCTGGTGGAGCTGGGCTACGTCATCAGCGCCCACACCGCCAGCGGCCCGTCTACGGCCTGCAACATCCAGCCGCGCCCGACCGGGCAATTGTTCATCGGTGCTTCGCGACAATTCGGCACTACCGAGCCTGATGTCGAAGGCTGGATGCTCGCCAAAATGCTCAGGCGCGCGGCCGAGTATGTCCCTGCCCTGAACGACATGAACGTGATTCGTGCCTGGACCGGTTTCCGCGCGGCCAGCCCGGACGGCTTGCCCTTGGTGGGTGAGCATCCACAGCGTCCGGGCCTGTGGCTGGCGGTGGGTCATGAAGGCTTGGGAGTGACGACCGCGCCGGCGACCGCCGACCTGCTGGTGGCGCAACTGTTCGACGAATCGCTGCCGCTGGCCGCAGCACCGTACCTGCCACAGCGTTTTCTCGGAGCACGTGCCCATGCCTGAATTGACCGTGAATGGCCGCACACTGCGTGTGGCTGCAGGCACCAGTGTCGCAGCCGCGTTGGCGATCGCCGGTGACGGCCGCACGCGGACCTCGGTCGGCGGCCAGCGGCGTGCGCCCCTGTGCGGCATGGGCATCTGCCAGGAGTGCCGGGTCACCATCGACGGTTCCCGGCGCCTGGCGTGCCAGACGCACTGCCGCGACGGCATGCAGGTGCACACCTCATGATGAACGAACACGCCGAGGTCCTGATCATTGGTGCTGGCCCCGCTGGCCTCCATGCGGCACTGGCAGCGGCGCCCAGCGGGGCTCGCATCGTGCTGCTCGACGACAATCCGGCTCCCGGTGGGCAAATCTGGCGCGACGGGCCCCACGCCGCGTTGCCGACTCAGGTGATTCGACTGCGTGAGCGCTTGCAGGGATATGGCAATGTGCAGGTCCATACCGCCACCCGAGTGATTGCCCGGCCCGCGCCCTACCGCTTGCTGGTGGAGAACGAGGAGCGCGGCTGGATCATCGACTATGCCAAGCTGATCCTGTGTACCGGCGCCCGTGAGCTGTTGCTGCCCTTCCCCGGCTGGACGCTGCCCGGCGTGACCGGCGCGGGAGGCTTGCAGGCTCTGGTCAAGGGCGGCCTGCCCATCGCGGGCGAGCGTGTGGTTGTCGCGGGCAGCGGTCCGTTGCTGCTGGCCAGCGCCCACACCGCGCAAAAACAGGGCGCTCGGGTGATCCGCATCGCCGAGCAGGCCAGCCCCGGCGCTGTCGCGCGCTTCGCAGCGCAGTTGCCACGCTGGCCGCACAAGGCGCTGCAAGCGCTGCAATTCGGCTCAGCGGTGTATCGCACCGACAGCTACGTACTGGCCGCGCTCGGCAGCGAACGGCTCGAAGGCGTGCGCCTGATGCAACGGGGGCGAATCGTGGAAATACCGTGTGAGCGCCTGGCCTGTGGCTTCGGCCTGGTACCCAACACGCAGTTGGGGGAGGCCCTGGGCTGTGCGTTGCAGGCCGGAACCATTGCCGTCGATGGCTGGCAGGCGAGTAGCCTGGCCGACCATTTCGCCGCCGGCGAATGCACGGGTTTCGGCGGCAGCGAGTTGGCTTCGGTCGAAGGCAGCATCGCTGGGCACGCTGCGGTGGGCGATCAGGCCACAGCCGCACGGCTTTGGTCGAAACGCAGCCATTGGCAGGGCTTCGCCGCCGTGCTGAACCGTGCATTTACCCTGAGGCCGGCGCTCGCCACCCTGTGCGAACCGGACACACTGGTCTGCCGCTGTGAAGACGTGCCCTACGCGGCCGTTCAACCACATGGCTCCTGGCGCGAGGCCAAGCTGGCCACCCGCTGCGGGATGGGCGCCTGCCAGGGCCGGGTGTGTGGTGCTGCCACCGCGCAGCTGTTCGGCTGGCAGCCGTCCACACCCCGCCCACCCTTCAGCCCGGCCCGGATCGCGACCTTGCTCTGCATCGACGACCACCCGCCTACTTGATCCCATCGCCAGCACTTTGCGCAGCGGGCCGGGGGCACTATGCTCCGGGCGTCCTTTCCGGAGCCTGACGCCATGCTCGCCGCCCTCGTTCCTGCCAGTCCCTGCCACCTGCCCGACCTGCTGGTCAGCCTGCAACCGTTGGCGCCACTGCTCGATGCGTTAGCCGATGTGGTGTTCTTCATCAAGGACGACGCCGCCCGCTACGCCTTCGTCAACACGACCCTGGTGCAGCGTTGCGGCTTCAGGACCGGCCAGCAACTGCTGGGGTTGACTGCGGAGCAGGTGTTCCCGGCGCGCTTCGGGTCGCTCTACACCGAACAGGACCGCAAGGTGCTGGGCAGTGGCCGCGCGCTGGCCAACCAATTGGAATTGCACCTCTATTTCGGCAACCAGCCGGTGTGGTGCCTGACCCACAAGATCGCCCTGCACAATGAGCAGGGCCGGATCGTTGGCCTGGCGGGCATCTCCCGCGACCTGCAACTGCCGCAATCCAACCATCCGGCCTTCCAGAAAGTGGCGGCGGTCGATGCGCACATCCGTGCCCACTACCACCGTCCGATCAGCCTCGCGGAGCTGACCGCAATCGCCGGGCTGTCGGTCGCACAGCTCGAGCGTCACTGCAAACGGATCTTCCAGCTCACGCCGCGCCAGCTCATTCACAAGGCGCGTCTGGAAGAAGCCTCGCGCCTGCTGCGCGATGAGGACCTGCCGATCACCGACATCGCCCTGCGCTGCGGCTACACCGACCACAGTGCCTTCAGCCGACAGTTTCGCGCCCTCACCCACCTGTCCCCGAGTCTGTATCGCGACAGCCATCGCTGATGTTCCGTTAGCGGGCAGTGCGGCCTGGCGATGCTCCCTTATGTAACACCCTCTCTCTTGTCATCACCTCGTAACTGCACCTGCACACAAGCGTGATTCGCCACTGGACGAGCACTGTCGCGGCTTCAGCGGGACTGTATCCGAAATGGGCACGCCTGTTGCATTTGAAATATCGTATACGAAATTCCATAAATCTCATCGATCACTTAAACGTCGAGGCTCCCATGAAAAAATCTGCTTTTGCCGTCGCCTTTACCGCCTCGCTCAGTACCGCTTTCATGGCAAACGCCCAGGCTGACAAACTGGATGACATCATCGGCTCCGGCAAACTGCGCTGCGCGGTGACGCTGGACTTCCCGCCCATGGGTTTCCGCGACAGTGCCAACCAACCTGCAGGGTTCGACGTCGACTACTGCAATGACCTGGCGAAGGTACTGGGCGTGGATGCCGAAGTCGTCGAAACGCCCTTCCCGGATCGGATTCCTGCATTGGTCTCAGGACGTGCCGACGTTATCGTCGCTTCCACTTCGGACACCCTTGAGCGTGCCAAGACAGTCGGTCTCAGCGTGCCCTACTTCGCGTTCCAGATGGTGGTGCTGACCCGCGACGACACCGGCATCAACAGCTTCGAAGACCTCAAAGGCAAGGCGCTGGGCAACACCAGCGGCACCTATGAGGCCATCGCCCTGGAGAAGGATGTGAAAAGCTGGGGCAACGGCAGCTTCCGGGCCTACCAGTCGCAGAACGACACCATCCTGGCCGTCGCCCAAGGCCACATCCAGGCCACCGTTGTCACCAACACGGTGGCTGCCGCAACCCTGAAGTCGGGTAAATACAAGAACCTCAAGGTCGCCGGCAACGCACCGTACGTGATCGATTACGTGTCCCTGGGCGCCAAGCGCACCGAGTACGGGCTGCTCAACTACCTCAACCTGTTCGTCAACCAGCAAGTGCGCAGCGGCCGCTACAACGAGTTGTTCGTGAAATGGGTCGGTACCGAGATCGCGCCCACCCCACTCACCGTACCCAACGTCTACTACTGAGATGAAGACCATGCCCGGCATCGTCAGTGGCCGCTGCCTGATCGATGGCAGCGCGCAGGGCGCCCTGCTGTTCGCCGACACCGGCCTGAGCTTCTGGGGCGGGGTCGACCCCTCAAGCGGCGAGGTCATCGATCGGCACCATCCTCTAAGTGGCCAGAGCGTCGCGGGCCGGGTTCTGGCGATTCCGGGCAGTCGTGGTTCCTGCACCGGCAGCAGCGTCATGATGGAGCTGATCAGCAACGCCCACGCACCGGCAGCGTTGGTGCTGGCTGAACCCGATGAGATCCTCACCCTGGGAGTGCTGGTGGCGCAGCACTTCTTCGGCCGCTCCCTGCCCGTGCTGTGCGTGGGACAACACGCCTTCGACACGTTGCGCGGTCAGCCATGGGCGCGAGTCGACGGCGCATCGTTGAGCCTCTACAGCCAAGCGCCAGATGACCCTTGGCTGCCTCGCGAAGCCGAAAGCGAACACGAAAACGAAAACGATACAGCCGACGGCGCCATCGAACTGAGCCGCCGCGACCAGGAACTGCTCGACGGTACCCATGGCAAGGCAGCCCAGGTGGCGATGCAGATCGTCCTGCGCATGGCGCGCCTGCAGGGCGCTCGGGAACTGATCGACATTACCCAGGCGCATATCGATGGGTGCATCTACACCGGTCCCGCCAGCTTGCGTTTCGCCGAACGGTTGGTGCAATGGGGTGCCCGGGTGCAGGTGCCCACCACGTTGAACGCCATCTCGGTGGACCAGCGCCGCTGGCGCGAACTGGGCATCGACCCGGCCCTTGGCGAGCCCGCGAGCGCGCTGGGCGATGCGTACATGGCCATGGGCGCGCGACTGAGCTTCACCTGCGCACCCTATCTGCTCGACAGCGCGCCGGGCCTTGGCGAGCAGGTGGTGTGGGCCGAGTCCAACGCCGTGGTGTACGCCAACAGCGTGCTCGGCGCACCTACCTTGAAATACCCCGACTACCTCGATATCTGTATCGCCCTGACCGGCCGCGCGCCGTTGATCGGCTGCCACCTCCCGGAGCGGCGCCGGCCGCAACTGCAGATCCAGGTGCCGCCCCTGGCTGGAGCTGATGACAGCGTCTACCCGTTGCTCGGCTATCACATCGGCGGCCTGTGCGGCAGCCGTATTCCGTGGATCAGCGGTCTGCACCAGCAGCATCCCGATCTGGATGACCTGAAAGCGTTCGGCGCCGCCTTCGCCACCACCAGCGCCGCACCGATGTTCCACATCGCAGGGGTCACTCCCGAAGCCCTGGACCCGGACCTCTCGATCGGGTTATCGGAGGCACTGCCCTGCGTGTCGATCACGCCACAGGATCTCCTCGCGAGCTGGAAGGAACTCAATACCGCTCGGGACACGCAGGTGCGGATGATCTCTCTGGGCAATCCACATTTCTCCCTGAGCGAATTCGCCCGCCTGGCCTCCCTCTGCCAAGGCCGGCGCAAGCACCCGGATGTAGTGCTGGCCATCACCTGTGGCCGGGCGGTGCTGGAACAGGCCCGCGCGGCAGGTCACCTGGCCGCGCTCGAAGCCTTCGGTGCGACGCTGATCACCGACACCTGCTGGTGCATGCTCGGTGAGCCGGTAGTTCCCGTGGACTGCCGCAGCCTGATGACCAACTCGGGCAAGTACGCCCATTACGCACCGGGTCTGGTCGGGCGGCGCGTTCACTTCGACAGCCTGGGCGCGTGTGTCGACAGCGCGTGCAGCGGTACCCGCAGCGGTCGACCACCGGCCTGGCTGTCGCCCTTTTCTCCCGCGGAGCCTGCAGACCATGTTTGATTACACCTTTCAGTGGCGGGCTGCGTGGCGCGCTTTGCCCGACATGTTGCAGGGCGCCTGGGTGACATTCGAAACCGCGGCGCTGTCGATGGTCTTCGGTGTGCTCATCGCCTTGCTCTTGACGGTGATGCGCGCCGGCACCCACCCGGTGCTGCGCGGCTTCGGCAACGGCTGGGTGTCGATCGCGCGCAATACTCCATCGCTGTTCCAGATCTACATCCTTTACTTCGGCCTGGGCTCGATGGGCCTGCACGTCAGCTCCTGGCTGGCCCTGCTGGCCGGCATTACCTTCAACAACGCCGGCTACCTGGCGGAAAACTTTCGCGGCGGCCTCAAGGCAGTGCCCGAGACGCAGATGCGCGCTGCACGGTCGCTGGGCATGAGCGCGTTCCAGGCATACCGGATGATCATCGTGCCGCAATTGCTGCGCGTGGTGTTCTACCCGCTCAGCAATCAGATGGTCTGGGCGGTTCTGATGACCTCGTTGGGCGTCGTGGTCGGTCTCAACGACGACCTCACTGGCGTCACCCAGGACTACAACGTCAAGACCTTCCGCACCTTCGAATATTTCGCCATGGCCGCGGTGCTCTATTACCTGATCGCCAAGCTGATCGTCGGCCTCGCCCGACTGTCGAGCTGGCGCCTGTTTCGCTACTGAGGAGCGGCGCATGTTCTCTACCAGCCTCACCGCGACAGACCTGGTGTACATGCTCGACGGCGCCTGGGTCACCCTGCAACTGACGTTCTGGGCAATCCTGCTGGGTTCGTTCGTCGGTTTGCTGTGTGGCCTGCTGCGGGCTTTGCTGCCACGCACCAGCTTGCCGCTGGCCTGGGTGCTGGACGTGTTCCGCAGCGTGCCGCTGCTGATTCAGTTCGTCCTGCTCAATTCGTTCAAAAGCATTGCCGGGCTGAACATCAGCGCCTTCAGCGTCGGCTGTCTGGTGCTGGGTGTGTACGCCGCGGCGTACTTCACCGAGATCGTACGCAGTGGCGTGCTGGCCGTGTCGCCGTCAGTGCGCCGCGCCAGCCGCTCGCTGGGCCTGAGCTACTGGCAGGACCTGCGCTACATCGTCCTGCCGATGGCCACCCGAGTGGCCTTCCCCGGCTGGCTCAACCTGGTGCTCGGGGTCATGAAGGACACCGCACTGGTGATGTGGATCGGCATCGTCGAACTGCTGCGCGCATCGCAGACCATCGTCACGCGCATACAGGAGCCGCTGCTGGTGCTGTGCATCGCCGGCCTCATCTATTACGTCATGAGCCTGGTAGTCGCACGCCTGGGCGCTCGTCTGGAAAGAAGGTGGCAGGAAAATGATTGAGATCGACAACGTACACAAATCCTTCGGCGAACTGGAGGTCATCAAGGGCGTCAGCTTGACGGTGAGCAAGGGTGAGGTGGTGTCGATCATCGGTGGCTCGGGTTCGGGCAAGTCCACACTGCTGATGTGCATCAACGGCCTTGAACCGATCCAGAAAGGCAGCATTCGGGTCGATGGCGTCGAGGTCCATGAGCGCAGCACCGATCTCAACCGGCTGCGCCAACGCATCGGCATCGTCTTTCAGCAGTGGAATGCGTTTCCCCACCTGACTGTGCTGGAGAACGTGATGCTGGCGCCGCGCAAGGTGCTGGGCAAGAGCCGAGAGCAGGCCGAGGCACTGGCCGTCCAGCAGTTGACCCATGTTGGCCTGGGCGACAAGTTCAACACCTTTCCCGGCAAGCTGTCGGGTGGCCAGCAGCAGCGCATGGCGATTGCCCGGGCGCTGGCCATGTCGCCGGACTACATGCTGTTCGACGAGGCCACCTCGGCGCTCGATCCCCAGTTGGTCGGCGAAGTGCTCGACACCATGCGCATGCTGGCCGAAGACGGCATGACCATGGTGCTGGTGACCCACGAGATTCGGTTCGCCCGCGATGTATCCGATCGTGTCGCTTTCTTTCGCAACGGCCTGGTGCATGAGATTGGTAGCCCGGATCAGGTCATTGGCAATCCCTTGCAGCCGGAAACGGCGGCCTTCCTGAAATCGGTCAAGTGACACCCGCTATGCGGTGGCCCACGACAGCCAGACTCGATAGCTAAATACCATCACTGCAAACGTATACGAAATACGATTAAACAAAGGAGTAATTCGCATGAGCAAGCGCATCAACTGGAGCGGCGTGTTTCCGGCCGTCACCACCCAATTCAACGATGACTTTTCCATCAATCTGGAAAAGACCCACCAAGTGATTTCCAACGTAATCCGCGACGGCGTGTCCGGGTTGGTGGTCTGTGGTTCGGTGGGCGAGAACACCTCGCTGACCGCCGAGGAAAAGATCGCGGTTACCGAGGTGGCCGTAGACGCCTCCGGTGGGCGGGTACCGGTCATCTGTGGTGTGGCCGAATTCACCAGTGTCGCTGCCGCGAAAACGGCCAACGCGGTGCGCCAGGCCGGCGTCGATGGCGTCATGTTGATGCCGGCCCTGGTCTACGGATCCAAGCCCTTCGAGACCGCCGAGCATTTTCGCTACGTGGCCAAGCACGCCGACGTGCCGTTGATGGTTTACAACAACCCGCCAATCTACAAGAACGACGTCACCGCCGAGATCCTCATCTCTCTGGCCGACTGCGACAACGTGGTGTGCTTCAAGGACTCGTCTGGCGATACCCGGCGTTTCATCGACGTGCGCAACGAGGTAGGCGACCGTTTCGTGCTGTTCGCCGGGCTCGACGACGTCGTTCTGGAAAGCATCGCGGTGGGTGCCGAAGGCTGGGTGTCGGGCATGTCCAACGTCTTCCCACAGGAAGGTGAAACCATCTTCCGCCTGGCCAAGGCCGGACGCTTCGCCGAGGCCATGGAAATCTACCAGTGGCTAATGCCGATCCTGCACCTGGACGCCCGTGCGGACCTGGTGCAATGCATCAAGCTCTGCGAAGCCATCATGGGCCGCGGCAGCGCCCTGACCCGCCCGCCACGCCTTGCCCTGCCGGAGGAAGACCGCCTGTTCGTTGAGCGCATCATGGCCAAGGCCTTGGCCAACCGCCCCACCCTGCCCGACGTCGGTCTTTGAATCATGCCCGGGCCAGGCGCATCCGCCAGGCCCGGCCCGCTGTCACAGCCACCCCCCAGGAAGCCTGATCATGTCCACTTCTTCCAACGCGACCAACCCGGCGGGACTCAAGCGCGTCGTAGCGGCCGCCATGGCCGGCACCGTCGCTGAATGGTACGAGTTCTTTCTCTACGGCACGGCGTCGGCGCTGGTCTTCGGTCAGCTGTTCTTTCGCCAGACCGACAGCCCCATCGATGGCATCATCGCAGCTTTCGCGCTGTATGCCGTGGGTTTTCTGGCGCGACCACTGGGCGGGCTGGTGTTCGGCCACTACGGGGACAAGTTCGGACGCAAACGCCTGCTGCAACTGAGCCTCGTGGTGGTGGGTATCACCACGTTCCTGATGGGCTGCCTGCCAGGTTTTGCCACCATCGGTTACGCCGCGCCGGTATTACTGGTGCTGTTGCGCCTGATCCAGGGTTTTGCCTTCGGCGGCGAGTGGGGCGGAGCGATCCTGCTGGTGTCCGAGCACTGTCCCGACAACCGCCGCGGTTTCTGGGCCAGCTGGCCGCAGGCAGGCGTGCCGGCGGGCAACCTGATCGCCACGGTCGCGTTGCTGGGGCTGTCCAGCGGGCTTTCCGAAGAGCAGTTCCTGGCCTGGGGTTGGCGGGTGGCGTTCTGGCTGTCGGCCATCGTCGTGCTGATCGGCTACTGGATCCGCAGCAGCGTGGACGACGCGCCCATCTTCAAGGAAGCCCAGGCGCGGCAGGCGTTGATTCAATCCGAACAACTGGGTGTAGTCGAGGTACTGCGCCACCATTGGCGTTCCGTGTTGGTGGGCATCGGCGCGCGGTTTGCCGAGAACATTCTGTACTACACGGTGGTGACCTTCTCCATCACCTACCTCAAGCTGGTGGTGCACAAGGACACGTCGCAGATTCTGCTGCTGATGTTCGGCGCACACTTGCTGCACTTTTTCATGATTCCGCTGATGGGTTACCTGTCCGACCTGATCGGCCGCAAGCCGGTTTACCTGACCGGGGCGGTACTGACAGCATTCTGGGGGTTCGTCGGCTTTCCGATGATGGATACCGGCAACAACTGGCTGATCATGGCAGCGATCACCCTGGGTCTGGCCATCGAATCCATGACCTATGCGCCCTACTCGGCGCTGATGGCCGAGATGTTCCCAACCCACGTGCGCTACACCGCCCTTTCACTGTGTTATCAAGTCGCACCGATTTTTGCCGGTTCGTTGGCTCCACTGATCGCGATCACCTTGCTCAACAAATACCAGAGCTCCACGCCTATCGCCTTTTACCTGGTGGGCGCCGCGGTGATCTCGATCATCGCCGTCAGCCTGACCCGAGAAACTCGGGGCAAATCGTTGCGCACAGTGGACGCCGAAGCGGCCACACGCGTGGCCGCCCGTGAGCAGGCTGAAGTAACGCGCGCCAAACTGGTCTGAGCGGTTGGCGCTGCCCCCCCACCGTCAGCGCCTCCTCAAAGCCCCAGATCACTCAAGCCTGGGTGATCGTCGGGGCGGCGGCCCAGGGGCCAGTGGTATTTTCGCTCGGACTCGGCAATGGGCAGGTCGTTGATGCAGGCGAAGCGCCGTTGCATGAGCCCGTTGGCGGCAAACTCCCAGTTCTCGTTGCCGTAGGAACGAAACCAGTTGCCCGAATCGTCGTGCCACTCATAGGCGTAGCGCACGGCGATGCGGTTGTCGGCAAAGGCCCACAGTTCCTTGATCAGGCGATAGTCCAGCTCTTTGCGCCATTTGCGTTCGAGAAACGCCTGGGCCTGGGCGCGCCCTTCGATGAACTCGCTGCGGTTACGCCAGTAGGTGTCCTGGGTATACGCCAGCGCCACCTTGGCGGCATCGCGGGAGTTCCAGCCATCCTCGGCGCCACGCACCTTCTGGATCGCGGTTTCGAGGGTGAACGGCGGCAGTGGCAGGCGTTTCTCTTCGCTCATGTCGATGCTCCTAGAGTCGATGCTCCTAGAAAGGTTTGTAAGGCAGGAATTTGCCGTCCAGCGTGATCACGGCGCGCGATCCGCCTTCTGGGTCTTCGACCTTCTTGATGTCGAGCTTGAAATTGATCGCGCTGATAATGCCATCACCGAACTGCTCGTGGACCAGCGCCTTCAGGGTCGTGCCATAGACCTGGACCATCTCGTGGAAGCGATAGATCGTCGGATCGTTCGACACGTCTTCGGCATTGCCGCGCAGGGGTATGGTCTGCAACTCGACCACCGCTTCGGCGTCCAGCCCCAACCGTTCGGCCACCACTTCGGCCACTGCCTGAGGCAATGGATGCTGGCCCAACAGCGCGGCGGTCACATACACCGTGCTCAACCCGGTGCCTTCGGCCAGGCCCGCCCAGGTCAGGTTGTTCACGGTCTTGGCCTGCAGGACGCGCTCGGTCAGGGTCTGGCGTGGTGCCTTGGAAACGTTGCTCTGGGACATGGTCGATTCTCCGGATGGGAACGCAAGGTCAGGTGTAACGCTTGGAAGCACAGAATCAACAAAACCCACCATAATGGCCAAGACTCATTTCAGATCATTTCCATAATTCCAACTTATGGTGAAGCCGTGCTGCTACGTCATATCCGCTACCTGCTGGCCGTTGCCGATCACGGTAATTTCACCCGCGCCGCCGAGGCGCTGCATGTGTCCCAACCTGCGTTGTCGCAACAGATAAAGCAACTGGAACCGAGCATGGGCGTGCCCTTGTTCGACCGCAGTGGCCGCAGCATCGTCCCCACCGATGCCGGTCGCGTGTACCTGGAACATGCGCGGCGCTCGCTGCGAGAGCTGGAGGCGGGTCGGCGCGCGGTGATGGACGTCAGCGACCTGTCGCGCGGCCAACTGCGCCTGGGCGTCACGCCGACCTTCAGCGAATACCTGGTAGCGCCGCTGATCGACCGCTTCTCGGCACGGTATCCAGGGGTGGCGATCAGCCTCACGGAAATGTCGCTGGAACAGATCCTCGACGCCCTGGCCCGCGATCTGTTGGATGTAGCCATCGGCTTTACCGGCGAGCATGGCGCCGACATCGATGCGCAACCGCTGTTCGAGGAGAAACTGTGCCTGGTCACGGCAGGCTCGGCGCTGGACCCCGGCCTGCAGAACAAGGCGCTGACCCTGGCCGATCTGCAGACGCTACGCTTCGCCCTGCTGGCCCCGGCCTTTGCCACGCGCATCTCGGTGGATGCCTGGTGCCGCAAACAGCGCTTCACGCCCAACATTGCCCTGGAAGCGAATTCGATCGCCATATTGCTCAAGGTGATCAAGCAGGGGCGCATGGTGACGATCCTGCCCGATGCCATCGTGCGCGAGCAGCCCGACCTCTACGAGCTTCGTACCAGCCCGGTGCTGCCCAGGCGCACGGCGGCCTTGCTACGGCGCAAGAACGGCTATCGCAGCGTCGCCGCCGATGCATTCGCCCAGTTGGTAAAAGGTTCGCAGGCGTGAACGCACCGGTACCGGCCGCAAACTTTTTCCGGATTCAGGCGTCAGCTTGATAGCGACCTTTCGCTATAGAACAAGGACTCACCATGGTTTTCTTCATCTTCCTCCTGGCCTGCGCTGCTGCGGCCAGCACCGGCATCATCTTCAAACCCGGCCAATGGTACGCCTCGTTGGTCAAACCCCGTTTCACCCCGCCGAACTGGGCCTTTCCCGTAGCCTGGACGGTCATCTACCTGCTGCTGGCCTGGGCCGGCTACCGCCTGACCCAACTGACCGGCAGCGAGACGGTCCTGGCGCTCTGGGCCGCGCAGATCGCCCTCAATACCCTGTGGACACCGGTGTTCTTCGGCGCCCACCGGCTGCTGGCCGGGCTGGTGATCATCGTATTGCTGTGGCTGGTGACCGCCGCCATGGTGGTTCTGGCCATCCGCCTGGACCTGATCACCGGGCTGATCCTGTTCCCCTATCTGGCCTGGCTGTGCGTGGCGGCCGCGCTGAACTTCTCGATCCTGCGCAACAACCGCTGAGCGCGGTGCCACGCCGCCTGGCTCAGCTCAGATGGCGAACTCACCCACCAATGCCGTCAGGCCGACCGCCAGTCGCGACACCTCGCCACTGGCGGTCGCCGTCTGGGTGGCCCCTGCCGCACTCTGCATCGAAAGATCGCGAATGCTGGTGATGTTGCGGTCGATCTCCCGCGCCACCTGGGCCTGTTCTTCGGCAGCGGTCGCGATCACGGTGTTGCGTTCGCTGATCAGGTTGATCGATTCGGAGATCTGGCTGAGCGAGGTGCTGGCATGCTGCGCCACGGCCGACGAATCGCTGGCCATCTGCTGGCTCTGCTCCATGGCCTGGACGGCCTGCACCGAATCGGTCTGCATCGAGCCGATCATCTTCTCGATTTCCTGGGTCGATTGCTGCGTGCGGTGCGCCAGAGCGCGCACTTCATCCGCGACCACGGCAAAGCCTCGGCCCTGCTCACCGGCGCGGGCCGCTTCGATGGCGGCGTTCAATGCCAGCAGGTTGGTTTGTTCGGCAATGGCGCGGATCACCTCGACCACCGTGTTGATCTCCCGCGCCCGAGCCGACAGCTGCTTGACCTGAGTGCTGGTGCTGCCCACGTTGGTTGCCAGCGCCTGGATAGCGGTCAGGGTCTGTTCGACCTTGCCCAGACCATCCCTCGCCAGCGATTGGGTGGTGGCCGAGGCGTCGGCGGCTTCGGCCGCGTTGCGCGCCACCTCGTCGACCGCCGAGCTCATCTGGGTGACCGCACTGGCCGCCTGATTGACTTCATCGTTCTGGCGCACCAGCCCCCGGCTGGATTCCTCGGTCACCGCGCTCATCTCTTCCGAGGCGGCGGCCAATTGGCTCGAGCTGTCGGAAATGTGCGCGATCGTCTGCCGCAGGTTGGCCTGCATCCGCGCCAGCGCCGTGAGCATGCTGGCGGCCTCGTCCTGGCCAACCACGACGATCTGTTCGGTCAGGTCCTTGCGCGCGATGCGCTGGGCAATCTGCACGGCTTCGTTGATGGGCTGGGTGATGCTGCGAATCAACAGCGCAGCGAGCAGAATAGTGGCCAGCACTGCTGCGGCGATCAGCGCAATGACCCAATTGCGTCCGGACTCGAAGGTCGCCAGCGCCGCATCGCCGGCGTCGGTGGCACCGCGATCGTTCAGCGCCATGAGC
>Ga0308166_1002096_pt1 | contig 19143 bp, 13 predicted proteins | sample PhyCR2_2_FD_202137 | JGI IMG/M metagenome (GOLD analysis project Ga0308166, IMG submission 202137) | Phyllosphere microbial communities from UC Gill Tract Community Farm, Albany, California, United States - DLSLCC.R2 | ecosystem: Host-associated > Plants > Phyllosphere > Unclassified | place... | reverse complement strand
AAAACCTGTGTTTTCCTTGGCAGGTTTTATGGTTAGTTTTACTTCTTTACCAGTATGAAGTCCGATTCCGGAAAGGGTCACTTCCTGCTGAAGTGTTTTTTGCATATCACTCATTAGTTTTATCTTTTGAGGTCTTCTCAAGATTGTTTATTCTTTTTACGATTTCAGGAAGGTTTCTGAAATGGACGTAGCTTCTGAGGTAATCGTTATAGGTAATGGCAGGCGATCCGTAAACGGTCTCTTTATCATTCACATGGGTATTTACGCCGCTCTGGGCCTGGATTCTTACCTGGCTGCCGACTTTGATATGGCCTACGATGCCCACCTGGCCGCCGATCTGGTTCCAGTCGCCGATGGTGGTAGAGCCTGCGATTCCCGCCTGCGCGGCAATCACGTTATTTTTTCCTATTTTTACGTTGTGGGCAATCTGGATGAGGTTATCGATCTTTGTTCCTTTCCCGATGATGGTAGAACCGATGGTTGCCCGGTCGATGCTGCAGTTGGAACCGATTTCCACGTCATCTTCAATAATTACATTTCCCAGCTGCGGAATTTTTTTAAAGCCTTCCGGCGTCGGCTGGAAACCGAATCCGTCGCCTCCGATCACGGTATTGGAATGCACGATGCAGTTATCCCCGATAATACAGTAGTCATAAATCCTTGCTCCGCTGTCGATCTTACAGTTTTTTCCGATCTTTACGCCTTTACCAATATATACCTGCGGGTAGATCTGGGTTCCTTCGCCGATTTTAGCTTTTTCAGAAATATAGGTAAAGGTTCCTATGTAAACATGATCTCCCAATATGGCGGTTTCATGAATGGAAGCTCCGTCTTCAATACCGCTTTTCCGGCCCTGCATTTCCTGATACAGGTTCATCAGGATCTGGAATGAAAGATAGGCATCCTTTACAGCAATAACGGTAGGCAGGTAGGCCTCTTTGGTTAAAAGGTTTTCCGAAACAATGATCACGGAACACTTTGAAGTCTCCAGATACGGGATAAACCGATCCTGTGCAATAAAAGAAAGATGGCCTGTTTCCCCGCCTTCAATGGGTGAAACTCCAGTAATAAGCGCATTTTCGTCACCTATTATTTTTCCGTCGATAAAACCTGCAATCTGCGAAGCTGTAAATTCCATATTCTGCAAAGATAAGAAATTCTGTAATTCGCAAACATCTTTTAATTTTAGGATTTTAATTTTTAATATTCTTTAAGAAATCGGGACGTCCATATCCCGGGGGAAAGTAAGGATATGGCGCTGGGTTTTATTGATCATCAGACCGGACAGCAGCTGGTCTTCGGATTCGTCCAGCCTTATTTTCTCACCGTTCTTCCGGAGGAGGTAAATCGGCTGCTTTTCAGCATCATAAGGGAGGAGTTTTCTTTTGATTTCATGTACCAGTTCATTCCCGTTATCGATTCCGAAAAATTCATTCGCCATTTTTATTTTTTCTTCAATAAATTCTTCTCCGAAGGCATGGGATGAAATAATGGTTTTCGGAAGGTTTCTCTGAATGACACAGGTACACCAGTAAGACAGTATCTTATCATCGGCATTCTGCCAGTTCTTCATGGCCTGGATAATATCGTTGTCATCAAGCTGGGTAAACCGTTCCACATCTTCATCCGTAGCCGCACTTTTTTCACGGTAGAGGAAATACGTCAGGTTCTCGGTAGCCGGCAGATGAATGCCCTGAGAAACGAGGTATTTTGCCCTTTCCAGAATTTTGACCAAAATAAATTCGGCCAAGGCAGAGGTTTTGTGGTAATAGACCTGCCAGTACATGAACATCCGGGCCGTAAGGAAATTTTCGATGGAATAAATCCCTTTGGCATCGATCACCAGTTCGCCGTCATCGCAGACATTCATCATGGAAATAATCCGCTGGGTATTGATATTGCCCTCGGAGACGCCGGTGAAAAAGCTGTCGCGTTTGAGGTAATCCAGCCGGTCGACATCCAGCTGCGAGGAAATCAGCTGATTGAAGAATTTGCGGTGGTATTTCCCCTGGAACATTTCAATGGCACAGGACAGTTCGCCGTTGAACTGTTCGTTCAGGCGGTTCATCAGCAGCAGCGAAAGTTTTTCGTGGTGCCAGTCGTCCATCAGCATACATTCGAGGGCATGGGAGAACGGGCCGTGGCCGATGTCATGCATCAGAATAGCGAGCATTGCCCCCTTTTCTTCATCCTGCGAAATGCTGATCCCTTTCTGCTTCAGGGTCTCCAAAGCCGTAAACATCAGGTGCATGGCGCCCAAAGCATGGTGGAACCGGGTATGGGTAGCTCCGGGAAAAATAAGGTTCAGCAGACCGGTCTGCCCTATTCTTCTCAACCGCTGGAAGTAAGGATGCTCGATGATATCAAATAAAATTTCGTGGGGAATTTTGATAAACCCATGAACGGGATCATTGATGATTTTTAGCTTATTCTGCATTGGTAACGTCCGTATTTACAACAAATTTAGGAATTTTAAATTTGAGTTGCGATTAAATTTCATTAAACCAACCTGTTTTTCAAGGGATCGCCATTTTCTTATTCCGGACATTTAATCTTGACATTCTCTATTTACCTTTCCAAATAAAAAGTACACCCGTTGCCCAGTAAATGCTTAAGATCCCCGATTGCTTCAGAGAGATAAGTCTGGCAGCTGTTTTCAGATAAAATCCGCCTTTAATTTAATTAGCGGAAATATGCCGGAAATATGCGGTTATTTCATTAACTTATATTTAACTTTACGTCTGCGCATTTTGGCAGATTTTACCATTAAATGGTCAGCAATTTGATACAATAACCGTGTAAAAAATTAATTATGTCGGAAAAGATATTATGGATAGATGATGAAATAGATTTACTTAAACCTCACATCGTTTTTCTCGAAAAAAAGGGCTACCAGGTAACCCCTTTAAACAATGTAAACGAAGCTCTTGAACTGATGGACTCGGAGAAATTCGCCCTGGTCCTGATCGATGAAAATATGCCCGGAATTTCCGGACTGGAAGCTATTCCCATGCTCAAGGATAAAGACAATTCCCTGAAAATCGTTATGGTGACCAAAAGCGAAGAGGAACACATTATGGAAGAAGCCATCGGTTCGCAGATTGCCGATTACATCTTAAAACCGGTCAACCCGAACCAGATTTTGTTATCCTTAAAGAAAAACCTTCAGGAAGATAATCTGGTGGAGCAGAAAACGATTCTTCAGTACCAGCAGGAATTCAGAAACCTTTCGATGGAGCTCTCTTACCTGAGAACCTATCAGGAATGGGCGGAATATTATAAAAAAATTGTCAACTGGGAACTTAAATTCGATAAAGTAACGGATAATGAATTTGCAGACCTTCTTCAATCCCAGAAAGAGGAAGCCAACATCCAGTTTGCCAAATTTATCGAGAAGAGTTACGAAGAATGGCTTCACGATTCCGATAAGCCGATGATGAGCCATACGCTTTTCAAGGAAAAAGTAAAGCCGGAGGTTGAAAAAGACAAGGTTTTACTGCTGATGGTGGATAACCTCCGTTATGACCAGTGGAAAGTGGTAGAGCCCCTATTTACGAAATATTACAATAAAGTTTCCGAAGATTATTATTACAGTATTCTCCCGACTGCCACACAGTATGCAAGAAACTCTTTTTTCGCAGGGCTGATGCCGTCTGAAATCGAAAAGCGTTTTCCGGACAAATGGTTTAATGATAATGAAGAAGGAAATAAAAACGAATACGAGCGGGACTTCCTGGAAGACCAGATGAAGAGGATCGGGCTCGGTTCCCGATCGATGAAATACCTGAAAGTGCTGAATGCAGATTTCGAGCGTAAGATTTATGACGATTTCAACCAGCACAAAAACAATGACCTGCTGGTGATCGTTTACAATTTTATCGATATCCTGTCCCACGCGAAAACGGATAACCATATTGTGGATCAGCTGATCCGTGACGATAAGACGTTCCGGTCTTTAACGCTGAACTGGTTTGAAAATTCATCATTGCTGAAAATTATTAAATTGGCAGCAGAAAACGGCTTCAAGCTGGTAATTACCACCGACCACGGGACGGTTTATGTAAAGAAACCGAGCAAGGTAGTCGGCGACCGGGAAACGTCCACCAACATCCGTTACAAGACCGGAAAAAGCCTGACCTATGACGACAGTGATGTGTGGGCAATTTCCAATCCTGAGAAACTGTTTTTACCGAAAGGAAATTTAAGCTCGAAATATATTTTTGCAAAGAATAATATCTTCCTGGCCTATCCTAAAAATTACAACCACTTTGTGAATTACTATAAGGAAACCTATCAGCACGGGGGAATTTCACTGGAAGAATGCATTATTCCGTTCAGTGTCCTGGAACCTAAATAGTCTATTTATTTTAAATGATATGAGGAGCGGAGAAAATATTTGATTTTTTCCGCTCCTTTTTTATTAATATTTTTAAGGCATGAAATTAATCACCTACAACGTCAACGGAATCCGGGCGGCATTTACCAAGGATTTCCTGGGCTGGCTGAAAACCGCCGACCCCGATGTCATCTGCGTCCAGGAAAGCAAGGCGGGGAACGACCAGATCGATATTGAAAGCCTTGAAAAGCTGGGCTACCACAGCTACTGGCATTCGGCCGTAAAAAAAGGCTACAGCGGCGTCGGAATCGCCTCAAAAATCAAACCCAACCATATAGAGTACGGCTGCGGCATCGAAAGCTACGACAGCGAAGGGAGAATCATCCGGGCAGACTTCGACGGTTTTTCTGCCATTTCGGTATACGTCCCTTCCGCATCCAATATTGAAAGGCTGGAATTCAAGATGCAGTTCTGCCGCGATTTCCTGGACTACATTAAAAACCTGAAGAAGGAAATCCCGAACCTCATCATTTCAGGGGATTTCAACATCTGCCACGAAGCGATCGACATCCATGATCCCGTGCGCCTGAAAAACGTTTCCGGATTTCTACCGATGGAACGGGAATGGATGACGGATTTCATCAATGAATGTGAACTGATCGACAGTTTCCGGTTTTTCAACAGTGAGCCGGATCATTATACCTGGTGGAGCTACCGGCAGAATGCCCGTGGGAAAAACAAAGGCTGGCGGCTCGATTACAATTTCACTTCCTACAGCCTGAAAGACAAGCTTACAAGGGCTGTTATTTTAAAGGAAGCCGTGCATTCCGACCATTGCCCGGCAATGGTGGAGCTGAGCCTTTAAAGATTTTGTGGTACCAGAACCGTAGGTTTTAAGAATTTAAGATCATCTTCAAAAGTATTGCAGTGAATCCGGAAAAAAGGCCGTTCCACGAATTGTGAAGCGGCCTTTTTAGTCTGATTTTGTTCAGATAAAATCTTAATGATCTGAGCTTCTGAAAATTTACTGCTTTTCATAAGCTTTCAAATTTAAAAACTATATTTTTAAATGTTCCGGTTTTGGGGGAAGATTACACAACTATTAATTTTATGATGTAATCAAAATTAATTTTCTTTCAGAAAGTAGTTTACATATTGACCATTCATTCCCAGTGGAATTATTTCATCTCCGTGAATCTTCCAATATTCATTTTCAAAAACTCTTTTCTGCTCAAAAATTATATCAAAATAATTTACCTTAGAATTTGTTACTTTTATAATAGGAGAATGTAATCCAATTGTATTTACAAGAAAAAATGAGATTGGCTTTTCTTTTATAATAGATTTGTCAAATTGATCTCTATAAACAATTGTATCTTGCCTATCATTAATTACATATAAATGATAATCAATAATATCTTGCTTAGAATCTCTTACTTGAAAAGTTACATTTTTATTTTTTTTTAAATTTTCCTTAACAATAATTTTAGATCTTTGTGGACTACTATCTAATACTAAGATCGTATCATTTCTCAATTGCCAATTACCTTCAATCTCACTTCTACCTCCCATATGGATTTGATTATTGTACTTAAATTTCCCATTTACTTTAAGTTCTATACTTTCAGAAAAGAAACGATTCTTATATGAGTAAACTTTTGTATCTGTTTGTGAAAAACTTGTTGTAAAAACAAGCATAAATATTATAATATTGTATTTTTTCATTTAATCTTTTTTTGTTGTCCTTTTTTGAAATCATTTTCCCAGCCCTTATAAACTTCATCTACTTTAGTATTATTTTCTCCAGCTATAATTGTTTTTTGAATTAGTTGTTTTCCTGCTTCTGAATTAATATCAATTGGTCCATTTTTTAGTCCTTCATAACTTATTATATTATTTGCCTTCCCAAAATCTCTAACATTTTGATCATTCATTTTTAATGGATATCCATCTTTTAAAGTTTCAGGTGATTCGAAAAACCTCTTCCCAACGGTTAATGCTCTTTCTCTATTATAGGATTCTGTTTCATCCGTAATATCATATAATCTCCCATAGCCTAAATCATCAACCATTAGAGATACCGCGCCACTTTCAAATTGAGATGCATGTTTCAATTCATGACCCACTACTCCAATACTATTATCTCCGATACTTATGCTCACTTCATTTTTAGATAGATTATAAAATGTTGCCCCGCCTTGCATTGAACTGTTTAAATAAACATTGTAAATCTGACTTGATGTCTCAAGTTCTATAATTTCATCAAGAATAGTATTATAAAAAGACAGTAATTTACCACCCAGTTCAGGACTGACCAATCCTTGATCAATAAACTTTTTAATATTATCAACATTTTCACTGATTTGGGTTTTATAATTTTTAACAATCTGATTTGAATCCTCTATTTTTCTTCCATCAGGATCTATATATCTTAAAGGATTGTTTACGGCGTAAACAAAAGGAGAGGTATTTAAATATTTTTCATTTAATGGATCTACTGCAAACCATCTCCCAATATCCGCCATATACATCCGGGCCCCGAAATCATACATCCCCGTTTCCTGAAGCTCCTTGCCTCCGAATTTATACTTCACGTAGCTTCCTGCTCCAAAATACGAGTTCCCCGTTTTCAGGTGGTTCATCCCGAACGGATAGTAATCATTGTTATCCTTTAATTGAAGAGCGCCTGCGCTGTTTCTGGCGAAACTGACCCTTACATTTCCTGGTAAATATTTTTTAAATAAACAGATGATCTAAATGACCATCTGTTTTCTATTAATTTTATTTAAATATTCTACAATAATATCTATCAATAAACAAAATTTACATATTTGAAACATAACCTATGCCTTCAATCATCTGAATTTTTTATCAATTTATCCAGTATTGTGACATCGCCAATATATTCTTCTCCTCTTTGTACAGAATATTGTTGGTCTACTTTAATCTCTTGTTTCACAAAATCATAAAATGTAAAAGCAAGAAAAATTTTAAAAGGTGAATTATATGATACTGTTTGATTTTCTATAATTTTATAAACAAAACTATATCTATAATTTTCGTTTAAAACTAGGAATAACCAATTTATTTCATCATCCTGAGGATCCAAATTAGATTTTAGCATTTTGCTTCGAGAAATATTTAATTCTCCTAAATAATGAAATTCTCTATTTGTTGTAAGCATATTTTATTGTTTTATAATTGGTTTTATAGCTTTAAGTATTTTTTGATTAAAAATAAATGCCCCAATACCATCTGTCCCTGGCGACCAATATTTCATTGGATTATTGGAATTATAAATGACACCTTCAACAACATTATATCCTTCTGGATAAAGTTGCTTTCCAAATAGATGCGCATCTTCAAGAGATTTAGCAAAATATTTAGCTTCTGTCAAACCATTTTTTACAAAAAATTTACCTGTTGAATTTATTGATGCTAGTTCAACATCATTTACTGCTCTAAAAACTCTTGTTTCGGTTTTAAGTACATCATCAGTTGCTCTTCCTTTTGTAACTACAATAGCCACTACTGCTAAAGCTATTGACGCATATGGATGATTTTCAGCAACTCTGTTTAGGCCAAGTCCAATAAGATCAGTAATCCCAAATAAGTCGCCACTCATCATATAAGCAGAGCCATTGTGTAATACCGGTTTAAAAGGTTGATTTGCATCAAATACAGCTTTGTTCCAAGCAGACTGCATTGCTGCAATACCATTGTAAAAAATATCATGGTTGATATTGTATGTACTTATAGCACCTCCCCAATGTTTTGCACTTCCATAACCATTTAGAACAAGTTCCGGTAAATTAATATCAATATTGTCAGTATTAAAAAAATAATTCCCTGTATAATCCACGGTATGCTTCCCATAATCAAACCCTTCGTTACCGTTGTTTTTCCATTCACCTCCTATACTCCACATCTTTTCCAGGGCTGCATCTTCCAGCATCCCGTTTGGATCGGTAAACATGACCGGATTATTGAAGCCATAGCGATATGGCGTAAGATCTGTATGTACTTCCGCCATGGGATCTGTGGCAAACCATCTTCCGACATCCGCCATATACATCCGGGCTCCGAAATCATACATTCCCGTTTCCTGAAGCTCCTTGCCTCCGAATTTATACTTCACGTAGCTTCCCGCTCCGAAATATGAGTTCCCCGTTTTCAGGTGGTTCATCCCGAACGGATAATAATCGTTGTTGTCTTTAAGCTGAAGAGCGCCTGCGCTGTTTCTGGCGAAACTGACCCTTACATTTCCCAGATGGTCTTTGTACTGGTAAATATACTGATCATTTGTGTAATCGTAAAATCCTTCGGCGGTGGGCAGGAACTGCAGGTCGGCGGTTTTGGCTGCCGTTGCTGTAAATCCACTCTGGTCGGGGGAAAAGGCCTGCGGCTGCATCGCCCTTGCCGAGAACATATCGCTGCTTCCCCCGCCTCCCGAATTCGGGGATTCCGTTTTGGAATACTGGAAGCCGTCCAGGTAATCCACCGTTGTTTTGGAAGTGGTGGTACCGGAAAAACCGGAAACTATGGTTGTATTTTCTTTTCTCAGCTTGGTGCCGTCTGCACCGTATTTGGTATTGATGGTAATGTCTTCGACACCGCCCCTGTTCAGGTGTAAGAAATCGGAGAGGTTGAGATGGTTGTATTTGATATCCATTCCTTTATCCGGCATTTCCGTCATATTTCCGTTCAGGTCGTATTTGATCAGCTGCCCGCCGCCTTCGTAGCCGGTCTGGTTGTAGGAATAATCATTGATGTTGGTGGCCTGGTTGCCGCTGTAATCGTATTTCAGTTTATCGATCAGCGTGGCGGTCGTGCTTCCGTATTCTGCAATGGCGGTCCTGTAAAGATCCGTGATGTTCCCGTTCACGTCATAATCCAGCGATTCGGTATTCTCCTTGCTGTAAGGATTGCCCGGGTTCTGGTAATAGCCGGCCGACAGGCGGTTCAATGCATCATAGGCGTACCCGTATCTTTTAGGTGCCAAAGGAGGATTAACCCCGATGGTTTCCACCGACCTCCAGTCTGTTTCGGCAATATTCCCGTTGTATCTTCCCGTTACATTTTTATTGGGAAACAAAGCCTGGTCGGGATTACCGATTCCGTCTTTCCGGTTATATTTCACTTTATAGGCAAACAGCTTCCCGCCCAGGTCGGAAACAGCCATCTGGTCTTTGTTTATTTCCGTCAGCCAGCCCCTGATGTTGTACGCATAATCGATGCTCTGCAGGCTGTTACCTACTTTTTTGTTTTTCAGCTCCGAAAGCTCGTTGTAGGTATTTTCCGCCAGCAGTTCTTCGGGTTTGCCGTCTACCTGGTGGTAATGCTGAAGAAGCCTGTTCTGAGGGTCATAAACAAACCTTTCTTTCACGGTCACTCCCGTCTCCCCCTGTTTTCTCAGGTGGTAAATGTTGGTTTTCTGAACCACGCCTGCAAAGTCCAGCAGGGATTCTGTTCTCGTATAGCCTCCCAGGTAATTTACCGAATGGGAACCGATGGCCCGGCCTTTTGTATCATACCAGATAAAATCCTTAGTCCAGCCATTATCTTCTATATTTTTGGTATAGGTAGCCGTCGGCAGCGTTTTCGTGCTTACCGCAGCATTTTGGGCATCCTGGCTTAATACATTTTCCCCTAGAATCTGTGTTGGGATGGTCACCTCACCCGGAAGCGGAGGATAGGTATCGTAATAATTGACGCTTAGAACCGTCATGCTTCCCGTTGGAAAGGCATTTTTGGTGTAATACACATCCATACCGTTCAGGGTAAAAGGAGTGGTGCTTCTTTCTTCATTGTTTCCCGCATTCGCTGCCATATTGTTAATAGCGGTCTGCATGGCCAACCGGGAAGCCGTATTAGCAAAAAATCCGGTATATACCACCCTTCCGAATTTGTCGTATTTGGTGAACATCCAGCCTTTTTTGGTAAAATTATTGATTGTTCCTGCAAGCATCGCATCTTGGGTTAATACGACCCTGTCCTGCTTGTCATACACGAGATATTCCCAGCCTTTTCCCGGAATTCTCTTTTCCGCCAATCTTCCAAAATCATCATAACGGTACTGGTAGCACAGGCTGTTTCGTTTGGTCTCGTCAATGGATGCCAATGCCGCTGCCAGTGGCGGAATTACAAAGGCCAGCTGGTTGTATTCGTTATAGACATAATACGTATTTACATCCTGCGTGCCGTCGTTTTTCCTAATGAGCACCGTCTGCCCTTTGCCGTTTTTATATTCGGTTGTGGTGTTTCCATCTTCATCGGTAACGGAAGTTTTCATCAGCGTATTTACCGGATAATAAGCGTCTGTAAAACCCAGCTGGGAATCGGTTCTCCCTTCCACCCATGTAGTGGAAATGCCGTATTTCTTTACTTCGGTTGCTGAAGTATTGGTATTGTAGCTGTAGGTAACCGGCTTGTCTTTCCATGCCTCGCCGACATTATAGCTTTTCTTAATCCTCGTTAAAGGTGCATTTTCGATCACCTGTTCCGAATATATTTTTTCTGCACCGTAGATCTCCGGATCGGCCGCATTGTTTAACGGGTTTTCATAAAATGCCCCGTTCTGGGTTCCGGTCTGGGGAACCGGCAGGTAAGATCTGGACTGCCTTCCGTACAGGTCGTATTCGATATGGCTTACCACATCTTTCTGTGCGGGGGAAGCCTTGATCCCGACAACCTGTCTGGGCCTTCCCAGGCCGTCGAAATATTGTACGGTTTCCGCCTTTTTAATGCAGTCTGCATCCAGGCAGTTCCTGGTATATATATAGTTTTGGGTACCGGTAGGTGATACGGTCTGGGCCAGGAACTGTCCGCAGGCCAGCAGAAAACCTCCGACGATTGATCTCTTTTTCATGATTTTTCTTTTTGAATAGTTAAACGGAGGGGTTTTAAGGAATATCAGGGATAAATTCTACCGGGGTGGTCACATCAATGGTAATGATGGTGCCATTGGGAATCGGAGTCGTGGAAGGCCGTCTGGCCCTGATGTTCCCGTTCGGATAGATGGTAATCTTCCAATCCCCGGAAGTTACCGTCCTTACAATCAGCCCTTCGGTAGCGATCATACAGCTCTCATCAATTTTCCCGATGGATTTCTCCGTCAGCCAGCTTATGCTGCTGTCATAAGGAAAGCTCATCCGGATTCTGAAATTGGATGTATCCGGCATGGTAACAGAGCCGCTAAGCAAAGCAGCGATATCATATCCTTTGGTAATGGTGCATGCCACAGGTCTGCATCCTGCCTGCTGATTGGCTGCGTTCTGGCCGTTAAGCTGGATATCCTGAGCCGCCTTCTGATTGGCATCCTGCTTACTGACAGAGGAGAAATATTTATCCGCAGGAACCAAGTAAGTATAATGATTAGGTAAATATCCTGCTCCGCAATTACTGGCTGTAAAATCTCCGCTCATCGCATCATTGGCAAACATCTGCGGTACATAATTATAGCTGTAGGTTTTAATCACTTTCCCATCTTTGTCATAAACCTTCGACATCCGGTGGGAAGAATCGTAGAGATAGGTTTCCCTTAATCCATTGGCGGCGGTTTTTGAAGTAATGCCGATAAGCGGATCATAGGTATAGGTCTCGACCTGGTAGCCCTTAAGGGCATTGTCTTTTCTTACATTATCCAATGCCTGGATCAAAGCCGGTTCACTGGAAGGGTCATTATCATCCGCATCGGATGCTGAAACGGCTGCCGTTACCGAAGCGAGACCGGAAACATCCTCATATTTCGCGCCTGTAATTTTTGCAATAGGCTGCGTCTGGTGATAACCCCAGATAGTTGCTGTAGGAATACCGTTTTCAGCTGTAAACTCCCGCAAATTTCCTTTGCTGTCATAATTATTAAAAATAACTCTCTTTGATGAGTTTTGATTGTTAATATTATAACTGAGCGCAGAGGTAGGATATAATGTCGCAGGATCATCCAGCCTGGTCTCTGCCTTCGTCATCACTTTTCCGTCATTTTTCATTTCGGTTTCCAGAGGAGTTCCTACTATATTGGCATTTAAAAGCTTTTGAACACTTTTCTCCAGTGCATATTTAATATTTTTTTCGATGATACTGCCGTCATACAAAGTCTCCTTACGATACACCAGATTGTTGTATTGGTTTTCATAAGTGTTTTCGCTTAAACTTACCAATGCCTGGGAACTTCCGTTGATGTAGTCTTTTACGGTTTTGCTTTCTTTTTTAAGGAGGACTTTACTGATAGCTTCTCCATGATATTTAATGGTATTCACAGGAAAGATTTCCGGCTCATAAGTGAAGGCAGTTTCCTGCAAAAGATTATTATTTACGCCATATACTTCCTGTTGTTTTAGCAGCCCGGCTCTTTTCATATAACTGCTGAAGTCGATTGAAGCATTGTTAATACCTAACAAATTACGCAGGTCGTTCGGATTATAGTAAGTATACCGGGTAAAACTGTTATCCATCATGTTGGTTACTTTCACATTGGAATACTGGATAACCCCAAGATCGTTATTTCCTCCCAGCATAGCCATTTCTCCAAGATCATCCGGCTCCAGCGTCAATCCGCTGGAAACCGAAGGATCCGAAAACTGATTATATTCATACTGTACCCATTTTGCAGGGGTAGTGGATCCCGCATCATAATTTTTTATACTTTTTATCCTTAAGCCGGCACCAAACGCATTCTTATGCTGTCTTGCTTGCTTGGTGGCATAAAAATCAACCTTACCATATCCCTGGATATTTCCTCTTACAATGCCTTTGTTAATCGTATTCAAAGGAACTTTATACACTCTTAGCGATGAAGAGCAATTAAAGGAATTGTTGGCATTTACAAAAGGTTCATACCCTATTACCACCCCGTCTAAACGCTGGAGGTCTATATCAAGAGAATAGGTAACCCCGGGTGGCGGCGCATGAAGCGGCGGGTATGATGAAATGGATGGGACTACAAATACATCGCCCTGATATCCGCCCGGGAAATTGAAAACTTCACTGGAAGCCGATTGCGCGCTGTCGAAAGTCCAGGTATATACTTTATCCAGATCATAATAGTTATAGCAGTTGCCGCTTATACATGGAGCAGGGTCTACCGCCACAGAATTACTCTCGAATTCGTATTCTATCCTTCCGCCCGTAGGAAGATTTATACTTTTCAGGGAATTGGAAGCAACTGTACTCGGAGTGGTGATGTCCGGAGTCATTAAAATACCTCCGCCCAAACTGCATGGTATATAGCCGTTAACATATCCTGAAGCATCTGTACCCGAACCGTTATTGGGAGTATAGTTGAAAGCGTATTTTTGAAGCAAATTATTATCCTTATCCAAACTCGAAAGCTCTTCTAATAGATTATTTATACCCCTTGAGAATGAATATTGACTGATGATATTATCGCTTTTGTCCTTTACTATTAATTTATCCATCTGATACCAGTCTATATCTCCTCTATTTTTTAAAGAATGAGACGTATTATTAGGAACATATGAAAAATTTATACTTCCATAATTTGTAACATTAATTTTTTTAATCTTATGCTGTTGTATAGTTCCTACAGCCTGATTTACCAGTTCAGTTGTTATTTCGTATTCAAATACAGCGATCTGTTGATTTTTATTATTGGTGATTTGGGTTAACAAAAACTCGCTGTTGTAGATTTTTTCTTGCCCTGAAGTACTACTGTTCGACAAATTAACGAACTTCATATAACCGATATTGATCTTATCAAACAGATACGTATTTCCATTGTCATCGATAATGGTAAATGACAAGATTTTACCAGGATTATTGGAATCTTTGGTCAAAAGAATCTTATTTTTTGACGGCTGCAACTGAATAGCCGTAAGCTGTCCTGTAATTTCATCCTTAGCAATATAAAATTTTCCGGTATTTCCTAAAAAACTGTAATTATATATTAGCGATATAGTTTCTGCAGGATAAGCACTCTCCACAATATAATCTTTATCGTACATGCTGGTACCTCTGAAAATACTTCCTCCATATTGAAGGTTCCATCCTCGTCCTACATCGGTGATCATTTTGAAAGCAGAGATGCCCTCTGTAGAGTAAGATAGGGACACCCCTATATTTAGATGATCTGAAGCCAACGGGATATTGGCTAATGGCAAGTTGACGTTAGGAACGCCGGTATGTATATTCGTATCGGAGTTCGTCAGAAGCGTGTTTTTTTGGAACTCCACCGGTTCTGTCTGGCTTTTGTATACATGAAAGGATAATAAGCCTGTTACAAATAAAATCTTATAAATATTTTTCCTCATCTCCATTATTTCTTAATTAATTTAGCACTCGCTGTTTTCCCGTCACCCGTCTTCACCGATACCAGGTAAGCCCCCTGGACCAGCGGCTGCGTATTGATCTTGGTTACTTTATTTTTTGTTTTAATGCTCTGGAGCTGCCTTCCGCCCATATCGTACACCGTAATCTCCGCTTCAAACTTTCCGTCATAGATGGTCCCTGAGCCTGTCGAAGGGAACCCAAGTTCCACATACGCATAATCGCTCACCGGGTTCGGGTAGATCCTGATATCCTGCTTTTCAATCAGCTGGTCAATCTGCTTATCGCCCAGCTTCACGATCTTCCAGTTCTCTTTGCCGAGCTCTTCGGCGCTGGTTCCGGCCAGGATGATCGAGCCGTCGCGGTTCAGCCTGATGTCGGAGAGCCTTTCCTCTCTTTTGCCGGATTCGGCTTTCACGTGCTTTCGCCACTGCTCGTTGCCGTTCTGGTTCAGGTATAGCATCCAGAACTTTTCATCATCCGTTTCGATTCTCCCTTCTGCTTGCGTGTAGCCACCCAGCAAAATTCCTTTGGTCGATTTGTCATCCGAAGCGTGCAGAACGCTCATTCCCATCAGGACATCCCGGTTCTTGAAATTGTAGGACTTCTGCCAGATCTCTTCACCTTTTGTGTTTACGGAGATCAGCCATAAATCGGTTCCTTCTTCAATACCGACGGTTTTATTGCCGGATCTTTCTGATCTCGATTCCCCGCCGATCAGATACCCGGTGGAAGTCATCGCCAATGTTCTTAAATGGTCATCGCCTGTTCCGCCATAATTCTTTTCCCATTCCACTTTGCCGTCTTTGGAAAGCTTAACAATCCAGTAATCACCTTCACCGTAATTGCTGCCGGCTTTTGGATGCCTGCTTCCGGCGGGTGAGGATGAATTCGCAGGCTGTGCTGTATTTCCGCTTCCTATCACGGCTCCGCTTCTGGAATAAATGCCCAGTAAAGCCCCGCCGTCCGGGGTCGGGATCATTTTCTCCACTTCATCCAGGCCTTTTCCGCCTAAAATAAGTTGTGAAAGCTCTTTCCCGTTCTTATCCAGCCGTACGACCAGCACGTCTTTCGAGCCATAGCCTCTGTCCGTTAACTGAGCGGAGCCGAAGTTTACGTTCCCTGCGACAAAGAATCCGAGATCCGTCGTCTGGATTACCGCCCGGGCTTCTTCATCCGCCGCACTCCCGATGGTCTTCTGCCATAATTCATCCCCAAATTCGTTGATTCTGATGAGCCAAAAATCGCTGCCACCTTTAGATTCTTCCTTCTTATCCAGGCCTTTTCCGCTATAGGAAGTTCCTGCAATCAGATAACCTCCCTCCTGCGTATTGATAGTCGCTGACAGCATATCATGGTTTTTTCCGGAGAAATATTTTTCCCAGACTTCTTCCCCTTGTTGGTTCAGTTTAACCACGTGATAATCGTAGCCGTTGTTTTGTTTTGGACTGCTTCCTAAAGGGATACTTCCAGCTTCCATCATCCCGCTTCCCGCTTTTATGGAACTCCCGGTAATTAAATATTGATTGTCGATGCTTGTAGTAATCTGGCTTAAGAAATCCTGGGTCGAAGACCGGATGTCTTTCTGCCAGATCACTTCCTGGGCAGACACGCCCGGAGCTATGCACAGGAAAAGTGCGCTCATGCAGAGTTTTTTCATGTCCTTAGTATAATGTTATTATTAATTTTTAATTGCTGCAAAAGTAAGGTTTTTAGGTCACGGCCAAAAGATGCATTACCTGAATTTAATATGATCCTGATCATGCTCCGGCAAAGCTATGACGGCAATGCGACAAAACGTGACGTATTATTTTTTAATTAAAAAAATTAAATAATATCATCGTCATTCAGAAAAACTTTACCTGACCATTCTCTAACGATGCAAATATACAAATATTAGAAATGAATTGTTGTTTTTGAAACAAAAAGCAATAAATAATTGTTAAAAATCACTATTTTCTTCTTTTTTTGATGTTCTCAGGATATTTCCGGTTATCTTCCAAAACATATCCCGGATACGCTGTAGGCAATGCCCTGAAGAAACCTGAATGAATGCACCTTGCTATTTAAATCAGCAAATCTTTGAACGGATGGATCATGACATTAACCCGGCAACATTTACTTTATCTTCGATAATTTAAAGTGAATTCGAATGAGAAACCGGATTAAAAGGCTGGAAGAGGAAGGCCGGAAGTTTCTTTCGTTAACTCCCCGGTTTTACCATGATGCATAATTTGCAGTTTCTGATCCGGCAGATCAGGCGATGGAAATAAAAAAGTCCGTCCCGCAATTTGCGGGACGGACTTTTAATTTAAATCATAAAATTTAATCGACAATTTCATATTCCACCGGAATGGTACCGTTGCCGGTATCTCCGATTTCATCGAACGCCGCTTTAGACATATCTAAAGCTCTTGTAGAATGGTAAGGCCCTCTGTCATTTACTTTCACTATTACCTCTTTCCCATTGTTCAGGTTGGTGACCTTAATACTTGTTCCGAAAGGAAGCGTTCTGTTTGCCGCGGTGAACTTTGCATTATCAAAGATCTCTCCGCTGGCTGTTTTTCTACCGTTAAATTTCTCGTGGTAGTACGATGCATAACTTGTTTTTTTCGCATCTGTGGCATTTATTTTGAAAGAATAAATACCAAAGGTTGAAATCATCATTATGATTACGAGAATGAATCTTTTCATCATGTTGAAACGTTTATTGGTTTTGACAGGGGCAAATCTATAAGGATTCTCTTAACCAGCCTATTTTAATTGTTAACAGATGTTAATAAAAACTAAAATTTATGTTAACTCAAGCTGTAACCTCCTGCTATCAGCTACTTTAAACCCTATTGTTAAATAGTGTTAAAAAAAGGCTTTAAATGTTAATAAATTTAACTAAACTACTGAAATTAACATAACTTTAACATTTGATTAGGTTTGATAATCAATATGTTAAATATTTTCACAAAGCTTAAAAGACATTTTAGCTTCCGTTTAAAGTACGTTACAGCAGTACTTACAGCGGGATTTCCTTTTTTTAAGGCCAAATAAAAACCGGTGAAAATTTCACCGGTTCTTTTATCGTTAAATTATGCTGATCTGCAAGTTCTGATCAGATCAAATCTTTATACCAATTCACCGTATAAGTCGAATTCTTCAGCAGAAGTGATTTTTACATTGGCAAACTCTCCGATGGAGATATAGGTATTCTCAGCAGAAACCAGAACGGTGTTGTCTACATCGGGTGAATCATACTCCGTTCTTCCGACGAAATAGTTTCCTTCTTTTCTGTCGAAGATACATCGATACACCTGTCCGATCTTCTCCTGGTTTTTTTCCCATGAAACCTGGGACTGGATTTCCATGATCTCTTCTACCCTTGCCTCTTTTACCTCCTGCGGGATATCATCTTCTAAAACGTAAGCTCCGGTATTTTCCTCGTGGGAATAGGTAAAGCAGCCCAGCCGGTCGAACTTCTGGGTTCTTACCCAGTCTTTCAGCTCCTGAAAGATCTCTTCCGTTTCACCGGGATATCCAACGATCAGGGTAGTCCTGATGGCCATATCCGGAACTTTCTCCCTGAATTTTGCCAAAAGCGCATCTGTTTTTTCGTGGGTAGTCCCTCTTTTCATAGACTTCAGCAAGTCTGAATTGATATGCTGCAGCGGAATGTCGATATAATTGCAGACTTTCGGCTTTTCCCTGATGATGTCCAGCACATCTTCCGGGAATCCGCTCGGAAAAGCATAATGAAGACGGATCCATTCGATTCCTTCTATTTTTACCAGTTCTTTCAATAAATCTCCCAGTGCACGCTTTTTATAAATATCAAGACCGTAATAGGTAAGGTCCTGGGCAATCAGGATCAGTTCCTTCGTTCCTTTTTTCGCTAGTTTCTGTGCTTCGGTTACCAGTTTTTCAATCGGAGTGGAAACGTGTCCTCCTCTCATCAGAGGAATAGCACAGAAAGAGCAGGGCCTGTCGCAGCCTTCGGATATTTTAAGGTAGGCGTAATGTTTCGGCGTGGTCGTCATTCTTTCCCCCACCAGTTCATGCTTGTAATCGGCCCCCAGATGCTTCAGCAGGATCGGCAGGTCTCTGGTCCCGAAATACTGGTCTACATCCGGAATTTCACGGATCAGGTCCGGCTTGTATCTTTCGGACAGGCAACCGGTCACGAAAACTTTCTCCACCTCGCCCCTGTTTTTGGCCTCTACATAATCAAGAATCGTATTGATGGATTCCTCCTTTGCATTATCGATAAATCCGCAGGTATTGATGACCACAATATCCCCCCGGTCTTCATGAACCACCTCTTTACCGTTGGCTTTCAGCTGGCTCATTAAAACCTCGGAATCATAAACGTTTTTGGAACATCCAAGCGTTACGATATTTATTTTCTTCTTACCTACAGATTTTGTGCGCATTGTATATTGAATAATAAGTAATTAGTAATCAGTAATTTTTGTGGGTGCAAATTTACGCATAAAAAAAGAACCGAAAGATCAGGTTCTCTATTTAGAATTATT
>Ga0308166_1002092_pt1 | contig 19158 bp, 19 predicted proteins | sample PhyCR2_2_FD_202137 | JGI IMG/M metagenome (GOLD analysis project Ga0308166, IMG submission 202137) | Phyllosphere microbial communities from UC Gill Tract Community Farm, Albany, California, United States - DLSLCC.R2 | ecosystem: Host-associated > Plants > Phyllosphere > Unclassified | place... | reverse complement strand
CTACCATGTCGTTTCACCTATCTGTCGGAGCTTGCCATGCACAGCAGCAAAACCTTATTCATCACCGGTGTCAGCAGCGGCTTTGGCAGCGCGCTCGCGCAAGAAGCGATCAACGCCGGTCACCGGGTGATCGGTACCGTGCGCAACGAGGCCGATCTGAAGTCGTTCGAGGCCTTGTCAGCGGATCGGGCACACGGGGTGTTGCTCGACGTCACCGATTTCGAACGCATCGACGGGGTGATCGCCGACGTCGACGCCACACTGGGTCCGGTCGATGTACTGGTGAACAACGCCGGTTACGGTCATGAGGGCATTTTCGAGGAGTCACCACTAGCAGAGATGCGGCGACAGTTCGACGTCAACGTGTTCGGCGCGGCAGCGATGATCAAGGCGTTCGTGCCGTATTTCCGGCAACGGCGCGCCGGGCGCATTCTGAATATCACCTCGATGGGCGGCACCATCACCATGCCCGGTATTGCCTATTACTGCTCGAGCAAGTTTGCCCTCGAAGGGCTCTCCGATACGCTGAGCAAGGAATTGCAGCCGTTCAACATTTTTGTCACGGCGGTGGCACCTGGCTCGTTTCGTACCGATTGGGCCGGGCGTTCGATGCAGCGCACGGCGCGCAGCATTGCCGACTATGACGCCAGCTTCGACCCGGTGCGCAAGGCCCGTGAAGAGAAGAGCGGCAAGCAGTTGGGCGATCCGCGCAAGGCGGCGCAGGCCATGCTGCAACTGATCGCCAGCGCCGCACCGCCCGCGCACTTGCTATTGGGCAGCGATGCGCTGAATCTGGTGCGCGATAAACTGCAACGCAGTCTCAGCGACATCGAGCAATGGGAAACCCTGACCCGCTCCACCGATGGCTGAGTACCCGGCGAGGAGAAAAATGCCCATGAGTCCATCCGATCCGTACACCGCGCGCATGGTGCAGTTGCTTGAACAACTCGCACCATTGGAGGGTTACAACCTCAGTGCGCTGGAGGATGTGCGGTTTCTGCGTTCGAATCGGCCGCTGAGCAACACTCCGGTGCTGTATGACCCGGGCATCGTGATTCTCTGTCAGGGGCGCAAGCGCGGCTATCTAGGCGATGACGTCTACGTCTATGACGCCCAGCATTATCTGGTGGTGTCGGTGCCGGTGCCGTTCACCATGGAAACCGAAGCCAGTGCGGCTGAACCGATGCTGGCGGTGTATATGCGCCTCGACCTGCAATTGGCCAGCGAATTGATGCTGCAGGTCGACGAGGTGTTCGGCCCCAGCGACGCTTTGCCAAAGGGCATGTACGCCTCGCCGATGGATGATCCATTGCGCGCCTCGACCCTGCGTTTTCTCGAAGCGATGAGCGATCCGGGCGACGCGCAGATCCTCGGGCCGGCGCTGGTCCGGGAGATCTACTACCGGATTCTGACCGGTGCCCAGGGCGGTTCGATGCGTGCGGCGCTCCAGCAGCAAGGGCATTTCGGCAAGGTCAGCCGGGCGATCCGGCGGATTCACAGCAGCTATGAACAACGTCTGGACGTCGAGTCCCTCGCCGAGGAAGCCGGGATGAGCGTTCCGAGCTTCCATGTGCATTTTCGCAACGTCACCGACTCATCGCCGATGCAATACCTCAAAGCCACGCGCCTGCATCAGGCGCGTTTGCTGATGCTGCGTGGCGCCATACCGGCCGCGACGGCGGCGTTCAACGTCGGTTATGAAAGCGCCTCGCAGTTCAGCCGCGAGTTCAAGCGTTTCTTCGGGCGCACGCCGCTGGCCGAGATCGCGTGGATGAAGGCCACGTATGCCCTGCCCCAGTCCGCCACGCCCTCCCCGTATGTTTCTTCGCACTGAGCACCGTTCCCGGCCATCGCATGCCCGTCTCAAGGCAAAATCCCCGCGTATTCACTACGCTTGAGAAATCCGCCTCGGTGCAAGCCCGACAAACACATTGAACATTGCACGCGGGCCGCTGTTCCAGATGATTCAGACAGAGAATCAAGGACGAACATATGGATGTCTTCGCTCCCGCTGCGCCTGTTCCGCCTCAGCAAAGCGCAATCACCCGCCGCCTGGCGTTCGCGGTCGGCACGCTGTTTATCGTCGGGGTGATTGCCGCTATCGGCACCCTGCTCGGCATTGCCGCTCGCCTGGATCGCGAGGATGTCGAGCAAAACCGTTTCTACACGGCCCGCGCCCTGGAAAACCGCATCAGCACCTCAAAGAGCTACATCACCAGTTACGCTGACTGGACCACCGCCTATGAGCACCTGCACACCCAAGTCGATACCGACTGGGCGTACACCCAACAGAACATCGGCAAGACCCTGTTCACCACTGACGGTTATGACGGGGTGTTTGTGCTGGATCGGCAGCGCACCAAATACGCCGTGGTGCAGGGGCAGCAGGAAGACGCGGACATCGCGCACTGGCTCGCGGTGCCTGCCGCGTCGTTGATTGATCAGGTGCAAAACCAGTCCGAGCTGACTGTGCCTGTCAGCACCTACTCGCTGTTCGACGGCTGGCCGGCGCTGGTCACGGCGGCGGCCATTCTGCCCAACGATGAGCGTCCGGTGGGCGATCCGCAACAGACCTCGGTGCTGGTATTCGTCGACAAGCTGACACCGGCCAAACTGCAAGCGCTTGGCGTGGCCTATGGCCTGAACAACTTGACGCTGATTCCGGATGAACAGCTCAGCGGGGAGCAACAACGCGTGCCGCTGGACAGTACCGGTTTCAGCTTGACGGCAGATCTGAAGCGCCCCGGGCAGCAATTGTTGTGGTCATTGCTGCCAACGCTTGGCGGCGTGCTGGCCGTGCTGATGCTGTTGACCGCCTATTTCCTGCGTCACGCCGTGCGATCGTCGACCTACGTCGATCAGAGTTTCAGCACGTTGAAGACCTCGAATCAGGCGCTGGAGGCGGCCAACCATGCACTGGAAGCCAGCGAAGAACGCTTTCGCGCCGTGGCCGAAGCCGCATCGGACTGGATCTGGGAAGTCGACAATCAACTGCGCCTGACCTATCTCTCGGCGCGCTTCAGCGAGGTGACCGGTTACCCGCAAACCGAGTGGCTGGGCCAAGGCATCGGGCAACTGGTGTCCTGCGATACCACGCCGCTGGAGCTGTGGCTGAAAAAACTCACCGAAGACAGCAATGCCAGCGACCTGCGCTGCACCTACCGCGATCACGCCGGGCAGCAACGCCACTGTCGGCTCTCAGCGCGGCCGATCATCGAGAAACAAAGCGTGGTCGGCTATCGCGGCACCGCCAGTGACATCACCGACGAAGTCGCTGCCCATGCGCAGATCCAGCACCTGTCGATGCACGACGCCTTGACCGGCCTGCCCAATCGCAATCAGTTGTCGCGTTATCTGGATGACGCGCTGCTGCTCAAAGAGCATGCCCCGCCACTGTCGTTGCTGGTGATCGATCTGGACAACTTCAAGCCGATCAACGACTCGCTCGGCCATCCGGCCGGTGATGCGGTGTTGCAGGAAGTCGCCAGTCGCCTGCGCGAATGCACCCGTGAGCACGACATCGTCGCGCGCCTGGGCGGTGACGAATTCGTTGTGGTGCTCAATGGCATGGACACTCGGCAAGAGGTCGACCGCTTTTGTACCCGGCTGGTCGAGAGCCTGCATCAACCGATGGTCTTCGAGCACCATCCGCTGCACGTCGGGGCCAGCATCGGTATCGCTCTGAGCCGCCGCCAGGGCTTCGTGCCCAGCGAGTTGATCCGTTGCGCCGACATCGCGCTGTATCAGGCCAAGTCCGAAGGCAAAAACACTTGGTGCTACTTCGAAGCGCACATGAACGACCAGATCCAGACCCGCCGGCAAATGGAAAGCGATTTGCGTGGCGCGTTGAAGAACGACGAATTCATCCTGCATTACCAGCCGCGCTACACCGTCGACGGCAAGCACATCGTCTCGGTCGAGGCATTGGTGCGCTGGCAGCATCCGACCAAGGGCCTGCTGGGGCCGGACGTGTTCATCGGCCTGGCGGAACAGACCGACCTGATCGTGGCGCTGGGGCGCTGGGTATTGCGTGAAGCCTGTGAAACCGCACTGAGCTGGCCGTCAGACATTCTGCTTTCGGTCAATCTGTCCCCGGCGCAATTTGCCCTCAGCGATGTCGTCGAAGACGTGCGCGAAGCGCTGATCCAGACCCGTTTCCCGGCCAGTCGCCTGGAACTGGAAATCACCGAAAACGTGATGCTCGTCGACACCGACGGTGCGCTGGCCACGATGAATGCGCTGAAGCAACTCGGGGTGCGGCTGAACATGGACGACTTCGGCACCGGCTATTCGTCCCTCGGCTACCTGCGCGCCTACCCGTTTGACGGGATCAAGATCGACAAGCGCTTCATCGCCTCGATCAGCAACGGCGCCAACGATCGCGCCGTGGTGCAGGCGATCATCGGCCTGGGCAAAGCCATGGGCCTGACCGTCACCGCCGAAGGCGTGGAAACCGAAGAGCAACTGGAGATTCTTGGCAAGGATCAATGCAACGAGGTGCAGGGTTATTTCATGAGTCGACCGATCGACAAGAGCGCGTTTGCGCAGTTGTTGAAAAGCGCCAGGGCTGAACCGGCCGAGCATCCGTCGCCGAAGAAAGGGCGCGTCATTTAGCCGGCCTTGTATCACTGCCATTCAATCATTGAAATGCACAAAGCCCGTTTCGACACGCGTTGTTAATACGTTTTCCTGTTGACTTCAATTGGTTTTGTTCAGGGTGTGTTTAGGGCCGTCATGCTTGAATATTCCTCACCGCGGATCAGGCTCAACGTCAATCTCGCGCTACACACAAGTTCAATGCAGGCATCACCGGACTGTCAGGACTGCGGTCAAAAGAACAACGTCACCAAAGGGTTAACGATGGATCGATATGATGCCCCGCTTGTTGTAGGGCGCACTTCGCGGGCTGGAATGTTGACGGGGTTGATTACGAGAAATCCATGCCTGAGCATTTTTTTCATGACACTGGCCGTGTTCATGGCATTGCAGTACAAACCCGCTGTCCTGAACTACACAACACGTTTTGTCGACTTTGCCGAGTACATGTTGCTGCACGGCATCACACTGTTCCCGATTGCCGACGACCTCAAGCCTTATCCCGACTACACGGTCCTTAATACCTTGTTGGTCTATCTGGTTTCCCTGCCATTCGGCCGGATTTCCATTCTTTCCATGGGTATTCCGTCCTGCGTGGCCGCGTCGCTGATGCTGGTATTCATTTATCGGCTGGGCGCGCTGCACAGCAAAAAATGGGGCGCGTATGGCGTTCTTTTCAGCCTGCTCACCTGGGCTTTTCTTGACGGCGTCAACTCGCTGGCACTGGATGTCTATCCGGCGTTGATAACGGTGATGTGCTTCTACTTTGCCTATGCGGCCGATATAAAAAAGGACCCGCGTCGCCTTGCATTGCTGTACCTCGGGTTGGCACTGGGTTTCGCCTTTCGGGGGCCTATTGGCTTGATCGGGCCGGCGAGTGTCATTGGCGCTTATTACTTGCTGAGCCGGCAGTGGCGCATGTTGCTGCTGTTTTCATTGCTCTCGGGCGTAATTCTGACTGTTGGTGTTGCGCTGCTGGCATGGGCCGCCTACTTGCAAGGGGGGCAAGCGTTCCTTGAGGAAGTGCTGAACATGCAGGGCATCGGACGCTTCGGTTCCGACCACGCGCCACGCTATTACTTCTACTTCTCCGCAGGCTTGTTGACCTACGGCATCACGGTGTTTTACGCCATTAATGTAATTCTCAAGAAGTACAAACTGTTCTTCCGCTCGACCCGCGATAAAGACATCGACCTGCTGCTGTATCTGACCGGGTGGCTGTTGGTGCTGCTGGTGCTGTTCACTGTTCCCAGCTCGAAGAAAGCGCGCTACATCCTGGCAATCACCCCGGCCATTTCGCTGCTGGCCGCCTACCTTTTCGTCAGCAAGGAAGCCGCCTTGATCCGCGCCAAAGACGGCCTGCTGAACTTCTGCCTGAAGTTGCCCATGCTGGGGGTGGTGATGCTGGTGGCGGTGCTGGTCTACAACAACTTCGCCGATGTTCCGTTACAGCCCAACTACCTGGGCGTAGCCTTGGGATTGTCTGCGCTGCTGAGCTTCTACCATGGCAAACACCAGTACTTCGCCGAGCATCCCTATCGGGAGTTCATGACGCTGTCGATTGGCGTAGCGGCATTTCTGATACTGGATATGTTTTTCTTCAACCCGATCACCTACCACCTGGAACTCATGATCGAACCCACGCCGAAGTTTTTGCCGTATTGGTTTTGGTGAAGCTTCTTCCTGATTCATGAGTAAGCGACACGACTGTCCAGCATCCACATGTTGGTATCTGACAGGGTCATGACGCATTCAGGGTACTGAATCGGCGGCAGGGCCTGCACAAAAGCAGTCGTTTGCAGCAGGAAAAAAATAAAGGTGGCGCCCGCTTTCGCGAGCGACACCTTCATCCACTGCCCGCTAATCAAGCCTGCTTGTTCGCCTCTTCCAGCGCTTTTTCAGCGTTGAACCCGTCGAAGTTCTCGAATACGCCCAGAAAGCCCGGCACGGTCACTTCCCGCGCCCAGTCGCGCTGTAGTTCGCAGTACATTTGCACCCGACTGATGAGCTTCGCGCCCGCCTGTTCCATTCTGCGCAACGCCGCCTCGTGCGCGGCGAGCGATGTGCCGCCGACCGCATCGACAGGCACATAAACGTCATAACCTTCCTGGATCGCGTCGAGCACCGGGAATGTCAGGCACGCTTCGGTCCAGAGTGCAGTCATGATCAGCTTCTTGCGCCCGAGCGCCTTGACTGCCTGCTTGAATTGCGTGTCCTCCCAACTGTTTATCGATGTGCGGTCATAGGTCGGCAGATGGCCGAGCACCTTTTGCAGCTCCTGAATCGGCGGCTTGTTGCGGCCGGTCGCGACATTGACTGTCGAGTGGATGATCGGAAGGTTGTAGTTGACCGCCGCCTTCGCGACGCTGGTTATGTTGAAGACGAGTTCATCACGCGGCATCGAGCGGATCGAAGAAACCTGAACAGGTTGATAATCGATGATGATCAACGCCGAGTTTTCCGGGGTCAGTAGCTGATCGGTAAGGGGGTTGCGGAGAGTCTCGCTTGCCATTGGTAAATCCTTTTCATGGGTGACGCACGTTTGTGAATCAGGCCGGAGCCTGTGCGGGTGATGGGTTCCGAGACACGTGCGAATGACGCCATGCCCGGAAAATCCATTGTGCTGTTCCCATGTTTGACGCAGTAGTAGCATTGCGCGACGTGCTGTGTCGCGAAAAGAGGAACGCAAGCGTGGATATCGAAGAACTGCAGACCTTCGTGGAAGTGGCTGATGCCGGGGGCATTTCGCAGGCTGCCCTGCGGCTTGGCGTGTCGAAATCGATCGTCAGCCGCCGCCTGGCTCGGCTTGAAACCGAATTGGGTGTGCAACTGCTGGCACGCTCCACGCGAGGGGCGGCGCTTACCGAGGCCGGTGCGACGTTCCGGGACTACGCCGCCAGGGTTTGCACCGAGATCGACATCGCCAAGGAAACGATCCTGCCCGCCGGCGCCCTCCGCGGCCGCTTGCGCGTGGCCGTGCCGCTGTCGTTCGGCCAGAGTCACTTCGCCCCGATGCTGGCAGAAATGGCGCGTCGGCATCCGCAGCTGCACATCCAGACCTGTTACAGCGATCGCTTCGTTGACCTCATTGCCGAGGGCTACGATTGCGCCATCCGTGTGGGCTATATGCAGGACTCCAATCTGATCGCCAGACGAATTGGCCCCGTCTACGGCAAGCTCGTCGCGAGCCCCGCCTACATCAACGCGCACGGCGCGCCCGAGACTCCGGATGAACTGCTTGCCCATCAGGCGCTCATGCAGGGCACCGAAGCCTGGCAATTCATGGATGGCGACAACGTCATCACGGTTCGTCCGCAAGGCCGCTTCAAGGCCGACAACGGCATCGCCCTGGTCGCCGCCGCGACCGCAGGCCTGGGTGTCGCCTACCTGCCCGACTGCCTCACCCATGAACACGTGGCATCCGGTGCACTGGTGCCGATCATGACAAACCATCCTCCCCCTCCGGCCGGTGCCTACATCATCCGCCCGCCGGGTCCGCACCCTGCGCGCAAAATTCGTGTGCTCACTGAACTGCTGATCGAGTTCTTCGGCGAAACGCCACACCTGGCGGTGCAGCCGCTGTCACATCAGGATGATGCGCTGGCGTGAGGTTGGGCTAAGCGAGAGCGACAGACGTTCCTCTTTATCCGCCATTCGCGTAGGGCAGCTTCCGGTCAACGCGACTCGATAATTCCCACCCGAGCGTGCATCATCGCGCTCGCCACGATCCCGTCGTGGTATCGAAGCCAACAGTGCAGAACCTGCCCATCCGCAAAACGAGCCTTTTGAAACGGAAGTCATCTCATGTTCGAACGTAACAAACTGTTCCGGAGTTAATGGTCACCAACCTGGATAGCAGCCTGGCATTCTGGGTTTTCGTCTGGGGTTCAAAGTCGCTTATCAACGCCCGGAAGATGGATTTGCATATCTTGATTTGAATGGTGCTCAAGTAATGCTTGAGCAGATTGATTCCGACGCGGGTCAATGGCTCACTGCGCCGTTGGCCAAGCCGTTTGGAAGAGGCATCAACTTACAGATTGACGTTGAGGCTGTCGCACCCATCATCCAGAAACTTGATGAGTCTGGATGTCCACTCTATCGAGAATGCAAAGACACTTGGTATCGGGCTGACAATGTAGAAATAGGCCAGCGTGAATTCATCGTCCAGGATCCCGACGGTTATCTCGTAAGGTTGGTAGAGCGGTTGGGGGAGAGACCGGCTTGCCCGTTCTGATACCGAGCCAAGCCGTCCGTCAGCTTCGGGCCGGTGCAGCCCTTCACGACAGGCAGCAATCGGCCAGAAGCGGGCATCGGCAAGCGACCGCTGTTGCCTAATAGCGGCCGTTGTGGAATGCCAGGAAACGACCGATAAATGTCTTCATATGCAACTTTCGCCCGACAGCGGCTCGATTGTAAGAATATGGCGGAGAGCTGCAAAACCGCCTACGCTTATAGAATGATTCCTCGAACACCTTGTCCATCTGGTGGTATAGAGCCGAGAGATCTGACTTCCTTTGACCGTCCACTTAACACCCACCCGGACCGACCCGCGCCTATAGCCAGCAACTGTCCCCTGAATCCGGTCCACACGACCAGCAGTACGGCGCAACGGGTAAAAGCCAGACCCAGTCCCCCCACCTGTCGTTCAAAAGCGACCGATGCCGCAGCACCTCTGGAAATGGGGGCGCTGTTCACGTTCTGCCATGAGGTCAATCCGTATGTATCGGCCGAGCACGATTCCTTACCAGCAGCATCTAGGGTTTAGCCGAACCTTCACTCAGGGGCATTTGAGCCTTGGATTATTCTTTCCCATGGAGGCGTTCGACGGGGACACTCCGAGCATGCTCAACCAGGTCACACTGGCTAAACAAGCCGAGGCGCTGGGCTTCTGCGCGCTCTGGTTTCGCGACGTGCCGCTTCGCGACCCTGGCTTCGGCGATGTCGGCCAAGTCTTCGACCCCTGGGTGTACCTGGGCTATATGGCTGCCCATACCTCGGAGATTGCGCTTGGCACCGCTTCCATTGCCATCCCTTTGCACCATCCCCTGCACACGGCCAAGGCGTCAGCCAGCGTCGATCAGTTGAGCACAGGTCGCTTGATTCTGGGGGTGGCTTCGGGAGATCGGCCGGTGGAGTTTTCGGCTTTTGGTGTCGATCCCGAAAGGCGTGGAGAAATCTTTCGAGAACACTACGAAGTGATTCGGCAAGCCCACAGCACCAGCTTTGAGCCCATCCACTGGAGCACTGGCGAAATGCACGGCGCAGACCTTATTCCGAAACCCACCACCCAATTCATTCCAATGCTCGTGACCGGCAACAGTCGCCAGTCACTGGATTGGATCGCGCGTGAGAGCAACGGATGGATCAACTATCCACGCATTCCGAACATGCAGCGGCTGGTCGTGGAAGATTGGCGGCTGGAGGTCACCAGGCAATGTGGCTCTGTGTACAAGCCCTTTACTCAGTCACTGTACATCGATCTCGATGAGAATCCGTCCACGCCACCCACACGTATCCATTTGGGGTTCAAACTTGGACGTTACCCATCTACGGTTTTTGCTGGAGTCGCTTGAGGAAATCGGCGTGGACCACGTCATTCTCAATCTCAAATATGGCCAGCGTCCTGCGGCGGAGGTTATTGAGGAATTGGGTACGCACATCGTTGCGCAGTTCGGAGTGCAGCCGCGTCCGGCAGCGCATTGAATATCGGTCACTGCTACGCCGACGGATGCTCACTTGACGAAGCCATCGTGAGCCTCCCCGAACTGAATGGAACTTCCTGTTGGATTTGCTTAACCGGGCAGCTTGGCCGCAAGGACGTCAACCTTCTCGATTGATGGCGGTTCGGCAAACAGCTCGGCAGCGTTTGCCATAAGCGCCGCCGCGACCTTGCCCGAAAGATGAGCCTGCCGGCCCGCTTCATCCGGGAATGCGTCAAAGATGCCAAAGGTGGACGGCCCCAAGCGGATTCCAAACCAGGCTGTAGTGGCTGGCTCGTCCTCCACTAAAGGAAGGCCGCTCAAGAGAAAGCGCTCCACCTCATTCTCTTTCCCAGGTTTTGCTTCCAGACGAACGAACAACGCTACTTTGACCATGACGTGGCTCCTGTTGTTACGGTGCGGCTGGTGCTATCGGGTCGCAATAGCTAAAAGGGGCATCCGGCAATTAACTATGGTCGACGACACCAGGATTACAAACCCAAAGAGACCAAGGGTAGCGTCGCATGTCGCTCGGACACTGAGAATGACGTAGTGGGCAACGTGCAAGCCGCAGACCAGCCGCTTGATCACTTTTCCCGAGCTGTGGCCTGATAATAAAGACTCAACGATATCTGAAATTCAGGAGAACATAACAGATCATGGTTACTGTCAGGCCGACCAATATGTACTCGACACGCGGTAGAAATATAACTAACCCACCTAAAGAAAGCACGATCAAGGTGTTTTGCAGTATGTATTTCCTTATTCGACTCACGGCTATGAAATAGCCATATTGCTTCCCCAGGAAAAACAATGCCATGCCGATGATCGACATGATCTGGAAATCGCGCATCGCAATGTCATTCAGGATCGCATGCCTGATCAAATTTGCCAGGAGTGCCAGCCCCATAAAAAGAAAAAGGTGCGAGTAGATCAAGGCGTGCCCACTCATACTGCTGTGATTTTTGCTCAGCAGGTAAAAGCTATCAAAATAGATCCACCAGATACTGCAAATCATGATGAATCCGGTGATGGCCGCCATCACATTGTAATAACCCCATTGAATGTTAGATAAGCCTCCGGAAAGGCTAATAATTGACTCCCCCAATAAGATTAGGGTGAGTAGGCCTATGCGCTCAACCAAGTGTTCTGTGTGTGCTGGCAACGGCTTTAGTTTAGTCCAGAAAAATACAGGAAACAGAATATCAAGAACAATCCCAATATAAGCAACAAGGTAACGCAAGGGCGGGTCAAAAATAACCGATGAGAGACTAATGACTGCGCTAATTAAAAGGGCGAAGCCGAGCCTAGAGGAGAGCTCGCCGCGAGAATCGTATTTACTTATGGACGAAATGTACATGATGCTGATGATGGCACGTATGCCAAAATAGCAGGCAATAATAAGCGGGTAGTTTACTTCCAGATCTTCCCCGATCCGTGCCGATAGCACAATGAGAAGGAGCATTATGAATAATGTTGCCAAACGGTGAGGATTGCTGTCTGTATCAAACCTGTTGGAGTAAATCGTGTGACTGGACCAGATCCACCACAACGGTACAAAAAGCAGCAAGAATGTCCATAATTGCTTATGTTCAAAGTGCCCGTCATGAACATGTCCGAGAGTGTGCGTAACCTGGCCTATCGTCACAACGAAAGTCAGGTCAAAAAACAACTCCAACCATGTGGCGTGTCGATTTTTTTCATAATACTTCAAAGATTTCATTAGCTGCCGGCTCCGTGTACACCTCTTTAATGTAGAAGGAAGCTAACGCTGGTTTGCCCTCGGCTCTGGTGTGGGTGATGCCGGGCCGATGTCGCAATCTAGCGATTTCGTCCGCGCACTAACAGAAGCTCAATCATCTGACTCATCTCGTTGAACTCTGGGACCCCGTCATAGCGAAGCCCGTCAAAGTAAAACGCCGGAGTACCGTTCACGCCGCTGCGTACACCGCCATTGAAGTCGGATTGTATTTTGGGGATGTAAGTGTCCTCTCGCATGGCAACGTCGAGTTCCTCGCTGGAAAGGCCGTGTTTTAGAACAATGGCGCGATACAGCGGCAGGCCCAATCGATCCTGATTTTCGTACAATTCGTCGTGGGCCTCCCAGAAGAATCCTCGACTCCCGGCATACTCAGCGGTGACCGCTGCACCCAATGCATGGGGGTGAGCGGTGGTCAGAGGGAAGTTACGGAACACAAACAGCAAGTCATCGCGAAAATGCTGTTGCAGATTCTTGACCATCCAATAAGCTTCACCGCAATAGGGACATTCATAGTCGCCAAATTCCACCAAGGTGACCTTGGCATGCGCACTTCCCTGGCGATGGTCGTTGGCACTTACCGGGACTTTGAGAGTGGCCATGTAATCACCTGTTAATTTTTGGTTGGCGTGCTTTGTGGTGAATTCGCCAGAGCATCCAGCGCATCCAGAATGCCGTCCGCCCCAGGGTTGATTGCCATTGGTGAGATGTAGCTCCAGGCGACCACCCCCTCCTTGTCAATCACGAACAGTGCCCTCTTACAAACTCCGAGCTGGGACTCGTACGCTCCATACTGTCGTGCCACCGCCCCTTTGGGCTCGAAATCGGCCAGCAGGCTGAAGTGGAAATTTCGATCTTTGGCAAAGGCCTGATGACACCAGGCGCTGTCAACCGAGATACCCAATAGCACCGCACCGTATTCTCTGAAGGTGGGTAACAACTGGTTGTACAAGGTCAGTTGGTCACCACACACCGAAGTCCAGTCAGCGGGATAAAACGCCAATATCACGGGATTTCCCTTTAGCTCACGCAGCGACAACTGTTGATCAGGGGTCGCGTGAAGAGTGAAGTCGGGAGCGACAGTGCCGGCCGGCAGCGGATCCTGAACCAGGTCGCCATTGGTTTTTTGTGCATCATCGAACTCTAAAGTATTCATTGCTTGAACCTTGATAGATGGGTGGTTGGGACGTGCTCAGTGGGATGCAACGTGCCCGGCGGGATAACTCCATCCACCATCAAGGGGTTCAAAAAAGACAACGCTGCCTCGAACTCAGCCTGAGCCTGAGTGATTTCGGCACCGAAACGTTGGCGTTCCGCATCAAGGAACACAAGAAGATCCGCCGTGTAATCGCGGAATTGGATTAGGCCATGTTGGCAGGGGAATGGTCGGATTCGCTCTGGCTCACCAATGACTATAGTCGTTGATGACGCTTACCGTAGTCGCTGAACGAATTTTCGATACCCTCACGTGCCAACAACACTCACGCGCTTATCTTGTTGCCATTTCAGGCGGCGTTTTAACACGATGATTTTGGCAGCTTTTTCGCCACTTCAGACAAATCTACATCTGCTTTCTGGACGACAACTGCTGCCCGTTACGACAAGCAGAAATCGACCAGAGGCAGACAATGAACCGCCTCCAGGTCGACAGAATGAAGGTTGATATGGGAAATGCTCTGGGCAAACGAGTCGTTGTCATTAGTGCCGGCATCGTGGGCGCTTCGCTGGCGTATCACCTGGCTGATAAAGGCGGGAATATCACCTTGGTTGAGGCTGAAGGTAATCAAAGATGTGGCTCGTGCAGCGATGGTGCTGTACCTAACGAATAGTCGAGATCGGTTTTCGGGAAGCTGAGCCGTAGCCTTTGCGAATATTGTCACTGACCGCTTTTGGCCGAAAGTAGCCGATCGGCGCGCTGTATGTGTGAGGAACATTTCTTTAAGGGAAAACCCTCATTGCTGGGCCTACGTCACGCTACTAGCATGAACCTCGGCAATCGGCCCATTCGTAGGAGAAACCCATGACTACCTTGCAGAGTGACGACAAGCGCCCCACTCCGGATCAGGCGGAGGACAATGCCTTTTTTCCCTCCCCATACTCGCTTAGCCAATTTACCTCGCCAAAATCTGATCTGAGTGATGCGGAATACGCTAATCCCTACCGAGGTGGCCGCTGGAAGATTTTGCTGATTGGCGCCGATGAGCGCTACTTACTGACCGACAACGGAACAATGTTTTCCACCGGTAATCACCCAGTCGAGACGTTGTTGCCCATGTATCACCTCGACAAAGCCGGTTTCGCGTTCGACGTTGCGACCCTGTCAGGCAATCCAGTGAAATTCGAGTTCTGGGCCATGCCTAGCGAAGATACCGAGGTAAAGGATTTCTACGCCAAATACCGTGAGCAGTTCAAAAAACCTTTGAAGCTGTGCGAAGTGGTTGAGAAGGCGCTGGGGCAGGATTCGGATTACATCGGCGTTTTCATACCTGGCGGGCACGGCGCGCTGATTGGATTGCCGGAGAGTGCCGACGTGAAAGCGGCTTTGCATTGGGCAATGACCAACGACAAATTTGTGATTTCCTTATGTCACGGCCCAGCAGCAATGCTCGCGGCGGGCATTGGTGAGTCAAGGAATTCCTACATATTCAACGGCTACAAGATCTGCGCATTTCCAGACAGTCTCGACGCAAAGACGCCCGACATAGGGTATATGCCTGGGCATCTGACGTGGAAATTTGGTGAGCAGTTGAAATCCTTGGGAGTTGAGATCATCAATCAGGATATTTCAGGTGCGACGCTCCAAGACCGCAAGTTGCTGACCGGCGACAGCCCATTGGCAGGCAACAATCTGGGCAAGTTGGCAGCTGAAGCATTGTTGAAAGAGGTTGCATCGGAGTGAGCGACGGGCCGGCCGAAACAGCGATGCGCGCTGCTCTGGAGATAGAGACGGCGCGCACGCTTGAATCAATCAAGAAATCCGTCAGGGGTTTCGCCACACCCTACGGTTATGATCGATTCGTGCTGTTTTCTGCATCGACGGCAAGTGAGGAAGTGGTTGAGCATATCTACTGGGTCGAAGGCGATTGGTTCGATAACGGTCAAGCGGTGGATGCCGAGACTTACGTTCGACATTGTCCGGTGACTCGTCACCTTTTGAATGCTCGGCAATCCTTCTTTTGGCAGAAAGAGCAGGTTAAGGGAGAAGAGCGTTACCGGATGATTCGTTCTCCAGGTGGACCAGGAATTCAGGGGTTGCAGGTGCCAGTTTTTGGCCCACAGGGGCTTGAGGGCGCAATGAGCTTGGGGGGGGAGCCGGTGGATGGGAGCGCGCGGGTGCGCTTGGGACTCAGCCTGGTTGCGACGGCCGCTTTTTTCGCAGCTCGGCGGTTGCTTGAGGCGCCATTGGACGAAGCGTTAAGAACCCTTTCCCCGCGAGAGCGCGAAGTCATGGAATGGACGGCTGCCGGAAGACGGCAAGCGGATATTGCAGCGACTCTCGGTTTGTCGGAGCGTACAGTTGAAAATCACCTGCGCTCAGCACGCCGACGTCTGGGCGTGACAACGACAGCACAAGCCATCAGGATGGCCATTCGTAACGGCGAGATCGATGGGTAAGGACGCGGCAAGACGAGTGCTAGACGGTTTGGACTTCCGAGTAATTTCCTCATCAACTGATCTGAGTGTCCACTGTTGGCCGCAAGACGCCACTCCCGACCGCCTGCTTTTGGCCGATAGCTGCCAGCCAACGTCAACTATTTCCAACTCAGCGCAGACATTACACGGGATGGCGTTGGATTATCTCCAAACGTCATTCGAAGCCGTTCTTCCGCCATCCTCACGCCCCGTGTTCAAAATACCTCTTGGCACGCTCTTCAATTTTGATGAGCGATGCAATTCACCGGTACTGAACTCCATCCGGTCATCGCGGCCCCTGCACCCGATTCATGTGGTGTGCTGAACCAGTGATCACAAATACCAGCGATACTCCCGCGCACTGATCTCCTGCATGAATGCCAGGTGATCCTGACGTTTATTCTCGCAATACACGTCGACAAACTCGGCCCCCAGTCCCGCACGCAGTTGTGGCTGATGTTGCAAGGCGCGCACCGCGTCGAGGATTTCCGTCGGGAAAGCGATGCCGCTGTTGCGATCGTCGTTAAGGGGCGGGATCGGCTCCTTGCCGGTTTCCAGACCATGTTCCAGGCCCACCAGAATCGCCGCCAGCACCAGATACGGGTTGGCGTCGGCGCCGGCCAGTCGGTATTCGATGCGCAGGTTTTTCGTGTCGGATTCAGGAATGCGCAGGCAGGCGTCACGATCCTCGTAACCCCAGCTCGCCTTGGTCGCGGTGTTCACCGTGCCGCTCAGGCGGCGCATGGCGTTCTGGTTCGGCGCGAAGATCGGCATGCTGTGCGGCAGCAGATCCAGGCAGCCGGCCACCGCGTGGCGCAGCGCTTGCTGGTGATTGGCCGCCAGCAGGTTGTTGCCGGCCGCGTCATACAGGCTGACATGCACATGCATGCCGCTGCCCGGATGCTCCACGTACGGTTTGGCCATGAAGCTGGCGCGATAGCCATGCTTGAGCGCGACTCCACGGGTACTGCGACAGAACAGCGCCGCCCAGTCGGCGGCACGCAAGCCGTCGTCCAGATGGCCGAAATTGATTTCGAACTGGCCCGGCCCCAGCTCGGCGGTGATTACCGTGGCGTCAATGCCCTGAGCTCGCGTTGCTTCTACCATTTCGTCGAGCACCGGGGCGAAGCGCGACAGACGCTCGATGTGCATGTTCGGCTGATCATCGGCGTCGTCGGTCAGCTCGTCGCGAGGGAATTGTGGCAGGCCGTCGCGCAGTTTTTTGTCGAACAGATAGAACTCCAGTTCGAAGGCCACCACCGGGTGAATGCCTTTGCCCGCCAATCGATCCAGTACCTTCGCCAGCACTTCGCGGGGTTCGAACTCGATCGGTTTGGCGGTGCCGTCGGAGGTAATCAGCATCTGCCCCAGCGGTTGTGCTTCCCAAGTCACGGGCTTGAGTGTGCCGGGCACCAAGCGGCGCACGGCGTCCGGGTCGCCATCGTTGAAGCAGTAATCGCCAATCTTGAACAGTCCGCCCTGCACGCCGAGCAGCACGCAGTTCTGCGGCAGCTTCAGTGCGCTGCCCGCCGCGACTTTTTCGAGCATGTCCACCGGATAACGCTTGCCGTAAAAATGCCCCGGAATGTCCAGGGAAATCAGGTCGACATAACGCACCTCGGGATAACGTTGGCGAAACGCCCGCACTTCGGCGAGCAGGTCAGAGCAGACAGCGTCCATCGTGTTCATCCTTTGTTGTTGTCAGGTGTAGACCCAGAGCACACGGGTGAGCTGCCCGGTGAGATTGCCGTAACGGCAATGGGTGTGACTGTCGAATTGAAAGCTGTCGCCGGCCCTCAAGGTGACCGGCTCGTCGTCGTTGCCCAGCCACAAGGTCAGTTCGCCTTCGAGCACATAACCGCCCTGCTCCGAGCTGTCGCTCATGTGGCGGTCGCCACTGCTTGCGCCGGGTTCCAGATGACTTTCGAGCATCGAGAACGAGGCGCGCATCTGCGGTGACACCAGAATGTCGGTGATGCCGTTGGCGTAATACAGCGTGCGTCGTTCGTCCGGACGGGTGACCCACGGCACTTGTTTGGCTTTGGGCAGGCTGTAGAAATAGGTGGTCGGCACGCCGAGGGTTTCGCTGATCGCGGTGAGGTCGGCCACGGTCGGGCGCGACAGCCCACGTTCGACCTGCGAGAGAAAACCCACCGAACGGCCGATCTTGTCGGCCAGCTCTTTGAGGGTGTATTTCTTGTGCTTGCGCAGGTCGTGGATCAGGATCGCCAGCGCGGCGATTTCTTCTTGCTTGTTCATGATCAAAATCTCATCAAATGCTGTCGCGCAGCCGATACCAGGCCTTGCCGATGGCCTCCAGCGGTGCGGCGAAGTGCTTGCCGCCGGGGAAACGGCCATTGCTCAGGCCCTGGTACAACGCCAACTCATCGTCCTTCCCGAGAATCGCATCGGACACCGCACGGGCGGCGGCCAGCGTCGGCAACACGCCGTGCCCCGAATAACCCTGAAGCCAATAACGATTGCCCTCGCCGCCGACATCCGGCGTACGGTTCATGGTCAGATCGATATGCCCGCCCCAAGCGAATTCCACCTCTACACCTTTAAGCTGCGGAAACACGCGTTCGAGAAACGGCCGAGTCGCCGCCGCAATGTCCTTGGGCATGCCGCCCAGATAGGTGCAGCCACCGCCGAACAACAAGCGGTTGTCCGGCGTGCGACGGAAGTAATCGAGAACAAACTGGTTGTCGGTCACGCAGACGTTGCTCGGCAGCAGCGCAGTAGCTTGCTCCGGCATCAGCGGTGCGGTGGCGACTTGATAGGTGCCAACCGGCAGGATGCAGCTGGAGAGTTGCGGGTCAAGCTCATCGAGATAGGCGTTGCAGGCCAACACCAGCACGTCGGCCTTCACCGCACCGCGCTCGGTATTGACCCGGAAACCGCTGCCCTCCTGCTGATAACTCAACGCTTTGCTTTGCTCATGAATACGCCCGCCGGCCCGCTCGATGGCGGCGGCCAGCCCGAGGGCGAGTTTCAGCGGATTGAGGTGTGCGCCTTCGGCGTCAAAGAGCCCCGCCTGATAACGATCGCTGGCGACCCACCGCGGCAAGTCTTCACGAGGAATGAACTGCAGACCGTCGTGGCCCCACTTGTGACTGGCTTCGTGTTGCCACTCAGTCAGCAGGCTGACCCGACGCGGCATCACCGACGTCCACAAATGGCCCGGGCGATAGTCGCAATCGAAACCATGCCGCCCGGGCAATTCACGCAGCTCCTGCGCAGCCCAACGCATGCCATCCCACAGACGCCTGGCGCGCTCATGGCCGAGCGCCGCTTCCAGTGGCGGCATGTCGCACGACCAGCCCAGAATCGCTTGCCCGCCATTACGCCCGGACGCGGCCCAAGCCACGCGACTGGCTTCGAGTACGGTGACGCGCTTGCCGGCCAAAGCCAGACACAATGCGGTGTGCAGCCCACTGAAACCGGCACCGATGATCACCACGTCGGTGTCGT
>Ga0308166_1002091_pt1 | contig 19162 bp, 24 predicted proteins | sample PhyCR2_2_FD_202137 | JGI IMG/M metagenome (GOLD analysis project Ga0308166, IMG submission 202137) | Phyllosphere microbial communities from UC Gill Tract Community Farm, Albany, California, United States - DLSLCC.R2 | ecosystem: Host-associated > Plants > Phyllosphere > Unclassified | place... | reverse complement strand
CGTTATACCGGTTGACCATCATGTTTAATTTTTTCTCACGTTTACGCCGCGAGCCGATTTGGGATTTTAAAGGCGGTATTCATCCGCCTGAAATGAAGTCGCAATCTTCAGGTACACCCTTGTCTGAGGTTCCGCTGCCACCGCAGTTTATCTTGCCGCTCAAACAGCATATTGGCCATGAAGGCGAAATTTTAGTTTCTGTAGGAGATCATGTATCGCGCGGCCAGCCCTTAACCTTTGGTAAGGGTAAGATGCTACCGATCCATGCGCCCACTTCTGGCACCGTCACCGCCATTGCGCCGCATATTACCGCGCACCCTTCAGCCCTGTCCGAGATTGCGATATTTATCGAGCCAGATGGACAGGACAGTTGGCAGAAAATGCCGGTTATTACCGATTACCAAGCCTGCGATCGTCAGTTAATTGTAGAGCGTATTCATCAGGCTGGCGTCGCGGGATTGGGCGGCGCAGGCTTCCCGACAGCAACAAAAATCCGTGGCGGGTTACAAGGGGTTAAAACGCTGATTATCAATGCTGCAGAGTGCGAGCCTTACATCACGGCCGATGATCGCTTGATGCAAGATTGCGCACAAGAGATCCTCGACGGGTCGCGCATTTTAGGCTGGTTACTGCAGTCTGAGAAAATCATCATCGGTATTGAAGATAATAAACCCGAGGCAACTCGTGCGTTAACTCAAGCCTTGGGGGCTGCCAAGGATATTATCATTCGGGTTATTCCCACCAAATACCCTTCCGGTGGTGCCAAGCAGTTAACCAAGATTTTAACCGGTCGCGAAGTCCCTAAAGGGGGACGTTCTTCTGACATCGGTGTGCTGATGCAAAACGTGGGGACCGCTTACGCAGTGAAACGTGCGGTCATCGATGGAGAACCGCTAACCGAGCGAGTGGTGACCTTAACAGGAGAAAACCTTAGCCATCCGCGTAACGTCTGGGGGCGTCTAGGCACCCCGGTTGAACACCTACTGAATTTTGCCGGTTTTCGACCACAACCCGAGCAAATGGTGATTATGGGCGGGCCATTAATGGGCTTTACCCTGCCGGCATTGACGGTTCCTATTATTAAGATTTCTAACTGCTTGATCGCCCCTTCGCAACAAGAGATGGGACAGCCGGAAGAAGAACAGAGCTGTATTCGTTGTAGCGCCTGTGCAGATGCTTGTCCTGCTGGGCTTTTACCGCAGCAACTTTACTGGTATTGCCAAGGCGGCGATCATGATAAAGCACGCGCCTATAACCTTAATGATTGTATTGAATGCGGTGCCTGTGCCTATGTCTGCCCCAGTAATATCCCGCTCGTGCAATATTATCGTCAAGAGAAAGCAGAACTCTTAGCCATCGATATTGAAGCCCAGCGGACCCAAGAAGCGAAGGCACGCTTTGAAGCTCGCCAAGCACGGTTAGAAAAAGAGAAATTAGCCCGCGAGGCGCGTCATGCCGCCGCCAAAGCACGCGTGACCAATGTCGAAAAAGATCAGGTCAACGCTGCACTTGCCCGTGTTAAAGCGCGGCAAGCAACGGCCGATGTGCCAGTGGCCGCCACGACAGGTGATACGCCTGATAATAGCGCCGTGATCGCTCAGCGTGCGGCACGCAAAGCGAAAGCGCGTGCATACCAAGCAGAGCAACAGGCCGCGCACTCTGAAGAAGACTCTCGGCAAGCGGCCGTGGCGGCAGCGGTTGCTCGCGCTAAGGCGAAAAAGGTACAAACTCAATCGGATCAAGAAGAAGCATTGGTCACGGCCGATGACTATGATAGCCAACTTAATGCCCATTCAGTGGGTGTCGAGGCGGTTACCGACTCATCCGATGCAGCGCATAATGACCCGCGTAAAGCAGCAGTCGCCGCAGCGGTTGCCCGTGCCAAGGCGAAACGTGCGGCACAGGCAGACGAGGCAGACAGCAAGCCAGAGGTCGCCCCGACTGAGACCGACCCGCGCAAAGCAGCGGTCGCCGCGGCTATCGCCCGCGCCAAGGCGAAACGTGCGGCGCAGGCAGAAGAGACAGTCAGCGAGCCAGAGGTTACCCCGACTGAGACCGACCCGCGCAAAGCAGCAGTCGCTGCGGCTATCGCCCGTGCCAAGGCGAAACGTGCGGCGCAGGCAGAAGAGAAAGTCAGCGAGCCAGAGGTTACCCCGACTGAGACCGACCCGCGTAAAGCAGCGGTCGCCGCGGCTATCGCCCGTGCCAAGGCGAAACGTGCGGCGCAGGCAAAAGAAATGGACGACAAACCAGAAGTGACTGGTGGTCAACGTTCACCCCAGACATCACACCCAACATCGGTATCAGAGGATTAAATGGCTTTTCGCATCGCTAGCTCTCCTTACACTCATAACCGTCGTAGTACGAATCGTATTATGACGTTGGTCTTGCTTGCAGCCATTCCTGGACTTTTTGCCCAGTGGTTCTACTTTGGATGGGGAAACTTAATCCAAATAGCCATCGCTGCCATCGTTGCTTGGGGCTGTGAGGCGGCCGTATTGCGCCTGCGTAAAAAACCCGTTCTGCCAACCCTTGCCGATAATTCTGCCCTCCTCACCGCGTTTTTATTAGGCGTCAGTATCCCTTCCTTAGCGCCATGGTGGGTGATTGTTATCGGGACCGCTTTCTGTATGATCTTCGCTAAGCAGTTATATGGCGGGCTGGGACAGAATCCTTTCAATCCAGCGATGGTCGGTTATGTGGTGTTGCTTATCTCGTTTCCAGTCCAAATGACGGGCTGGCTACCCCCTGAAGCCTTACAGCACTCGACGTTAACATTGCCAGAAACCTGGCAGATGATTTTTACCGGCCATAATGCATCGGGCCTGACATTGCAGCAGTTGCAAATGGGTGTCGATGGGATTAGCCAAGCCACACCTCTGGATAATTTTAAGACTGGACTACGGGCGGGCCACTCTGCACAAGATCTCCTCGCGCAACCTATCTACCATGGCATTATTGCGGGGCAAGGTTGGCAATGGATTAATATCGGTTTCTTATTAGGCGGCCTTTACTTACTCGCTACCAATACCATCCGCTGGCATATCCCTGTAAGCTTTATCGTTTCGCTCGCAATTTGCGCAACTTTAGGCTGGTTCTTCTCACCACACAGTTTGGTTTCGCCAGTCATTCATCTCTTTTCAGGCGCAACGATGCTCGGCGCATTTTTTATCGCCACCGACCCTATCTCAGCCTCGACCACTGACCGAGGCCGTCTCCTCTATGGAGCCTTAATTGGGGTGCTCGTTTGGTTGATCCGCAGCTTCGGTGGGTACCCAGATGGTGTTGCTTTCGCAGTGTTATTGGCGAATATCTGCGTTCCGCTTATCGATTATTACACTCAGCCTGCCGTATATGGCCATAATAAGGAATAGTCGATGATCGATTCTATTCGTAAAAATGGGGTGATATTGGCTATCTTCGCCGCGGTAACGACTGGTGTTACCGCATTGGTTAATGAAGTGACTAAACCCACCGTCGCTGAGCAAATGGCGATACAAGAGAAAACGCTCCTTGACCAAGTGGTTCCCCCTCACCTGTACAATAACGACTTACAAAAAGAGTGTTATTGGGTGACTAATCCGGTTCTCGGAGATAATCAACAACATCCGTTTTATATCGCGCGGAAAGACGGCAAACCGGTCGCCGCCGCTATTGAAACCGTTGCTCCCGATGGCTACTCTGGAGCAATTAGAATGCTGGTCGGTGCAAATTTCTCCGGCACAGTGCTGGGCGTACGGGTAACAGAGCACCACGAAACCCCGGGCTTAGGTGATAAAATTGAATTACGTATCTCCGATTGGATTACCCATTTTGCCGGCGTCAGTATTCACGGTCCCGAAGATAGCCATTTCGCTGTTAAGAAAGATGGTGGTGACTTCGATCAATTCACCGGCGCGACCATCACGCCACGTGCGGTCGTCAACGAAACCAAACGAACTACGCTCCTGATAGCCCAATTAGGGGAAAAAATTAATACGCTACCTAAATGTGGAGATAAAACACCATGAGTGAAGCGAAAGATCTGCTGATTGGTGGGTTATGGAAAAATAACTCATCTCTTGTACAGCTATTAGGTCTCTGCCCGCTACTGGCCGTGACCTCGACGGCAACCAATGCCTTAGGACTGGGCTTAGCGACCACCTTGGTCCTTACGCTAACCAATAGCGCGATCTCGCTATCCCGTCGTTGGATGCCCTCCGAAATTCGTATTCCAATTTATGTCATGATCATCGCGTCGGTAGTGAGCTGCGTACAACAGTTAATTAATGCCTATGCCCATGGGCTGTACCAGTCTCTCGGCATCTTTATCCCTCTGATTGTTACCAACTGTATCGTGGTAGGCCGTGCAGAGGCCGTTGCCTCTCGTTCTAATGTCGGCCTCTCTGCTCTCGACGGTTTCGCTATAGGCATGGGGGCAACCTGTGCGATGGTGACCTTAGGATCGATTCGCGAAATCATCGGCAACGGCACGATCTTTAACGGCGCAGACCAGCTACTCGGGCCTTGGGCGAAAGTGTTACGGGTCGAGGTCTTTCATTTCGATTCGCCAATGTTATTAGCAATGTTACCACCAGGTGCCTTCATCGGCTTAGGGATGTTGCTCGCGGCGAAGTATCTGATTGATCAACGCACTAAACAAGCCAGTGCACGTAAAGCGTCGCAGCAGGCGCAAGTGGCAGAGAACAACTCGGTAGGACATGCAGGATGAATAAGCTTAAACGTCGGGAAATCTTGACGCGTCTTCGCGATAACGACCCACACCCGACGACAGAGCTGGTGTTTCACTCTCCTTTCGAGTTGCTGATTGCAGTGTTACTTTCCGCTCAAGCCACCGATGTCAGCGTCAATAAGGCGACCGTGGGGCTTTTTGCCCAAGCCCCCACCCCACAAGCCATGTTGGCACTAGGGGTTGAAGGGGTTAAACAGCATATTAAAACGATAGGATTATTTAATACGAAAGCGATTAACGTCATTAAAACCTGTCAAATCTTGGTCGAACAGCATCAGGGTGTGGTGCCTGAAAACCGAGAAGCCTTAGAGGCACTCCCTGGGGTTGGACGTAAAACGGCTAACGTTGTCTTAAATACCGCCTTCGGCTGGCCAACGATTGCCGTTGACACCCATATCTTCCGCGTGGCAAATCGCACAAACTTCGCCCCCGGGAAGAACGTTGACCTGGTTGAGCAACACCTTTTAAAAGTGGTGCCTGCTGAGTTTAAAGTCGATTGCCACCATTGGTTTATCTTACATGGCCGTTATACCTGTATCGCGCGCAAACCTCGCTGTGGCGACTGCCTAATTGAAGATCTCTGCGAATACCGTGAAAAAACTGAGTAAAATATTTTCTGCTAGTTAATTTATTTAAAGAATATTTACTACCGTGTATAAGCTTTATCACATTTCTTATCACTATCAGATTACTATTTAACCATATAAGAAAAATCTCTTGCTCTGTCTTTAATAATCGGACACATTACCGACTTATCAATTTTATTTCATGAAAAATCTTCGTGGTTTATCCCGCGTATCACAGCAATTCCTAGCGTTATTTTAGGATTGGCAACACCGAGGTTTATGTGTCTACTGCAAACAAACAACATCATAATAATGAACAGGTGAGTTTGAATGTTTTCAAACAACCTAAAGCTTTCTATCTAATCTTTTCGATCGAACTCTGGGAACGTTTCGGATTCTATGGCTTACAAGCCATCATGGCGGTTTACCTGGTCAAACAACTGGGAATGACGGAAGCCGATTCAATCACCCTATTCTCTTCTTTCAGTGCACTCGTTTATGGCATGGTCGCGATTGGCGGTTGGTTGGGCGATAAAGTCCTAGGGACTAAGCGCGTGTTGATGCTGGGCGTGATCGTCCTAGCCTTAGGGTATAGCCTGATTGCTTTCTCCGGCCATCAAATTGCCTTGGTCTATATCGGGATGGCGACAATTGCCGTGGGGAGCGGGTTATTTAAAGCGAATCCCTCTTCGCTTCTTTCTACCTGCTATGCGAAAGATGACCCCCGTATCGACGGCGCCTTCACCATGTTTTATATGTCGATCAATATCGGTTCTCTGGTATCGATGATGTTGACCCCGGTACTGGCCGCTCATTATGGCTGGAGTGCGGCATTCTCGCTGTCTGTGGTCGGCTTGGTTATCACCTTACTTAACTTTATCTTCTGCCAAGGTATGGTAAAGAATTACGGTTCAAAACCGGATTTCGCCCCGTTGCAATGGCGCAAGCTATTTATGACCCTTATCGTTGTCGTTGTCCTGATCGCATTGGCAACTGGGTTATTGCATCATCAAGATATCGCCCGCATGGCGCTGGGTGTCATCGCTGTCGGTATTGTATTGGTCTTTTTAAAAGAAACCCTGAAATTAAAAGGGGCTGAACGCCGTAAGATGATCGTTGCTTTCATTATGATGCTTGAAGCGATTGTCTTTTTTGTTCTGTACATGCAAATGCCGACATCATTAAACTTTTTTGCCATCCATAACGTTGAGCATCAAATCTTAGGCTTTAGCTTCCAACCCGAACAATTCCAAGCGTTAAATCCATTCTGGATTATGCTGGCCAGCCCGCTGTTAGCCGTAATTTATAATAAGTTAGGTGACCGCCTGCCGATGCCTTATAAGTTTTCCATCGGGATGTTCTTATGCTCCGCAGCATTCTTAGTATTGCCTATCGGCGCGAAAATGGCTTCCCAGCAAGGCATTGTTTCCGTTAACTGGCTGATCTTAAGCTACGCCTTACAGAGTATTGGTGAACTTATGATTTCAGGCTTAGGCTTGGCAATGGTCGCGCAGCTTGTACCACAACGCCTAATGGGCTTTATTATGGGCTCTTGGTTCTTAACCACTGCAGGGGCCGCTATGATTGCGGGTAAAGTCGCAAACCGTATGGCTGTTCCTGAAAATGTCGTTGACCCACTGCAGTCATTGCATGTGTACAGCAATGTCTTTATGCAAATAGGTCAGGTTACCTTAGGGATTGCTGTAGTCATGCTACTGGTTTCTCCCTTACTGCAACGCATGACACGTAGCGTCAACGCTTAAAAAATAAACCCGTCCAAGGACGGGTTTTTCTTCTCTAACGCGATATGGCTCGCTTGACGATACTTGGTATTTTTTTCTCTTCAGGCACCGCCACCACTGCCATGATAGCAATACATCCGATGGCGGCGGCATCCAAGGCTGCAAAGGTTCCTGCCCACCCTGTCATACCGAAAATAGAGTGGCCATCAGCCATCATCCCCAATCCCAGTTTCACAAAACTGTCGCCCACTAAATAGACAAAAGTCTCTTTGATGCCATCGGCCGCGCTAATGGCTTTTTTGGATACGAACCCCACCGCGGCAACGCCTATCAGTAATTGAGGACCAAATACCATAAATCCAAGGAAGAATAATGAGGTGAGGTACACCCACTCTTCCGTCGCGCATTGCTAGATACCCAAAGTGATGATGACGAACACCAGCGCGATACAAGCGACTAGGGCTCTTTGTCCACGTGCCAGATCGGAAAGGAATCCCCAAAGAAGCCTACCGACTAATGCGCCGGCCTCAAATTAGGTAAAGCCTTGTATCGCGACTTCCTTGGAGAGTTTGAGTTCATTATACGCCTAAACCGTTGACCACTGATCGATACCAACCCGCACCCCATACAGAAAGATATTGGTAAAACAAAGAAGCCAAATCACTTTATTTTTAAGGAAATAGGTAACGAATATTTGCCACTTGGTTAAGGTTTCGTCTTCGGCTTCTTCATCCTCTTCGCTCTTAGGCTCATCGAAAAGCGCTTCAGTATTCCCCAGACCATAGGCCTCCGGCGAGTCATTGCCAAAACGTAACGCGATAAAGCCGACCCCTAGCGCAATGATTGCGGGGAAGACAAACATCCCGATAATGTGGTTTTATCAATGGAAATAACGAGCTAGGACTCGTTTAGTCAAGTACGCAGAGTGTTGCCGCAATGTGACTCAATCATAAGCTAGTATGAACGAGTTATATCGCGGCAATTTTTTGCCTCATACCTGCCCCATTAAAGTTACAGCGTAACTTCATCGCCATCACCTCTCGGCAATTCCTTCACCATAAATGTTACCACTCCTAACACTCTGACATCATCAAGAGCGTCACCGTCGATAATGCCATCGTTAGTCTTAAACTTCCCATACCCCGCTTCGGCAAACATCAGCTTACCGTTTACGTCTAGTAGCACAGTTCTGCCCTTCCTCACCCTATAGCCCGGCTCGGCCGCCGCCCATCCTTCATCGGTCGTAATAACGATGGAAGATTGATTAATGTGCATGAGTGAATTAGGAGTAAGTCGTGCTTCAACGTAATCTAGTGCGGGGGATGGGAAAGCCATGGCTACCTCTTATTGATCAGCGTATTCACTTTCGTCTGGAATAAGTATAGCTAATTCTTTAAGGGCTGATTGCTTATCTTCATCTGAGAGTGATGGGTCGGATAGCGTAAGAAGCGCCTTTCTCTGAATGGACATCAACTGAAGAATTGCCTCTTGATGCAACGCTGCAGCAACACCTGATGTATCAGGACTTAAAACCCCTTCAACTACGCTGCCATCCTCTAGCTCTCTATTGCCTGTAACGTAAACGCTATCTTTGCAGTGAGTCTGAATACTTTGCACAATAAATCCAATACCCGATGGGGTATTATCTATCCTATCCCATGAAACTCCTCTGATGGTGGCCATTTTTGATAATGGGTCTGAAATTCTATTTATGTTAGTTTTTATTCGTACATCAGAGTTAGTTATCCATCCAGAAGGTGCAACACCATTACCACCAGAGTTGAATGTAAAATCTCTAATTGCAGAATAAGCGGAGACTCGGAGGGTGGCATAGGTATCCACGGCATCAACCTGATTCATAAACAAAGATACAAACATATCTGTGCCGGAAGAATTCGGATACCCCTTTAGGATAGATTTAAACTCCCTTGACCAATGCGAAGACCCTGATGTTGATGAATTATTAGTAGCAATAACTCCATGATAGTGTCGGAGTAATGGTTGGCTGGGTCAGAATAGCTAACCTGACAGGAAGTATTGCGGTTCTTGTATGAGCCGCCAGCATAGCTAAATCCCATCGACCACATTCGCTGCGGTATAGGTCCATTCCAAATCATCAACCGGTACGTCTGCATTAACGATAACTTGTGAGTTGCCCCAGAAAGTCATACTCCGGAAAATAGCTGCGAAGTCTTGCATCACAGTAAAGGCTTCTTCCTGTGATTGCACATAAGCATTACAGGTAAAGCGAGGCTCGGTCCCGCCAGCGCCATTTGATACCATATCGTCACAGTAGACCGCGATTTGATACACCCCCCACTTATCAATCATTGAAGCATCGACACGGGTTCCCATGCCGTAAATCTTGTCCAGAATTAGATCGTAGAATACCCACGCAGGGTTATTGCTATAAGCCAGCTTGAAGTTACCGGACCAGCTACCAGAGTAAGTCCGTGTAGCCGGGTCGTAGTTATCCGGTACGCGGATCAATTTTCCCTTCATCTTCACCGTGACTTTCGGTGCGCCGTTGGTAAATTGCTCTGAATTAACCTCGATGAAAAGCAGTGAGGTGTTCGGGTATCGCAATTTGCTGTCAATCACCTCAGCGAAAGAGAAAATCTTAAAGGCATTGACCAGTTTAGTGTCGGTAGAGTCAGCAGTGATGCGCCTAACACGAATAGTCGAAGAGCTTGCGCCACTTGCTAAATCAATGCGGTGGTCACGCTGATACTCGGAAGTCGTCTTGCCGTCGAACTTACCCTGCACCACCGTTTGATAGCTGCCACCATCAGTGGAAAGGTCGATAGCATAATCGGTGACGGTGCCCACCATATCGCCATTATCTTTATACTGATATTGCGCTGGAACACTGAGTTTAATGCGGACCGCATCCAGTGAGGTGTCGGTAAATTGGCGCGTCCATGGATTCGTGGTGGGAGGGTCTGCCCGACTGATAGCTCGTTATCAATCTCTGGCATGCCTTGGATATATTCTTGGTCTTGTGTGCCGCGTCTAAACTCCCACTTAACCCCGGTGAAATTATAGGAGCCATCATCATTCGCCAGCGGGGTGTCGTTGAGGTAGATTTGCTGCGCAGTGACCGTGCCCTCTACTTCACCCTCGCAGACGGCCAGCAGCATTTTAAGCTTGGCTTCAGAAAGTAAGTTATCAGCCTGCTCAACAGGAGTATGGGCTTTCGCAGCACCTCCCTTGCGGCCTTATATCGGGTAATCTTGAATAAATGTCATGTTTCACCCATAAAAAAGGCCACCGAAGTGACCTGATTAAATTCGTTAGTTTATTGCTGGTCGCTAGAGAATATCCCGGCACTAATCACCGCCCCGCCAACCTCTCGCTCACCGTACAGCACCGACACCGGATAGCCCATTGCCACCGTATTCACCGGAGCGCCAAAGGCATAATTCGGTTTGTTATCAGCACTGGAAGACGACCCGACGCTCATATTTGGCTGCGGTGTTAGCATCTGGACGACACCGCCGAGCGACATCGATATTCCGATACCGGCTAATGCAGTGGCTGCGGTGCCTGCACCGGCAGCAGTTAAACCAATAGCAGGTATGCCCGCTGCGGGAATTAACAGTGCGGCACCAATAACAGCTGCACCGATAACCACTTGCAGTAACCCGCCACTTTTCGCACCGCGGGGGATGGGCTGCATGGTGTAGGTATTTTCAGAGCGAGTCAGGTCGAAACCTTCTAGTCCAACATTGCTCTTGCCGGAAAAGAAAGCAAATCGAATACCGTCATGATGAGCAGTAGCCAGATACTTTTTAAAGCCTTTCACCTGTGAACACATCGCTCGGATCATCTCGTTTAAATCGGCAACGTTGAATTGATGAGTCTTACCGAAGCGCTTAGCCGCCTGGCCTTTAAGGATGAGTGTTTTAAACATCAGGAATATCCTTGTGTCGAACGATGCGCACGGTTCTGTCACGGAAGTATTGACCGTAGGGAACGCGCGTTGAGAGATTGCCGAAGTTGTGATGAAGAATCAGGTTATCGCCAAGGTAAATGGCGGCATGGTTGGTAACTGGTGCGCCGATTTGCATCATTATCATGTCGCCGGGCTGCGGGGTCTGCACCTCGATAAATCCCTCTGCCCGCCAGTTATCCTCGTAGCGATTTTCTTTGCCACCTGTCCACCATTCATAAGGAACCGACCAGTTACGCAGTTCAATCCCATATTCTCGCTTGTGATAGTCCATAATCAGCGCCCAGCAATCAGCGTGACCAAGCACCCAAGGCCGCCCAACGTAATCGCGGTCGACTCTCGGTGAGAATGTGCAGAAATCACCATCAGGCCAAGACATGATGCCCCACTCAAGCCCAGAGTAATCGCACTAGATTCTGTCCATTTCTGAGGGGATAAGCACCGGCACATCAGGGTGTGAATGGATAAACATAATTACCTCGCCCTCTTGTTCGGCTGACCGGTAATCACACTCACGCATCACAAAGGTGTTTAGCGGGTCGTCTGCATCATTATGGCAAGGCATGTAAGTTTGCTTGTTACCCTTCTGGATAATCACGCCACAGGCTTCTTTCGGGTATTCTTCGATAACGTGCTGGCGTATTGCCTCGAGCAATTTCTCACGCATGATTATTTCCCCTGTAAGTTGGCACCGGGGAAGCCACCGAAGGGTAACGGGTTATTTTCCCCATACCTCAATTTGCAGCTATCAAGAAGCCCAGGACACACGTCTTTCGATGGGTCATCGGTTGGCACATCATCCTTGGTGAAGTAATTACTCCCCGCATAATCGCAGCCGGTTCCTGAGCGATACCAGCCACGCATACACCAGGTACAAACGGGGGTCATTTGGCGAGTTGGCAATTGCAGAGATTGCAGGTTAAACGGTGAACATAACTCGAAATCTACTTGGGTGCGGGTTTCCGATGTTTTCGCGTTGACGTAGAAAAGCCGCTCGCGCTCTTCATTGGGGTTAGCGTCTGGATTGCCCTGCTTCCAGTTGGCTGCGTCGAGGTATCTTTTAAAGGTGTAATGAACTTTCACCTTAGCCTTCACCATGTCATCGTATTGCAGACAAAGCGCCGTGACGTAGTTCATCACGTTTCCGACCGACAAGATAGGTGTGGGCTGTGAGCCTTCACTCGATACATCTACACCTTCTAACTTATAAGGGTGCGGGTCATACTCATTACCCTGCCAGATAATCGACGGAAGGTTTTCGGCTGCGAATGACTGCCAGCCCTCTTCAGAAATGTTGTAGGCATGGAATCGAAGCACCTTATCCATACCGAACTCGGTGCCGTCCACTTCAATGAGCTGAACAAGTGACCCGGGTTCTAATTGCTGTAAGTCTGCTGTGAATGACATATTTCACCCATAAAAAAACCGCCCGGAGGCGGCATCTAAGATAATTTCAAAATTAATTGATATAGATCAAAATTATATTAATAAGAAAATATTATGTTTATCTACCAAAATTGATTACATGCAAAAAATGACTACTACTCTATCTCCTATTTCCTGCAGTAAATGTAATGGTTTTAGATTCAACACTAATGGACAAGTTATTACGGAAGCGTATTTTTTAGCCAACTTACCAAGTTGCCATCAGTGTGGTTATAAAATGACAAGAGAGCAAATAACTCAGAAATTTAAGGAAGTCAGAAATAGAGCCCATCGGGTAAAGTATCAATAAAACCTCACTAAGGCGTAAAGGCCTGTTCAAATGTGAATGATAGTTCTACATACTGCCCAGTAACGAAATTAGGCGTAATGGAATCAGCTTTAACTCGATAGATATTGGTTTCGCCCCACGGATTCTTCCAGTAGAAGGATGCTGCGCAGTGAGAGGTGAGAAAATCCCTCACCTTTTGCATATCTGCCAGCGGCCGTTTACTCGTTAGATTCTACGTTTCGGCGACTGAGTTAATGCCAATGCCGCTCACCTGTTTGTAACCATCGTCGAACTGTGCCGAATTAACCTTTACCGGCACCGTTCCTGTCGCGCCTATTTGGACGCAATAACTGAATGTATCCATTACCGCCCCTTAATGGCTCGCCAGAGTGGAGTTCCCTGCCTATTGGCTTGGTCGTTGATTGTGTTAATTACTGCGGCCTGTATTTGCTTACCAATTCCTTGACCGTCGGTAGCTGAACCGCCTGATGCTTTGCCGCTGCTATCGACATTAACCACAATACCACCGAGATTAATATCACCACCGGTTGAGGATTGAGCACCTATTGCCCTTACACCAAGGGAGCCATTCTTACCACGAGTTAAGGGCATGATTGCCCGGCCCCGCTTCGCCAAAACGCCAGCGCCTTTAGCAAAGGCAAATAACTTTGGTGAGGTGTAAACCTGATTACTGTAAGAGCTGAGGGATGGCGAATCGTAAACGCCACCCTTGGCGTTGAGCTTAATATTGCTTGCTGCATTGGTAAGGGCTGTTCCTACATTGCCAGCTACGGCCGTTGATGGAGAACCGAATAGACCACTAACCCCACCTATAACACTACTGGCAAGGCCAGATATAGCCATCCTTGCGGCGATTCGTGCAATATCGCTGATTACAGAATTAGCGAAGCCTTTAAACGATAGCTTTCCAGACGTTGAGAAGGAAACGATAGCATCCTCCATGCTTGAGAAGGCATCGCTAAAAAGAGTCTGAGTCATGCCCGATGCATTAGACGCACTGTCTGCGTATTCTTGCCACGCTTTCTCTGCGCCGTTTGACCATGAGCCACGATAGCTGTCATGCGCTGAGTATGGAAATCATAATCCGCCAGCATTTTGTCATTCGCTGACTGCTGCATAGCAATCTCTTGGTCTATGGTCTGCCGGTCAATCTTAGTAGTTGCCGAGGTACTTTGTTGGCGCAACTGGATTATCTTGTCGTTCAACTGCAGCTCAAGCGTAATTCTTTGCGTTAGAATACCTTGCTGATATGCGCTACGAGCACCTGATGCCGCTGATTCGTCGTTAGAATATTGGGAGTTTCGGCTGCTAATATCGCGATTTAGGTTACTTTGATAACCTGATAACGCCGCAGTTTGCTTAACTAACTGCTGTTGCCTTTCTAGCGCTGCATTTTGCTGGTATAGCGCTGTAATTTTGTCCTGATTAGCTAGTAGCGATTTCTGGTCGGCGGTCAGTGTAGACTTGCCCTTAATGTCAGATAATTGTTGATCCCATTTCACTAATGCTTGCTGGGCAGTGGATAACTTGTCAGTCGTGTCAACTTGAGCCGAAAGAGCCGCGTGTTGCTGGTTACGCTGGTCAATTAACCTTGTTCCAGCATCTTCTGAGTATGCTTTACCTTGCCGCTCTTTGGGCTGAGCAGGGTCTTTGTACATCTGGTTAATCTGAGCAACGTTATGTGTATATTGCTGGGCAGTTATGGCCCCTGCTTTTAGGAAGTCACTCTGCTGAGATATGGCTTTATTACGTTTCTCTGCATTCGTCAGGTATTGCTAGTTAACCCTGTCTGCTTCTTGCTGAGTTTTGATGTTTTTTTGTTGGGCTTGGTTTCCTGCTGATATAGCGCCGTTCAGGTCATTTTGAGCATTAACCGCTGCTTGAAGAATGTTTACTTCGGTAGCGGCTTTTGATGTGGTGCCAGTTACATTACCCCAAATATCACGCATATAACCCTCAGATGCGTTAGTAATACTGCTTTGTGCGGCACTGAGCCTATCTTATAAAGTTTCAGTTCTACCAACATTAAGCATGTTATCCCATGCTTTTTTTGCTGCTCCGACTAATGAGTTCCAAGCTGACTCTAAGTAACCTAAACTCTCCTTGATGTCATTGCTTCTGCTATTCATCGCGTTAGCGTATGTGTCTGTAGCTATACGCGCCGCATCCTGCTGATTACCTTCATCAGCCAGTGCTTTAATTTGGTTGTAAGTGGCAAGGGTAAGGAAGTGATATTGGTCATTTAGCTTGCTAATTGCTTGGACTGGGTCTTCAGCAATTGACTCGAAGTCAGACACCATCTGAGTGGTTGCCAGCCCCGTAACACTGCTCATATTAACGATAGAGCCAGCGACTTTTTCCAGTGAATCACCCGTGATATTTCCCGCTGATACTAATTGATTGAGAACTTCATCCGCAGCGCCTTGAGTTGAACCAGTCGCAAGACTAACGTTCCTAGCCATGTCAGATAGCTGGCCTGCTGTTTTGCCGACTTGATTGCCAGTTAGGATGAGGCTTTGTTGAAAAGCTTCCTGCTCTTGCTGGCCTTGGTAATAGGCAAGTTCTAATCCAGCAACTGCCGCAGCGCCAAGCGTGAAAGGGTTAACCAATCCCATAACATAGCCGCCAACACCTTTAATCGCTGGCCCGATGCCGCTTGCTTGGATGATTGCCCTGTTTTTAGTAACTGGTCGGACATACCTGTTAAGTGATCTCTAGCAGCGTCTATTTTTTTACTGTAGAGGTCGAAGTCATCATCATCTAAGAAGCCATTAGATTTGAATCTTGCGAGTTGCTGCTGTTGCTGGTCTAACTTATTGAGCGCGGCATTCACTGGGTCGATACGGGCAAGTAATTGATGTAAAGCCTCGGATTCTTCCTGTGTAGCTTTTGTTAACTTCCCAGCACCATCAGCTGCCTTTTGCCCGGCTTGAGTCAATTTAGCCAGCGAGCTTGCCGGTGTTTCAGTATTATTCTGCGCACCGGAGCTATCGATAATTACCGCTAGGCGTGAGGTTTGTTCTGCCATTTACTTTTCTCCGGGCATAAAAAAACCCCGCCGCAGCGAGGTCTTATAGTAAGTATTCATTATCCACATCTTTCTTGATAGCTCTTCAGGCTATCGACCCTTTCCTGTAGTGACCCATTATCGCTCACTATTCCTGCATCAGATTCCCCATGTGATATTCCTAGCATGGGTATTAAGAACCTAGTATCGGCACTAATATGAATATAAAAACGAGAGAATCCAACATATGCACCGAAAGCATTTTTTGCATTTACCTCACCACAAACATAGCCTGACTTGGATAAGCCACTGGTTTTAATAGTACGAACCTCAACATTTCTAAACTCCGCACTATCAGGGTCTTTCAGATCGCTAGCTATTGCTCTCGTACCGCGATCTTCGAGTTGTGAGTTTGTAGGGTTACAGCCAGACAAGGCCAATACGCAAGGCAGCATTAATATGCTAAATTTTCTCACATCCCTATCCCCATTATTAAAGTTAAGAGCAATCCTAATGTTAATTAAGTGCAAAGGGAAGCAAGAAGCTATGATGAGCGGGCACAAAAAAGCCACCCGTAGGTGGCTTATCGGCAACATGATTCATTACTAAGGGGCTATAGAGTCTGCATCTACTTCTTGACATTCAATCTCATTACCCATTGGCACATCATCCTTTTCGGTTTGCTCCTTGGTTAACTTAGTTAGGGTGATGTCATCCTTAGCTGACCATAGTTGCCAACCATCGCCAAGATACCTAGCCCCGCTCGCGGAGACTACTGACTTAAGGAGGAATAACTCCCCATCATATTGCATCACTGCGTGGTCAGTATCAGGAAAGGATGCTTTCATATCCTTACCATTGCAAGTGTAGTTAAATGTCTCTGCTGCTAGGGTGGTGGCAGGTAAAGATAAAGCTAGAATGCAAGGCAATAGTCTAGATAATTTAATCATAGTATTTAATCGGTTGGTTCGATATTTGTGAATATTACCATGATGAGCTGATGAATTAACCGCCTTCATCCTTTTCTCTTTCTTCATTACCCTTCATCACATCTTCTCGATAGACATCATCGAGTGCAAATATAGCCCGTTCGAATAGCTCTCGATTGATTTGAAGGGGTCTGCTGCGGAGATATGTGTCGACGTCACTCAGCGACAGCGGAAGTGGTGACGCTGCCATGCCAGCATATTGCCTGCCGCGACTAATTACCGAGTAGGCTGACAGGATAAGGCCGGTTAACTCGTCAATCTCTGGCTCATCGGCTGGCGTGAATCCTAGCCTCTCCTCCCGCCACCTATTGCGCTCACCTTCTGGACCAGAGTACCTGCTAAGCCACTTCTGCGCGGCTAAGGCTTTCCCACTGCATCTTCTTGCTGCTCTTTGACGCCTTGAGCGATGGCAGAACCGGCCTTCAGGATTGACCAGTATAGTTCTGGCTTTTGTTTAAGTAGGACTAGCCCACTCTCAGGAGAGTATTCAATGGCTACTTCTTTGCCATCCACAACCTCACCAACGCCACGCCAATCTAACAGTAAGTATTTTGAGCAGGTATCAAGTAGCAAGTCGTCGAGTGAATCCACATCACCAATAGTCGACAGGTCGAATTCCTTGGTGCCAACATTCAGCGCAGCATCCAATCTGTCGATATGGCGGCGGACGATGGCCTGACGTGACTTGTAATCGTGAGACTCAACACTCCCGACCTTTAATTTTAGGCCTTTAATTGGCTCAATCCAGCGGGTTTCATCTGCGTCTAAACGTTTATTGATAAATAACATGATGCCTCTGCATAAAAAGGCCCGAAACGCTATGCAGCGCGAAACGGGCAAAGTGTTCTAAGTTATTCGCCTGATGGCGCTGGAGTCGGAGTTGATGCAGCCTTGCGGGTGATAGTTGGCGGCGTATCTGAGCCAGTGATATTCAACTGAACCTGAATGATGTCCGTATTACCACCGTCAGGCCAATCACCGTCAACCTGAACCGATGGGAAGTTGAAGGTATATGAGCCTTCTGCATTCTCGAGGGTGAAGCTGAAAGGCATGGCCTCTCCGGTCAGTGTTTTCTTCCATGCTTCATAAGCGCTTTCGACCATGACAGAGTGATCTGTCCGGATGGCGTGAAGGTGGTCGGGATATTTGCGCCAGCGAAACCTGAGCCAGAGCCGATACAACGCTGCGTCTGCATGTTGTGATCAAACTGGATGTTGAAGGTATCGACACAGAAACCATCACCACCCGTCACACCATTTAGGCTAATAGCAGTAACGTTTTTGAATGAGTATCGAAGTTTGCCGTCAATATCTGTAGGCGTGCCAAAGTAACTCGTTCCGTCACTCTTATCCTGCCATCCAAGGCCCGCAAAGGTGACCGTGGTTTGCACATCACCATCGTTAGGAATTTGGATTTGTAAGGTAGAAACCTGACAACCGGTAGCGATTGAAGCTACGCCAATATCAGAGGCGAAATTACCTTTTAGTGATGAACCCTGTCGCACAGGAAGACGGCCCCCAGAAAGCTCCGACAGCTAGCCGGTTCCTCAAGGTGCATCCTGAAAAGGTTCTGGGATTTAAGCGCGTGCGGTGCGCCAATAAAAAAGCCCACCGGTTAAAGTGGGCTTGTTCAAAGCGCGAATAAGAGAAGTTATTAGGTTCTCCTAGTCGGGGACTTTCTAGATACTCATTGGTTAATTATTAACCTGAAGACGCCTCGCAATTATCGTAATGCTTCACAGCATGACTAAATTACTTGTCAGTTATGACCATCGAAGATGTGATCACCTGCCTTGTCGGGTAATAACCACAATCGAGGCCACGATAATGACCTCTGTTCTGGCTACTGCGTGGCAACTGGAGTGGGAGTATTAGCTTTCTGTTCTGCGAGACGCTTTTGCACTTCCGCTTCAATCAGTTCCGATTTCTCTTCTGCCTTAACTTTAAAGTAATCGCGAACCTTCACCCATCCGCCAGCAACCAAGATAAGCACGATAACGATAGAGTTTGCATAAGTGAGTAGTTCAGTCATTTTTCTGTCTCTCTAATTCGATTTGCTGGATGGCTGCCTTATCTTTATTGCAGTTCTCTAGCGCAGTTAAAAGTGATTCATTCCATAGGAGGCTTGATTGCCATGTAAACGGAAGCGTTGGGGTCGGTACAGGGCATTTCCTAGTCAGGCTTTCCGGTATCGGTACTGGCGGAACCTTGACGTATTTGGTCGGCGTGCCTGAGCAACTCACTAGCAGCATTGGAAAGAACAAGCTGAGAAGCGCATTTATCAGTCGAGACCTTCTGAATGATGTATTCAACACGCTGCTTACTCTTGGCATTGTTATCTTCCTGAGATTCATACGCAGCCTTGGCTATCATGTTGAATACCGACATCGAGCGAAGAACGGATGATGTGATTAACTGCTGGCTATTGAGTTGCTCTTTA
>Ga0308166_1002089_pt1 | contig 19170 bp, 24 predicted proteins | sample PhyCR2_2_FD_202137 | JGI IMG/M metagenome (GOLD analysis project Ga0308166, IMG submission 202137) | Phyllosphere microbial communities from UC Gill Tract Community Farm, Albany, California, United States - DLSLCC.R2 | ecosystem: Host-associated > Plants > Phyllosphere > Unclassified | place... | reverse complement strand
GGATAGCGAAGGGTTAATAATAGATAACGTTATCGCCGAGGTGCTGGTGCGTGGCGGCCACGACGGCCTGTTTAAAGTGATTAACGATCGCTATCGTCACCGGCTGAGTAAAAAAGAGATGGCTCGCCAGCTGCAGGCAAAACACCCTGAATGGAGCCTGCGCACCTGCGAAAATCGCATTGATGCCTATCTGCAAGTCGCTGAATTTATGCTCTATTCTCCTATGTGCATTCAATTTGATAAAAATCCGCAAAGATTTCGTTTGCAAAGTTGCGCGGGTGTTGGTTGAATTCAGATAAGCTTGTGAAGTTTTACCCGCTGCGACAAACAGCGACAGCATAATTAAGGCAGATGCCTCTCTGGTCTCCGCCTAAAATAACCCGCCATCGTGCGGGTTTTTTTATTTCAGGCCCCGGGAATCACTATCAGACGATCCCGTTATCAACAGAGCCCGCGGGCCTGACCCCTCTCTTACCCCTATAACGTCCTCTTTTATGCGGGCGTGGAAATACAGCGTATGAACCCTACAGATGGTCACCACCTGCCTTATTGGTGGTCGTCGATGCTCGGTGTTTTTTCGCTTCTCTCTTTGCAGGATTACGTTTTTATCGTCGGGGCAGCGATCTCGGCCTGGTTCACGATTAAAACGTATTACGCGAAGCGGCGCGACGAGCGTAATCGACTGGCAGAGGAACAGAAACGTACCCGGCTGTTGGCAGCCTATCTCAGCGAGATGGCAACCAGACCAGCCCATGAGCGACCGGCAACGGCCGAAGTGATTACCGAAGCAATGAGGAGGATAGGCCATGACCCAGCTGATTAAAAAAGCAGGCGGTGCGGCCGGTATTGTTTGCTCTGTCGGGATGATTATCACGATGGTGCTCAACGCCGGGCATGTCCGAACCAATGAACGTGGATTGAGGCTGATCGGTAACGCCGAGTCCTGCCGCCGGGATCCCTATCTCTGTCCGGCAGGCGTACTCACTGACGGCATCGGCAACACCCATAACGTCAATGCTGGTGTGCAGAAAACAGATGCGCAGATTGCCGCTGACTGGGAGAAAAACATCCTGGCGGCAGAGCGGTGCGTCAATGCCTGGGGCGCTGGAAAGCGCCTGAGCGATAACACCTTCTCCGCCGTTACCTCTCTGACCTTTAACGTTGGCTGCGGCGCAATGCAGCGTTCCACGCTGTTCAGGCTGCTGCGTCAGGAGAGCGTGTCCGAGGCCTGCGCGCAGTTCACGCGCTGGATCTATGCCGGCGGCGTGCCGCTGGCGGGGCTGAAAACGCGCCGCAGCAATGAGCAGGCGCTCTGTCTGGAGGGGGTGCCATGAGCCGCTTTGTCGTCCTGTTCTCTGGCGCAGCGTTAGCGTTGCTGGCCGCGGCACTCTTCGCCGTTGTTTATTACAGCAGCCAGTATGCCAGGGAGAAAAATCGGGCCGATAACGCCGAGCGCCTTGCAAGCAGCGCCGCTGCGGTAGTCACCCATCTCCAGCGTACCGTAGCGCTTATCAACACCGTCACCGAGGCCAATCAGCATGCGAAAAACCAGATTACCCTGGACGTCCAAAACGCGGCGCGTGATGTCCACTCGGCTATGGCGAACGATGAGTGTGCTCAGCGCGCTATTCCTGCTGATGCAGATAGTCGGCTGCGGCACTACGCAACCCACCTGGGTACCCGCACCGCCGCTCCCGGCAAGCCTGACCGCTGAAACGCCTCAGCCCATCATCCCACCCGGTAGATTGCGCTGGGGCCAGAGCCTCGATCTGAACCTCTCTCTGCTTGCCGCGTTAGGCCAGTGCAACCGGGATAAAGCCGATATCAGAGATATCGAAATTCAACGGCAAACCAGCCAGAAGTGAGGAACTTACTTTGAGTAATGACAGCACCACGCGTGGCTACCTGACACCGGTGGGAGACGGCCCTGCGTATGACGAAGCCTTAGAGCAAGAGATTGGTCGGTGGATAAGCGGCGTTGCCGGTCTGCCAGCCGAGCAGGTTCTGCCGCTCTGGAATGCGCCGCAGCCACCCGCCCAATCTGACGGCACGACCTGGTGTGAATTCAGCATCGCTGCCGTACCGCGGCCCTTAAGCCAGTCTGATGTCCAGGTTTCAGACGAGCAGTCTGAGCAGTGGACATGGGAAGAGATCGCGGTGAGCTGCAGCTTCTATGGCCCGCTTAGCGCCACCACCTCCGCAAGCTTTCGCGCCGGAATGTTTATCGAGCAGAACAACGCCGAACTGAACCTGTCCGGGCTGTCGCTGGTTGATGCCGGCGCCATTAAGAGCCTGCCTGAGCTTATCGATAATCAGCGGGTACGGCGTTACGACCTTAGCGTAACGCTCTCCCGCAAAAACACCCGGACCTACAACATCCGGACACTTAAATCTGCATCTACACACTACTTCGGAGAGTAAATTATGCCACAGGGATTACCTGTATCTAACGTTGTTAACGTCGACGTGATCATGTCGCCGCGCGCGGCCGCTGGTCGCAACTTTGGTGCGCTTCTGATCCTCGGCTCCTCGACGATCATCCCGGTCAGCGAGCGTATCCGCCTCTACGCCTCGGCTGAGCATATCGGCAAAGATTTTGGCCTGGAAAGCCCGGAATATCAGGCGGCGACAGTCTACTTCTCGCAGTCGCCGACCCCGCAGGAGGTCTACGTCGGCCGCTGGGCGAAAACCCTTGCCACCACCGAGAGCGGCGAGACGGAGACGCTCACCGAGGCCGTTAACGCGGTGCTGCAGTATACCAACTGGTACGGCCTGGGTGTGGCGGACAGTGAGGCTATCGACGATGCCGAGTGGCTGGCTGTCGCATCAGCGATTGAGTCCGCCAGCCTAAGCCGTATTCTGGCGATCACCGTCAGCGACCCGCAAACCCTCGATGCCGCGTCGACTGCCGATCTCGCTTCACGGCTGAAAGCGGCGAAGTATGCCCGTACCTTTGTACAGTTCTCTGCCAGCAGCAACTATGCGGCGCTCTCGGCCTTTAGCCGGGCGTTTACCGTAAACTTCAACGGCAGCAACACCACCATCACCCTGAAGTTCAAGCAGGAGCCGGGCGTTACCTATGAGGCGCTGACCGTGAACCAGGCGGCGGCGTTGGACGCCAAAAACTGCAACGTCTTCGTCTACTACCAGAACGACACGGCCATTCTGCAGCAGGGCGTGATGGCCAACGGCGACTTCTTTGATGAACGCCACGGGCTGGACTGGATGCAGAACTATGTCCAGACCAACCTGTTCAACATGCTCTACACCAGCACCAGCAAAGTACCCCAGACCGATGCGGGCGTAACGCGCCTGCTCGCCAATGTCGAACAGTCGATGGATCAGGCGGTGACCAACGGTTTGGTTGCACCGGGCATCTGGAGCGGCGGCCCGGTCGGCCAACTGGCGTCCGGGGAGACGCTGACCAAAGGCTATTACGTGTACGCCCAGCCGCTGGCCGAACAGGCCCAGGCCGATCGCGAGGCGCGCAAAGCGCCACTCATTCAGGTTGCGTGCAAACTGGCGGGTGCCGTGCACTACGCCGATGTGCAAATTAACGTTGTTCGATAAGGAAAAATTCAATGGCTACTTACTCTTTTATGGATGTTACCGCCTCTCTCGTTGGACCTACCGGCGAAATCGATTTCGGCTACGGCTCAGCTAACGCCGACGAGGGGATCGTTGTGTCGATGGGTGAATCAAAAAACACCATGACCGTGGGTCTGGATGGCGAAGTGATGCACAGCCTGCATGCCAATAAGAGCGGCACCATTGCCGTCAGCCTGCTGAAAACCTCCCCGGTTAATAGAAAGCTGTCGCTGATGTATAACGCCCAAAGCCTCTCCACGGCGGCCTGGGGCAAAAACGTCATCGTGATCCGCAACAAGGCCAGCGGCGAAACGGTGACGGCCCGCAGCGTGGCGTTTTCGAAACAGCCGGATGTGTCCAATAGCAAAGATATTGGTGTGGTGAAGTGGGAGTTTAACTGCGGCAAAATCGATCAGCTGCTTGGGGAGTTTTAATCGATGGAGTTTGAAATCAAAGGCCACGCGTATCGCGTGGCAAAACTCACCGTCTTCGATCAGCTGAAGGTTACCCGTAAACTGCTGCCGGTGCTGGCTGGCATGATGGCGGACGTGGGCAGCCTGCGCACGCTGCTGCCCGCTGAGGGAAAAATGGACGGTGCACAGGTGGATGCGCTGGCACCGGTATTTGAAAAGGTGCTGCCGCGCCTTGCCGACGAACTCTCCTCGCTAAGCGAAGAGGATACCAGTGCCATTATTCACCCCTGTCTTGGCGTCGTTGCACGTCAGAACGGCAAGGGCTGGACGGCGGTGTTTACCGGTGGCGAGCTGATGTTTGACGATATCGACCTCTTCACCATGCTGCAGCTGGTGGCGCGGGTGGTCGCCGACTCGCTGGGAAATTTTTTGCCCGCACTCCCTACCAGCGCGACGCCGGGCCCGCATCAAGCCTGACGCTCAATAGCCTGCCGGATGGGCTTTCATATCTTCTTGACCCGGTCGACGCCGGGTTAATTCCCTACAGCGCGTTGAAAGATGGATCGATCGATCTGTGTGACATCGCGCTGATGAATGACCATCTGGCCGTCAAAGCGGATAACCACTATCGCATTGAGAAATGGAGAGAGAGTAATGAATCCTAATATGATTGTGGCCCTCCTCGGCTCTCTCGGCGTGCCGTCTGGGGAGGGCGGCGGGCAAAACCTGGGGGCCATGCTGGCTGGGGCGGCAGAGGGCGCGCTTAAGCTAGGGCTGGCGGTAAAAGACGCCGCGCTGTCGATCTACGATTTTACGCTCACCACCGCAACCGGGCTGGATCATCTCTATGTCCTCTCCCAGCGCACAGGGGCTAGCGTAGAGGGGATCGAGTCCATCGGCTATGGGGTATCGCAGGTGGGCGGCAACGTCGATGACGCACGCGGCTCGCTTGAGAACCTGTCACGCTTTGTGCAGCAGGCGCCTGGCGCAGAACGTTTCCTCAGCCAGCTCGATATTCAGGTGCGCGATGCGTCTGGTCACCCACGGGATACGGCGGTTATCTTTACCGAAGTGGGTCAGAAGCTCAGCGCGATGCCGCTGCCTATCGCCAGCCAGAGCGCAAAAACGTTGGGTATCAGTGATGATACCCTGGCGGCGATGCGCGGCGGGGCGGGCAGCTTCTCAGCGCAGCATAGCGTCATGGCGAAGACCATCGGCTTTAACGCTGATGACGCTGCCGCAGACGCGAATCGGTTCATGACCTCTCTACGGGAAGTCAGCGCCGTGGTTGACATGGTGCAGGAGAAGATAGGCTCCCGCCTTGCCGGGGGAATGGCGGGCTGGCTCGACACCCTGAGCCACTTCATTCTCGATAACTATCCGCGTATTGAGCAGGCGCTGCTCGGGATTGTCGACGGGATCGTGGCGCTGGGCGATACCCTCATACCGCTGTTGCTGGGGATCCTCGAGGGCGCATTAGATCTTGCTGAGTGGTGGGGGGCGCTTGATGGGCAGACGCAGGATCTCATTACGCTGCTGGGCGGGCTGGCCCTTGCCCTCAGCGCGCTGAACAGCGCGTTTCTGCTCTCTCCTGTCGGGCTTATCCTCGCCCTGGCGGCGGCCATTGCGCTGCTGTGGGACGACTACAAAAAATGGACCGAGGGCGGTCAGAGCTTTATCAACTGGGGTGAATGGCAGCCCATGATTGATAATGCGATAGCGCTTATCAGCGATTTTAAAACCGCCATCAGCAGTCTCGTACACGCCGTCGCCGGGCTGCTTAACATTGATCTGGGCACGTGGTCACTGAAGTGGGACTTCAGCAATGCCATTGCGCAGCTGGGTGAGTTCAACCAGATGCTTAAAATGCTCGCCGAACTGCTGAAAGCCGTGGGTGAAAACCGCTGGTCCGATGCCGTTGAAATCGGTAAGAGCCTGTTTAAGCAGGGCAACGATAAGCCTGATGCGCTGCCTTGGGTCACAAAGAGTGCGAACGAAGTTGCTGATTTGATTAAAAAGCATTTACACGTTGATCCTCGAAACGTCGGTAAATACTTCAAAAATCTGAGTTGGGCTGACACTGTCAACGTTCTCCACCCGGAGAATAGCCAGAGTATCTATTCTCGCGATCTGATCGAGCGGGAACGGAACACAACCGTCGCGTCGAACGTGGCAGGACCGCAGCTTGATCAGCACAACAGCTACCACATCTATGGCAACAACGCGCAGGAGATCGGGGCCGAGGTAGAGCTTCGCCAGCACTCCGCCAACGCCCAATTTATGCGCGTCAACCAGGTAAAGGTGGGCTAATGGATTATCTTTCCACGCTCTTTCACCAGCATACGCGACAAATCGGCGTGATTATTCCCAGCGTCGTCACCTCTGAAATTCACACCGATACGCTGACGATTACCGAGCATCCTATTGAAGATGGTGCGGTAATTGCCGATCACGCCTACAAAAATCCGGCAGAGCTGAAGATGAAAGTTGGTTTTGCCGGCGGCGGAACGCTGCTGGACTTTGCCGGCAGCCTTACTGCTACCAGTCTGTTAGGGCTGAGCCCACAGGAGACCTACCAGCAGCTGCTGGATCTGCAGGCACGTCGAATGCCCTTCAGCGTCACCACCGGAAAGCGACAGTACAACAATATGCTGATCGCTACGCTGAGCGTGACTACGGAAAGCGAGAGCGAAAACGTCCTCTTTGCTGAACTGACGCTGAAAGAGGTCATTCTCGTCCAGACCAAAGAGGTCTACGTGGCAGAGAAAAGTGAGATGAAGATGGGCGTCAATACCGCCGAGGTGCGCAATACCGGCACCAAAACCACGAAACCGGCAGGCGGCATTGCATTAACGTCGGGAGGGCAATGATGATAATTGAAGAGATCCCCCTTACCGCAGATAACCAGCAGTTTAGCATCACCCTTGCTGGCACGGCCTGGCAGGTGCGTATCATCTGGCGGGGCAGCTGCTGGATTATGGATCTGCAGGATGAGAGGGGAGAAGCGTTAGTTTCCGGCCTGCCTCTGGTCACCGGGGTGGATCTGCTGGCGCAGTATGCCTGGCTACAGCCCGGCGTTAAGCTGATCGTCGTCTGTGATGCCAACGGTCAGGACTATCCCACGCAAACCGATCTGGGCAGCAGTAGCCACCTACTGGTTATCACGGAGTAAGCAGCATGGCACAGAACTGGATGCGTCACTTCGAACTGCAGCTCAAGGACGACAAAGGGAGGTGGATCGACTTTAGCGAGTTTAAAGTCTATTTCACCATCAGCTGGTACAACACCAGCAGCGTGTCCCGGTCGGCAGAGATAAAAATTTTTAACCTGTCGGCACCAACCGTAAGCCGGATCGCCCGGAAGGAATTTACTCACCTTCGGCTTATTGCTGGCTACGACGGCATCGCCCCGGACGTAGCGGCCAGCAGCGTGGGTAAAGTGCGCGTGGTTGACCCAACAGCGGTAGAGCAGAGCGACGGCCGCAACTACGGTATGATCTTTAGCGGTCAAATCGACTCAACGCAGACCGGAAGGGAGGAGGATAAGCTCGCCACCTGGGTCCAGATTAAGGCAGCGGACAGTATCAAAGCGTTTATCACTACCACTAGCGCGCAGACACTGTCAGCGGGCTACACGCCTGCGGATTTCAACCGGCTGTTAATGAAGGATTTTTCCCTCGAGGGTATCACAGAGGGGCTGACGCCAAAAATGCCCGATACGGTCTATCCCCGTGGTCGGGTGCTGTTTGGCATGACCCGGCACCTGATGGATAACCTGGCTGCCCAGTGCAACGCCACATGGCAGTTCGTGGATGGCAAACGGCAGATGGTTGCCGATCATGAGTACGTGCATAAGGCTATCCTGCTGAGCAGCGCTAGCGGGCTGATTGGCTCCCCGACGGCGATTGACGACGGCATAAAGGTAAGGGTGCTGATTAACCCCAACATCCGCCTGTTAGGGTTGGTGCAGCTTGAGCAGCGCATACCTCTTCCCGCAGTATCGAACGGAGTCTATAGCGTGCGCGAGATTATCTATACCGGCGATACCCGGGGCCAGCAGTGGTACATGGAGATGGTCTGCAGGCCGCCTGGCGTAGCGGATCCGGCTGCGAAAAAAACGCCGCAAGAGAGCGCTTAAGTAGCGCTTGCCTGTGATAAACAGCCCGCCATCCGGCGGGTTTTTGCTTTCTGGAGCTTATCCTATGTCCATATCAGATCAGACCCGCAGCGGCGACCTCTCCGACGTCTTTAAATCCGAGCGGGAGAGCCTCAAAAACCAGCTCCGCGTCGCCATGCCAGGCATTATTCACTCTTTCAATCCTGACGCCGTCACCGCGGTTGTGCAGCCAGCAATTCGCTATGTGCATATCGACATCGACGGCAAGCGGATAACGCAAAACTATCCTCTGCTGGTGGACGTGCCGGTAGCGTTTCCCCGCGGCGGCGGCTGTACCCTGACTTTTCCGGTCCGGCCTGGTGACGAGTGCGAGCTGATTTTTAACGATCGCTGCATCGATTTCTGGTGGCAGAGCGGCGGCGTACAGGAGCCGGTAGACGATCGCATGCACGATCTTTCTGATGCGATCTGCTTTGTTGGCCCGATGTCGCAGGCGCAAAAGATCGGCAATATCAGCACCCGCGCCGCACAGCTGCGCACCGACGATGGCGCGGCGTTCGTCGAGGTGGCGGCGGGTCATGACATCACCCTCACCACGCCCGGGAAGCTTACCGCTACCGCGCAGGGGGGTACCGTCGTGACCTCGCCTACGATCACCCTTAACGGCAATGTGACAATCAACGGTAGCCTCTCCCAGGGAATGGGGGCCGCAGGCGGTACGGCAACGCTGCTGGGTCCCGTCACGGTATCTAACGATGTGAAGGCGGGAGGGAAAAGCCTGATGACGCACACCCACAGCGGGGTGCAGACCGGCGGCGGCAATACGGGAGGACCTAACTAATGCAGTACAGACAGGAAGATGCTGACGGTGACTATACCTTCGGCAACGGTGACGACAGCTGGCTCGTTGATTCACCGGAAACGGTGGCCCAGGCGGTTAAAACCCGCTTTATGCTCTGGTATGGGCAGTGGTTTCTTGATGCCACCGAGGGAACGCCGTGGATCCAGTCCGTGCTGGGCAAGCAGAGCCCGGACGTCTACAGCCTGGCCATTCGCCAGCGCATTCTGGAAACCCAGGGCGTAAACGCCATTCAGGCGTTCGATACCACCCTCAACACCTCATCCCGCCGCGTGATATTCACCGCGACAATTGACACCCGCTACGGGATCACTACCGTCACAAGCGAGGCATAATGGCACTTAATCTCGACACGCTGGGGTTATCCGCAAGGGTAACTGACCAGGGGATCAGCGCGCCTGATTATCAGGCAATTCTCGCTGGCATTACTGGCTACTTTCAGCAGATTTACGGTACGGATGCTTACCTGGCACCGGACAGCAAAGATGGGCAGATGGTGGCGCTCGTTGCGCTGGCGGTACACGATGCCAACAACACGGCTATTCAGGTCTATAACTCTTTCTCGCCAGCCACCGCCATGAGCGATGCCCTGACGCGTAACGTTAAAATCAACGGGATCGTGCGTAAGCCGGCTACCCACTCGACGGTGGACGTTACGCTCACGGGTCAGACGGGAACCACCATTACTCACGGTTCCGTAAAGGATACCCGGGGCGTTGCCTGGTCTCTACCCGCCAGCGTAACCATTGGCAGCGGCGGAGCCGTCACCGTCACCGCCATCTGTGCAACCGCCGGGGCTGTCGAGGCGCTAGCGGGCAGCATTACCCGCATCGCTACTCCCACCCTGGGCTGGGTGGCGGTATCGAACGCCATGTCGGCCACGCCGGGCGTAGAGGCAGAGCGGGACGCGCAGATCCGCATCCGCCAGGCGCAGAGCGTGGCCATTTCATCCATTACTCCCTTCGAGGCGCTGGAGGGGGCGATTGCTAACGTGGCCGGGGTAACTCGCCATAAGCTGTATGAAAACGATACGGGCGTGACGGATGGCAACGGGCTACCGGCGCACTCTCTGTCGGCGATCGTTGACGGAGGAGACGTGACGGCGATCGCTCAGACCCTGCGCGGCAAAAAAGGGCAGGGCGTCAGCACGTTTGGGTCGACTTCCGTTACCGTTGCCGATCTCTACGGCAACCCGCACGTTATTCGCTTCTCGCGTTCAACCAACGTGCCCATTTACGCCGCAATAACGCTAAGCGTCTTTCCGGGCTATACCACCCAGGTAGGGGAGCAGATCAAACAGGCTATCGCCGACTACGTTAACAGCCTGAGCATTGGCGATGACGTGCTGCTGAGCCGCGTTTACTCTCCAGCTAACCTCGGCGTCGTCAGCGGAGGGAACAGCCGATTTTACGACATCAATTCGCTGCGCATTGGCAGATCGCCCACCAGCGCGGCGGCAGCCAATATTGCCATTGCCTATAACGAATCGGCCTCCTGCAGCACGGCCAATATCGCGATAACGGTGGCGTCATGAGTAAATACACCGAACTCATCACCAACTATCACGCCACCCGACCTCGGTTTGTAAACCATATCGACCTCAGTACGCGGCCGCTGATTGACACGTCGGCTGCGGTTGAAGGCCTGATTGAGGCGTTTGACATAGATCAGGCGACCGGCGCACAGCTCGATATTTTGGGGCTGTGGATCGGCAGGTCGCGGCAGGTTAGCGAGCCGATATCCGGGGTCTACTTCTGCTGGGATACCGATGGCTTAGGGTATGAGCAGGGCGTATGGCAGGGCCCCTTCGATCCCGACGCGGGCTACACCACCCTTAGCGATGAGACCTACCGCATCATCCTGAAGGCCAAAATTGCCATCAACAGCTGGAGTGGGCAGAACGACACACTGCCCGCCATTCTTGATGCGGCCACCGCTGGCTCCGGGCTGCGTATGCAGATTGTTGATAACCAGGATATGACCATCGCGGTATGGGTTTTTCCAGAGACCGATATAGCAAACGTCTCGCTGGAGCTTATTGCCGCCATCAAACAGGGATATTTAACCGTAAAGGCCGCCGGCGTCTGGGCTGGCGATATTTTGACACCATCCATTCTCACTCCATCCGTTGGCTCGACATTTTTCGGCTTCGACATGGATAACGACTATATCGTCGGCTTTGATAGCGGCGCATGGGGAGTAAAACTCTAATGGCAACAAATGACTTCAAGCCCTTCGCAACAGGGGCAGGTGCTAACGTAACGGCACAGGCAGAGTGGGCATCGCTCCCGACGCTGTTTACCGGTTTTCAATCTGGCAAAGCCTCCAGCGCCCAGGTGAATAAAGCGATTCGCCAGGCCAGCTTTATTTCGGCCGCTCTGGCGCAGTACGTCACTAATAAAACCGGGCAGAACGTGCTGGACGATGGTGACATGGCAGGTTTCATTGCCAAGCTGGTGAGCGGCCTCGGCAAAGATTTCCAGCCCGCGGACGCCACGCTGACCAATCTTAGCGGTAAGTCAGTGGCGGGGCTTCTCTCATACCTTGGTTTCCAGGAAGGAAATGACTGGGTAAAAATGCCCAGCGGCTTAATCATCCAGCGTGGCACGTTGGGTTATAACCCTGGCATTACTGAACAGAACGTAACGCTACAACGCGCTTTTACAAGTAATAATTATGGTGTGACTATGACGTGGTCAGACAGAAACTTTGACGGTACTTCTACAAGCCCAGCTCCGGCTTCAGTAGCTATAGTCGCCACCTCAAAGAAGCCTACTGGGTTTAGGGCATGGCAGAATGGAGCCGGCGGATACAACGTTGATTATATTGCTGTGGGGTACTAAGTATGAATTATTTATATAGCCCGTCAGCGGGCGGATTTTTTCCACTGTCGGATAAAGACATTTTTATTGCGGCCAATCTCTGGCCGTCAGACGGCATCGACATTACGGAGAGCGAGCACGATGCGCTCTTTCCTGTACCAAACGATAAAATTATTGGGTTGAATAGCGGTAAGCCGGCCTGGCTCGACTTACCGCCGCCCACTGACGCACAGCGTATTGAGCAGGCGGAACTGTATCGGCAAGCACTGTTAAAACAGGCAGATGATATGACCGCCGACTGGCGAACAGAGCTGTTACTGGATGAAATCAGCGCGGTGGACAGAGAAAAGCTCTCCGCATGGATGGCCTATAAGAGGGCAGTCAAAGCCGTGGATATCGCTACGGCTCCTGAGATCGCCTGGCCAGCTCTTCCAGCCAATTAAAAGCCGCCCAGGCGATGGAGCCTGTGGGTCGGAGCATGACGCGGTGACTGCCCTGGCGAGGGCAGTCCTTATCTGAGAATGATTCTTAAGGCTGGCAGAAACGGGGAGGGGCGCTACACTGTCGAGGATACCTTTCTTGCCCGCATATCTCTTTCACGGTATCGCCATAACGAAAGCCGCACGATCGCTGTGGGGAGTACGATGATGAAATCAGGGTGTTACACATGAAAACCCCTGTACATTGCGGGCTAAATTGTTTAGCGTCGTACCGTTTTAGATTTCCGGCAAAAGAAGCAACTGGCACAGATATGAATAGATTTAATGATAAAAGATTGACTGATATTGTGCTGGGAGAAGCCATTCTTGCTCTTTTGAGCGAAGGCGATCCCATAACGCCATACAGCCTGATGGAAAAACTTCAGCTTATGGCCGTTTCAGAGAAAATGGCGTTCAGAAAGCAGGCGTGTACCAATGCCGTCGTTGAAGTGCACAGCAGCCTTATGGCGCAATCCTCGGAGTACGGCAGCGTTCAGGCAGGCAGTGAATACCCCCCCAGCAGTAAGATAATCCACTGATAGCCTGAACGTTACTTCAATCCGCACTCTCTTCCACAGGAAGTCCGCCGCAGGGATCATCGTACCCTGTCGGCGATTGCGCGCATGGCCATAACGTAGTCCTGCTTACGCATGCCGTCAGCGGCCCGCTTTGCCTGTTCCTGCAGAAATGACATCATGCTTTGTGGCTGCAGCGGCTTACCGGTTTTCAGCATTTGTGACGCCATCTGTCCTATCAGCGCGTGAATATCGTCACTGCTCTCAAGCTGTAAGTTTTCCAAAACGTTTACTCCGACCTGTCCTTAAGGGATAGCATTAATCAATTTCTGCCGCAGTGCGGCTACTCTAACCGTCAGATCAGACAGCTCTTCAATTGGCGTATCCATCACGGAAATCATGTCTGCTGGAACGCCAGCGGCGCGAATCTTTAACGCCTCTCCCTGCTCGGTGAGCGAGATCAGCACTTTGCGCTCATCGCGGCCCACGTCACGCCGTCTGCTAATCAATCCCGACTCTTCAAGCCGCTTCAGCAATTGGCTGAGGGTACCGGAGTCGAGCTGCACGCGCGCGCCAATCTCAGAGACCGTCACGTTATCCTTTTCCCATAGCGCCAGCAGAACCAGATACTGCGGGTAGGTCAGTCCCAGAGGTTTCAGTCGTGACTGATAGAGCTTGGTCATGGCCAGAGAAGCGGAGTAAAGGGCGAAACAGAGGAACTGATCCACTGTTACAGGTGCTTCGCTCTGCGGCGGAACGCCACAGGCCTCGATTTCATCGTGTTCCATATCATCACTATTTTCAGTCAGAGTCCGGTTTAGAAACAGCAAGATAACCGTCTCGTTACATTCATATAAATATTGATCTAAATACAATTGATGTCAATTTAATATCCTCTTTTACACCCTAAATTGTTATGTTATAACATTAACAAAATAACGAAGGGTGAACAAAATGGCAGAAGCACGGATAACAACAGGCGAAGCAAAAAGATTACCGGTCACCGTACTGTCCGGTTTTTTAGGCGCAGGGAAAACCACACTGCTTAACCATATCCTGAACAACCGGGAGAGCAGGCGCGTCGCTGTTATCGTCAATGATATGTCGGAGGTCAATATCGATGCCGCGTTGGTCAGAGGCGGAGGAGCCGCGCTGTCACGCACCGATGAGAAACTGATAGAGATGAGTAACGGCTGTATCTGCTGCACGCTGCGGGAAGATCTGCTGATTGAGGTCAATCGCCTGGCACGGGAAGGGCGATTTGACCAACTGGTGATCGAGTCCACCGGTATCGCAGAGCCGCTGCCAGTGGCGGAAACCTTTACTTTTGCCGACGATGAGGGGCGAAGCCTCGCGGACGTTGCCCGTCTCGACACCATGGTTACCGTCATCGATGCGTTTAATTTTCTTACCGACTACGGCTCTGAGGAGAGCATCCACTCACGGGGAGAGTCGTTAGGAGAGGACGATGCCCGTAGCGTGGTGGATCTGCTGATCGAGCAGGTGGAGTTTTGTGATGTGCTGGTGATTAACAAGATCGATCTGATTAGCGACGAGCAGCAGCGTAGGCTGCTGGCTATTCTGCGTTCCCTGAACCCGGGGGCGAAAGTAGTGACTGCACAGTTCGGTCAGGTGCCGCTCAGCGAGGTATTGAACACCGGCCTGTTTGATTTCACCAAAGCTGCCCAGTCGCCGGGCTGGCTCAAAGAGCTGCGCGGGGAGCATACCCCGGAGACGGAAGAGTATGGCATCACCAGTTTTGCCTATCGCGCCCGTCGGCCTTTTCACCCGGCCCGCTTTGCACAGGTAATGGAAAACGAACTCGCGGGCGTAGTGCGCTCGAAAGGCTACTTCTGGCTGGCCAGCCGACCAGAGTTTGCTGGCTCGTGGTCTCATGCGGGAGGCGTAGCTCGTCAGGGGCTGGCGGGCAGCTGGTGGACAAGCATCCCCCGGGAGCGCTGGCCAGAAGATGAGGAGTCGTTGCAGTTTATTATGGCTAACTGGGTTGAGGGCGTCGGCGATGCCCGCCAGGAGCTGGTGTTTATCGGCATGGAGATGGACGAGGCGCGGCTGCGGGCGCAGCTGGATGCGGCCCTGCTGACAGATTGGGAGATGGCCGAAGGCCCGCAGCGGTGGACTCATTACGAGGATCCTATCGACCCATGGTTTGAGGAGGACGGCGATGCGCAATAGTCGCCTGCTTCTGCTCGCCGCGCTGCTCGGCTTTGCCGCCGCCGCGCCCGCCGCCGCTTTTCCGGTCACGGTAGATAACTGTGGCGTAACGGAAACCTTCCCCGCGCCTCCGCAAAAGGTGGTTACCGTCGGTCAGCATGAAACTGAGCTGCTGCTGGCCCTCGGGCTGGGGAACAAAATTAGCGCTACTTCAGTATGGTTCGGCAAACTGCCTGAGTCGCTCGCCGGGGAGGGAAAGGATCTGAAGAAACTGGCAGAGAACTCCCCGTCGTTTGAAGCCGTGGTGGCCCAGCGGCCGGATCTGGTTCTGGCTCAGTACCACTGGCATATCGGGCCACAGGGAGAGGTGGCAACCCGCGAGCAATTTGCCCGTCTCGGGATCAAAACCTGGATCTCGCCCGCTGACTGTATCGGAAAAAATGTTACCGACACGTCCAATGCCGACGGTGCCCGCAGCGTTCCCTTTTCGTTGCAGGTAATTAAAGAGGAGGTAAGCCAGCTTGCCGCCATCTTCGGCGTCCCGGAGCGAGGCCGCAGGCTCAATCAGGATCTGGCCGAACGCATAGCGCATGCGCAGCACGCTGCCTATCGTCAGGATCCGCTGAAGGTCGTGTTCTGGTTCTCCAGCAGCCGCCTGAACGGCGATCCCTGGGTGGCGGGTAACTATGGTGCGCCGGGTTGGATAAGCAAAACCCTTGGCCTAACCAATATTATTGAGTCGAAGGATGAGTGGCCAGCGGTCACCTGGGAGTCTATTGCCCGCGCGCAGCCCGATATTATCGTCATTGCCGATATGGAGCGTCGTCTCTACCCGGCGGACGATGTGGCGGTTAAAGAGCAGTTCTTGCGTAGCGATCCGGTGACGAAGGCGCTCCCTGCCGTGAAAAACAACCGTATTATCGTGGTGCCCGCGATGTCTCTCAATCCCTCCCTGAGGAACGTCGACGCCGTTGAGCTGATTGGTGACAGGCTGGCGGCAGATCGGGATAAGCCATGAGTCATGCGTTACCGAGATGGCGCATCACCGCGCTTATTTTAGCCTGCGTACCGGGGCTACCGCTGATGCTGGTATTGGCCGCAACGATTGGCGATATGCCGGTCTCGTTTATCGATACCGCAAAGTCTATCAGTAACGGTCTGGGATTAACTGCCTTTCCGCTTTCTGCGCTTGAAGCCGGGATCGTCTGGCAGTACCGGATGAGCCGGGCGGTAATGGCCGCGTGCAGCGGCGGTGGCCTGGCGCTCTGTGGGCTGGTGATGCAGGCCATTTTGCGTAACCCGCTGGCGGAACCCTATCTGCTGGGTATCTCCGCAGGCGCATCGCTGGGAGCGGTGGGTGTGATGCTGCTAGGTATCGGCGGCAGTGCTCTGAGCGTCAGCGGTGGGGCATTCGTCGGCGCGTGCCTGGCGTTTGGCCTGATTGTGCTGATCACCCGGGGAATGAGCGACAGCCCACCGCGTATTTTGCTGGCGGGCATCGCGGGTACCCAGCTGTTCAACGCCCTCACTGCCTACGTGGTCAGCACCTCGGCTAACGCGGAGCAGTCGCGCAGCGTGATGTTTTGGCTGCTGGGAAGTTTAAGCGGCGTGCGCTGGCCGGATGCGCTGCTAAGCATGGGGGTGACGCTGCTGGGGTTTCTGGTTGTTATCCGTTTTGCACGCGCGCTCGACACCTTTACCTTCGGTGACGAGGTCTCGACTACCCTCGGTATCCCGGTCACCTTCGTACGGATTGCGTTACTGCTGACCACGGCATTGATCACCGCCAATATTGTCAGCGCCATCGGCGCGGTTGGTTTTGTCGGGCTGGTGATTCCCCATGTCACGCGGATGCTCACCGGCACGGGCCACGCCATCACGGTACCCGTGGCGTTTCTGATCGGCAGCCACTTTATGATCGTTGCCGATATTATCTCGCGGACGCTGATTGTGCATCAAGTGTTGCCCATCGGCGTGGTAACCGCCCTTGTAGGCGCGCCGGTCTTTGTTGTGCTCCTGTACCGGAGCCGGGAGAAAAATCAGTGACCCTGACCGCTGAACGGCTGGAGGTTACCCTCCAGTCACGGAAAATCCTTACTAACGTCAACCTGGCGCTGGCAGGGGGCCAGACCATCGGCCTGCTGGGCCCCAACGGCTCGGGCAAGTCGACGCTGCTGCGCTGCCTGGCTGGACTCTATCCGGGGCTAAAACCGCGTATTCGTCTCAATGGCGATCCCTTAAATACGCTGCCGCTAAAGTCGCTGGCGCGCCGGATGGCCTTCGTGCCCCAGCATGCGGAAGCCGACGGGGATTTGAGCGTGGAGCAGATTGCCTGCCTCGGACGTACGCCGCACCGCCGGACGTTTGGCGCTCTGGAGGCCAGCGATTGTACCGCCGTTGAAAAAGCACTGGATCTGATGCAGCTGTCCGGCCTGCGCCACCGGGTATGGCGTCAGCTCTCCGGTGGGGAGCGGCAACGCTGCCAGATTGCCCGAGCCCTGGCCCAGCAGCCAGAGATTCTGCTGCTGGATGAACCCACCAACCATCTTGATATTCATCACCAGCTTGAGCTGATGGGGCTGATCTCCCGGCTTCCGGTGACGGTGGTCGTTGCTCTGCACGATCTCAATCTGGCGGCAAATTACTGCCAGCAGCTGGTGGTGATCGAGAGGGGAAGGGTGGTTAGCGTGGGCGCGCCAGAGGCAGTGCTCACGTCGGAGGAGATAGAGAAGCGCTGGAAGGTGAAGGCAAAAGTACAGAGAGAAGCGGGCGGCACGATGAGTATTCAGTACCTTCCTCTTTGCCGCCCGGCATAACCCTGACTCCTACCGGTGCAGATAGGTGCTGACCCCGAGGTAGCGGGTGAAGGCCTCCTGCAGAATCTCGGCGCTGGCGGAGTGGTTCATGGCGACATGATGCTCGAAACCGTTGCGACAGATCCACGCCAGCAGGTTCTCCAGGTGCGGAACCTGAATCACCGCCCGGCAGCCGACGGTATCCAGCGGATCGTCCACCGACTGGCCCTCGCCGACGTAGGCTTTGATCTCGCCGGTGAGATCGTCCGTGCTCAGGCGGAAGTAGGTCAGATTGCCACTCTTCAGCCGACCATGCACCGCCCCGCAGGTGTTCTCCTTCCCAACGGTGGTACCAATGATGTCCGCGGTGCCCATATGCGGATCCTCAAGGCTGGCCGCGGCGAAGTTGCCGCAGTGGAACAGGACGCATTTGTCGCGATCGTCACCGAAGTTGTTGTTCCAGTCGGCGATAGAAGCGGGGCTCATGTTGCTGCTGGCCAGGGCATACATTGACAGCGCCCCCATCACATCCACCTCGCAGGCGCTGGGCATCAGCTGTCCGGACATAATGCTCATGATCGAGCAGACGTTAATGCCCAGGTTCTCCTGCAGCGAGGTCCAGCACTGGATGGCGGTAGTATCAATATCATTAGCAATCACCCACTCGCTGATCACCACGAACAGCTTCGCCATGGTGACAATTTTGTCTGCCGGAATGCCGCTGGCATCGGCGTTGTCGAGCAGCAGGCGACGCTTCTCATCGACGCGGATATCGTCATCGCGCAGCTGCTTAACCCGGGTAAAGACCTCGGAAAGGTCCAGCGTCTCCACGGCGATGCCCAGCCGCTCAAGCAGCTTCTCGCTGTAGCGCACGGTGTTGAACCCCGCCGGTCGCGCGCCGATGGCCCCAACGCGCACGCCGCGCATGCTGCTCACCACGCGGCAAATTTGCTCGAAGCGGCGGAGATCTTTTTCAAACACCTCGCCGCTAAGGGCACAGACGTGCTGAGTGGTTAATGTAAAGGGGATACCGTACTGGCGCATGTTGTTGCAAAGGGAGATCTTGCCGCAGAAGCTGTCCCGGCGGGTGGCGAGCCCCATTTTATCGAGGTTGTCCTCTTCGGCCTGGATCAGCACCGGCACGTTGAGGCCCGAAAGACGCAGGGTCTCCGCCACCGCCTTCTCATCACCAAAGTTAGGCAGCAGCACCACCACACCGTGAATGTCATCCCGATGGGCGCGAAACAGCTCGGCGCAGATCTTTGCATCCTGGCGGGTTTCAACCCCGCCCAGCTCGGTCTGCGTCTCATCCAGCATAATGGTGTTAATGCCCAGGCGGGCAAAGAGCGCGGTGGCCTGCTCGCGCGCTTCGGCCACCAGATAGCTGGGGAAGAATCCCCGGTTACCAATA
>Ga0308166_1002086_pt1 | contig 19183 bp, 14 predicted proteins | sample PhyCR2_2_FD_202137 | JGI IMG/M metagenome (GOLD analysis project Ga0308166, IMG submission 202137) | Phyllosphere microbial communities from UC Gill Tract Community Farm, Albany, California, United States - DLSLCC.R2 | ecosystem: Host-associated > Plants > Phyllosphere > Unclassified | place... | reverse complement strand
GCACCGCGAGCAGGGTCAATTCAACATCACTGCTGATGGCGAGCTTCTCGAAGATGCGATAACGGTAGGTATTGACGGTCTTGGGCGACAGGCACAGCTTGTCGGAGATCGACTGCACTTTCTGGCAACCGACGATCATCAAGGCGATCTGGATTTCCCGCTCCGACAGCGTATCAAACGGCGAGTCGCTGGTGGGCTGGAAGGATTTGATCGCCAACTGCTGGGCGATCTGCGGGCTGATGTAACGCTGGCCGGCAAAGACCAGGCGAATGGCCTGCACCATCTCCGCCAGGCCCGCGCCTTTGGTCAGGTAGCCCGCAGCACCGGCCTGCAGGAGCCGCGTCGGAAACGGGTCTTCCTCGCACACCGTCACCACCACGACCTTGATGTCCGGGTGGCTGCGCAACAGCTTGGTCGTGGCACCAAGACCGCCGATCCCGGGCATCTTGACGTCCATCAACACCACATCGGGTTTCAATTCCCGAGCCTTGATCAGAGACTCCTCCCCTGACTCAGCCTGGCCGACTACTTGCAGGCCGTCGATGTCAGCCAGCATTCGTGTAATGCCTGTACGAACGAGATCATGATCATCGACTACTAGCACCCTAATCAAGCAGACACCTCGCGATATGGTCTTATAGATTGCTGAACACCTTAGCAAAAAAGCTGGGCGCAGACCTAGCCGCAAGCGTCATATATATGGAGTTTGCCTGCCCGGTAGTCGTCCACCGGGTGGCGGACGACCGGATTTATTGGGCAAAAGGTCAGAAATCCTGGGGCACACGCCCGCCGTTTTCATATTTGCCTTGAGCGTTGGCTTCAACGCCTCCGATTTCACCAAAAACTTTTTGCGACAGGCCGATTCGCTCTCTTTCTTGCCTTAAACGCGAACCGATTCCACTCATTTGGATGCATGATCCCATTTTGCACACATCAAGAGGTGACGCCCTCATCTCTTCGTCGAACGAACTTGAACGGTTTTGAACCATGCCCGGAATCCGCACCGCTGCACAAGCCAAGGCCTGGCTGGAACATCAAGGGAAGTCGGCTCCTGAATCAGTATGCGCTTATTAGGATTTTGTACAGGGTTTAGCGTACGCGACAGTCACGCTCCATCCGCCAGAAGCCATCCTCTTCGCCAACAATGCTGAACCCCATGCGCTGATAGAGCCTTCTGGCCGGATTGGTCTTGAACACGGTCAACCGCAACAGCCCCAGCGCCTGTGCCTTCAGCGCTATTTGCTCCAGCACCCAGGTGCCTGCGCCCTGCCCGCGATACGCCTGGAGCAAATGCAACTCGCGGATGTATAGAGCGCCACCGTCACGGCTCAGGCTGATAAACCCCAACGTGTGGTCATCTCGGCAAATCAGCCAGTTTTCCCGACCGGCCCAGGCCGTGTCGAAGCCGGCATTGGACCAAATCAGCTGGTTTTGCACGTAGTAGCGGTTCATCGCCTGGTGGGTCAGGGCTCGCGCAAACGGCAGGTCCTGTTCTGTGGCAGCACGCAGGTGAAAAGCCATTTACACGGCCACCACTTGGCCCACCCAATGCTCGTCGTCGCGGCGGGCAATCACCAGCGCTTCGCCGACACCGGGCACCGCTGCAAGCAAACGGCCATCCGCGGCCCAGATCGCGCTGCGACCTGCACAGGCCCAGCCACCCGAGGGGCCACCGTGGTTAGCCATCAGCACCAGCAGACGATGCTTCGCGGCATAGCCCTGCAGCAGCGCGCTGTCTTTTGCGTAGCCGCCTTCGCTGATCAGTACGCCTGCTGCGTACACATTGGCACCCGCTTGCGCCGCCTGGCGCGGATGACTGGCGTGGGAGAAGTCGGCGCAAACCGCCAGGGCAATACGGTCATTGCCCCATTGGAGTGCAGCACCACCCTGCCCGGCCGCAAACGCCACGTCTTCGCCTGGATGCAAATGCTGCTTGGTGTACACCGCCAGTGAGCCGTCGGCGCCCAGCACCAGGGCGCCAATCAAAACATCCGTTTTCCGGGCCAGGCGGATCGGCATACCCACCACTGCCGTCAGCTGCAACTCGCGCGCCATCTCGCGCAGGGGCGCCAATACTGGCGCATCGGGAGCGATGGCCAAGTCAACGGCCAGCGTGGGTTCATAACCGGTCAAAGACAGCTCCGGAAACACCAGTAACTGCACACCCTGCTCTACCGCAGCCTGCATGAACACCCGGTGCCGTGCGATATTGGCTTCAACGTCGCCGGCAATGGAAAGGGTTTGCGCCGCAGCAAGGGTCAAGGCAGTCATGGTCGCGTCCTGGCAACATCGTTTATGAGCCACCAGCATAGCGACACTCACCCCATAGCCGTAAGTACCCTCAAGCAATAGAAATTACTGATTGAATCCACCCGTGCGCCTCTAGTAAGCTCCCCACCATCATTTGGAGAGCCACCATGTTGCAACTCACCCACACTCAGGTTTGCCCTGTTGCCAGCGCCTTGCGCTCGGTGTCGGCTACCCGCGTGAACGGTTCGAGCGCACTGGCCGGCTTTTATTTTGGGTATTGGTTTAGCCACTGGCGCGCCTGATACCTGAAATCGGCGCCCACTACTCAAGGGGTCGCCTACCAGAGAAATCTAAACCCCCGGTCGGCTCCCCGACCGGGGGTTTTGTTTTTCAGCCGCTAACCATTTTGTTTGTTCAAGAACACTTAAAGGAATCACACCATGAACTACGCCACTTATTACCGCTTCGACACTTGCACTGCATGGCGATTTAGCCAGCTCCGTTCGGGACAGTCTGCCGCCTCCGATCGGTCACCTATTGGTGGCAAACCAACACACGTCGCCAGTACGGCCAATTGTCGAACACCCCAGTAGGCCAAGCGCGCGGGAACAACCCGCCGCTTGCCCAGGAAGCCTTGAATATGAACTCCTCCGTCGCCGCTTTGCCCGTCTGCACCCTCAACAGCGCCAATGAAGCCCTGACCCAGCGCCTGCCCAGCTCCCTTGAGCTGAAACACCAGCTGCCCCTCAGCCCGTTCCTCCATGAACAGATCCACGCCCATCGCCAGGCCGTACGCGCCATCCTGAATGGCGAAGACTCGCGCTTACTGGTGATTGTCGGCCCGTGCTCGATCCACGATCCGCAATCGGCCATGGAATACGCACGCAACCTGAAGAAACTCGCGCTTGAAGTCAGCGACCAGATGCTGCTGGTGATCCGCGCCTACGTCGAAAAACCGCGCACCACCATCGGCTGGAAGGGCCTGGCCTACGACCCGCACCTGGACGGCAGCGATGACATGGCCGCGGGCCTGACCCTGTCCCGTGAACTGATGCGTGAAATGCTGCGCCTGGGCCTGCCGGTCGCCACCGAGCTGTTGCAACCCATGGCTGCCGGCTACTTCGATGACCTGCTCAGTTGGGTCGCCATCGGCGCACGCACCACCGAGTCGCAGATTCACCGCGAGATGGCCAGTGGCCTGGGCATGCCCGTAGGTTTCAAGAACGGCACCGACGGCGGCGTCGCGATTGCCTGTGATGCAATGCGCTCAGCGTCCCACCCGCATCGCCATTTCGGTGTCGACAGCCAAGGCCATCCCGCCATCATCCAGACGCCAGGCAACCCCGACGCACACCTGGTACTGCGCGGCGGTCACCGTGGGCCAAACTACGATGCACAGAGCGTGGCCCAGGTGAAAAATGACCTGGCCAAGGCCAAGGTGGCGGCGCGGATCATGGTCGATTGCAGCCACGCCAACAGCGGCAAGGACCCACTGCGCCAACCGGCAGTATTCAATGACGTACTGGAGCAGCGCTTGCAGGGTGATACATCGCTGATCGGCATGATGCTTGAGAGCCACTTGTTCGAAGGCTGCCAGCCGCTGAGCGCGTCAATGCAATACGGCGTGTCGGTAACCGATGGTTGCCTGGGTTGGGGCGCGACGGAGCAGTTGTTGCGCAGTGCGGCCGAACGCCTGCGCGCATCTCACAGAACCAACTGAGGGGTGTGGATTAACATGCGGCAGCAGCGTTGAAACAAAGCTAGGCCCGGGCCACCCGCGCCCGGGACAACTCCCGTAGCCACGGCAGTACCCGCAGGCCATGGGCAGCCTCGCATGGGTCGACGATGTCCATGAAGTGTTCGAGGCTGACATTGTCCGGCACGCCCGGCAGACGCACCCGCACCGCTGACGTTGCACCGGCAGGCTCGCCCAGGTCGATGTGCTCGTATACCAACACGTGGTGCACTGAGTGCTGGAGCCCACTGGCATGGTCCAGCAACCCGGCATTGATGATGAGCACATCGAAGGGTTCGGCTGGAATGCAGGTCAGAATCTGGACTTCTTCGAGCGTTTGCACCGGCACGATCCGGTAATACCCCAACTGGTTGAGCATTTTCTCGATGTACAGGCGTTGCAGATGCTGTTCATCGGCAATCAGGACAGTCAGTGCTTTGTTTGGCATGGCAAACCCCTGGGGCAGGCAGTGCTCGGCAGTGAGCATCGCCCATTTTCCAGACATATGCCGACGACAAAATCAGGCATTTTCCCCGTTCACGTAAGAGTTTTCCCAAATCGCCTGAATGGTGATCAACCGCGGTCAAGGCCGATTGCAATACGCGTTCAAGCCTTGCTGCAAAATACCGATCGCTTCACTGACGCCATCAACCGCAGGGCCCAATGCCAGGCGGTCCCGCTGTTCACACACCGCCTCCAATGTTTCACAACAAGCGACCAACCCCTGCGCCTTGACCATCCGCGCGCCACCCTTGGCGCGATGGGCCAGGTCGTGCAGCTTGGCAAAGTCGGCCTGGCTTGACAGCTGTGAGAGCGAGGCACGGTCCGTTTCCAGGCTGTCGAGCAACGGCACCAGCAACTCAATAAGCGCGGGGCGATCATCCCCCGTCAATGCGACCAGGGTGCTCAAGTCAAACGCCTCCATTTGTGGCGGGCCCAACTCGGCGGCACGCGAAGCCAATGCCGAGCGCAAGTCGTCCAGCCCGGTGGGCTTGAACAGGCAGCCGTCCATACCGGCTTGCCGACAGCGCTCGGTTTCCTCCGGCTGGGCGTTGGCGGTGAACCCCAACAGCAGGCAAGGTGCCTGACCCCGTTCACGTTCTTGCGCACGAATCTCCCGCGCCAACTGGTAGCCATTCTTGAAGGGCATATTGCAATCGGTGATCACGCCGTCGAATTGTCCCGTCCGCCACTGCTCAAACCCTTGGGCGCCATCTTCGGCCGTAGTGATCTGGTGGCCCAGAAAGGTCAATTGGCGCGCCAGCAGCAAGCGGTTGGCCGGGTAGTCATCCACCACCAGAATGCGCAGCGCGCGGCCCGCTGGCACTGCATCAGCAGTGTGTGCGGCGTGGGCCGGCAAGCTGTCCGTCAGGGCCAGGGCCAGCGTCACATCCACCCGGGTGCCCTGCCCCAACACACTGCTCAAGTGCAACTGGCCGCCCATCATTTCGCACAAGCTGCGGCTGATCACCAACCCCAGGCCAGAACCGCTGCGGGCCGACTGCTGGTTATTGCTGCCCTGGATAAACAGGCTGAACAATCGCTGCTGATCTTTGACGCTGATCCCGATGCCGGTGTCTTGCACCCATAGCCGCACATTCAACCGGTCGCCCTCGATCACCGCCTGCGCCCCGAGGGTTACCTGGCCGTTGGCGGTAAACTTGATGGCATTGCTCAACAGGTTCGACACCACCTGTTTGAAACGCAGCGGATCAACCAGCACCGTCCGCTCAACCAAGGACTCCAGCTGGACTTGCAGTGCCACCCCCTTGGCTCGCGCCAACCCCTCGAACACGCGCGCCACCGATGCCAGCAGCTCGCGCAGGTTGGCCGGTTCCAGGCTCAGCGACAAATGCCCGGACTCGATCCGCGCGATATCGAGAATGTCGCCAATCAACTCCAGCATGCCGCGCGAAGCCACTGACGCAACTTCCAAGGCATCACGGTCGGCCCGCCCCTGTTCGGCATTTTTCAAGGCCAGCTCGATCATGCCGATCACGGCATTCATTGGCGTGCGGATTTCGTGGCTCATGGTCGCCAGAAAGGTAGTCTTGGCGCGGTTAGCGGCGTCGGCATCGTCCTTGGCTTCCTGCAATTGGCCCAGCAAGCGATGACGCTCGCTGACGTCCACCCAACCGGCAATCATACCCACCACCTTTTCGTCGCCGTCGCGGTACGGCAGCATCCATTGGTAAATAGTCAGCACGTCGCCGTTGGGCACCTTGAGTATCCGGTCATGAATCTGCGGCTCGCCGGCGGCCATCAAGCGCAGGTAATCCTCATGAAACGACTGGGCCTGTGGAGGGTTGTTGATGTCGGTTTCCATCACCGTCTTGCCGATCACGTCTTCAAGCCTGTAACCAAACACATCGAGGTACGCGTTGTTGCAGGCCATCAACCGACCCTGGCGGTCGCGTACATAAATCGGATGCGGGGTGCCGTCGATCAATACGCTCATGAACCGCATCTGATCGCTGAGCGCCCGCTCGGCCTGCACGCGCTTGCGAATCAGGCTGCGCAAGTAGATGACCCAACCCAGCGTGACCACCAACAACAGTGCGGCCAACCCGAAGCCCTGAATGATCACGTTGCGATAACGCAGCCAGTAGCTGTCTTCGATGATGACTTCGCTGCGCCATTGGCCAATCAATTCATCCATTTCCTGCGGTGTGATGCTCAGCAGTGCCTTGTCCAGAATCGAATACAGCTCCAACTGACTGCGGTTGACCCCAAAGGTCACACGCGCCGGTTCAGTGCCGACCGTACTGGTAATACGCAAGCGGTCACGGTAATGCCGGGTGATCAGATAGCGCGCACTGATCAACGAGTTCACGGCGCCCTCGGCGTCGCCATTGGCCACCAGCGCCATGGCTTGCAGCGGGTTTTCCACGTCGATAAACGCAACCCCTGGAAAGTTTTGCGCTATCTCCTCATGCAGGCCATTGCCGGTCACCATGGCCAGCCGTTTGCCGACCATATCCTCCAGCGTGAGCGGCCCATCAGGGCTGTCGCGCGTCACCAGCACAAACGGGTTGGTCAGGTAGGGCCGGGTAAAGCGCACTTTGTCGGCACGCTCCGTACTGGGGGTAACCACCGCCAGCATATCCGCCGTGCCCGCACTGACGATATTGACCTGGCGCGGCAACGAACTGCCCGGGACCACATCGAACTTCAAACCGGTGCGCAAGCTGATGCGCGACAGCACCTCCGCACTCAGCCCTTCGAATTGCCCCTGGTCACCGATAAAAGACAATGGCAGAAAGTCCTCTAGCACCGCGACTCTGACCCGTGGATTTTTCTGCACCCAGCGTTGCTCATTGGCACTCAAGTGCAGCCGGTCGATGCCCACGATGCCCAGGTTGCCACCGCTCCAGCGGCGCAGGATTTCCATGTGCTCACTGGCGGGAATGGCCTCCAGCGCCGCATTGATGATCTGCAACAGCCGCGTATTTTCACGGGTAACGGCAAACGCAAACGGGTTGACCTCCAGAGCGGAAAAATCAGCCATGCGTACGTTGTTCAGGTGGTTGCGATTGATCAGGTAATTGCTGCTGATCGCATCGCCCAGGTAAACATCGGCGCGACCAAACGCCACGGCGCCAATGGCCTCGAAGGTCGAGGCAAAAAGCTCCAACTGTGCACGGGGGTAAAATGCCCGGACGGCGTCGGGCTGCATATAGTGATACAGCATTGCCACCCGCTTGCCTGCCAGGTCGTCACTCAACGCTTGGCTGTCCCCGCTGCGAGTCACCAGGGTCGGTTGATCGTTGGCGTAGGAACGAGACAACTGCAATTGTTTGTCGGCAGCCTCATAGCCATTGGCGGAACCGAGAAAATCCACGTCACCCTGCTTCAGGGCCTGGACCACATCATCACGGGTTTCGTAACGCCGAACCTCGATGGAGATATGCAGGGCCTGGCCAACCAGCGCGGCAAAGTCGGCCGTGATACCTTCGAGTTCGTCGTTGTTATTGGTCAGGTCAAAAGGTACGTAATCGGGGGCAGAAATCCCCATGACTAATGTGCGCCGCTCGCGTAGCCAGCGCCAATCAGCCTCGGTCATCTCTACTTTGGGGATTTCGAGATGGGAGTGCCCCAACAGTTGCAAAGCCTGGGGCCCTTCAAAGGCCACCGCGATCAGGGGTAATAGGCTCATCCAAAGGATCGCGACGAACCTGGTCAACGCGGTGGTGATCATTTGCAGCTCAGATCAGATGGTTGCGCTGGGCAAACTTGGACAAATGCACTACCGAGGACATACGTAACTTCTCCTTGAGTCGAGTCTTGTAGGTGCTGATGGTCTTGTGGCTCAGCAGCATTTTCGCGGCCACTTCTTTATTGCCCAGCCCCAGGGCCAGCATCTGCAATACGGTCAATTCACGATCCGACAATGACTCGATCATTTGTCGTTCCGTTTCCTGCAGGTCATCACGGCGTACCGAACTGGTCGGCAAACTGGGGAAGCAGCTGTAACCCGACCTGATCGCCCTGATGGCTTTAATCAACTCGTCCAACTCCCCGGTCTTGGCCACAAACCCCATGGCGCCGGCACGCATACAGCGGGTAGAAAAGAACACCGCCATGTAGGAGGTGAGCACCAGAATCTTGCACGGCAGAGCCAGTGCCTTGACCCGGCTGATAACCTCCAACCCACCCAGTTTTGGCAGCGCAAGGTCGAGAATGATCAGCTCGGGACGTTGCTCCCGGGCCAACTGCATTGCATCTGCCCCATCCCCTGCTTGGTAGATTTCAGTAAACCCTTCCGATTTCAGAAGGTGTTTGACCGTCGCGCAGATAAACGGATGGTCATCCACAATTAATGCTTTGCTCATAAAACTTCCCTATGTGGACAAAATACCCTTACACATCACACCGGGACTGGGTACCTGTGAGAAATGACAGTTCCGACGAGCGGCACTGCACACCCTCATGACGATAACCAGGCGATGTCTGGCCCCTTCAATTAACTCAGCATATCCACGGACGCCGGACCACAACGGCCCAACAGCCGCAAGTGCCCAACCTTAGCAATGCCAAGATGTTTCAATTGAAGGGATATTCCTGACTACATGTAGGATTTTTCCACAACTAAGCTTAGCCAATCCTGGCGCGCCCAGAGGGATCAGTCGGTGGTACTCGGGCTCCAGAAGGCCTGTACCACCAGGGTTGACGTGGAGATGCGCGTCACCAGTGCATCCAGCTCATCGCCATCGACCGACGTTGCGGCCAGAGTGGCCTCGATTTCCACTTCTTCACTGCCAAATGGTCGCACGTCGACATCGCTGGCCGGGTAGTTACAGCGCGCCAGCTCGGCTTCCAACAGGACCATCACTGCCTGTTGCTGGCTGCGCCGCGCAATCACGTAAAGGATGTTGGTGACCTCTGCCGATACCACGTCCAGTGGCTGGCGGTTGATGTTGTTGACGATCGGTCGCAGCAATGTATTGGCCGCCAGCACAAACAGCGTGCCGAGCAATGCCTCAAGGATCAGGTCGGCACCGGCACAGGCGCCCACCGCCGCCGAAGCCCACAGGGTCGCCGCCGTATTGAGGCCGCGCACATTGCCTTCTTCACGCATGATCACACCGGCCCCCAGGAAGCCGATGCCCGACACTACGTAAGCGACTACACGCACAGCGCCTTCCGCACCACCGAGGCGGTTGGCCATGTCGACAAAAATCGCCGCGCCCACCGCCACCAGCACATTGGTACGCAAGCCCGCGGTGCGCTGGCGGTACTGGCGCTCGAAGCCGATCAAGCCCCCCAGAATAAACGCCGCGCTGAGGCTGACCACGGTATCGATCAGGGAGTTGAGGTTGATGTTGTTGATTGCCTGCATAAAAAGATCTCCATGAATGCAGCGGCAAGTTGGAAGCACCGCAGGTCCCTGTGGGAGCTGGCTTGCCTGCGATAGCGGCGCGTCAGCCAATGAATCAGGCGACTGATACACCGTCATCGCGGGCAAGCCCGGCTCCCACAGGTTTTTGCGGTGTTGCATAAAACGTATTACTGCCAGCCAAACTTGCGGATGTAGTAGCCCTTCACCGCTTGGGTCAGCGCCATGTACGCCAGCAAAATCACTGGCAAAAATACGAAGTACAGCGACGGCAGCGCCTGCAATTTGAAGTAGTGCGCCAGCGGCCCCATCGGCAGAAAGATCCCCACCGCCATGATCACGCCCGTCATCAGCATCAACGGCAGTGCAGCGCGGCTTTGCAGGAATGGAATTTTCGGCGTACGGATCATGTGCACGATCAGGGTCTGGGTCAGCAACCCCACCACGAACCAGCCGGACTGGAACAGAGTCTGGTGGTCCGGGGTGTTGGCATCGAACACATACCACATGAGTGCGAACGTGGTGATGTCGAAGATCGAACTGATCGGCCCGAAAAACAGCATGAAGCGCCCCACTTCCCCCGGCTGCCAGCGTTGCGGCATGGCGAGCATTTCGTCATCGACGTTGTCGAACGGAATTGCAATCTGCGAGATGTCGTACAGCAGGTTCTGCACCAGCAGGTGCATCGGCAGCATCGGCAGAAACGGGATAAACGCACTGGCCACCAGCACCGAGAACACGTTGCCGAAGTTGGAGCTGGCCGTCATCTTGATGTACTTGAGCATGTTGGCGAAGGTGCGCCGGCCTTCCAGCACGCCCTCCTCCAGGATCATCAGGCTTTTTTCCAGCAGGATGATGTCGGCCGCTTCCTTGGCAATGTCCACGGCGCTGTCCACGGAAATACCGATATCCGCCGTGCGCAGCGCCGGCGCGTCGTTGATCCCGTCGCCCATAAATCCCACGACGTGCCCATTGGCCTTGAGCAGGCGCACGATGCGTTCCTTGTGGCTGGGTGTGAGTTTGGCAAACACATTGGTGGTTTCCACGGCCTGGGCCAGCTCGGCGTCGGTCATGGCTTCGATGTCGTTGCCCATCAGCAAGCCTTGTTGCGCAAGGCCCACTTCGCGGCAGATCTTCGCCGTGACCAGTTCGTTGTCGCCGGTCAAGACTTTCACCGCCACGCCATGGGCCTTCAGTGCCTTGAGGGCCGGAGCAGTGCTTTCCTTGGGGGGATCGAGAAATGCTACATAACCGATCAACGTCAGGTTGTTTTCATCCGCCAGGCTGTAGGTATCACGCCCGGCCGGCATCGGCTGCGCGGCTACCGCCACCACACGCAGCCCTTCTTCGTTAAAGGCGGCAGTCACTTGGCGAATGCGCGCCAGCAGCTCTTCGCTCAACGCTTCATTGACGTCGCCATGGCGCACGCTGGTGCACACCGACAAAATCTCTTCCACCGCCCCTTTGCAGATCAGCAGGTGCGGCTGATCCCGCTCGGCCACCACCACCGACATACGACGGCGATTGAAGTCGAAGGGGATCTCATCCACTTTGTGGAACGCGGTGCCGACCTTCAGCTCGCGATGGATTTCCACATGCTCCAGCACCGCCACATCCAGCAGGTTTTTCAGGCCGGTCTGGTAGTAGCTGTTGAGGTAGGCCATTTCCAGTACGTCTTCGGACTCCTGGCCCCACACATCCACATGACGCGCCAGGAAAATCCTGTCCTGGGTGAGCGTGCCGGTCTTGTCGGTGCACAGTACGTCCATGGCGCCGAAGTTCTGGATCGCATCCAGGCGCTTGACGATGACCTTCTTGCGCGACAAAAACACTGCGCCCTTGGCCAACGTCGAGGTGACGATCATCGGCAGCATTTCAGGGGTAAGGCCCACGGCAATCGACAACGCGAAAAGCAACGCCTCGGTCCAGTCGCCCTTGGTAAACCCGTTGATGAACAACACCAGTGGCGCCATCACGAACATAAAGCGAATCAGCAGCCAACTGACCTTGTTGACACCCTGCTGGAACGAGGTAGCCCCACGGTCAGTCGCCGTGACCCGTTGCGCCAAGGCCCCGAAATAAGTGCTGTTGCCGGTGGCCAGGATCACCGCTGTGGCCGCGCCGGACACTACGTTGGTGCCCATGAACAGAATGTTTTCCAGCTCCAGCGGGTTACGGGTCTGGGCGTCCTGCTGATGGGCGAACTTCTCCACCGGCATGGACTCACCGGTCATCGCCGCCTGGCTGACAAACAAGTCCTTGGCGCTGAGCACGCGGCAGTCGGCGGGGATCATGTCGCCGGCCGACAACACAATCAGGTCGCCCGGCACCAGTTGCTTGATCGGCAGCTCAATGCGTTTGGCAGCGTCGCGGCGCAGCACCGTCGCGGTGTTGCTCACCATGGCCTTCAAGGCGTCGGCGGCCTTGTTCGACTTGGCTTCCTGCCAGAAGCGCAACAGGGTCGAGAGCACCACCATGGAGAAAATCACCGTGGCGGCTTTCATGTCTTCGGTCAGCCAGGAGATCACCGCCAGCAAGGTCAGCAGCAAGTTGAACGGGTTTTTGTAGCAGTGCCACAGGTGCACCCACCACGGTAGCGGCTGCTCGTGCTCGACTTCATTAAGGCCGTATTGCACGCGCAGGGCGTCGGCATCCTGGGTGCTCAGGCCCTCGGCGTGGCTGCCCAGCACACCCAGCAATTGCACGGCGCTGCCGTTGGCCGACGCCACCAGGGTGTGCGCCAGGCTGGGCGGCACTTCGCGGCTGACACTGGCGTCGGTCACGGTTTCAAGCATCGCCAGACGGCGAAAATGCCGAGCGATATGCCGGGTCCGCAGGAAACCGGCGAAGAACTCTTTAAGCAGCGTGAGGTTCATGGTGTAACTCCTGCGCGAGGAAAATCCATCGTGCAGGTACTGCCCGTCCACACCGCGCCCGCCAAACAGGCACAGCCGAACCTGGCCCGCCCACCGTAAAGGCAGGCGCGTCCGTAGCATCCAGGCGTTACCCCGGTGCTGGTCAGCGTCGATGAGAGGGATTCAGGCAGGCGCCAGGACGGGCCACTGCCGGGATACCGCTTCTCGCTTTGTGAGGCGAGACAACGGCATCTGGAAAATGCGCGTTACCTTGCCAAGTAGATGCCGGTTACCGAAACCGGCCGACGACTGTCACTCGAACAAGTACCCACTGAGGGTCTCCGCTATTAATGAAAACGCGCGAAGCTTACGCCCCGATGGTGGCCGAGTAAACTGTAGGAAAGTGCCAGCGTGGAGAATACGAAAATTCTTCAGGATGGGTTCAGGTAATGACTGTAGGAACGAGCTTGCTCGCGAAAAACGTCAACGATAACGCGTGCTTGCTGAATGAACGCGGCGCCTGCGAGTTTTTTCGCGAGCAAGCTCGCTCCTACAGCAGGCGGTGTGCCGCTGTCATTCATGAGCTTGCCTGCTATCAGCCGGCGCTTGGACACGATCCTCAAGGCTGTAATCGCGCACTACCTGAGCAATACGCAGGTGGTAGTCAGCAAAAACCTGCCGACGGCCTGCTGATTGAGCTGCTCGATGTAGCTCAAGGCTGCGCCACTGCTGGATTGCTTCCTCGTCACGCCAGAATGATAGCGACAGCAGTTTTCCAGGTTCACTCAGGCTCTGGAAACGCTCAACTGAAATGAAACCATCGATTTGAGCAAGCAGCGGCTTGAGTTCGGCAGCGAGGTCGAGATAACGCTGGTAGTGCTCCTCGTGCGGCCAGGCTTCAAAAATAACAGCGATCATTGTTGCGTCTCCTCATCGCGGCAGAACTGCGGGATACGGCCATTCAGGGAAGGCAAATAACGCCAGCGATAGTCACGGGCAGATGCGTTGGGCTGTCGATGCAAGAATGCCGAAATCACCTCTGAAGCAATAGCCAATGCCAAGGGCTGGCCTGGACATTGATGTCTTCCTGAGCCGAAGCTGAAGGTTCGTCGTTGCGCCCGCTTGAGCAAGAAGCTGTCGGGGTCTGGGTTGGCGCAGGGGTCTCGGTTGGCGGCAGCGAGCAATAATAAAATGGTATCGCCCGCCTCTAAAACGCTGTCGCCAATCGTGCATCGCCTGGCAACAAACCGCCGAGTGTTTTGTACCGGTGAATCGTGGCGCGCGACCTCTGCCACCCACTCAGCGACAAGCGTCGGTGTGGCTTGCACGCCTTCAAACAACTCAGGGTTACGTTGGAGCGCTATGAGGCTGTTGCCGATCAGCCCGGCAGTGGCTTCGCAGGTCTGTGACAATAGCCCGATCAGATTCGCTATCAATGCATCATCGTCTTTCCAGGCTGAAGCGTCGTAATCACTATAAAGACGGCCCAACACGCCGCTACCTTTATCATCGTTACTCAGCAGCGCCTGGAACATCTGGCTCAGCCGTGCCGCCGCGCAATGGGCTTTACTGAGTTGAGCCTCGTCACTTAACGGCGACAGACAGGCAACAAAATCCCGTGTCAGCTGCGCGACTTCCTGTAACTGGCTGGGTGTGAAACCTATCAAGGTCGCAATGACCGAAACCGGTAACGTGAACATCCACTCATTCGGGTTATCGCCCAAGCTATCAAATGTCTCGACAACCTGCGCCACGAGGCCTGCGATATTTTGCGTGCCCATCGAGGCCAGGATGGGCTCGATAACCCCGCGCGGGCACTGATGTTGCGCCCCCTCGTTCATGCGCATCAAACGACCGAAAATATGGCCTGCGACGCCTTGCCCAAGGGCAGCCGGAATCGGCTCGTGCAGTGGACGTACAAGGCAGTCGGGATGTTCCAGAATGGCCTCGACAACGCCGGCGCCACTGGCAATCCAGACACCAAGATCTGCATCGAACAACAGTTCCCTTTGCTGCCTGAGGCATGAGTAATAAACGTAGGGATCGACATGAGTAGCGGCTTCAAACGGCGTCATTTTGGCAGTCCTTTTCACAAAGAACGGCTACTATCGAGCAATCGTCACCCCCACAATTCGCTCAGGAACGAAATATGGATTCCCAAAGCAATGACACTGCTATTTCCCGTGTCGCAGGCGCCATTGCGGAGCCCGCGAGGACGAAAATGCTTTGTTCGCTGATGGACGGTCACGCCCGTACCAGCACCGAATTGGCTGTCATCGCCGACGTCAGTGCATCCACGGCGAGCGCGCACTTGGCAAGGCTCAAAGAGGACGGTTTGATAAAACTGCACACGCAGGGCAGGCACCGCTACTTCAGCCTGGCAGACGCGCACGTGGCCCAAGCTATTGAAGCTCTCATGGTGATCAGCCGAAACGCGCAGACCCAGTTCGTTTCGACGGCCCCCAGTCGATTGCAGTTGGCGCGGACCTGTTATGACCACATGGCAGGATCCCTGGCTGTACAACTGCACGACTATTTCATCGACGCCGGCTGGTTGAGCATGCCAGTCGCTGGTGATGGTACGTATCAGCTCACCGCAGAGGGCGAAAAAGCGATGACAGGGCTCGGTGTCGAGATAGAAACCGTAAGGGCACAGCGACGTCGTTTCGCTTGCTCATGCCTGGATTGGAGCATGCGCCGCCCTCACCTCGCCGGCGCACTGGGGGCCGCTGTTCTACAGGCCTTTATAAGCCGCAACTGGGTCATCCAGGACCTTGATAGTCGAGCATTGGCCTTGACGCCCAAGGGGCGAAAGGAGCTGTACGGCAGATTTGGGATCACGGTTGAAAGCAAGGAGCTGGAGAAATCAGGCGCCGCCTCCATATGAGGCCATATTCAATCTCTTCAATCATCCCGCGTCAGTACTTCCAGCAGTTCAATCTCGAAACGCAGATTACTGTTGGGCTTGATATGCGCGCCCATGGAACGCTCGCCATAGGCCAGGTGCGCCGGTACATGCAACGTGCGTACACCGCCGACTTGCATGCCCATCAAGCCCTGGTCCCAACCCTTGATCACGCGACCGGTGCCAATCACACACTGGAACGGTTTGCCCCGCTCCCAAGACGAATCGAACACCGTGCCATCTTCCAGGGTGCCGGTGTACTGGGTGGTGATCAGCGCGCCCTTGACCACGGTTTTGCCGTCGCCCAGGCGGATGTCGGTGACTTGCAGTTCGTCGTTGCTCATGGGGGTCTCATTGAAGGGTGAAAGGCTGGGTTTTCCCAGATTCGGCTGGGTTTGGCAAGCGTAGGAACAGTCGGAACAATGACATTTCCCTTTAACTTGAAGGACGCTTGCGAGAGAACCCCAACCGCTTGCGCCGTTCGAATCACGTGGCTAGTCTTCGTCACTGCCAATTAGATAGCCGTCCGCTGTCAGGCTGCCAACAGCCTCGCCACAGAACCAGCGCCGTACCGCAATCAACTGTGGGAGGGGGCTTGCTCCCGATAGCGGTGCACCAGCCACCGCATCATTGACTGACACCCTGCTATCGGGAGCAAGCCCCCTCCCACATTTTGATTGGAGTGCAGCCCCGGTTTCTACAACCAATGCCAGAACCGGCTCCAGAAGCCTCGCCCCAACTCATCCTTGCACCCGGCATATTGCCGCGCATACATCTGCGAGCGCGCCTGTACCTTGCTCGCTACCGGCGGCAGCCAGGCTTTGCTGGCGTAGGTGCGCTGGCGATAGCCGCCCCAGCCTTCGTGGTAGTTCAGGTATTGGCCGTAGGCGTCGTATTTGTAGACCCCGTTGATGGTGTACGTCTTGTCCATGTACCAGCCGATAAAGTCGATGGCGTCGTCGAAATCTTCGCGATCAGCACCACTGCGGCCGGTGGCTTTGCGGTAGTCGTTCCACACTTCATCCTTGGCCTGGGCGTAGCCCGCAGCGGTGGACACTCGGCCCCAGGGGATGATCCACAACAGGTATTTACGCGGGGTCTTGGCGTCGTAGCGAAAGCCCGACTCCTGATACATGATCGCAAACGGCACCTGGATCGGCACGCCCCAACGCTTTTGCGTGACCTTGGCGGCGTCGTACCAGTCATCTTTTTCGCGAAAGATGCCGCACAGGTCGTTGGGCGTGCGTGGCGGCGAGGTGCCGCACGCCGCCAACAGAGAAGTGAGTAATAACAGTCCAACGGCTTTGCCTGCGCTCAAGGGGCACCTTTGCGGGATACGGGTAAAAGGCCAGCATTTTACCCGTTCCCACAGGCGGCGTCCTTGCCGCAGACAGTTTTAAGCCAAAGGCACGCGACGGGTAGTCAACGCGATACGACCGATAAAGAAGCTCAAGGCCGCGCCCAACAGCAGCATGGCCAAGGTGCTCCAGGCAGCGCGGGACAATTGCTTGGCCGCCACTTCACCGGCTTCACGGGCTTTCTGTTCAGCCTGTTTTTTCAGCTCATCGACCTTCTGCATGGCTTGCTGATAAGCCTGGGCATAGTTGTCGACAATCTGGGTGGCTTCTTCTTTGCTCTTGCCGGTACGGGCCGCAACGATGTTGACCAGGGCCTCTTTATCCGCTGCATTCAAGGCCGGCTCGCCGGACGCTTTCACGCGTTCAAACCACTGCTTGAGCTCGTCACCGGCCTGGGCAGGGTTGGTCGCTGCATCGGTGGCCGACTGTTTGCCATCGGCAGCCGCCTGGTCGGCTTTCTGCTCAACGTTGGCCGGGTCCAATTCCGCCTTGCCGCTTTGCTTGAGCAAGGTATCGAGTTGGCCTTGCAGGCTGTTCCAGTCCAGCTCGATCCCCTGCTCGTTCAGCTGCTGCTTGATGCTGTTGCCGATCCCCGGCGCTGCGGCCGCAATGCCACTGCCGGCAGCAGACAAGCCTTTACCCACGACGTTGCCGGCAGTGCCGACGACGCTGGAAGCCAAGCCTGCCAACAGCCAGGTGGTCAGCAAGGTGGTCAGGGTCCAGGTCAGCACCCCGTGCAGGCCGCCGCGATCCGGCGCCGTGCGTCCAGCCACAAACGCACCCAATGCGATGGCGACCAAGGTCGAGACAAACAACCAGATACCCGCACCCGTGCCGAAGCCGCTCAACGGGTTACCTGCTTCCATCGGATCAACGGCGCTGGCGCCGATAGCCGTACCCAACACACTCAACACCAGGTAGGTCACCAGTGCGATTGCACTACCGGCCAATACCGAGCTCCATGACACACGAAATAGCGATCGATTGGTTTCATAGACAGTGGTCATACAAAGGTCCTTTTCAAATTTGGGAGCAAGGCACTACGCCTTGTTGAGTGTGAGTGTGGCGAAACGACATACGTTCAGTCCTGGCCCATATGCACCAGATCAGCTGGTGCATTCGCACTCCCCCCGAGGCAAATTCTCTGCACTATCCTGAAGCCGGGATGTCGTACTCGAATGCACTCAAGCCTCGCCCCCTCGGAGACGTTATGACCCAGGATGTTCTCGCCAAAGAAACCAATCGCCGCCAGTTGCAGCAGATCATTTCCGGGTTGTCCGACGGTGTGATTCTGGCCGAGGTCGACCAGACCATCCTCTGGGCTAACGACGCTGCCTTGGCCATGCACGGGGTCAGCGCCGTCGAGGACCTGGGCGCCAATACCGAGGCCTACGCCGAGCGTTTCGCCTTGCGCTATCGCAATAACCATCCTTTACAGCTCGACAGCTACCCGTTAAGCCGCGTGGCCGCTGGTGAAGAGTTCAGCGATGTGGTGGTGGAAGTCACCCCTGCCGCCGACGAGAGTCGCTACTGGGTGCACCGCTTGCGCAGCCTGATACTGTCCGACGCGCAGGGTGAGCCGGAGTTGCTGGTGCTGATCCTCAGCGACGCCACCGAATGGGCGAGCGCCGAGCAACGCTTTGAAAAAACCTTCAACGCCAACCCCGCACCCGCCGTGATCTGCCGCCTCAGCGACCTGCGCTACATCAAGGTCAACCAGGGTTTCCTGGAGATGACCGGCTACAACCGTGACCAGGTCATCGGCAAATCCGTGTATGAACTGGATGTGCTGGAACAGGCCGAGCGTAAAGACCTGGCGATCCAGCGCCTGGGCGAAGGCGCGACTATTCCGCAGATGCAGGCCGAACTGAGATTGCCCGAAGGTGGCAGCAAACTGGTGATTGTCGCCGGCCAACCGTTGGACATGAACGAGGAAGACTGCATGTTGTTTTCCTTCACCGACCTTGAGCCGCGACGCAAAGCGGAAGTTGCCCTGCGCCAGAGTGAAGAGCGCTTCGCCAAATCCTTCCGCCTGACGCCGGTGCCGACCCTGGTGTGCAGCGCCGACAACCGCCAGGTGGTGGATGTCAACGAAGCCTTCATGACCATCACCGGCTACATCAGCGAAGAGTTGATCGGCAAATCCATCGAAGACATCAACTTTATCGACAGCCCCCAGGCCGGCGCGCAGTTGTTCGCCACCCTGGAAAAAGCCGGCAACCTCGACGGCCAGGACCTCAAGGT